>Ga0136614_10002247_pt1 | contig 11943 bp, 12 predicted proteins | sample AntDrymUQ2792106_2_FD_106643 | JGI IMG/M metagenome (GOLD analysis project Ga0136614, IMG submission 106643) | Polar desert sand microbial communities from Dry Valleys, Antarctica - metaG UQ279 (21.06) | ecosystem: Environmental > Terrestrial > Soil > Desert | place: Antarctica: Dry Valley...
ACCACATGGACGTCGACTACTCCTGCTACGAGGGCCGCGAGGTGACCGGCCGCGCCGAGATCGTCCTGTCGCGCGGCAAGGTGATCGTCGATGGTGACGAGTGGCTCGGCGCGGCGGGGGATGGGCGATTCCTGAAGCGGACTCCGACCGGCGAGCTGCTCTCTCGCACCTGAACGGGTGTCTCGTCCCGCTGGGCGAATCCCGCGCGGGCGACTATTCTGCTCGGGCTGCATTTCCACAGGAGAGCATCCTTGAATCGCATCTCAGTGCTGCTCGTCGCGCTCGTGGCGGTCATCGCCACCGCGTGCTCGAGCGAGCAATCCAGCCCATCGACGGAGGCGTCCGAAACGCCCACCCAGGCACCCACCGCCTCGCCGACCCAGGAGCCATCGGCCTCCCCTTCGGAGTCACCCGAGAGCTCGGAGGATGCCTCCGGCGACGGCTCGGCGCTCGCCGACCTGCTTCCGGACGAGCTCAACGGCGTGGAGCGCACCGACGTCCCGGGCCTCGAGGCGATGATCGGTCCGTTGCTGGCCCAGCAGGGCATCGACGCGTCCGAGGCGGACTTCACCTTCGCCTCCTACGGGCAGGGACCCGACTCAGTGCAGGTGCAGGCCTTCCGCATCCCGGGCATGAGCCAGGTCCAGCTCGAGCAGCTGGCACAGCTGATGTCGGGCAGCCAGTCGGGAGGCGAGGTCACTGCCGAGACGGCCACCGTCGGCGGTAAGTCGGTGCTGAGCATCGGCGGGGCACAGGTCCCGGGTGCCGCGTACATGTACCTGTTGGACGGTGCCATGTTCATCGTGGTCAGTGAGTCGGAGGAGCTCGCCGAGCAGTTGCTGGCGGAGCTGCCCTGACCGAGTCGCCCTCCGTCGGGCCGGCTGCCGTCTTCCTCAACGAGGGAGCCGGCAGCGGGCGCAGCGATCGTGTCCGGCGCGCGGTGGACCTCGCTCGCCGCGCGCTCGACGCCGACCTCCACGTCATCGCCACGCGAGACGTGGCGGAGCTCACGGCGTGGCTCATTGAACGGATCGCCGGCTACGGCACCGCGGTGATCGCCGGCGGCGATGGCTCGTTGAGCGCTGCCTACAACGTTGCGGCCGGTCGTGACGGGCTGACGCTCGGCTACCTCCCGGCCGGCTTCGGCAATGCCACCCGGCACCTGCTGCGCCTGCCCGGGACGCCGGAGGAGCTCGTCGAGGTGCTGGTGCGTCGTGATGCCCGTCCGGTGGACCTCATTGCCGTCGACGGGCGCCTTGCGCTCTTCGCCGGCGCCGGCTGGGATGCACTCGTCGCCGGCCGCTACGCCGATGCCGGAGCGCGGCGCCTCCCCGGATGGGCCTCCGCCGTGGCGCGGTCGATCCCGGACCTGTGGCGACGCCCGTCGGTCGAGGTGCGCGCCGACGACTGGACGGTTCACCGCGGACCGGTCGAGCTGCTCGTCATCGGCACCACGCCGTTCTACGGACGCGGCCTGCGGGTGAACCCCGGCGCGCGACCGGATGCAGGGAGGATGGCGCTGCGCGTCTATCCCGGTCCGGCCCCGCGCTTCGCGGTCGAGGCCGCCCGTTGGGCATTCAGGCTGAAGCCCGACGCCGAGCGAATCGATGCTCGCCGCGTGGAGCTCCGCACCCTGGATGGCTCCGGAATCGCCGTCCAGGCCGACGGCGACGTGGTCGGGACGCGCGCGTCGTGGACGATCGAGATTCGGCCGGCGGCCGTGCGGCTCATCGGCCGCTGGAGCTGAGCCTGCGCACGGTGTCGAGCGCGGCGAACGCCGCTCGTCGCAGTCGTTGCGGACCGGAGCCGTGGATGCGCACCTCGGTGAGCGGCATCGAGACGCCGCCGCTGAGCGCGATCCGCACGCGGCTTCGCCCGTTCGCGTCCTGGGGCAGCAGCGCGACCTGGAGCACGGCGTCCCCGATCGGTGGGCCAGCGGGCGTCCCCATGTCGAGCACGCCGCCGAGGTAGCGCGAGGTGCCCTCCCGGTGCGCGCTGGCCGCCAGCGTCGAGAGCACGGCCCCCTCGGTGTCCGATTCCCAGCTCGCCACGGTCGCCACGCCCAGGACCGCGAGGTGTTTCAGGGCGGCGGTCGCCAGATCGTCGGCGTCCGTCCCATAGGCGTCGCCGCCGAGCGCGCCAAGCGCCACCTCGATGCAGCGGTCGAGCGCGGCAGCGTCCCCACGCGTCGAGAAACGGGCGTGCACGCCGTCGTCGCGCGCGTAGATGCCGGCGTCGACACCCGGTGGCGGGTCGGTCAGCAGCGCGCCGAGTCGCTCGGCCATCGCCGACTCGCCGATGCCGAACGCCTTCACCGAACGGATGGCGAGCGGCGGCAACGCGAATCGAGCGGTCAGCCGTGGCCGCACCTGCTCCTGCCACATGCGCCGCATCTCGGACGGCACGCCCGGCATGAGCGCCACGATCACGCCGTCGCGATCGACCCACCAGCCCGGAGCGGAGCCGATCGGGTTGGCCAGCGTCTCCGCCGACGGCACCAACGTCGCCTGGCGGCGGTTGGCCGCCGGCATCGGTCCGAAGGCGCTGAAGCGCTCCTCCAGGGCTGCAATGAGATCCGCGTCCTCGGCGAGGTCTTCCCCCAGCGCATCGGCCACTGCCTCGCGGGTCAGGTCGTCGTGCGTCGGTCCGAGCCCGCCGGTGGCCAGCACCACCGACGAGCGAGCGCGGGCCGCCGCGAACGCCTGGTGCAGCACGCCTCGATCGTCGGGCAGCGTGTGGACCGCGCGAAGGGGCAGCCCGATCGCCGCCAGCTCGCGTCCCAGGAAGGCTGCATTCGTGTCGACGGTCTCGCCGAGCAGCAGCTCAGCGCCCACGGAGAGCAGCTCGGCAGTGGTCATTGGGTCCGAGTGTAGACTGCGGTCCGAGCCCCTCCAGAGGAGACCTTCCCCTTGACCGATCCCGCCCTGACCGTCGAGCGCGTGCTCACAGACGACCTTCGCGAATGGCTCACCAGCACGCTGCGCTTCCCGGTCCTTGCGGTGCTGACCGGTGATGGCGCGCCGAACCAGTCGGTGATGTGGTTCGACCTGGATCCGGATCGACCCGACACCATCCTTATGAACACGAAGGTCGGTCGTGCCAAGGAACGCTTCCTGCGCCGCGACCCGCGGATCAGCCTGGCGTTCGAGGAGGAGCTGACCTGGGTCGCCCTCCAGGGGCGAGCCGAGCTGGACGACGATCGCGAGCGCTCCATGGCCGACATCCTGGCCCTGGCGCGCCGATACGGGAGCAGCGGCAAGGAATTCGCCGGCCAGCAGCGGATGACCTTCCGGATGCGGGTCGAGAAGGTGATCCGCCATGACTGATGCTGCGTGGCCGTCACGGCACCGATATTTCGCCCTGAGCCCACCCGGCCCGCAGCCCTGGCCGCGAATAGTCGACGTTACGGGCTCGGCTGTCGTTCGGTGAAGGCCATGCATCACTCACGCTCCACCACTTGCGCCCCGGCGCAAGTAACTGCGAGCTTGGGACCGATTCCGACCGAGACTTGGGCTGCGGCGCAAACGGTGGGGCCGGATGGGCTGAACGGCGCTGATTTCAGCCTCGGCTTCGTTGATACTTGCGCTGTGGCGCAAGCGGCGTGGTTGGCTGGCGTGCCGCACCACTCAAACATAGCCGCTATGCCGTGATCACCTCGGTCAACCCGGCCACCGAAGAAACCCTCGCCGAGTTCGAGCCATGGTCTGACGAGCAGGTCGACGACGCAGTCGGGAGGGTGGCGACCGCTCAGCGCACGTGGAAAACGATGAGCGTCGAGGAGCGCGCGGTGCCGATGCGTCGCGTTGCGGCGCTTCTCCGCGAACGGTCGGAACGGTACGGCGCCCTCATCACATCGGAGATGGGCAAGCCGATCGTCGAGGCCGAGGCGGAGGTCAACAAGTGCGCGCTGGCCTGCGACCACTACGCCGAACACGCGGCTGAGTACCTGGCTGACCACCAGGTCGCCACCGAGTCGCTCTCCAGCTACGTCGCGTATGAGCCGCTCGGGATCGTGCTGGCCATCATGCCGTGGAACTTCCCGTTCTGGCAGGTCTTCCGGGCCGGTGCGCCGACGCTCATGGCAGGGAACGGGATCGTGCTCAAGCACGCCTCGAACGTGCCGCAGTCGGCCCTGGCCTGCGAAGAGGTGCTCCGCGACGCCGCCTTCCCGGAGAGCCTGTTGCGTACGGTGCTCGTCGCCGGCGCCGACACCGAACGCCTGATCGACGACGATCGCATCGCGGCGGTGACGCTGACCGGCTCGTCCGAGGTCGGCGCACGGATCGCATCCCTGGCAGCGGGGCGCCTCAAGAAGCAGGTGCTCGAGCTGGGGGGGTCCGACCCATTCATCGTGCTCGCCGATGCGGACCTCGAGTACGCCGCCCGCACCGCTGCGCGGGCCCGCAACCAGAACAACGGCCAGAGCTGCATCGCCGCCAAGCGCTTCATCGTGGAGGAGCCGGTCGCGGACGAGTTCGGCGCACTCTTCGCCGACGCGGTCCGCGCCCTGCGGGTCGGCGATCCCGCCTCGCGCGACACCAATGTCGGTCCTCTGGCCCGCGCCGACCTGCGAGAGACCCTCGAGCGCCAGGTCTCCGACTCACGGGGCATGGGGGCCGAGGCGATCGTCGGCGGTGAGCCCGTCCGCGGCCGCGGCTACTTCTACGCCCCGACCATCCTCGACGGCGTCACGGCCACGATGCCCGCCTTCCGCGAGGAGACCTTCGGGCCGGTCGCCGCGCTGATCCGCGCCCGGGATGCCGACCACGCCGTTCAGCTCGCCAATGACACCGAATACGGGCTGGGCGCGGCCGTCTGGACCCGCGACCTGGAGGGAGCTAAGGACATTGCTCGTCGAATCCAGGCAGGATCGGTCTTCGTCAACGGACTGGTGGCGTCCGACCCACGAATGCCCATGGGTGGCGTGAAGCGCAGCGGCTACGGCCGGGAGCTGGGGCGTCACGGAATCTGGGAGTTCACCAACATCCAGACCGTGCGCATCGGCCCGGCGGAGGGTCCGGCAGGGTAATTGCCTACCATCGGCCCATGAGCAATGAACCGATCAAATTCGGCGCGAACTCCTGGAACCAGTACTCCGATTGGGCATCGCTGCGGGACGCAGGCATCCGTGCCGACCGCCTCGGCTTCGATTCGATCTGGACGTGGGACCACCTGTATCCGATCGTCGGTTCGCACGAGGGACCGATCTTCGAGGGCTGGCTGACCCTCGCTGCCTGGGCCGAGCGAACGGAGCGCGCCACCATCGGCCTCATGGTCGGTGCCAACACGTTCCGCAACCCGGCGCTCCTCGCCAAGATGGCGACCACCCTGGACCACATCAGCGGCGGCCGATCCGTGCTCGGGATCGGCGGCGCCTGGTTCGAGACGGAGCACCGTGCCTACGGCCTCGAGTTCGGTGGCTCGCCGGGCGAGCGGCTGCGCTGGCTCGAGGAGGCGGTCGGCATCATGCGCGGCATGCTCCACGGCGAGGAGCCGTCCGGTGACCGCTTCTACAACAGCCGCGGGGTGCGCAACGACCCGCCGCCCGTGCAGGACCACCTGCCGATCCTGATCGGTGGCGGAGGCGAGAAGAAGACCCTCCGGATCGTCGCCCGCTACGCCGATGCCTGCAACCTCGGCGGCGGCTTCGAGACCGTCAGGCGCAAGGACGGGATTCTGCGCCGGCACTGCGAGGAGGTCGGGCGTGACGAGTCCGAGATTGAGCGCACCGTCGGCGCCGGCACCTGCATCATCCGCGACGATCCGGCCGAGGCGCAGCGCGTGTTCGAGGCGATGTTCGCGCATAACGGCGGCGCGGAGCTGTGGAAGAACCAGCTCGTCGGCACGCCCGAGCAGGTGGCCGAGAAGCTGCGTCCCTTCCTCGGCATCGGCTTCCGCCACTTCATCGTCGGGTTCCCGCCGCCCTACGACGCCGAGTCGATGGAGCGCCTCATGAGCGAGGTCAAGCCCGCCCTCGCCGGCTCCTGACTGCGCTCGGCTCGCAACCTGTCCGGTGATGGCACGCATTGCGAGACGAATGCATGCGACTTGAAGAACGTGCCGATGCGGGATCATCGGCGGTCGAATGGCCCGCCTGAGGTTCGATCCGAGCGTGATCGAGCCCCCCGCGGCCCACCGCGCCCGCCTAAAGGATCGCACAGTGCACAATTCGCGAGTCGCGTCGCTCACGGCACCGCGCCGATGAAGGTCACGCTTCTCGCCGGTGGCACCGGCGGGGCGAAGCTCGCCCACGGGTTCGCGATGCTCGCCGATGTCGAGCTGACGGTCATCGTCAACGTCGGCGATGACATGGAGGTTCACGGGCTCCACGTCAGCCCTGACATCGACGCGCTGCTCTACACGCTGTCGGGGATGATCGACTCGGAGCGTGGCTGGGGCGTGCGCGGCGACACCCACACCGCCCATGAACTGCTCGTCCGCTACGGAGGGCCGAGCTGGTTCACCATCGGCGACGCGGACCTGGCCACGAACGTCGAGCGCACGCGACGCCTGCGAGATGGCGAACGGCTGACCGCTACGACCGCCGCCATGGCATCGGCGCTCGGGATCCGCGTCCGAGTTCTGCCGGCCACCGACGACCGCCATCGGACCTCCCTGGAGACCGATGAAGGCCCGCTCGACTTCCAGGACTATTTCGTCAGGCGCAGACAGGAGCCGGAGGTTCGTGCGGTGCGATTCGACGGCGACGCGCGCCCGACGAACGAGGTCATGGAGGCGGTCGACGGCGCGGAGCTGGTCGTTATCGGTCCATCCAATCCGTTCGTGAGCATCGGTCCCACGATGGAGTTGGCCGGTGTTCGCGATGCCCTGCGCGCGGTGAGCGCGCCGAAGATCGCCGTCAGCCCGATCATCGCCGGTCGAGCCACGAAGGGTCCGGCGGCGCGCATGCTGTCCTCGATGGGCCACGACCCGAGCGCCCTCGGCGTCGCCCGCCTCTATGCCGGCCTGGTCGACCGGTTCGTGCTCGACGAGGCCGATGCGTCGCTCGTGCCGGATGTCGAGGCGCTCGGCATGGTCGCCGAGGTGCTCCCGACCATCATGATCACCGATGCCGATCGTGCAACGCTCGCCCGGGCGCTGGTTGACGTCCAGGCAGCCGATCGCGATATGCTCCACGGGTGACAGCGACGCGGATCATCGTCCCGCACCGGGGGCTCGAGGCGGCCAAAACGCGCCTCGCACCAAGCCTCTCGCCCGAAGAGCGGATCATGCTGGCCAGCCAGCTCCTGCAGCGCGTCCTGAAAGTGACCCGCGAGGTGTGCGACGACGTCGTCGTCATCTCCCCGTCCCGCGCGCTGGCCGAGATCGTGGAGCCGTCCGGCGCGCGTCTGGTCGTGCAGCGCGGGATGGGCCTGAACGAGGGTCTCGAGCAGGCCAGGTTCGACGCGCTCGTCGAGGACGTGGACACCCTCACCATCCTGCACGGAGATCTCCCGAACCTTCAGGCGAGCGATGTTGAGGTTCTCACGGCCGCACTGCCCGACGGTGGCGGCCCGGCCGTGGCGATCGCCCCGGATCGGGCCGGAACCGGCACGAACGGGCTCGCGCTGCGACCACCGGGGGTCATCCGCTTCCGCTTCGGCGTCGGCAGCTTCGCGGCGCACCTCGAGGAGGTGCAACGGGCCGGCGTGCCGCTCGTCGCCGTCAATCGCGCCGGCCTCTCGTTCGATCTCGACACCCCCGAGGACCTGACGCGCTGGCTCGAGCTCGGCGACGCGGCGTGACGTCGCGCGTGGAGCTGATCGGCCTGGACGGCATCCCCGAGGTCGTGCCCGGCGATGACTTGGCTGCCCTGATCGCCGACGCCGCAACCGCCTCCGGCATCGGATTCGCCGATACCGACGTGCTCGTGGTGACCCAGAAGGTCGTCTCCAAGGCGGAGGACCGGCTGGTCGACCTGTCTGGTGTCGAGCCGTCAGATCTGGCACGGTCGTGGGCTTCCCGTTGGGGAAAGGATCCCCGGCAGGTCGAGCTCGTGCTGCGAGAGTCGGCATCGATCGTCCGCATGGGACCCGGCGGGCTGATCATCAGCCGGACCCGGCACGGGCTGGTGTGCGCCAACGCCGGCGTCGACGTGTCGAACGTCGGAGGAGGCAACGTGGCATCGCTGCTGCCGGCCGATCCCGATGCCTCGGCACGGGGCATCCGCGAGGGTCTACGGGCGCGGGCCGGGACCTCGCCCGCGGTCATCATCAGCGACTCATTCGGGCGGCCGTGGCGCAACGGGATCGTCAACGTGGCGATCGGTTCGGCGGGGATCGAGGCGCTCCTCGACCTGCGCGGCACGCCCGACGCCGCCGGGCGCGCGATGCAGGCCACGGTCATCGCGCTCGCCGATCAGCTCGCATCGGCCGCCGACCTGGCGGGCGGCAAGGTGGAGCAGCGTCCGGTCGTCCTCGTGCGCGGGCTTGCCTGGCGCCCGTCGGAGGAGGGCGCATCGGTGCTGGTGATGGAGTCCGAGCGAGACCTGTTCCCGTGATGGACGAGCAGCTGATCCTGGACCGATATCGGCTCATCGAGCGGCTTGCGGTCGGGGGGAGCGCCGAGGTCTGGCGCGCGCACGACGTGCAGCTGGATCGAGAGGTCGCCGTCAAGCGTCTCCACCCGCACCTGCTGCCCGACGAGGCCTCGCGGCGGCGCCTCGCCGCGGAAGCACGCTCCGCGGCCAGCCTGTCGCACCCGGTGATCGTGGACGTCTACGACGTGGACGCCACCGGCGAGGCGCCCGCGCTCGTCATGGAGCTGGTCGACGGCGAGTCGCTCAGCGCGCGGATCGACCGGGATGGGCCGCTCGGCGCGCGCCAAGCGGCGGCGGTGACCGCGGACGTGGCGGAGGCGCTCTATCACGCGCACCAGCGCGGGGTCATTCATCGCGACGTGAAGCCCGGCAACGTGCTGCTCGCGAAGGACGGCCGGACGCGGCTGGTGGACTTCGGCATTGCGCACTCGCTGGCGGAGTCTTCGGAGCGCCTGACCGTGACCGGTACGGTCATCGGGACGCTGCGCTCGATGGCGCCCGAGCAGCTGGCCGCCGGCCCGATCACGCCACGGACCGACCTCTACGGCCTCGGGGTCGTGCTGCACGAGGCGCTCACTGGGCGCTCTCCGTACGCATCAGCCTCGCCGGTTGCATTGGCGGATGAGCAGCGCGCCGGTTCACCCAACCTCGAGGGAATCGAGCCGGGCCTGGCGGCGATCCTGGCCTCGAGCCTGGCCTACGATCCGGCTGACCGGCCGCTTCACGCGGGCGCGATGGCATCGGCGTTGCGCGGCTGGCTGGGCGGCGATCCAACCGAGGCACTGGCGATGGCGCCTGTCCCCGGCGCTGGACCGATCGACACCGGCGCCGTCACGCAGCCCATCGCGGCGGTGGCTCCCGCGCCAGTGATCCATACGCGCCCCGCCGGGGCTGATGCCGGCTCCACTGCGCGGCGCCGGCCGCTGATCCTGTTTGGCGCCCTCGTCGCGTTGCTGTTGTTGGTCGGCGCTGCGCTCGTCGCCAGTGGCCTCGGGCCCGGCGACGACACGATCGGGGGAGAGCCATCGCCGACCGTCTCGCCGACCTCAGCGCCGACCTCAGCGCCGACCGTCTCGCCGACCTCAGCGCCGACCGCGACTCCTGCACCGGCGCCCGCCGCGCCGGAGTGGCTCGACGGGTTGGTCGACAAGGTTGCCAGGGACTGCGGTGACGACATCGCCGCAGCCGCGGAAGGCGAGATGGCCGTGATGCCCGAGGACCAGGCGAAGGACTACGCCGATGAGCAGATCAGCGCGTGCAAGGACGATGATGACGGCCGAGGACGCGGCAACGACAACGGCGGGGGCAACGACGACTGAGGCGGCGCCTAGTTCGGCTGGAGGAAGAGGGCGACGATCTGGCCGTTCTCCACGCGGAAGTTGGCCTCGACCTGCATCGGTGGCACGCCCGGGCGCATGACCGTCACATCGGCGATATAGCTGGCGCCCATGTTGCGGCTCTCGTTCGTGAACATCCGGAACCCGTTGCCGGCACGGACGAACCAGCCGCCGACCTTGTCCCGTCCGCGCAGGTTCGTTCGCTCGTCCGATCCCGGCACGCTGATGCCGAGGACGGCGTTGTCGGCGAAGAGCTCGACCGCCTTCTCGCGATGGTCGTCGTTGATGAGCTCGAAGAAGAGATCGACCGTTTCAGTGGCACCCATATGACGCGCAGTTTACCGCCCGTCGCCGCTCACGGGTGCGCCTGACGGCGGCGAAAGCTTCCACCAGGCGACGGCCGCGACGAGGACCAACAACCCGAGAAATGGCGTGGTGATCACGGCGAATGCCAGCAGGATGAGGGCGCCAATGGTCAATATCGGCGTCGGGAGCGATCGCGGAAGGGGAATGGCGGCCGAAAGCAGGGCACCGAGCGCGAACGGGGCGGAGATTCCATACGCCAGCAACTGGTAGGCGGCACCCGGCGCCAGGAGCGCAAGGGGAACGGCGATGAGTGCCGGCAGTGCGGCGAAGAGGGCGTGCCACGGCCGTTGTCGGACGATGAGGACGGCGGACCCGGCGAGGATGATCGCGGCCGCCGGCAGCATGGTTTCGCGCGCCACGGCGGCCTGCCGGTTCTGCTCCTGATCGCCGAAGAAGACCAGCTGGTCGAACATCAGCGGCGCGAGCCAGATGACGCCGGCAAAGCCCACAACGGATGCTCCCGCCGCGATGGCGTCGACGTGTCGGCGGGTGCACGTTCTCATCGGTCGACTATGGCAGTCCGAGGTATCGAGGTCGATCCCGCGTGGATTACCCGATAGACCTCCGACGGATGTCGCTCGCGGCCCCCTCGCCGGCAGGCATTCTCGTCGGCTGGATCCGCGCCTTCGTCTGACGCCGCCAGATTCACACCCAAGCGTCACGCGGCGACCTCACGGCTCCCGACGCGCTCCGCACCGCCGCGAGAGCCCGAGCTTGCCAGTCCCGGTAGGAATCTGGGGATGCCGGGACCTATGCGTGCGCCGCGTGTTGTTCTGGTGTGAATCCGGGGCTGCCGAGGGCGATGGGCGGCCGAGGCAATCGGTCAGGGGGAACGCAGGACCTAGTGAAGGGTGAGATCGCGGTGCATGCGATGTTGCTGACGGCGGGACATGACTGGCTAGACTGGCCCCGAAGGAACGGCTACGGGTTGGTCTGATCGGTTGGGGGACTGTCGGCTCCGCGCTCGGGGAGCTGGTTCGGTCCGGACCGCTCCCACTGACTCTCGCCTGCGTCGCCGTACGCAATCGCGATCGGCCGGACCTCCCCGACGGGGTCGAGATCGGCTCTGCCGAGGCATCGCTGGAAGGCGATGTCGTGGTCGAGCTGGCCGGGGGCGTGGAGACCCCTCTCACCTGGGCTCGGTTGGCGCTGGAGGCCGGCAAGCCGTACGTGACAGCCAACAAGGCGCTGCTGGCGACCCATGGAGGCGAGCTCGCCAAGCTCGCTGATCGCCGCGTGGCCGCGCTGCTCGGCAGCGCCAGCGTGGGCGGCGGGACGCCGATGATCGAGACGGTCAGTCACCTCGCGGCGACCGGCGCGATCGAGCGCATCCGCGGGGTCGTGAACGCCACCACGACCTACATCCTGACCGCCATGGGTGACGGCCGCAGCTACGAGGAGGCGCTGCGTGAGGCGCAGGAGCAGGGCTTCGCGGAGGCCGATCCGAGCTTCGACGTCGATGGCCGCGACGCCGCCCAGAAGCTGGCTATCCTCGCCTCGGTGGCGTGGGGCAGGTGGCGCCCGGAGAATGACGTGGAGACGACCGGCATCGTCGGGCTGGACGTCGGTGCCGGACAGACGGTCCGCCTCGTGGCCGAGGCCACGCACGATTCGCTGACGGTGAAGCCGATGTCGCTCGAGCCGGCTGACCCGCTCGCCCGCGCGTCGGGGATCGAGAACGTGCTCGAGATCACGGTTGCA
>Ga0136614_10002249_pt1 | contig 11941 bp, 9 predicted proteins | sample AntDrymUQ2792106_2_FD_106643 | JGI IMG/M metagenome (GOLD analysis project Ga0136614, IMG submission 106643) | Polar desert sand microbial communities from Dry Valleys, Antarctica - metaG UQ279 (21.06) | ecosystem: Environmental > Terrestrial > Soil > Desert | place: Antarctica: Dry Valley...
ACCCCTGCGTACGCCGTACCACGAGACGGTCATCTACGAAGCACACGTCAAGGGCTTCACCCAACTGCACCCGGACATTCCTGAGGAGCTGCGCGGAACGTACGGCGCGATCGCCCACCCGGCGGCGATCGGGCACCTCCAGCGGCTCGGGGTGACCGCCATCGAGTTGATGCCCGTACACCAGTTCGTGCAGGACCACGGCTTGCACGAGAAGGGGCTGGCCAACTTCTGGGGCTACAACACGATCGGCTTCTTCGCTCCGCACAACGCCTACAGCGGTTCCGGCCAGCGCGGCGAGCAGGTCGCGGAGTTCAAGGGGATGGTGCGCACCCTGCACGAGGCGGGCATCGAGGTCATCCTCGATGTCGTCTACAACCACACCGCCGAGGGCAACCACCTCGGTCCCACGCTGGGCTTCCGCGGGATCGACAACAGGTCCTACTACCGACTGGTGGACGACGACCCCCGGTACTACATGGACTACACCGGCACCGGGAATTCCCTGAATGTCCGTCATCCACACGCGCTGCAGCTGATCATGGACTCCCTCCGGTACTGGGTCCTGGAGATGCATGTGGACGGGTTCCGCTTCGATCTTGCCTCCGCGTTGGCGCGAGAACTGCACGATGTCGACCGGCTGTCGGCGTTCTTCGACCTGGTCCAGCAGGATCCGGTCGTCAGCCAGGTCAAGTTGATCGCCGAGCCGTGGGACATCGGCGACGGCGGTTACCAGGTCGGCAACTTCCCGCCACTGTGGACCGAGTGGAACGGCAAGTACCGTGACACCGTCCGCGACTTCTGGCGCGGTGAGCCCGGCACCATCGGGGAGTTCAGCGCCCGGCTGACCGGTTCCTCGGACCTCTACGAGCATTCCGGCCGGCGACCGGTCGCGAGCATCAACTTCGTGACCGCGCACGACGGCTTCACGCTGGCCGATCTGGTCAGCTACAACGACAAGCACAACGAAGGCAACGGCGAGGGCAACCGCGACGGCGAGAGCCACAACCGGTCCTGGAACTGCGGCGTCGAGGGGCCGACCGACGATCCTGCGGTCCTGGCGCTGCGAGCACAGCAGCGCCGCAACTTCCTGGCCACCCTGTTCCTGTCACAAGGCGTACCGATGCTCCTGTACGGCGACGAACTCTGCCGAAGCCAGGCAGGCAACAACAACACGTACTGCCAGGACAACGAGCTGACGTGGATCGACTGGTCGGCCAAGGACGACGACCTCGTGGCGTTCACCGCGACGCTGGTCGAGCTGCGGCGTACGCACCCGATCTTCCGGCGTCGGCGGTTCTTCGACGGCAGACCGGTGGGCCGAGGCGAGGGCGAACCGCTGCCGGACCTGGCGTGGCTCACCCCCGGCGGTCACGTGATGACGCAGGAGGACTGGGGATCGGGCTTCGGCAAAGCCGTGACGGTCTTTCTCAACGGCCTCGGCCTTCGCGCGCCCAACACCCGCGGCGACCGGATCACCGACGACTCGTTCCTGCTGTGCTTCAACGGCCACGACGAATCCATCGACGTCACCCTGCCGCCGGCGGAGTACGCCGCCAGCTGGGAGGTGGTCGTGGACACCTCGCTGACCGACCACGACGAGACGACGTACGACGCCGGTGCGAGGCTCGGCCTACCCGGCCGTGCCCTGGTTGCGTTGCGCAGGACCGAGTGACAGGGGTGGTGCCTGTCTCGGCACCGAGGTCGACGTACCGCCTGCAGTTCAGCGCGGCCTTCCGGCTGCAGCAGGCCGCGGAACTCGTGGACTATCTGCGGGACCTGGGGGTCTCACATGCGTACGCATCGCCGCTGATGGCGGCGACGCAGGGATCGACGCACGGCTACGACACGGTGGACTTCTCGCGCGTCGACGAGGAGCGCGGGGGGGCCGAGGGCTTCGCCGCCTTCGATGCGGCGCTGCGCGACCACGGCGTCCGCCTAGTCCTCGACATCGTCCCCAATCACATGGGCGTCGCGGTACCCGACGTGAACCCCTGGTGGTGGGACGTCCTCCGTCACGGCCGGTACGCCGAAAACGCACCGGCACTCGACGTGGACTGGGACTTCGGCGACCAGCGGCTCCGAATCCCGGTACTCTCCGACTCCCCGAACGCGCTCGACGACCTGCAGGTGGAGTTCGGCGAACTGCGCTACGCAGACCACCGCTTCCCGCTGGCCGCGGACAGCGACACCGAGGGCGGCACACCCCAAGAGGTGCACGACCGCCAGCACTACGAGCTGATCAGCTGGCGGCGGGCCGACACCGACCTGAACTACCGACGGTTCTTCGCAATCAACGAACTCGCCGCGGTCAGGGTGGAGCGGCCGGAGGTCTTCGAAGCGGTGCACTCGCTCGTGCTGAGCTGGGTCGAGGACGGCGCGGTCGACGGGCTGCGAATAGACCACCCGGACGGTCTGGCCGATCCGGGCGGGTACCTGCACCGGTTGGCCGCTGCCGCACCTGAGGCCTGGCTGGTGGTCGAGAAGATCCTGCAACCCGGAGAGCTGCTGCCCGACTCGTGGCCGGTCGCCGGAACGACCGGCTACGACGCGCTGAACGAGATCGGCGGCGTCTTCATCGACCCGGCCGGCGAGCAGGCGTTGACCGAGCTGGACACGGAGTTGGTCGGAGCGCCGGTCGAATACCCGGCGCTGGTGCGCTCGTGCAAGCGGGCGGTCGCCGACGGCATCCTCAATTCTGAGGTGCGCCGGCTGGCTCGCCTGGTTCCCGACCTGCCCGGCGCGGCGGATGCGCTGTCCGAGCTGCTCGCCTGCTTTCCCGTCTACCGCTCATATCTGCCGGACGGCGCGCACTACCTGCAGCAGGCCGTCGACTACGCAGTTACGACGCGCCCGGACCTGTCCGCGGACCTGGCAACCTTGTACGAGCGGCTACTCGTCGCGGACAGCGAGTTGGCCGTCCGCTTCCAGCAGAGCAGCGGCATGGTCATGGCCAAAGGGGTCGAGGACACCGCGTACTACCGCTGGAGCCGGTTCGTCCCACTCAACGAAGTGGGCGGTGACCCGACCCGGTTCGGGCTGACACCGGAGGAGTTCCACGCGGCCTGTTCACGGCGGCAGGAGCAGCACCCGAACGGCATGACCGCGCTGTCCACGCACGACACCAAGCGCAGCGAGGACGTCCGGGCCAGACTTGCCGTGCTCGCCGAAATCCCGCAGGCATGGGCCAACGTGGTGCGACGCTGGAACGAGCTGGCGCCGCTGTCGGACCGGCCGCTCGCGCACCTGCTGTGGCAGAACATTTTAGGCGCCTGGCCGCTGGACCGGGAGCGGGCGCACGCCTACGCGCGCAAGGCGGCCCGCGAGTCCGGTGTCTCCACTACCTGGGCCGATCCCGACCAGGACTTCGAGCGGCGGATGCACGAGCTGGTCGACACCGCCTACGACCATCCGGAGATGGGCGTGGAGCTGGTCGTGGACCGGATCAAGAACTTCGGCTGGTCCAACTCGTTGGGCATGAAACTGCTGCAGCTGATGATGCCCGGCGTACCGGATGTGTATCAGGGCACCGAGATCTGGGACCACTCGCTCGTGGACCCCGACAACCGGCGCTGGATCGACTTCGACCACCGGCGTGACCTGCTGCGGCGACTGGACGACGGCTGGCAACCGCAGGTGGACGCCACCGGTGCAGCCAAGTTGCTCGTCGTCTCCCGGGCGCTCCGGGTCCGCGCTGCCCGGGCGCTGTCGGAGTACTCGTCGGCCATCGCGCAGGGGCCGGCGGCAGCGCACCTCATCGGCTTCGACCGGGGCGGCGTCATCGCGCTGGCCACCCGGCTGCCGCTGCGCCTCGCTGCTGCTCAGGGCTGGGGGGAGACCGAGGTCGATCTACCGGCTGCCGACTGGTCGGATGCGTTTACCGGGACCCGGTACGCCGGAGGACCCCGGCTGGTCGCCGACCTGTTCGACCACTACCCGGTCGCCCTCCTCGTCGCTGAGTAGTTGAGCGGGCGGGTTCAGCGCTCGGACCTGTCACCGCTCAAGGACGGGGGTCGACCCGTGGTAGTCGCCGGTCGCTGTTAGCCGGCTCAGCCGACGACACGGGTCCGGGTCTGCGCGGTGTTGTTCGCCACGGCCGGGTCGTACCGCGAGGAATCGACCAGCGCGACCGCCGTGAAGCTTCCCGACGCGGCGCGCACCTTGCCTGTCACGGTGTACGTCACCTGGTCACCCGGCTGGATCACCCCCGACCGGAACACCACGCTCGACCCGCCGCCTGACGTCGGCGGTGCGGTCGAGGTGATCCGGAACGCCGAGGCCGGTGTGAAGCGCACCGTCGTCGCAGCCGAGGCTGGCAGCTCACCGTTGTTCATCACCGTCACGGTGTACGTTGCCTGCCCCTGCGCCGGCCGCTGAGCCGGACCGGAAACCGCCACGGACATGTCCGCTTGATCTTGCACCGTCTCGTTGAACGACACCCGCGCCCCGTCAGGGTTCCGGCCACCGCAGCCCGCGTCGAACACCGCATCCAACGCGTCGTCCCCGTTCAGATCACCCAACCGGAGATTCCCGTCCGTACCGGTCACCCGCGGGAAGTCGAACTGCGGCGGCGCGAACCCGCCCGCACCGTCACCCAGGACGACCGCCCCACCCTGATTCGAGCTTGACGGCGGCGAACAGAACGCGAGGTTTGAGATAAACAGGACGTCGAGATGCCCGTCGCCGTCGATGTCCCCGATCTCCGGCTCGTTGTCGCAGCAGTTGGGCGATGGAACATACCTCGGCGCCGTGAATGTTCCGTTCGCGCGCCCGAGATACACCGCGAAGGACTCTGGGCCGCCGCTGGGGCCCGCCACGATGTCCAGGACACCATTTTCGTCCAGATCCGCCAGGTCCAGGTCGGACGGCCACGGGTTGAAGTCTCCGTCGTCGAATGGCAGGTCGATCTTGGTGAAGGTCTCGTCGCCGTTGCTGGTCAGCACGACGACGATCGGTTCGCCGGGGACGCCGCCGATCAGGTCGTCGACGCCGTCAGCGTTCAGGTCGCCCGCGTCGGACAGCAACGGCACCGCGAGAGATTCGACGCGCGGGAACAGACCGGTCCCGTCGCCGAACGCCACGACCCCGGGTAAACCGCCCAGAGCCACGTCCAGCTGCCCATCGCCGTCGAAATCTCCGGTGTGTGGCAGGTCGTACGTACTCACCCGGTAGGTCGCGACCGTGGTCACCGGCCCAGGCATCAGCTCCCCGGACCCGTCGTTCAGGAAGACCTGAAGCTTTCCCGCGAGGTCGGAGTCGAAGCCGATGTCGTGGAACGCCGTGACGTCGGGACTCCCGTCGCCGTCGACGTCGTCGACGGACAGGTAGCTGACCCGCTGGCTGAACCCCGATGAGTAGAAAATCGCCGGCTCGAAGGCGCCTGCGCCGGTCCCGAAGGCGACCGACAAACCGCCTGACTGGCCCGCGGCGATGTCCAAGGCGCCGTCGCCGTCGAAGTCGGCCAACTCCAGGTCGGCGCCATCGGTACCAGGCACGAAGCTCAGGGCCGAGAACCGGACGTCCAGCACGCCCGCCGAAGCCGACAACGGCTGCCCCACCACCACCGCCGCCACGACCCCGGCCACACCCACGCCACGCCACAACCGACTCATCCTCAACCCCTTGTCATTTTGCCGGGCAGTGAACCACAGGCAGCACGTCCTCGACAGCTCTCGAGCAGGCCGGGGTCCGCAAGCTGATCGGCGTGGTTCGCGCGGTCCCGCGACATTCGCATGGGGTCGACGACCGATGGGTGGGTCCAACGGCCGCCACTCCGGGCCGCAGCGGCGTACGCCGGGGCGAGATCGTCCGGGCTCGGCCAGTCGAGGGACTTGCATAGCGCGGGATCCATCTGCACGGCGTGGGAGATGATCGACACGCCGAGTGCACCGAGCAGCTTCTTGGCCACCGATGCCAGCGTCGTCGCCAATGGCAACGTCGCGCTCACCTGGGCCGGGTCCACGTTCGAGGGGGCGGTCGACGTGCACGACGAGCTCGAATCGTTCCAGTCCGACATCGGGCTCCGCGGATCCGTCACCCTGGAGCTGGCGGCCGAGACCGCGGGTGATCTCGGGGGACCCTGGAGCTGGCCTCCTTGGGCTTCCCCGCGTTCGAGATCGGCACAGCGTTTCCAAGGCCGATGCCGCAACCAGCGTGCGCGCGACCACGACACCGACGTTCCTGCCGGAGGTCGGGCTGCCGGACCAATGCGCTGTCGTTCGATGCCACCGTCGAGGTGGAGCTGACCACGACCTTCCTCGTGTCGATCTCCGGCATCCCGTACGGCGGCCCAGTGCTCGCCGCGTCGTTGGGCATCGAGTTGGACGTCGACCTCCAGGACCAGCCGTGGTGGACCCTCGACGGGCTGGCCGGGTTGAAGTACGGGTGGTCGATGCCCGATCTGCTGGGCGCCCCGAACCGCCGCGGAGGATGCCGACACTCGTGCCCAACAGCCGCTGGAACATCGCCCAGGCCTAAGAGGACCCCCTGGAGCCGATGTGTCGACCCGCTGGTCGCGGGCGTTCGACATCTCAACCAGGACCACGCCGGCGCAGTCCAACCGGTCGGCGACGAGTTCGTGGTCGTCGAGAACGACTCCAGCCCGTGGATGACGACGCTCGACGCCGCCGGCAACCCGACGTGGCAGCAGACCGACGACCCGGCCTCGGGAAGCCAGGGCAGGCAGGCGTGCGCGCACTGACGACGGCAGCCTGCTGGTGGCCGGCGAGCACGGTAGCGGCGATCTCCGCGTCGGTCGGTTCGCCGCCGATGGGACGCCCGAGTGGTCCAAGGAGATCCATGTGTCCGGCACCAGCGGCATGACCTCCAAGGACGGGTGGATGATCCGGCTGGATCGCTCGGGAATGCCGATGTGGTCGAAGAGCTACGTCGGTGACGGCGAGGACGTAGCTGGTCGGGGTGGTGGCCATGGATGAGGGGATGGCAGCCTTCGGTCACACCCAGACGACGAATCCCGTCGGCAACGGGTTCCACGACCTGTGGCTGGTGCGGACGAACGTCGACGGGATGCTCCACTTCGACGCCGGCCAGCGGGTTCGACACCGTCAACGGTGCCGTGCAGTGGACCCCCACTTCGGTCCAGGTGCAGCTCGGGCTCGCTCCGAGCGCCGTGTCGCCGACCGTGACGGTAACGGACGAGCCGACCGACGTGGACGCCGCCAGCTCCACGAACCTGTTGCTCACCGACTGAGGCGCCAGGTTCTCCGCCGCGTCCCCATCCGGACTCAACCAAGCCCGGGTGGTGACGGGGTCGGCGATGGACGCTACCGCTCGGTCCTGCCGCCACTGAAGGGCGGGGACAGACCGTGATCGAACCTCCGCCCGGGAACTGGACGGACGCGTTTACCGGGACCGGCGATCAGGCGTCGGCGCTGTTGCTCGACGTCGAAGTCCACCGGCGGATACTCCGGGTCGAGGCCCGTCAGCGTTTCCAGCAGCAGTTGACCGATCGCCCAGTTGCGATACCACTTGCGGTCACTGGGTACGACGTACCACGGCCCTTGTTCGGTGTTGCAGCGTTCCAGCGCCAGCTCGTAAGCGCGTTGATAGTCCGCCCAGCGCCGGCGTTCGTCGACATCCCCAGGGTTGAACTTCCAGTGCTTGGTGGGGTCGTCCAGCCGGGCCATCAGCCGCTCCTCCTGGCGCTCTGCGGAGATGTGCAGGAAGCACTTCACCAGCGTGATCCCGTCGGCGATCAACCGCTGCTCGAACCGGTTGATCTCGGCGTACCGTCGCTCGATCGTCTCCGGCTCGGCCAGCTCATGAACGCGTGCGATCAGTACGTCCTCGTAGTGCGAGCGATCGAAGACACCGACCATGCCCCGGAGCGGGAGCCCGCGGCGGATCCGCCACAGGAAATGGCGCCCCAACTCCTGCTCGGTCGGCTTCTTGAACGACACGATCTGGCAGCCCTGCGGGTTCAGCATGCCGACCACGTGCTTGATGACGCCGCCCTTGCCCGAGGTGTCCATCCCCTGGAGCACCAACAGGATCCGCCGGCTGTGCTCGGCGTACAGCCGCTCCTGCAGATCGGCCAAAGCCGGCTCCTGCTCGGACCTGATTGCCCGGGTCCGCTTCTTGTCCCCTGGTGCGTGGGGCGTGGAGCTGGAGGCATGCGTGCGGAGATCGACGGGTCCCGGCGGCAGGCGCAGTGCGTCGCTGATGTTGACTGCCATGACCGGGAACTGTGCCACCGAGGAAGGCCGCCATGCACTTCGCAGTCTGGGCGCCGCGACCGGATCGGGTCTGGCTCCTTGTCGACGCAGCCACCCATCGGATGGCCCGCGACGACTGTGGCTGGTGGCGTGCCGACGTACCGACTGCTCGTCCGGACTCGAACTACGGCTTTCTGGTGGATGACGACGACACTCCCCTGCCGGACCCGCGGTCACGCCGCCAGCCCGGCGGCGTACACGGGTTGTCCCGGCTGTACGACGACGGCGCGTACGCATGGGGCGACTCCTGCTGGACCGGCCGGGCACTTCCCGGGGTGGTGATCTACGAGCTGCACATCGGGACATTCACGTCGGAGGGCACCTTCGACGCCGCCATCGAACGGCTGGACCACCTGGTCGATCTCGGCGTGTCCGTCGTCGAGCTGCTGCCGGTCAACGCGTTCAACGGCGTGCACAACTGGGGGTACGACGGCGTTCTCTGGTACGCCGTGCACGAGGCGTACGGCGGCCCGGACGGGTACAAGCGGTTCGTCGACGCCTGCCACGGGCACGGGCTGGCGTTCTTCCAGGACGTCGTCTACAACCACCTCGGCCCGTCCGGCAACTACCTGCCGCGCTTCTCCGGCTACCTGTCCGGCATCGGTGCGAACACCTGGGGTTCCTCGATCAACCTGGATGGCCCGGGCTCGGAAGAGGTCCGCCGATACATCGTCGACAACGCGCTGATGTGGCTGCGCGACTACCACGTGGACGGGCTCCGGCTGGATGCCGTGCACGCCCTCGTCGACGGGAGCGCGACGCATCTGCTCGAGCAGCTGGCGATCGAGGTGGCGGCGCTGGAGGCACACGTACGCCGGCCGCTCACGATCATTGCCGAATCCGACCTCAACGACCCGCGGCTGATCAGTCCGCGGGAGGCCGGCGGATACGGGCTCACCGCGCAATGGAGCGACGACTTCCACCACGCGCTGCACAGCCTGCTCACCGGCGAACGGCAGGGCTACTACTACGATTTCGGCGCCGGCATCGGAGTCCTCGCCAAGGTGCTGACCCGCGGCTTCTTCCACGACGGCACCTGGTCAAGCTTCCGGCGGCGGCCGCACGGCCGCCCGGTCGACACCGCCGTCACGCCGGCGTGGCGACTGCTCGGCTACCTGCAGGACCACGACCAGGTCGGCAACCGCGCGGCCGGCGACCGGCTGTCGGCGTCGCTGTCCCCGGGTCTGCTGGCCGTCGGAGCGACGCTCGTACTCACCAGTCCGTTCACGCCGATGCTGTTCATGGGCGAGGAGTGGGGCGCCGGTACGCCGTGGCAGTTCTTCACGAGCCATCCCGAACCGGAGCTGGGGGCGAGGACTGCCGAGGGCCGGAAGGCGGAGTTCGCCGAGCACGGCTGGGACGCCGCCGACGTACCGGATCCGCAGGACCCCGAGACGTTCCGACGCTCGAAGCTGAACTGGGCCGAGCTCGACGTGGAGCCGCATCGCTCGCTGCTGGACGCCTACCGCCGCCTGATCGCGTTGCGCCGCGCGGAGCCGACCCTGACCGACCCGTCGCTGACGCGGGTGGAGGTCTGCTACGACGAGCGGGCGCGCTGGCTCGTCGTGCACCGCGGTGACCTGCGGATTGCCTGCAATCTGGCACCCGGCGAGCAGGAGATCGATCTGGACGGTCCGGTCATGGAGATTCTCTTCGCAACTGGTGCCACACCGTCCATTGTGGACGGTCGAATGTGCATCGCGGGCGAATCCGCCGCCGTCGTCAGGATGGTCTGATGCGCAGACTGCTTCCAAGCCCCGCCGAGAAGGTAGATCTCGAAGCCGAGTACTGCGTCGCTGACGCCGTGCCCTGGCACCTGCGGGTGAGCTTCGTCAGCTCGGCTGACGGGGCGATGACCGTGAACGGGCGGGCCGGCGAGCTGGGCAACGACGGCGATCGGCGAGTGTTCGGGCTGCTGCGGGATCTGTCCGACGTGATCCTGGTCGGGGCGGGGACGGCCCGGATCGAGCGGTACCGGGCGCAGCGGCCCACGGGAGAACGGCTGGACCGCCGGCGCCGCCACGGGCTGCCCGACGCGCCGATCATGGCGCTGGTCAGCAAGCGGCTCGACTTCGATCTCGACGGTGGCCTGTTCGACCCGCGCGCGCCGCGCTCGATCGTGATCACGTCCGATTCCTCGCCGGCGGACCGGAGGTCGGCGCTGGAGCGAGTGGCCGACGTCTTGGTGGTCGGTGGTGAAAGCGTCGATCTCAGCGCCGCCGTGGCCGCGCTCCGAGATCGCGGCTTCCGTCGCGCCCACTGCGAGGGCGGCCCGCACCTGTTCGCAACTGCCTTGAAGGCCGGCATCGTCGACGAGCTGTGCCTGACGCTGTCCCCGATGCTCACCGGCCCCGGCGCCGGCCGGATCGTGGCCGGCCCCGAGCTACCGATCCGCGCCGAGATGTCGCTGCGACACGTGCTCGAGGAGGACGGCTACCTCTTCCTTCGTTATGGCCTCCGGCAGGAGCCCGCAGCTTCATGATCGTGAGTCTGAGCTCTGAGGTTTTCCCTGATCTGGCACTCATGATCATGCTGGGGTCGTGGCGGAATGCCGAACGTGTGAGTTCATCGAGCGGCGGGACGCTGGCGGCGCCCCACCGTGGGATCTCATCCTCAGGACCTGACCGACAGCGAGGCCGGCGAGATCGGTCCGCTGATCAAGCAGGTTTCGCAGGCGCTGCGGCAGGTCGTGGGATGCGTCAAGACGTACGTGGCGCAGTTCGCCGAGCATCCGCTGCATCCACACGTCCATGTGCACGTCATCCCGAGAGCCGCCGACCAGGCGGAGGACCAGCGGGGACCGCGAGTGTTCAGCCAGCTCGGCATCCCTGCGGAACTCTGCGTCTCTGACAAGCGCATGAACGACATCGCCGCCGACATGCGGAATCAGTTTATCGCGCCGTCGTCGGCGGCACGATCCGCGAGGACGATGAGCCTGACGACGATTGGGTGACGCTGGAGCTGCCGGGCATACCCGAACTGTGCTTCCAGCGGTCCGATGACCATCGCCGCCCTCGCTGGCCGGACCCCGGTCACCCCCAACAGGCGCACCTTGACTTCGTTGTGCCAGATCTGGCGGCCGCCCATGAGCGGGTGCTGACCCTGGGGCCGTCGTACTGGATGACAACAACGGCGATCCCAGCCGCGGGTTCTGGGTGTACGCCGATCCGGCAGGTCATCCGTTCTGCCTCTGCTGCTGACCACAGCCGGTGCGGTCTGTTTCACTAGCTGCTATGCAGCTGCCCGTCATGCCACCGGTCGCACCGATGCTGGCCAAGGCGACAAAAACCGTGCCGCGGGCGGCCGGGCTGTACTACGAGCCCAAGTGGGACGGCTTCCGTTGCATCGTCTTCCGCGACGGCGACGAGATCGAGCTGGGCAGCCGTAACGAGCGCCCGATGACTCGGTACTTTCCCGAACTCGTGACCGCGCTCGCCGACGCGCTGCCGGAGCGCTGCGTCGTGGACGGCGAGATCGTGGTCCGGCGGGAGGGACGGCTGGAGTTCGAGGTGCTGCAACAGCGCATCCACCCGGCGAAGTCCCGGGTCGACCTGCTCGCGGCACAGACGCCGGCCTCGTTCATCGCCTTTGACCTGCTCGCCGACGGTGACGAGTCGCTGCTCGACCAGCCGTTCGAGCGCCGGCGTGCCCGGCTCACTGAGCTGCTGGACGGCGCGTCCGCGCCGGTTCACCTCACACCGATCACCACC
>Ga0136614_10002252_pt1 | contig 11939 bp, 12 predicted proteins | sample AntDrymUQ2792106_2_FD_106643 | JGI IMG/M metagenome (GOLD analysis project Ga0136614, IMG submission 106643) | Polar desert sand microbial communities from Dry Valleys, Antarctica - metaG UQ279 (21.06) | ecosystem: Environmental > Terrestrial > Soil > Desert | place: Antarctica: Dry Valley...
ACGCGTTCTATCCAGTAGGGAAAGAACCCCATCATCGCCCTGCCGCCAGTGGAGATCACGCCCGAAGTGTTCCCACCGATGACCATCGCTCCGGTCGAGAGGGCAGCCCTCCTCATCCGCAGGGCGTCGTGCAGGGGGATGCCCTCGCACAAGACCACGACCTTTCGGATACCGGCGTCCAGCGCCTCGTACACCGCGTCACGGGCGAAACACGGCGGCACGAAGAGCAGGGAGGCGTCCGCCGGGAACTCTTCGACGGCCCGCCGGACAGAGTGGAAGACGGGCACCCCTTCTACCTCCTGCCCCTCCTTGCCGGGCGTAACACCGGCCACGACGTTCGTGCCGTAGTCGATCATGTGGCGCGTCCAGAACCTGCTCTCCTTGCCGGTGATCCCCTGCACCAGCACCCGCGTCGCCGAATCTATAATGACGCTCATCTCTTCGCGTTCCCCGCAAGTTCGATGGCCCTCTCTACCGCGTCCTCCGTATCGTCCAAAAACTCGAGACCGGCGCCGCCAAGAAGCTCCCGAACCTTCTCCTCTCCCGTCCCCCGGATAGCCGTAACGATAGGAAAGTCCGGTTGGAGGCGTCCGATCGCCTCTGCCAAATCCTCAGCGATGACGTCGGCACGAGCGATGGTCCCGAACGTCACGACCAGGAGAACCTTGGGCTTGCTCCGCATCGTTAGCTCCATGGCCTTGGCGCCCTTGCGGTAGTTCGGCCCGCCGAACTCGACGTAGCTGGCCACGCTCCCGCCCCCGTAGTTGACCAAGTCGTAAATGACGTTGGTCAGACCAGACCCTGCGCACATAAGACCGATATCCCCATCGAACTCGATGTAGGGGATGCCCTCCGCGGCCGCTTCGTACTCGATGTCGCTCTCGAAGTAATCCCTGCTCAGAGGGAAACGGCTCTGGCGGGCCAGCGAGCCGTCGTCGATGGTCACCTTCCCGTCCGCGGCGACCAGGGCCCCGCTCTCCGTCGCCACCAGCGGGTTGATCTCCACCAGCTCGGCGTCGTATCTCTGAAAAAGGTCGTAGAGGCTCATGAGCATCGCGCTGCCTTGCCTGGCCTCATCCCCTTCCAGACCCAGCTCGAACATCACGTTCCGCGCCCCGTACGGCAGCAACCCTTCGGACAGGTCGACGCGCTCCCGGACTATCTTTTCGGGCATGGTGCGGGCGACTTCTTCGATCTCCACCCCGCCCTCGGCGCTGGCCAGGACCAGGGCCGAGCCGGAGACGGGTTCGGCAGTGATCGACAGATAAAGCTCCCTTTCTATATCCAGCGCTTGCTCGACGAGCAGGCTGCGCCCGTCCCCGATCGAGTCGAAGATCCCTTCCGCTTTCGCCCGGGCCTCTTCGGCCGTGGAGGCGAGCTGTATCAACCCCGCCTTTCCACGTCCGCCCCGAAGGACCTGGGCCTTGATCGCGCACGGCAGCCCGACCTCTTCCAACGCGCCGTCGAGATCGGCCGCATCGCTTACCAACCTTCCCTTGGGAACGGGGATGCCTGCCTCCTCGAAGAGTTCCTTGGCCTGGTACTCGAATAGCCTCACGACGAGCTACGCTCCCTCTAGCGGCCGTACCTGGACCAGTAGGACCCCAGAAGCTCATCCTCGGTCGGAACGACCTCCGGTATGGTCCGGGAGACCCTGGTGATGTTCAGGAAATGCCGGTAAGACAGGTTTTCGTCAATGTTGTTCCCGGCCCAGCTACCGCCCCCCATGGAGAGCGTGAAGTCGAGGCCGTTGTCGAAGCTTCCTCCGTTGCCGAAGACCTGGATCTGGTTTATCAAGAGACGGCAGACGTCCATCTCCTGCCCGATTCGCTCGACGTTTGCCTCGCTCGTCGTGTGCAGCCCGCACGAATGCCCCCGGCCCACGTAGTCGAGGATACGCCTCGTGAGGTCCAGCGCCTCGTCGAAGTCCACGGCTTTGTACACGGTGAGGACGACGGAGAGCTTCTCGCTCGAGAAGAGATCCTCCTCCCCCACCCCCTTCCCTTCGACCATGAAGAAAGAGGCCTCGCGCGCCTCGGGGTTCTCTAGACCGGCGACCTCCGCTATGACCGAAGGTGCTTTGCAGAGGGTCTCGACGCTGCGCTTCCCCCCACCGGGCCACAACGCCTCCTCCAGAAGCGCACGTTCCTCGTCGTCGCAGAAATATCCGCCCTCCCTCTTCAGGGCTTCGACCATCTCCCCGTAGACTGGGGCCTCGATGACGACCGAGTTGTCGTTGGAGCAGCTCGTCCCGTAGTCGAAGGTCTTGCTAGTCCTAATCTTGCGGGCGGCTTCCTCGATCTCCGCGGTAGAATCGACGACCGAAACGACGTTCCCCGCGCCGACGCAGGCGTTGGGCGTACCCGAGGTCTGTCCGGCGCTGACGTTGTTGCCGGAGCCGGTGACGGTCACGAAGTCCGCCTGCTTCATGAGCTCATGCGCCAGCTCTTTGTCGACGTGTGGCAGCGCCTGGACCAGGTCGAGAGGCGCCCCGACCTTGGACAACTCCTCGTGTATGTATCGCAAGAGGAGCTTGCAGGTCGAAGCTCCCTTCGGCGAGGGGGCGATGATTATCGCGTTGCGGCCCTTCAAGGCCATCATCGTCTTGTTGGCCGGGGTCGCGGCCGGGTTGGTAGAAGGAGTTACGGCGGCGACGACGCCTACGGGTTTGGCGATCTTCGTGATCCCCTTCTCCTCGTCGACCTCGATGACGCCGACGGATCCCGCCGTCGGGTCCAGTAGATCTTGCAAGGTCCCCAGGCTCTTGCGCCGGTTCTTGTCCACCTTGTCCTCGTATTTGCCGAGGCCCGTGTCCTGGACCGCAAGCCGCGCCAACTCCTCGGCGTTCTCTCTCTTGATGATGGCCCAGGCCACCGCCTGAACTACCTCGTTTACCCGCTCCTGGTCGTAGTGCTCGAAGATGCCCATAGCCGCCCTGGCTCTGGAGACCAGTTCGGCGATGGTACTGTCGGCGTCGGCCTCTCTTGCGTTCGTGGCTTCTATCTCGTCCCCAGCGGCATTGGTGCCCTCCGCCGTGACCTGCCCGATACTTTTCACTCCCACGAACGCACCCTCCTCAGGTTCTCAAAAAGTCCTTTGGCCTACCGGCCAGCGGGACCACCCCACCCCTGCCGGGGATCAGCAACGAAGCAACGCAAGAGGCGGATGCCTTTTGTATGTCTCTTTTCATGTCAAATTTCCCGTGCCCGGCAGAAAGCCCAGCAAAAGAGCCGGCCCCCGGCGAAGAGAAGCCAGATCGTAATGCAATTTGCCCTCCGTAAAACCGACCGCTCAAACCTCCACCTCGTGTGGCACAAACAAAACTCCGCTGCATCTCCTACTTAGGACTCCCTCTATACCAACATATGCTCCGCGAAGCAAGTTATACCTGCAGTTTATGTCCAACTAGCATAGGAAAGCGTATATAACCGTCGAAACTTGGGCACACGTACTCTCATGCAATCTTGTGTGTGACCCTTTGTGGTCTCTGCTCGTCGGCAGAGCTTCTCCGCTTTACGATCCCACGCTCACAAGTATCCTTCGCTGGAGGATAGAGAGCAACCCCTGGCGGTCTTAGAGCGAGTTTTGCAATAGGGCGAAGACTACCTCAACATCACAACTTTACTGCAATCAGTTGCTAGATCGGGACCGAAAGCCCTGCTCCGACGCCTCACGGAGCGACTTTTCGAATCCACCTGAGGTTTGCAAAACTCGCTCTTAAAGGGTGTTTAGTTAAGGAAGGTCGTAGGGCGACAGCGCGGCTTCAGTACCGAACAATAACCTTTGTCCCTGGAAGACGTCGAAGCCCTAAACGAACGAAAGCCAATCGGGCGGAGCTGTGGAGTCAACCGTTACTACTCCTTGCGGAGCAGATTCGAGCTCCCCTACGAGACTTCGACCGTCCGTGAGTTGTAGCTCCAGATCCACGTATTGTGCACCTGGGAAACGTTCTCGGGCCTCCCCCAACAAGTATGGAACGTCGATCTGGCCGCTCGCAGGCAGATCGTCGATCACTCGCACCGGCGGGCTGTTGGAAGCATTCGAGAGAATGGCTACCCCGTGGTGCCGTTGAAGGTCCGCAAGCTGCTTCCGAAGATCCGCTTCGATGCGTGGCCGGAGCACACCCTCGGTAATGGCCTGCCCTACCCGCTGAGCGAGCCGGCAAAAGGCCATCTGTTCATCGTAGCTAAGAGGGAGAAGTGCAACTCCGTTGGAGTCGAAACCGGTCAGATCGCGTGTGGAGGGATCAACTTGAACCCTTCGATGCACTAGCGCATGGCGGATTTCGCGAGTCTGCGTGTACAGCGATCCTAGCGCGTTCCAGGCATCCGTCGTGCTCGACAAGCCCGGCAAACTTCCCCTGTGTGCGGCTGCATGTTGCGATTTCGCAGCGATCGTCCACCGTCTTCCGTTCTGCGGAACAAGCCTTGCCCGCGCGAAGGCCAGCTCTAGCGCAAGATCGAGAATCTTCCACGCCGCTCCGAACAGTAAGGGTAATAGGCTATTGCGCAGCGCCTCGCTAGTCTCTCCTCCAACGATCGACGTAACCCCTATTGAAATACCTCTTGTGCGAAGATCCACGCTAGCCCCGGAAGCAGTGAGTGGCATTACCGGGATAGCAAGGGCAAGCACGGTCCTTTCCCATGCAGTTTCGTCTTCGAAATCATTCTGTGTCGTGATCATTGTCAGTCTGCTCCTTAGGTGCTTACCGCACGTCGCGAACGGAGGCAACGCGACTGGAGACGCGTTGCCGAAGACGTTTCCTCGCTGCGGCGGACGGGAGGCAAACGTAGATTTGCGGCTGCGCGTGTGCCTAAAGCACCCGGTACGCGAAGACCTGAATCTTGAGATCCGGGTCTTCGAAGCGCAGGTGCGCGAAGGGAGCGCTCACGTCGACCAGTTGCCACTTTTGCTCCCTTTCGAGGGCTTCTTGCTTCTCCTTGAAGCCCCCTTCCTCGTACACGTCGGTGCGGACGCTGAGGATCATGTATCCGCCAGGTCTGGTAACCCGGATCAAATCATCGAAGGACTCGGGCGGGGCGTGGCCCGCGGCGAAGACGCCCGTGGACACGACCGAGCCGAAGGCATCGTCGGGGAAGTCCAGCCGTCCTCCGAGCTCCATCTGGCGCAGCTCCCTGTATGCGCCCTTGCTGCGGGCGAGCTCCAGCATCTTGGGAGCGACGTCTATCCCCACGATGTCCCCGTAGCCGAGCAGCGCGAGGATCTCGCCGGTTATGCCGGTCCCCGCCCCGGCATCGAGCACCGTCCCGTCTTCGGGTCTCACATAGCGACCGAACAACCCGGCTGCGACCGCCGGGGTGGTGTAGCCCCAGCTCGCCACGCTACGCTCGTAATCCTCCGCCCAGCTATCGTAGAGCTCCCCGGCTTCCCTACCGTCCCTGGCTTCGAATGCGCCCTGCAAATCGTACGAGCTCTGCGAACGCCCGGGCCTCTCGGTATCGCTCAACAATGCCTCCCCTACGCTCTCGGGTACGCCTGGACACGCGTCCAGCGATGCCCAAACACCCTATAGACCATACTCTTGCGCACCTTACACGAAACCTCGCCACAATGTCCGCGACCCATAGCAAGACCAAGGCCGACGGGTAAAAGCAACTAGGGGTGTTTAATGCGTAAGAGGAGCGCGGCTGCGGACGTAAGGCGAGATTTCGCAGGAGCGAACCAGTTCTTCGATCGGCGGCGCCAGCCGCGAGGCCAGTTCGGTGTCGACGTGGGCCGCCTCTTTGAGGAGGAGGCGGGTCGTGCTTGCGAAGGCTCGATGGAGTTCGGTCGGTTCGAGCGAGATGATCAGCGTGTTGGCAAGAAAATCGGTCATCTCGGGTGGTAGGTCGTCAACACCGCGGCCTTGGTGGGCGGGCAGTCCGAAGCGGAGGCAGGCCAATGCGACGACTTGGTCACGGAGTCCGTTGAGCATGTGGACTGCTTGCCATCGACGACCTCGTGCGAGGCTCGACCTGATGTGCAGCGCATATAGCCAGCCCATCCCAATCAATGATTCAGTCGATGGCGGGGGCGAAGTCGGAGCGTCATTCGTTTCTCCGAACAGGAGGCGAAATGTCGGACTAGATGCGGCAAAGGCCTGTGACGGCCAGAACGAGAGGTCGATCTGGAGGGAGTTCGACAGGAGGAAGACCCTATAGAGCGCCGGTCCTGACCAAATATCGAGGTGGTGGACCGCGTCGTGATCGGCGTACATGTATGTCGTCCAGTGCCGCGCGGCCAGCTCGGGTTCGAGGTCGGGACGGATCCGTAGGGCAAGGTCAATATCCGACCACTGATCTTCTCGATCGATCGCAGCAGAACCGACAAGGGCGGCGGCCGTGATGCGTTCGTCGTCGCTTGCTGCTTGAACGAGGGCGTCGCGAATCCGTGCGCGCTGTGCCACGGTGAACATCGACCGAGTGTCGCACGACACCGGCTGCCATGCAACCTAGTCGCAGACATCGTAGAGAGGCTTGCTCGCAACGACCGATTTCGCGGCCAGCCTATGTCCCGCCATGCGTCCCAGACATTACGGCGGGGTTTGCTTACACCAGGGTGTCAGACCCCGCAACGCCGTCTCCTTACTTACGTCGCACGTGAAGCTCGGATTGCGACTGGCGGCCCAGGAAGACGCTCCGCCCGGGCTGCCTCGTTTCTCTGGAAGGACTACTCGAAGAGGATCACGGGCTCTGCGTAGTAGCGGACGCGGCCACCTTGCCAGGAGTGTCTCACGAACTCCCCGAGCTCGGTGTTGCGGGCGGCAGGCTCGCCCTTCTCGAGAAGCCCGAGCGGGTAGCGGACGTTCAGGACGCGTTCTTCGACGATGAAGCGGGTGACGCCCGCGGGCAGCACCTCCCCCGCCGAGACGACCTCCGCGAGCTCTTCGGGCGTGAATCGCCGGTAGAAGAGCACCACCTCCCCCGCCGCCGGACCGACGGGTCTACCGGGGTCCACGCGGCGCACCACGCCGCCCTCCGAGTACACCTTTCGCAACGCCCAAAGGGCACGAACGGTCGGTACGATCCCCTCCTCCCGGGCCCCGGCGAAGAGCTTCTCGCCCCCGGGAAACCGCGCCTCGGCGAGACAGTCCCGTTCGGGCTCCGTCTCCGAAACCTCGATCTCCTCGACGGAGCGGAGCGCCGCTTCGAGGCCCGCGTCGTCGAGCAGGTGGCCCCAGCTACCGGCCCTCTCGGGGAGCTCGACGAGCTGCACCAGGGCGAAGCGACAGCCGAGTTCGCCCAGGGCGCGTGCCCGGTGGGCGCCGTCGAGGAGGAGATACCGATCCCCGTAGGGGGCGGCGATGACGGGGTTACGCTGCACGCCCTCGTCCGCGATGTCCTCGCGCACGCGGGCGAGACGGGCGGGGTCGTGGGCCTCGTGGAGGATAAGGCACGAAAGCTCGACGATACGGAGATCGTTGAGCGCGGGGATCATGGACCGCTCAATGGGGCATTATGTTGCGTGGTGGGCGAACCCGGACTCCTCGCGTGCTACCGGTCTCCCTCGGAGCGGCTGAAGAGGAAGTCCAGGATCACGAACCCGCCGAAGAAGAAGGCGGCGATAAGGGCCAAGAACCCTATGATGCCCAGCAACAGGTAAACAGTCTCCAAAACCCTCCGGCCTTTCGTGCGTCCGTTGTGCGCGGGGTCCGTTTCGAGCCCGCGAAAAAGTCGGGACGGCCGGATTCGAACCGGCGACCACTCGGCCCCCAGCCGAGTGCGCTACCAGACTGCGCCACGTCCCGACGCGTCGCCAAGATCATACCAGACGCACTGCATGCTATCATCGTCCGCGTGGCGCGAGCTGCAACCTACATCAGGACGGATCCGGAGGGCGAATTATCCCCCGCGCGAGAGCAGCGTGAGGCGCTCAAAACCTACGCCGCGAGGGAAGGGTACGAGATCGTGGCTCGCTACGAGGACCTCGACGCCCCAGGCCTTCTCCTCTACCACCGTCCCGGCCTCAAAGAGGCGATAAACAACATCAAAGAGGAGGAGGACTGGGAGGTCCTGCTCGTCGCCCACCCCCGCTGCGTCTCGGACACGGAGTCGGCCGTGCACGAGTTCGTCCACAAGTTCTCCCTGTACAACAACCGCCTGGAGTGCCCGACGCGCGGCTGGGAGGAGTTTTTGTCGGCGATGAAGGCCTACCGGCGGGAGATGAGCCGCCGGTGAGGGGCGAGAAGTAACAGGTGATGGTTGTGAAACAATGGTTGTGAAACGCGGGTGGGGTCGGGTAGTATAGGCTAGTGGATTTTCTGCTGACTCTTTTGCTGGTGGTCGTCGGGCTTTTGCTGCTCCTTCTGTCGCTCGCGGGGCTCGCGTTCGGCGTGTTCATGGCGTTCGACGAGCGTAATCGCGAGCAAGGCGTCTTCTTCGCGATCTGGTTGGTTCCGGCGGTGGCGGCCTCCCTCGGGATCGTCTTGCGCGACTGGGTGACCTTTATCATCGGCGCGCTCTGCTTCGTCATCGCCGGGGCGGCGCTCGCCCTGGAGCGTCACGGCTCCAAGGAACAGCCCAAGAGCAGGAGAACGAGCTCGGCGGACGCGAACGCGGGCGCGAAGAAGAAGCGCCCTCTCTCGGAGAAGCCGCAAAGATCTCCCCGGGCGGGAGCGGAGCAACTCTTCGAGGTGTCGAAGCGCTGGTTCTCCGGGAGGGCGCGGACCCGGAGGTAGCGCGAGACGCCGTCTCCCAGGACGATTCGGGCCACGGTAGAGGCTGTGGCCCCGGTTCAAGAAACAGTATACTTCCCGACGCATGGAGCATCTCACGCGGTTCGGAGGAGGTTCGTGGGTAGAATCGGGGCCGGGGTAGTACGTCTGGAGTGCCTTCCGTGGGGCCTCGCGTGTGCATTGGACCCGGCGGAGGAGGCTACCGAGGGCCGGCGCGGGCGGTCCGCCGGGCCGGGGAGAAGAGGGGGCTCGTTTTGATGCTGTTGAGGACGGTACTAGCGTTCATGATCCTCGTAATCCTGGTCCATCTGGGGCTCGTCTATACGGGTATCGAGGAAAACCAGAACGACCTCACGCGTGGCATATACGGCCTCGGGCGGTTGATTGAAATCCCGGCCGAGGTGGTGATAGACGCCCTCCCGACCTCCGCGGAGCAGCGCCAGACCATCGAGGCCAACGGCCTCTACTTCATCGGCTTGGCCGCCGCCGGCGGATACTTCATCCTCTTCTTGCTCCTGGGCGTCGGGCGAAGATAGCGGCCGCTCAGCATCTCCTCAGCGAAAGGCCGGGGCTTGTTCGCATGGGAAGTCTTAAGTGATGGCGTATACTTCGTAAAGTTGCGGTTCTTGTGGATTGGAGGAATGGTGAAGGGTATCGGTAGGGCGCGCGTGGTCCAGCGTGACGAGTACTATGTGTGGGCGCATAGGAGATGCAATGATCGAGTTTAGGCACGTCAGCAAGACTTACCTTGGTTCTTCGCAGCCGGTGGTCAACGATCTCTCCTTCGAGGTGCTCGAAGGAGAGATCTGCGTTCTGGTGGGTCCTTCGGGATGCGGCAAGACCACCAGCATGCGCATGGTGAACCGCCTGATCGAACCGTCCGAAGGCGAGATCCTCATTAACGGCGAGCCTAATACCGAGATGAGCGGCACGAGGCTGCGGCGCGGGATAGGATACGCGATCCAGCAGATAGGCCTCTTCCCCCACCGCACAATCGCCGACAACATCGCCACGGTACCCCAACTCCTCGAGTGGGATAAAGACCGGATAACGGCCCGGGTAGACGAGCTGTTGGAGCTCGTCGGGCTCGACCCCGATCAGTACCGCGATCGCTACCCGGCCGAGCTCTCCGGCGGGCAGCAGCAGCGGGTCGGGGTGGCGCGGGCGTTGGCGGCAGACCCCCCGATCATGCTCATGGACGAGCCGTTCGGGGCGGTAGACCCCATCAACCGCCACAGGTTGCAGGACGAGTTCTTGCGCATCCAGGGCGAGATCAAGAAAACCATAGTCTTTGTCACCCACGACATAGACGAAGCTATAAAGATGGGCGACAAGATCGCCATCTTGAAAGAGGGCGGCATTCTCGCCCAGTACGACACCCCGGAGAACATCCTCGCCGCCCCCAACTCCGAGTTCGTCTCCTCGTTCGTGGGCGCCGACAGGGTCCTCAAGATGCTCTCGCTCCTGCGCGTCTCGGACGCGGAGCTCGACCCGCCCAACGGCAACGGCGACCTGCCGCGACTGAGGGAACGGATGACCCTCAGGGACGCGCTCTCGGAGCTAATAGGGTCCGGCGTCGAGCGCGGGGTCGTCGTCTCGGACACGGAAGACGGAGTGCGCGGCACCCTGAGCATAGAGACCATCCGGCGTCTCAGCAGCCGGGCCGAAGCCGGGCAGCGCGGTGAGTAGCTTCGTGGGCGGTCCACCCCTGGTGGCCCTCCAGGAGCTCGGGCCGCGGCTGTTCGATTGGGGCTGGGTCTCGAACAACCTCACGGATGAGATCATCCCGGCGCTCCAGGGCCACATCTTCCTCTCGTTCGTCTCCGTGGCGATAGCGCTCCTGATCTCGCTCCCCACCGGCATATTTGTCTCGCGCTACCGCAAGGCTTACCCGCCGGTTACGTTCGTCACTGGGCTGCTCTTCTCCATACCGTCTCTGGCGGCCTTCGCGCTGCTCGTCAGCGTGCCCGGCATAGGCCTGGGGTGGCAACCGGTCGTCATCGCGCTCGTCGCGTACTCGCTGTTGGTCCTGATCCGCAACGTCGTCGCGGGAATAGACTCGGTGCCCGAGGAGACCAAAGACGCCGCGCGCGGCATGGGCCTTACCCCCCGCCAGATCCTCTTCAAGGTCGAGCTCCCGCTGGCGTTGCCCATTATCGTGGCCGGCGTGAGGATAGCGACGGTAACCATTATCGGCATCGCCACCATCGGCGCCTACGTGGGCGGCGGGGGATTGGGGGATTTGATCTTCACCGGCATTAGCCGCAATTTCCCAACCCGCGTTATCGTAGGCGCGGTCCTGGCCACGTTGCTGGCGGTCCTCGCGGACCTCCTCCTCCTGTGGGTGGAGCGGCTCTTGAGGCCCTGGGCGCGGGCGAGGAGGGCATAGGCATAGGGTATGGGCGAATTCTTCGCGGTCTTCGGCAGGGACGACTTCCTCAACCAGCTCCTGGTCCACGTCGAACTCTCGGTGGTGGCGCTCCTGATCGGGGTGGCCATAGCAATGCCGATCGCGCTCGCCACGTTCCGCTCTCCTTTCTGGGCGGCCGTGGCCATTAACACCGGCAACATCGGGCGGGCGGTGCCGTCGCTGGCTATCCTGGCGCTCGTCTTCCCGCTCCTGGGCTTCGGGTTCACGCCGTCGCTGGTCGCGCTCACCCTGCTCGCGATACCGCCGATCCTCATAAACGCCTCGACGGGCTTGAGCCAGGTCAACCCGCAGGTGATAGACGCCGCCCGCGGCATGGGCCTCTCGAACGGCCAGATCCTGAGGGGCATACAGTTGCCCATCGCCGCGCCGGTGATCTTCGCGGGTATACGCACCTCCGCGGTGCAGGTCGTGGCGAGTGCCACTCTTGCCACATTTGTCGGTGGCGGTGGCCTGGGCGACCTCATAGTCCTGGGCCTCCAACGCAACGACCCGGCCGTCCTGGTCGGCGGCTCCCTGACCATCGCCGTCCTGGCGATCATCACCGAGCTAACCTTCGGCTTGCTGGAGAGAACCTTCACCCCGAAGGGCCTGCTCGTGGCCCGCAAACGTCGCGGCAAGTAGAGATAAGGAGACGAAGAGATGAGACTGGAAGCAAAACCTTTCCGCGTGGCGAGCGTCGCCGCGGTAGCTACGCTCGTGCTGGCCGCGCTCCTGGTGGGGTGCGGCAACGTCGGAGGCGGCGGAGAGAAAGGCGAAGGCGGCGGACCCACGATAACCGTCGGCTCGAAGAACTTTACCGAGCAGTTCGTCCTCGGCGAGCTCTACGCCCAGACG
>Ga0136614_10002253_pt1 | contig 11933 bp, 8 predicted proteins | sample AntDrymUQ2792106_2_FD_106643 | JGI IMG/M metagenome (GOLD analysis project Ga0136614, IMG submission 106643) | Polar desert sand microbial communities from Dry Valleys, Antarctica - metaG UQ279 (21.06) | ecosystem: Environmental > Terrestrial > Soil > Desert | place: Antarctica: Dry Valley...
AGGTTGATTTCACCCAAACGGGGAAAGTTCTGCGGCAGGAGCTTGGTCATAAGGACCACGCCCCATAGCGCCAGCAGCAGTCCGATGGCGCCGCCCACAAACGCCAGCATCAGACTCTCAGTAAGCAACTGTCGGATCAGACGCAGTCGCGAAGCGCCTAGCGCTGTGCGAATAGCCATCTCTTTCTGTCGCGTCGCGGCACTGGCCAGTAGCAAGTTCGCCACATTCGCGCAGGCGATCAGCAAGACAAAACTCACTGCTCCGAACAACAGCAACAACATTGGGCCGGTTTCGCCAACCAGATGGTTATGCAAAGAAACGACTCGATTGAAACGCCGATTGTTGCTTTCGGGGTATTGTTGTCGCAGGCGCGTGGTGATCGTTTCCATTTCACTTGCCGCCTGGCTTACCGACACGGTCGGTCTCAACAACGCGACCGTACTTAGCATCCCAAACCCGCGAACCTGAGTCGGATCCATGCGCTCATTCAATGCGGGCGCAAGTCTGTAAGGAGGCACCCACACATCCGTCTTGTCAGGATATTGAAAACCTGCGGGAGCAATCCCGATAACCGTATAGCTATTGCCGTCGAGAGTGATTGGTTTGCCTACGAGCGAGGCGTCACCAGCAAAACGCCTCTGCCACAGCCCGTGACTCACAACAACAACAGGAGCGTGGCCGGCCTGTTCGTCCGCTGGAATGAAAAAGCGACCATGTGCGGCTTCCGCCCCAAACACGGAAAAGAAATTTGCCGAAGTCATCGCGAGGTCGATTCGCTCAGCCTGATCGGCCAGGGCGAGATTCGCGGGCCGGGTGAGAATGGCGGCAAGCTGTTCGAAGACTGTGTTCTGAGCGCGCCAATCCAGGAAGTTTGCGGGAGTGACCTGAACCCGCTTGCCCTCTTTAGAGAGTTCCTGAACAACGACGAGGCGTTCAGCCTGAGCGTATGGAAGAGGTCGTAATAGAACTGTATTGACGACGCTGAATATCGCCGAGCTCGCGCCAATGCCGACCGCAAGCGTAACAATCACTATCGCGGTGAACCCCGGATGCTTGAACAGGTTCCGCACGCCGTATCGAATGTCTTTCCACAGAGGATTCATGATGACTCCAACCCTTGGTCTTGGGCCTTGGGCCTTTGGTCTTGGGCCTTCGGGGTCTTAGTTTCTTGAAACCGCAAGGCGAGCCACCCGCTACCGCGTGGTGTTACTGACCTCATCGGACCGAATGTATCGAACTCCAAAGACCAAAGATCTAAGACCAAAGACCCAAGACCAATTGGCAATCGGAAATCGGCAATCTCTTCACTCGTCTCTCAACGCCACCAACGGATCAACTTTCGTTGCGCGCCTCGCGGGTATGTAGCAAGCAATCAGGGCCACCACGATCAGCGAGAGCGATACGACAGCAAAAGTCAGCAGATCGGTCGGAGTCACTTTGAACAAGAGATTCGCAAGCAAACGCGTCAACGCGTATGCACCAGCGAGCCCGATGCCTACCCCGATGAGCGCCATAGTCATTCCGTTTTTGACCACCAGTTTCAGCACGTCGAGTGCCTGAGCTCCCAACGCCATGCGCACGCCGATTTCCTGAGTTCTTTGGGTGACGGCGTATGACATCACGCCGTAGATCCCCACCGACGCAAGTAACAAAGCGATCAGCGCGAAGACCCCCAGGATGTAAGTCATCAGACGTTTGGGCGAGATTCTTTCGTCAATCATCTGTCCGACCGGTTTGATATTGGAGACAGGCAGGTTTGGATCGAGCGCTTGAACCTCACCACGCACAGCAGAAGCCAGGACAGTGGGATCCTGCGCTCCGCGAATAACAAGACTCATTGTGGATATGACGTTCTGCGCATACGGTGAGTAAGCAATCGGATCGACCGCCTCATCAAGATCGTCGTTCTTAACATCGGCTACGATACCGATGATTTCCTGCGTTTCTTTTTCGCCGCCACCGAAATTGAGTCGCAGTCCGAGTGGCTCCTCGCCCGGCAAGAACTTCCACGCAAAAGCTTCGTTGATCAAAATGACCCGCGGGGCATTCGCATCGTCCTGCGCATTGAACAGCCGACCCCGACGCAGGGCGGTGCCGATAGACTCAAAGTATTCAGGCGTTGTCACGCGCACCTGAGCATCCGGCTCCTCGCCGTGAGGGAAGGGTGTTCGCCCAATAATCTGAAAACTGCTGCTTTGGTCGCCCGAACTGAAGGGCACGATGCTGACGCCACCTGCCTTGACGACCCCCGGCAACACAGCGACGCGAGCCAGCAACTGTTCATAGAACGCGATCTTCTTATTCTTGTCTTCGTAGCTATCGCGTGGGAGTGAAACCTGAACAGCGAGCAGATTCTCTGGGCTGATGCCAAGGTCGGCGCGCAACATCTCCGCGAAACTCCGCACCATCAACCCTGCACCAATTAAGAGCACGAGCGAAAGAGCGACTTCCGAAACAATCAGCACGCTCCTGAGGCGATTGTGAGTGCCCGCACCAGAACCGCTTCTGCCGCCGGCCTTCAGTGCCTCATTGAGATTGGTTCTGGTCGAATGCCATACGGGCGCCAAACCGGCCGCCATCCCGGCGAGTGTCGAGAGACCGAACGTGAAAGCCAAAACAGTGAGGTTGATGCCGAGACGGTTCCAGCCCGGGATGAATTTTGAGAAGCCTTCGGGAATGCCCCGAGCGAGAGCGGCGATGGCCCAAATAGAAATTAGGAGTCCAAGCACACCCCCAACCAAACCGAGAAGAGCGCTTTCAGTAAGCGTCTGACGAATGATCCGGGACCGGCTCGCTCCAAGCGCCAGGCGCACGGCCGTTTCTCGCTGACGCGATGCGGAGCGGACCAACAACAAATTGGCTACATTCGCACAGGCTATTAAGAGAACAAAAACGACTGCGCCCATTAGGATCGGAACACCTGTGCGCGCCCCTCTTACCGCGTCGTCAGTGAGAGTTACCACGCTGGCATCCCGGCCACTGTTGGTTTCGGGAAATTGCTGCTGCGCTCGTTTCGAAATAACGCGCAGGTCGCTCTGCGCCTGGGCCAAAGACACCCCCGGCTTCAACAATCCGATGACTCGCAGATAGTGATTACCCCGCTCCTTTTGCTCTTCTTGGTCAAACACAAGCGGCGTCCACATCTCCCCGCTGTTGTAGGGATAATTGAAGTCCGCGGGCATGACCCCAACTACGGTCACGTGCTTCCTGTTTAAACTGATCGTCTTACCGATGATGTTCGGGTCACCAGTGAAGTGTTGCTGCCAGAAACTATGCTTGAGCACTACGACCTGCTCACGTCCCGGCTCGCTGTCTTCCGGAAGGAAGGTTCTTCCCTTCGCGGCCTTCACGCCCAACGCATCGAAAAAGCCCTGAGTTACTCCATAGCCGGGAAATCGTTCAGGCTGCGAACCGTCCGAGATATCGAAAGACTTTTGCTGAATCGCTACAAGTTGGTCGGCGACTTTGTTCTCTTCGCGCCACTCGAGGAAGTTGGCGGGCGCCACTGATCCGCGAATCATTCCCACCGCACGATTCTGTTCCCACACGACGATAAGCCGATCCTGGTTTGGGAATGAGAACGGATGCAGGATGAGGGCATCGACAGTACTAAAGATCGTAGTGTTAGCGCCGATGCCGAGAGCCAGGGTCAGAACCGCGATCGCAGTAAAGCCCGGGTGCTTCAAAAGAGAGCGAGCGGAGAATTTTAGATCACGGAGTAATGAATCCATCGACTTCTCCTAAGCACCGGTGCACGGGGTCGAAGTGCTGGGTGCTATCCAATTCGCGCTGACTACCCGACTAGTCGGGGTGCAGTAACCTTCGCTTACTCAATCTTGAGCACCATCAACGTGACGTCATCGTAGAAATTTCCGTTACCAAACTCGGTGACCGCAGCGATGATCTCTTCTCGCAACTCGGCGGCAGAGAGTCTTTCGTCGGTTGTCAGCAATTGCCGCAAACGGTCTTACTCTGGTGTGGGAAAACGCCGAGCACCGGACCGCCTTCCGTCAGACGCAGGCAACGGCCATCACGTATCAACATGGGCGCGTAGTGACCCGCGTTCGAGTAGGCGAACTTTCTGCTTCGCATGTCGAGGAGAGCGTAGAAGCAACTGATGAATCGATTCGGGACGATGTTCTCGCACACTACGCTATTGACGCGCTTGCACAACTCGTTCGGAGCGAGCGTTTCTGAGGCGAACGACTTGAGGACTGCTTGCACATTCGACATCAACAGAGCTGCGGACATTCCTTTACCTGCGACATCTGCAATGCAGATTCCGGCATGGTGTTCGCCAAACTTAAGTACGTCGAAATAATCACCGCCGACTGCCCGGGCCGGACGCCAGGCCACCGCCATATCAAGGCCTGCAATGCTGGGCAGCTGTTTCGGCAGCAAAGCCCGTTGAATCTCCTCGGCTTCTGCCAACTCTTCCTCGATTTCCCTGCTCACCTTTCGGTTTTCGGCATCGAGGTTGGTTTCCTTTCGTCGCCGGCGGCCCAGTTCGATTTGAGTGTCGATAGTCTTGAGGAGGTTGCGGTTGTCCCAGGGCTTCTGCACAAAATCGTGAACGCCTCGATGCATCGCTTCCACGGCCAGCTCAACCGTGCCCCAACCTGTCAGGACAACAAGAGGCAACGTGCTGTCCAGCTGTCGAATATTGGTTATTAGATCGAGACCTTCCTGGCCGGAGGTGGTATCGCGGGCGTAGTTGAGGTCCATCAACACCAAATCAAAGTCGCGTTCCTTGATCGCCTCCAGGACTGCGGCCGGCGAAGTAACAGCTTCGGTTTGGTGGCCGGCATCACGCAGTAGTAGCCGCAGAGCGATAGCTACATCAGGCTGATCATCAGCTATTAGAGTGCGCGGGATGGGCGCCGCCGGACTATATGTCGTCGTCATATCCATTTCTTAATCCGCCGCTGAAAAGTTGGCGCTCTGGGGAGACGACACTTGAATCCCTTGCTGTCTGTCACAGCAACATCGACGAAAGTTTTGGCGAACTCTTCGCCCGAACAGCGTGCTTCAATCCTTTGCGATCCATCCGTCTTCCAGCCGCACGATCCGGTTGCCGTATTCGGCGTTAGTTTCGGAGTGCGTAACCTGCACGATGGTCGTGCCTTCGTCGTTAAGACGCTTGAACATGTCCATGATCTCTTTGCCCTGGCTGGAATGGAGGTTTCCAGTGGGCTCATCGGCGAGGATCATTCGCGGGTTAGCGACTACCGCTCGCGCGATCCCGACCAGTTGCTGCTGACCGCCGGAAAGTTGGCTCGGAAAGAGGTCCTTCTTGCCTACGATCTGAAACCGATCAAGCGTGTCACAGACGATCGATTGCCGATCCTTCTTGCCGACGTCGCGATATGAAAGTGGCAACTCGAGGTTCTCAAAGACGGTTTGATCGTCGAGCAGGTGATAACTCTGAAATACGAACCCTATATTGCGATTGCGCAGGGCGGCGCGTTTCTTGCCGTCCAGAGAGTGCACGGCAGCGTCGTCAAAGTAGTACTCGCCCGACCACGATTGATCATGCATCCCGAGGATATGCAGCAAAGTCGACTTGCCGGCGCCTGAGGGGCCCATGATGGACACAAATTCACCGTCCTGAATGTCCAGGTCGATACGGCGCAGCACAAATGTTTTCGCCGGTCCGTACGAGAAGGACTTTTCGATATTGCGCAGGCGAATCATCCGATCGCTCCCATGCCGTTCTCACTGGCTTCGCGCCTTGCGTCTTCGACTTCGCGACGGTTGGCGCCTGCTTCTTCTTCAACAATCAGCCCGTCAAACAGGTGCACAATGCGATCGGCGTGCTGCGCGTAACGTGCGTCGTGTGTAACCATGCAAATCGTCGCACCGCCACGATGCAGCTCGCGTAAAAGATCCATCACCGCTTCACCGTTGGTTGAATCAAGATTGCCTGTAGGCTCGTCGGCCAGGAGTATGCTGGGTTGTCCGCACACCGCACGCGCCACCGCAACTCGCTGTTGCTGACCGCCTGATAGTTGGCTGGGCAAGTGTTTTGCGCGGTGCCCCATCCCCACGCTCTCGAGAGCATCAGTCACACGCTTCTTGCGCTCCGCTGAATTCATGCCGCGATAGGTCAACGGCAACTCAACGTTTTCATAGACCGTGAGATCCCCGATCAAATTGAAACTCTGGAAGATGAACCCTACTTCTCGATTTCGAATTCGCGCGCGTTCAGACATCGAAAGATTTTCTACGGGCTTTTCATTGAGCACGTACTGGCCATCACTTGGCGTATCAAGCAAGCCAAGGATCGACAACAGCGTCGACTTGCCGCAGCCCGAAGGACCGGCGATGGAAACGTATTCACCTTTTTGGATGTCAAGCTCGATTCCTGAAAGCGCGTGAGTTTCGACTTCGTCGGTGTAGAAGACCTTTTTGACATCTGCCAGGTGAATCAGGGGATCGGTTGAGCTCATTTTTGTCTCCTCGGAATTGTTTGATCACTACGAGATTGGGCCGGACTCCAGATAACCTTGCGGCTTAGCCGCCCTCCGTGCGGTAGGGCCTGGCCTTACCGTTTCCTTGCTATTCAAGGCTGTGCCTCCGTTATAAGTCCGTCGTCTCCGGAAAAAAGTTGAGTCGCGGTCAACGCACGAGAATGCGGTCATAGCTGTCCATCGACGACGTGTCTGACAGGATCACTTGATCGCCTTCTTTGAGTCCGCTGACGATCTCGATCGTGCTTACAGAACTGCGGCCCAGGGCCACTTGAACGCGCACAGCTTCCTGTCCATCAGGACTCAGGCGAAATAGCCCAACCGTTTGTTGCCCCTGGCCAAATGCGGGGCGACCCACATGTAGCACGTCGGTTAGTCGCTCTAGTTCTATCGTTCCATCGACACTCAGGTCCGGCCTCGCGCTGGATGGGAGGGGACCGGTCAAAGTCACGTCGACAATAAAGGTGCCTTCGCGGGCCGCTGGATCAATGCGTTGGACCTGGCCCTGGATAATTCCGTTGCGGGTGTCCACTGCCACCGACTGGCCCAGTCTGACGTCTTTGATTTGAGTCTCGGCAATCTTTAACTCTGCTTTGAGCGAAGCGGGATCGGCTACGCGCGCGATGTTGAGGCCGGGCGTCACTTGTTGACCCACCTGCACCGATACTTCCTGCAACACACCGCTCGTCCCCGCGCGAACCTTCAGACCGGTTGCCTGATCTCTCTTCAGCTTGGCCAGCGCACGAAACTGCTGGATGCGCGATTCCTGCGCGTTGATCTGCGCCTTCACTGATTTACCGCCAATGGCCAGCCGCTGCTGCTCGACCTTTAAGCGGTTGCCGAGATCTTGAACCTGCATCCTCGAAATTTTCAGCATCAGATCGGGAACCAGACCTTGTTTGCCGAGCACCTCGTCGGTTTCAAGTTGCAGTTTCGCCTGACTGTATTGGGCATTGATTCCCGCAATGGCAGACTGCTGCGTCATCGATTCGCTCTCCAGGCGCGAACGTAAACTTTCTTTGTCAGCTTCCGCCGCCTTTACCTGGAATTCCGCGTCCATCGCCTCCTGCTCCATCTGCGGGTTCGACAGCTCGGCGATCACCGTGTCGAATTCAACTACGACGCCCGCCTGAAGCGGAAGCTTTTCGACTTGTCCGCTAGACGGAGCCGGGACCCAGCGAACGAGCTGCGGGACCAATGTCCCCGTGCCACGCACCTCGCGCAGGAAAGGTCCTCGCTTAACGGTGTCAATCACGGCCGTCGACCGATCAAGTGTTGGTGCTGCGGGCTTGAGCTTCGTTAATCCGAATGTGATTCCGCCAATCGCCGCGACCCCGATGACGATGAAGGCCACGCTGCGAATGCGTTTTTTAAGTTTCGATTTTCCGGGACGCTTAATATCCATGAACTAATGTGAATCTCTGCGGTGTTGAGGTACCGACTCCGTCTTAAATCTCGTCAACAGAAAATACGGTTGGCCACTCCTCGCAAGGTCAAAGCCTATGCCAGAGCGTGAACTGCGAATTCGTTGCGGAGAAATGAAGGGAGAAAACGGTTTATTGTTGGCGTTGATTGATGATTGGGCGCGCTACTACAGATCGCTCTGCCTGCTAGGTAACCCGCGCTCGAAGAGGAATGCGTTCCGCTTTCGGGATAGGAAAGTCCCATTATCGAGAAACATTCAGAATCTCGGATGCACCAACGGTCGCTCTTATTCGGCCTGCAGAGCCAGCGCGTCGCGAACATTCATCGGAGTCGAGTGGGTGGTCAGGGTACGGGCGACGCGTCGAGGCATTTGTGAAAGAAGTCTCCGAATTACAGACCGGAATGCAACGAAATGGAGCGCCGGTTTCATTCTCACCGTGCTTTAGCGCGGGGTTCGTTGCAGACAAACTGAAATAGAAACCGTTAAACGGTTTCCGGTGATTAAACCCATTCGTAGTCACCGGGCTGAAGTTCGGTGAGAATTAGAAGCAAGTTGGAAGGAGCTTAGTTTTAGCCTTCTTATAGAGGAACAGCCGTGGTGCCCAGATCCACGCTGTAGTAGGAATCCGCAGAACCTGTTGACCAACACACGCTTAACCTGGTCGCAAACAAAAGCATTCAGACAGGTTGACTAGCTTCGGTTGGAAGGAGATAGCTAATGGAGTTTCTCGGCATCAATATAGTTGAGCACAAGAAAGTGCCCGCTGACGAGGTGTGGATGATACATAAAAACCAGGCGCCTCAGGTTCCAGCAGAGTTACGTGGCAAGTTGCCCACACCTTGCATCCTTACAGGCGACGCTTCCCTGGCGCGAAATCTCCTGTCCTTCATGCGCGCCATTGACTCTACATACGTTAACAGTGGCGCCAGCCGGTTCGTGGAAAGAATTCCGCGGCGTAAGTTGTCTACTACTTAACTTCGTTTGGACTAACTCGGTTTCGAGCCGCGCAGATGTTTCGTCGTCTCTTCCGTAACACTGAAAGGGCGGGCCACAAACTCAGTTGTGTCCGCTGAGCGCAGCAGGTTGGAACTTGTTTCTCTCTCAGGCAGGACGTTGCACTTCTCAGCTTCCACAATCTTCTTGCTGACGAAGACCCCGTTGATGATCAACGCAATCCCGACGAGCACGGGTAGCACTCCAACAATCCAAATACGGCTAAGAATCTCGATTGTATCGTTGGGTAATTTTCCGCCAATGATCAGTCCTTCCATTAGAACAGACAGTAAAAGCATTAAGCTAATACCGACACTAACAGTAATTACTCCGGCCTTGATCTCGTTATAACGCTTCACCTCGGGCGTAAGGCCCCGAAGTCGTTCCTGTTCCAGCTTGCGGCGTTTTTTCATCAGCAGAAAAAAACATTTCCGCAACCCACGTATCGCTCCAGTCAAACTTCTTTGTTGTTTCCTTCGTGTCCACAACTTCGCGGACGGCTTGCAGATTCGCACCGCAAAGGTTGCAGAACTTCAGATCCTCATTTTGGTTGGCGCCACATCGCGGGCAGAACATAAGAGTCTCCTCGTGTAGTCTTGCCGGCTCATACGACACGCAGGTGTGGTAGGTTCTTACCAAACCGGAAGTTGCTAATTCTTCTTCTCTTCGAGCGGCAAGGGATCGTCCAGATCCAGCACTACTCGCCAGGCGCCGTCCTGTTTCTTCCAGAATCGCATATAGTTCCCTTTCCCGGTAAGCGTGCGCGCGCCGTCATTACGTCTGATTTCATAAAGTCCATAGGTGTAGCCTATATCACCTGAACGGGAGACGTCAGTCGCAGTTGGCTGCCAGGTCAAGACGCCTTTGTTTCCCGCCAACGCCCCGGCAATCGCAGACTTCCCGACAAAAGGAAAATGGCCGTTACGGAATAACCGGACGTTTTCGGCGGCGTAAGAGCTAAATGCTTTGAGAGCGCCCTGTGTCGCTGAGACTTTCGAGAATTCCCGATCGTGCTTCGTTAGCGAATCGCGCGTTGCCGCCACATTGACCTCAGTAATCTTATTTCTTCCAGCTGCGATGTGAACTTCCTCAGGCTGCCATGGAACAGCGGGCGTTGCCGAATCAGGGTGCGAGATTCCCAAATCAATTGCAAACTTGAATGTACCGTCCGGCTGCTTTTTCCAGATGGTTGCGAAGTGACCGAAAGCGGCTGGCTTCGGATCCTTGATGTCTGCTTTAAACTCCCATGGTCCGAACGTGTATCCCATATCTCCTGAAGCCGCGATATCGCCAAATGTGGGTTGCCAGGCAAGCAGCGGCCGCTTGTCGGACGCGGGGACGGGGTTTTCCTGCATCCATTTCTTACCGACTACAGGACCGGGGCGAAATAGAATTCCATCTTCAGCGATGAACATCATGAACGACTCTCTCGTTCCCTTCTCTTCCGAGGCTTTCGCGAAAGCCCGCTCAGTCGCGACCATTTCGTGGAGGGCGGAATTAATCGCAGGCTTCTGCGCGGGCGTGACACCGACTAGCCCCACAGCCGAAATGATTAGGAACAGCATCGTTTTCATTTTGAAACTCCTCGAAAAAGTTTCATCTGTGATGCCGAGTTTGACTGTTTGGGACGCTGAAGCGACAGAGGAACAAAGCTAAGCCCCTCTTGGTGGGGCCACCAAACAAAGTTTCCCTTTGTTCGCCAATCGCTTTTGAGGATCACACTTTTCGCGTCTTCCATTTTCCGCGCCGAAACATCAGGGCGCTGACGACCGCCAGTGTAGAGAAGGAAATCATAATAGCGAGGAAAACACCTCGCGGTCCCATCCCTAAAGTAATCGCCATCACATACGCCAGGGGCAACTCCCAAAGCCAAAACACAAAGAGGTTGATGATGGTTGGCGTCCAGGAGTCGCCCGCGCCGTTGAACGATTGCGTAATCACCATGCCCCAGGCGTAAAAAAGAAATCCGTAAGCGACAATCCGCAAACAATCCACGCCGTAAGGAACGATGTTCGGGTCAGAGGTAAAGAGTCCGATGATCTGCCTGGCGAGAAGCACAAACGCCAGACCGACCGTTCCGAGGAAAACCATGTTATAGAAGCCCGCTCGCCAAACGGCTCGTTCCGCCCGGTCGGGCTTCCCCGCACCCAATGATTGGCCAACCATCGTTGCCGCCGCGTTGGCCATCCCCCAGGAAGGCAACAGCGCGAAGATGATCACGCGGATGCCGATGGTGTAACCCGCCAGAGCATCGCTGCCGAAGCTCGAGATAGTTCGGATCAGTCCGATCCAACTAGCCATTCCGATGAATACTTGAAATGTCGCGGTCGCAGAAAGGCGGATCAATCGGCTCATAATTCCAAAGTCAGGTTTGATGTGATCTCGCCTGATATCGAAGCGACCGCCGGAACGAATCAATCTACTGAAGGCATACAACACTCCGGTGCCCCGACCAATCGTCGTCGCCACTGCTGCACCAGTAACACCTAGTTCAGGGAAAGGACCCAGGCCAAAGATGAAGCAGGGTCCGAGAATGATGTTGATGCTGTTAGCGAGCCAGAGGACGCGCATGGCAATGGCGGCGTCGCCGGCGCCGCGAAAGATGGCGTTGATTAAAAAGAGCAGCAGGATAGTTGCGTTGCCGGCAAACATGACCTTGGTAAAACCTGATCCATGTTCCAGCACCCAGGGCGAGCCGCCCATTATCGCGAGAAGTCTGTCAGCAAAAGAAACTCCGATGATCGCTATGACAACTGAAACTATGAGGCCAAGGGCAATTGCCTGGACCGCGGCCCGCGCGGCGCCTTCGGGATTGCGTTCGCCGATCCGTCGGGCCACGATTGCAGTCGCGCCCAGCCCTAGTCCGATGGCGAGAGCGTAGAGGAGAGTCAGCATCGATTCGGTAAGGCCGACCGTTGCCACCGCATCGGCTCCCAGGTGCGCCACCCAGAAAATATCGACAACAGCAAAAACGCTTTCCATGAGCATCTCGAGCACCATGGGAATTGCGAGCATGATGATTGAGCGCCCGATGGGGCCAGACG
>Ga0136614_10002254_pt1 | contig 11931 bp, 14 predicted proteins | sample AntDrymUQ2792106_2_FD_106643 | JGI IMG/M metagenome (GOLD analysis project Ga0136614, IMG submission 106643) | Polar desert sand microbial communities from Dry Valleys, Antarctica - metaG UQ279 (21.06) | ecosystem: Environmental > Terrestrial > Soil > Desert | place: Antarctica: Dry Valley...
CGATCCCGCGAACGCCAAGGCTCCCTCCTCTTGGCCCTGGATCAGGACGGCCTCGAGCCACGTCTCATTCTCGTCGAAGAACCTGATGACCGCGTTCTGCATCGGCTTGGGGAGCGTTCGGTATTCGGCCGCCAGCATCCCGCACAGGCACATCCGCTTGGCGCGGAGCACGTCCGCATAGAGCTTGGCGTAGGCATCGAGCTTGGACGGCGCGTCGATGGGACTGGTCTCGATCTGGGTCAGCGCCTCGCTGAAGCGGGCCGCGTACCGCTCGATGAGCGCCTCGCCGAGCTCCGCCTTGCCGGCGAAGTGGTAGTGCAGGCTCGCCTTGGTGATCTCGAGCTCAGCCGCGACGTCCGCGTAGCTGAAGCCGTTGAACCCACGGACTTGGACGAGGCGTTCCGCTGCATCGAGGATCTTGGTCGCCGTGTCTAGGCCCTTCTGCTGCCGCGTCCCTGCCATCCGCGCATCCTATCCGAGTTGAACTTCTGACCTACTAGTAGATTTGACTCCTGACCTACTAGTAGATAAGACTACCTCACCACGCGGGCGGAAGCGACTCGCGGACAGGGAGAGGGAGACAGCGATGCAGGAGACGGCCCACAAGACGTTCGGGGCCCCCGACGAGGACCGAGCGTTCCCCAACGGCCACGCGGAGATCGTCCTGGTCGGCGGCGACGAGGTCGGGCGACTGGTCTTCGAGCCCGGCTTCCGCTGGTCGAACGACGTGAAGCCGATCGCCAAGACCGAGAGCTGCGAGGCACCGCACTTCCAGTATCACGTGAGTGGGCAGCTCGGGATCCGGATGGACGACGGAACGGAGTTCGTGGCCGGCCCGGGCGACGTGACCTCGCTCCCCAGCGGGCACGACGCCTGGGTGGTCGGCGACGAGCCGGCCGTCGTCATCGATTGGTTCGGCGCGAGCAACTACGCGAAGGAGAGCTGAGTTCCCTCTGATGCCGTGAGGCCCGGACGTCTCCGTCCGGGCCTCGATGCATCCTCATCGGATCGATACGTGCGAGTCGGATGATCGTGTCGACCCGGCTGAGGGGGACACACATGTCGAGGGTCGTGCTGATCACGGGTGGAGCGGGCGGGATCGGGCGCGCGACCGGCGAGCGCTTCGCCGCTGCCGGCGACACGGTGGTCCTCGCCGACCGATCCGCGGAAACATTGGCCGAGCTCGGATCCGCGGCCGACACGGTGGTCGCCGACATCACGGTCGTCGGGGACTGCGAGCGGATGATCGCCGAACCATCGAGCGGCACGGTCGGCTGGACATCCTGGTCAACTGCGCCGGCGTCTGGGTGGAGGGTCCCACCGCCGAGATGACCGAGGAGCAGTGGGACCGCACGATCGACGTGAACCTGAAGGGGACGTTCTTCGCCTGCCGCTTCGCGATCCCGCACCTCGAGCGGACGGAGGGCAGCATCGTGAACCTCTCGTCCGACGCCGGTCTGGTCGGGACGGTCGAGACCGCGATCTACAACGCCTCGAAGGGTGGCGTCTCGCTCCGCACGAGGTCGCTCGCCCTCGAGCTGGCGCCGAAAGGCGTTCGCGTGAACGCCGTCTGCCCCAACGACGTCGACACGCCCATGCTCGAGGGCCAGGCGCGCGACTACGGCGGCGGCGATCCCGCGGGATACCTCGCCGCGCTCCTCGCGAACTACCCGCAGAAGGACCGCTCTCGATTCATCCGGCCCGAGGAGATCGCGGCGCTGATCGTCTACCTCGCATCACCCGAGGCGGCTCCCATCACAGGCGCGTGCATCCCGATCGACTTCGGCAGCACCGCCGGGTACTGACACCCATCCCAGAGAAGCCTGCTGATGCTCTCCGCACTACTCCGGAGAGCCCGCGCCCTTCTTCCCATCGTCCCGCGGATCCGGGCGGAGGTTCGCCCTCAGCGCAGCGGACCGCGAACGAAGAAATCGTCGACGCCGTTCGTGTCGCCACCGACCAGGTTCGAGGCGAACGACAAGAAGGCGACGAAGCGCCCGTCGGCGGAGATCGAAGCCACGCCGGTCGAGACCACGACCCCCGTCGCGACGCCGACGCCAGACACGACGACCGAGAACGGACAGGCCCCGTCCGAGTCTTACGAGCTCCTCGACGGCGAGCTTACCTTCGCCGCCACGGACCCGCCGTGGCATGTCGCGGTCACCTTCCCGGAGGGCTGGACGGTTCAGTACGGTCACACCTACCTCATGCACTCGGACGCGGATGATGAGCTCGGCTTCTATGTCGTCACGGTCGACGCGATCTATGCCGATGCGTGTGAGGGCAGCCCGCAGCTCCTAGGGAGAGTGAAGCTGACGCGGACTTGAGGATCTCGTCGGCCCAGCGCAGCTCGAAGTTCTCCCGCTCCAACTGTTTGATGCAAGCCCGCTCCTCGCTCGTCACCCCGGCTCGGGAGCCACGGTCGATGTCGGCTTGGAGCACCCAAAGAGCGGAGCGTCTCGGGTCCGATGTCGAGCTCACGAGCGATCCGTTGCTCACGTGGCCGTGGCGCTCACCGCTCGTCTCGGTCGCCGAGAACACGAGCGAGCCGGCCCGTTCACGGACCTCCCGTGGTATCGCTTGGAGGGTCGTGTGTCCTGCATGGCTCCATCCTTTCCAGGGGCTGGAGCCTCCACAAGACCCCGGTGCGATTCAGTCGAGGGCGACCGTTAGCACCCATCACGAGGGCGAGGCGAAATCTGCCCCCAGGTGCCGGACATAACCTAGGCAGGTGCAAAATGGGAGCGAGCGCGGGGCTTCAAAGAGAGGCATGTCCCTGACGAGGACTGGTCGGATTGGCGACAGCGGGACCTCGGCGATCGGTCGATTCGAGATCCTGTTTCACGAGCACGCGGATGCGGTCCTCGCCTACGCGCTGCGTCGGACCGATCCGGAGATCGCCCAGGAGGTCGTCTCCGAGACGTTCACCGTTGCGTGGCGCCGGCTCGCCGATATCCCGGACCCGGCCCTCCCATGGCTCCTCGGGGTCGCCCGGCGGGTCCTGGCGAACAGCCGCCGTTCCTCCTCCCGCCAGCAAGCACTGGCACTGCGCCTGGTCCAGGAACCCGCCGACGCCGCTGACGACCCAATAGGTGAAGTTGACACTCGGCTCTCGGCGCGGGCCGCACTTGCGCTGCTGCCGCCCGCCCAGCGGGAGGCCATCGAGCTCGTGGCGTGGGAAGGGCTCTCGACCGCCGAAGCCGCTGAGCTCCTCGCGTGCCCGCGCGGCGTCTTCGCCGTGCGGCTGCACCGCGCACGGCGGCGACTGCAACGACATCTGTCCGATGCTCCCGAGGGGACGAGTCCTGTCCCGAAAACACCCGGAGAGCCGCCTTCGGCGACACCGACCGACACTGAGACCAACCAGGAGGCAAGATGACGACCTTGGCACATCGTCGCGATGACCTTGACCCGGTGATCGAGTGGGTTCGCAACGCTGACCCGCTTGAAGGCACGGCGACGATGGGTTGGTCGTACACGCATCAAGCGGAGATGTCGCTCCGAAGTATCACCGCCGGTGAAACGAGTCCCGTGGATGCGATCGCAGTTCGAACGCGCCGCCGCTCGGTTCGCCCGCTGCTCGTGGCCTTAGCGCTGCTGGCCCTTGGCGGAACCGCCACGGGGGCACGCTTGCTCCTCGGCGGCCCCGCTCCCAACGAGGTGAAGAGTGACCTGGAGGCCGTCGATCAAGGGATGCCCGCAGACCTTCGATACAACCCCGACATCCTCAACGCAAGGCTCGTCGCACAGGCGGATGGCGCTCAAATCTACGCAGCGGACCTACTGGAGGGCGGTTACTGCGCCGAGATCGTCATTGCCGACGCTCCGCCCGCAGGCGCCGTCTGTACTCCCACTGCGACGCTCGCTTCGAAACCCATCGACGCCACGGTTCCGTTCGTTGATCCTGTGACGATCCGATCACCTTTCATCGTCGGTGGCCGGGTGAACGTACCTGGGGCCGCCTCGCTCGAGGCCGTCTTCCGCGGCGGCGCCAGTCAACAGGTCATGCTCGGTGACGGCGGATTCTTCGTGTTCGCGGTCTCGGCCGACCATCTCGGCGACGCGCATCGCCACGGCCTCTCGATCGTGGCCACCGACGCTGAGGGCTCGCAGATCGCGAGCACCGACGTACCAGGCACCGACTTCAGGGACCCCCAGGAGCAGGACGCGAAGCAAGCGATCTTCGTCTCGACCATCTCGACACATAACGACTTCACGAGGGTGCTCGGCATCGAGGGAAGCGTGAACGTTGCCGGCGCGGCCTCGCTGGAACTCCTGTATCCCGACGGCACCGTAGTGCACGTTGGGTTGACCGCGACTGGGCACTACCAGTACGACCTGCCCGCCGAACGCCAAGACGATCTGTACGAGCTGCCCGGACAGCTTGTGGTGCGCGACGGTCGGGGCAGAGAGCTCGCCTCTCATCCGGTCGCTGCCGTGGCGTTCTGGCGCTCAGAGGGGTAAGGGCTGCGAGTGATGCCTGCACGCCTCGCTGCCCGATGAGGAAGGAACCACTCCCTCTCCAGCGGTGTAACGGAGGACAAGAAGCGACCAACGGGGCAGGTCTGTCGATGGGACGACGCACGGTGAGCATGCGAGGGCGGCTCAGTGCCGTCCTCACTTGCGTTCTCATCGGGCTGCTTCCAGCCTGTTCCCCGGAAGAGGAAGTGGAACCGACGTCGCCTGACTCCCCAACCACTTCCCCGGAGTCACCGGTCGAGTCCACTTCGGGCGCGGTCTCCGGGGAGAACCCGCTCGCGGCCGCAACGATCGCGTTCACGCATGAGGACGTGCTCTACGCCGCGAAGGGTGACGGTACCGGTCGCTTCGTGATCACGGAGTTTCCCGGTCCGCCCTACCCCTATGCCGGAGCGTTCTGGTCGCCCGATGGTCGTCAGCTGATCATCCGGGCCGAGACCGAGCCGACCCCTGAACGAGAAGGCGCCGGCTACATATTCAGGGTGGATATCGATGGCTCCGTTCTCGTGAACTTGAGCGCGGTCTCAGACTCACGAGGAGACGCGATGCCGGCATGGAGCCCGGATGGGGAGCACATCGTGTACGCGGCGACCAAGCCAGGAGATCGCTTCACGTCGCTGTACGTGATGAAGGCGGATGGTTCAGAACCACAGCGGCTCGTACAGCTCGACTTCGAAGCCCAATACCCAGCCTGGTCGAGCAGGGACATGATCGCCTTCGCCGGCGTCGTCGGTGAGAACTTCGACATCTACTCCGTACGCTCAAACGGATCGGACCTGACGCGTCTCACCAGGCAGCCGGGTCACGACAACTGGCCCACCTACTCGCCGGACGGACGATCGATCGCTTTCTTCTCGGTCCAAGATGGATCGGAAGGTATCTGGGTCATGGATGCCGACGGCGGGGACGCAGAGCTGATCGCTGAAGGCGGCGAGCCGAATTGGTCACCGGACGGCAGATGGATCACGTTCGATTGCGGTGACGCTGAGCGGGCACTCATCTGCGCGATCCGGCCCGATGGGTCCGATCTCGTGGAGCTCTTCGAGGACGCGACGTTCCCAGTGATCCGGCCGTCCGGATGAGCGCCCGACGGAACTGCTAGACGCTGGGTAGGGCGTGGCCAGCGTCGGGAACGAGGTGGAATGAAGCCCATGTCGAAACGTCGCCACACATCGATACTCGCGCTGGGTGCCCTCATCATCCTGCCGAGCCTCGCGTACGGTTGGGCTCGCCTCTCGACGTCGATCTCAGGCTTGGCGCGCGCGATCGTCTGGATGGATGCGGACGTGAAGGACTACACCCGCTTCCCTGCTCGAACGATGCGCGAGAGCGAGCAGCCGCTGACGTTCGAGACACGGGAGGTGAGCGTCGACTTCGAGCTTGACCCGGGGATGCCGGGCGAAGACCTCGACAGCTTCTTGAAGCAGACCGAGACGGCCGCGTTCATCGCGATCCGGGATGACGAGGTCATCGCCGAGCGCTATTACAACGGCTACGACGAGGCCTCCACAGTCACGTCCTTCTCCGTCGCGAAGTCGTTCATCTCGGCGCTGATCGGGATCGCGCTCGAGGATGGAGCGATCGGAAGCATCGACGATCCCGTGACGCGCTACCTCTCGGAACTCGAAGAGCGAGATCCGAGGTTCGCAGACATCACGATCCACCATCTGCTCACGATGTCGTCCGGTCTTCGCTTCGAGGAGCAGAACCTGCCCTGGAGCGACGACGCGAAGACCTACTACGCAACCGACCTGCGAACCCTCGCGCTCGAGGACACCGAGATCGTCGAACCGCCCGGGCGAACCTTCCACTACAACCCGTACAACACCTTGCTCCTCGGCCTCATCTTGGAGCGAGCGACGGGAGGGCGGGTGTCGGATTTCATGCAGGATGAGCTGTGGCAACCGATGGGCGCCGTCGCCCCGGGGACGTGGAGTCTGGACTCGCGCGAGAGCGGATTCGAGAGGATGGAGAGCGGACTGAACGGCCGAGCGATCGACCTGGCAAAGCTCGGACTGTTGTACCTGCATGACGGTACGTTGAATGGGCACGCGATCCTGTCCGAAGCGTGGGTACAGGAATCGACCCGATACGCCGAGGACTCCGATCCTTCACGCGGCTACCAGTACCAATGGTGGATCTATCGCGATCCCTCGTTCGGGGACTGGTATCTGGCGCGCGGCAACAAGGGGCAGTTCATTGCGGTCTTTCCCGAGGACGATCTCGTGATCGCTCGGTTCGGGATCGACTTCGGATACGAGGATTGGACCGGGGCGCTGCCGCGGCTCGCCCAAGCGTACGCAGGAGCCTGATGGGGAGGCCCTCCCTCGATCGATACGTCCGTCGCATGTTGGGCGAGGGTGCATGGACCCAACTCAAGAACTGGGCGACGAGATCATCCGGCGCGCCAACGTTCATCGAGTTCTGGAGGTACTGGAACCCCTGTATGGCTATTTCCTCTTCTACTGGGCGTACAAGCCACTTCGCGCGGTGCTGCCGCGGCCTGCCGCGGCATGGCTGACCTTCCTCGTGAGCGGGCTCGTCCTCCACGACATGATCGGCTGGACGCTCGGCCGACGCGTGCAGGCTCCGACGATGACCATCATGTTCGCGCTGCTGGGCGGGGTCGCCGTCCGGGATCAACGGCGCAGGTCGGTGTTGGCGCTAGTTCTGAGATGTCAGGGCCTCAGTTATGAGAACACCCTCGGTCGGTAGGTAGTGGGGTGTTCTCAGAACTCGCTGACCAGCGTAGACGGACCCTATCTTCGAGAGTGCCCACAGGTTAAGGGGGTGACCACCCACAGCAGGTCAGAGGCCCTGTTCAGCCCTCTGAGGCTCATGCTGTCGCACGTGTCGCCTACCGCTTCGGCTTCTTCGGCGGCAGAGACGACGCGAACGCAATGCCCCGCCCTACCCAGCTCTGGAGCATCCGCTCGGTCGTAAGGCCATCAGCACCGACGAAAACGAACCCCTTCATCGGCTTGCCCGTGAAGTCCATCGGGCGGGCACCAGGCTGGGCGAGTGCCGCTTCACCCTCCTCGGGAGCAAGGCGCACCATCAGGTCGTCACCGTCACGCCCACCGCCATGTTGCCGTGCACCGTGAAGCAAAGCCCCGAACATCCTGATCTCGGTCACTCCTCGCACGTCACCTAACGCCGCGTGCGTGCGTGCGACCAATTCCTCAGCGAATGCCATGTGACGCCACCCTAGTCGCACGATCGGAGCCGAGTTCGGCCACCGAGCCTGAGGAAGTCCCGTTCGGCGTCTGTCGGGGCAAGCGCCGCCGCCTGCTCGAAAACAGCCTCGGCCTCGCGATTTCGGCCCAGCCGGGCGAGAAGGTCAGCCCGCGTTGCGTGGAACGAGTAGTAGTTGTCCAGTGCTAACTCGTTCACCAAAGCCAGCGCGGGAGCTGGGCCTTGTACCTCACCGATAGCGACCGCTCTATTCATGGCCACGACGGGGGTCGGGGCGATCGCAAGCAACCAATCGTACAGGGCGACGATCTGCGACCAGTCGGTCTCCTCGACCGTTGCGGCGTCCGCATGTACGGCGTTGATCGCTGCCTGGAGTTGATACGCGCCCGGTTGGTTGCGGCGAAGACACGCGCGGACGATCGCTTGGCCCTCCTTGATCATGGCCCGATCCCACCGTGTGCGATCCTGCTCGCCGAGCACCACGAGTGAGCCGTCTGCCCGCGTTCGTGACGAGCGACGTGATTCGGTGAGGAGCAATAGTGCCAACAGACCGGCTACCTCTGGCTCGTCGGGCATAAGCGTCGACAGGATCCGCGCCAGCCGGATCCCCTCTACGCAAAGACTTGGCTCGACGGAGCTGGTCAGCCCAGCGTTGAAGATGAGGTAGACGACGGCCAGCACCGGGCGCAGGCGGTCGGGCAGCTCGTGATCCGCCGGCACACGGTATGGGATGCGGGCGGCCTTGATCTTGCGCTTGGCGCGGGCGAGACGTTGAGCCATCGCCGGTTCGGCAACGAGGAAGGCGCGCGCCACTTCTTCTGTCGACAGCCCTCCGAGCAAGCGCAGGGTCAGCGCAACCTGTGCCTCGGTGGATAGCGCCGGGTTGCAGCAGGTGAAGATGAGGCGAAGACGGTCGTCTTCCACGTGCGTCACCTCCTGAGATGTGCCGGCTTCATCGTCGATCGAGAGCACTGCCACCTCGTCGAGCAGGTCCCGTCCGCGCGACTCCCGGCGCAGGCGGTCGATGGCGCGGTTGCGGGCGGTCGTCGTGATCCAGCCGCCCGGATTGGGCGGGAGGCCCTCGATCGGCCACTTGTGAAGGGCGAAAGCGAAAGCCTCCTGCACCGCATCCTCTGCGACGTCGATGTCGCCGAAGATTCGGATCAGGGTGGCCACAGAACGGCCGGACTCCGCGCGGAAGATCCGACCGATCGCGGCCGCGTCGACCGCGGGCGGGCCGTCGACGCGGCGCCTCTCAGGCGTCGGGCATCTCCCAGAACGGGCGGACCTCGATCGGGGCCTCGACCGCCGCTGTGGTCTTCGACGCCCAAACGAGTGCGGCGTCGAGGTCATCAGCCTCGATGATGTAGAAACCTCCCAGGTGTTCCTTCGACTCGGCGAAGGGTCCATCCGTAGTCAGCAGTTCGCCACCAGACATCCGTACCACCGTGGCAGTGTCAGGCTCGGTAAGGCGGCCCGAGAAGACCAAGGCTCCAGCTGATTTCAACTCTTCTTCGAGGATGCTGATCTTCTGCCACCCCCGTTGCATCTCTTCTTCGGTCATCTTCTCGGGGTCACCTCCGCCGTCGACGCTATGGACGGAGAACATGTAGTGGGCCATGGAGGATCCCTCCTTTGATACGGGCGGGCAAATCCCGCCGCTCACCCCTACTACGAACAGGCCAACCCCATATTGACACGCACTCAAGAAAGGCTCCTCAGAGGCCGGCGGGTATCGCGAACACGTCGTGGCGAGAACGCGAACACCCCTCGGTTCGTCAGTCGGTTTGGTTGGTCAGTCGTTCGTTGGCTCTCTGCCGGCATCTCAACTCCTGCAGAAACCTCGACGAAGCCGGTCGTGGGCTCCGTCTCGGCCGGTATCGGACCCGTTACAGGGTGAGAGAGTCAGTTTTTCCTTGGCCAATCGCCGGTTCCGGCGTGGGAGTCGCCCGACCGTCCTCCCAGCTTCAGTGACCCGCGGGAAAGGCCGATTCCTAGAGACGATGAAGATTCCCGCCGATCGCAGCCTCGTGCCGCGGTTCGCTCTCACCACGCTCGTCGTCTTCGTGGCCGTCGCCATCACACTGTGGTGGGTGCTGGCGACGATCATCCGTGAGCGCACCGAGAGCACCGCCCAAGAGCACGCCGAGTTCGTCACGCACTCGGTGATCCACCCTGCGCTCTCGGGGATCGATCTCGACATGCCCGTGGGGCCTGGCGACCCCGGGTATGGGGAGCTGCGCGAGCTGATCGTCTCGGACGTCCTAGAGGTCCAGTTCCCAGTCGTCCGCGTGAAGGTATGGGGTCCGGATGGCACCGTTCTGTTCTCCGACGAGCCGCGCCTCGTAGGACGCCGGTTCGTCCAGATCCCCGGCCTCCAGTCGGCATTCGGCGGGCGGGTCGTCTCTGTGCCTTCCGACCCGGGCCGTCCCGAGAACGTCTTCGAGCGCGATCGGCACGAGGCCATCCTGGCGACGTTCGTCCCGTTGGCAGCATCGGCCCCGGGGGCCGACCCGTCGGCAGTGGTCGAACTGGACACGGACATCGCTGCGGCGGCCGTTCCCGTCGGCCGGCCGTTCCGATTGGTCGGACTCGCGTTGCTCGGGGGGCTGGCGTCGGTCTATCTGATCCAGCTGCCCCTGGTCCGGCGTCTGGGGCGGACCCTCCGAGAGCAGAACCGCAGGCTCGGCATCCTTCTCCGGCAGGAGCAACAGACGGTCGAGGAGCTCCGGGACCTGAACCGCCGACAGGCGGAGTTCCTGGCGGTGACCTCGCACGAGCTCCGCACGCCGCTCACCTCCATCGCCGGCTACGCGAAGACCCTCATGCAGCCGAACTTCACCGACGATGCGGCTTCGCGCAGGGAGTTCCTTCAGGCGATCGAGCGGCAGGCCGGCAGGTTGGGCGGCCTGATCGAGAACATCCTTGGCGTCACGCAGCTGAGCGAGTCGGCGCGCGAGACCGCGGATGCTCAGCTGCCAGAAGCGATCAGCTCCGTCCTCGCTCGCTTGGGGCAGGAGGCCGAGCGCGTCATCGTCGACATCCCGACCGACCTCCCCGACCTTCCCGTAGACCGTCGGCTGCTGGAACTTGTCGTAGGGAACCTGATCGACAACGCGCTCAAGTTCTCGCCCGACGGATCGCGATGCCGATTGGGGGCCCGCCGGGAGGGACGTGTGGCTCTCGTGTGGGTCGAGGACGATGGCATCGGGATCGCTGAGGAGCAACTGTCCCGCATCTTCGACCGCTTCTATCAACTGGACTCTTCCTCGACGCGCAGGCACGGTGGCGTAGGGCTCGGCCTTCATCTCGTGAAGGGCGTCATCGAGGAAGCCGGCGGCACGATCGAAGTCCAGAGCGATCCAGGCAAGGGCACGCGATTCGCGTTCAGGCTGCCCGTCCGTCAGTCGCTGGTCGAGCACGGGGACTTCACCCCGGACCAGGACGATCCCTCGCGGGCCCACCGCTCGTCAACACACCGAGCCGTTCCGACACCTTGAGGACAAAGCGACTCTGTCCGCATCCTGACGCTTCGGCCTACTGCCGCCTCGCCTCGGCGTTCATCGGAGGAGACCTCGCGCATCTGCTCGGCCGTGACGGCCGGGATCGACGACGACGGTGTGGACGGGAACCCCCGCTGCTCCCGCGTCCGACCCGCAGGCATCAACGGGGCGGCTCGTCGACGCCCAGAATCGCGTCGGCAACGGCGGAGAGATCCGGGCCGGTGATGTCGGGCGGCCGCCCGAGCACGAAGGGCACCGCGGTCCTCGCCACGTATGCCGCCGCGCATCCGGCGCGCGTCGCCCCCCACACATCCCAGTCGTGGGCGGCCACCATCCGCATATCCGACGGATCCACGCCGAGCCGCTGCGCCGCCATGTGGTAGGGCTCGGGCGCGGGCTTGTAGCGGCGAACCTCCTCCACGGAGAGCACCTGGTCGAAGAGCTCCAGGATGCCGGCGTGCTCGAGCTGTGCCCGAGCCATCTCAGGCGAGGAGTTCGTGAGCGTGGCGAGCGGGAAACCGGCCGAGCGGAGCCGGGACAGCGCGTCCGGCACCTCTGGATGCGCCGGCAGCTCGCGCATCGTTCCGAGGATCGCGTCTCGCTCCGCCTCCGGGAGGTCCAGGCCTCGCCGCGAAGCCACGGTGTCGAGCGCGCGTCTCCCGATCGACGCGAAGTCCTCGTAGGAGTCGGTCAGCGTCGCGACCAGCGAGCCGTGGAGCAGTCGCGCGAACCACTCGCCCATCGGGGCGGCATC
>Ga0136614_10002255_pt1 | contig 11931 bp, 10 predicted proteins | sample AntDrymUQ2792106_2_FD_106643 | JGI IMG/M metagenome (GOLD analysis project Ga0136614, IMG submission 106643) | Polar desert sand microbial communities from Dry Valleys, Antarctica - metaG UQ279 (21.06) | ecosystem: Environmental > Terrestrial > Soil > Desert | place: Antarctica: Dry Valley...
CCAGGTCCCGCTTCCCGGCCGCCCCGCGGTCGCGCTCGTGATCGGATACGACCACCGCCGCACGGACGGCAAGGGGGCGGCATCCCGCTCGGACACGCTCATGCTCATCCGCGCCGACCCGGCAACGGAGTCGGTCTCGCTTCTCTCCTTCCCGCGCGACCTGCAAGTGGAGGTGCGCTGCCCTGGCAAGGCGGCGTTCTTGGGAAAGATCAACTCGGCGTATCAGGAGTGTGGCCCCCGGGGATCGCTGCAGACGGTCACCGGGCTCACGGGAATTCAGGTCAACTACCTGATCACTGTCAACTTCCGCGGCTTCCGTGAGATCGTCGACCGGCTCGGCGGGGTCTGGGTGGACGTCGACCGCCGCTACTTCAACGACCGTGGCGGTCCGTTCGGCTACGCGACGATCAACCTCAGTCCGGGCTATCAGCAGCTCACCGGACGCCGGGCGCTCGACTTCGTCCGCTACCGCCACAGCGACTCCGATCTCTACCGCGTCGCGCGACAGCAGCAGTTCGTGAAGGGGTTCAAGACCCAGGTGCAGTCGAGCTTCAAGGCGCTCGCGCTGCCCAAGGTGGTCAACGCGATCACGAACAACGTCCAGGTCGCGCAGGGTGGCGGGGACGACGTGCCGGGCCGCACCGTTCTCTCCTATGCGCTCTTCGCCTACGGGCTGCCGCGCGGCCACGTCTTTCAGACGAAGATCGAGGGACTCGAAGGCATCAACGACCTGACCACGGACTCCTCGAATGTGATCCGCGCCGTTCGGACGTTCACGCATCCTGACCTCGACTCGTCGGACAAGGCGACCGCCGTCGCACTCGGTGAGAAGTTGAAGCGCCGGGTGCCGGCGCCCCGCGACACGAGCGTGACCATCCTGAACGGGAACGGCGTCGAGGGCTCGGCGACGACCGCCGGCTTCCAACTCGGCGAGCGCGGGTACCAGATTCGCACCCCACCGAACGGCCTGCCCGCGAACGCGCCGAGATTCGACTACTTCCGCACCCAGGTCTACTACGCGCCGAGAGCGCGCGGCGCGAGCCTGGCGGCTACGAAAGTCGCGAACCTCTTCGGCTCCGCCGAGACCGAGCGTCTCCCGAGAGCGATCTCACAGCTTGCGAACGGCGCCATGCTGACCGTTGTCGTCGGCAGGACCTTCCATGGAACCCTCGCCTCGTCTGCGATCGACCAGACCCCACGGCGTGAGCGACCGAACGTCGTGTTCGCGCCGAGCGCGGCCCGCGATCTCCTGCGCGAGCGCCGTTCGCGCGTTCCCTTCCCGCTGATGCTGCCGACCGTGATCGAGCGCAGCTCCTGGACCGACCGGACGACGCCCGTCCGCCTGTACTGGATCGATCCGGGCGAGAAGCACAAAGCCGTGCGACTCGTCTACAGCATTGGCTCGAACGAGTACTGGGGCGTGCAGATGACGGATTGGGACGACGCACCGGTGCTCGCGGACAAGAGTCACACGCGCAGGATCAAGGGGCGCATCTACGACCTCTACTACGACGGGCCGAAGCTGCACATGGTCGTCCTGCGGACGAAGCACGCGCGCTACTGGGTGATCAACACCCTCCTCGACCGCCTCTCGAACGAGACGATGCTCGCGATCGCCAAGGGCTTGAAGCCGTTGGCGAGAGGGAAGAAGAACTGAAGATCGCGGTCTTCGGCGCCGGCTACGTCGGCCTGGTCACCGGCGCCTGCTTCGCCGACCTCGGACATGACGTTGTCGTGCGAGACATCGTCGCCGAGAAGATCGAGACGCTGCGACGGGGTGAGGTTCCGATCCACGAGGAGGGCCTCTCGGAGTTGCTCGAGAAGAACCGCGAGCGGTTGAGCTTTACCACGGAGGTCGAGGACGCGCTGGCCGAGGCGGACGTCGTGTACGTCGCAGTCGGCACGCCGCCGACGCGCTCCGGCGACGCGGACCTGACAGCGGTCTGGACGGTCGTGGACGAGCTGCCGCGGGTCAAGCGGAGGATCGTCCTGACCATGAAGAGCACCGTGCCGGTGGGAACCGGCAATGCCGTGCGCCACCGTTTGACCGAGCGGGGGTTCGAGAACGTCGGCTACGTCTCGAATCCCGAGTTCACAGCGGAGGGAACCGCGGTTCGTGACTTCATGCACCCGGACCGGATCGTCATCGGGGCCTTCGACGCGGCGGACGGCGATGTCGTCGAGCGGCTGCACGCGGGCATCGACGCCCCGGTTCTCCGCAGCGACGTCAACTCGGCGGAGATGATCAAGCTTGCGGCGAATGCCTTCCTGATGACCCGCATCAGCTTCATCAACGAGATCGCGAACGTCTGCGAGGCAACAGGCGCCGACGTGGTGAAGGTCGCCGAGGGAATCGGGATGGACAGGCGTCTCGGGCCGCACTTCCTGCGCGCGGGAATCGGCTATGGGGGAAGCTGCTTTCCGAAAGACTCGCTAGCGTTGAAGCAGCTTGCCTCGAACTCCGGCTACCACTTTCAGCTGCTCGCGGCGGTCATCGAGGTCAACGAGCTCCAGAAGCGACGCGTGGTCGGCAAGCTTGAACGCCGACTCGGCTCGCTTCGAGGGAAGAAGATCGCGCTCCTCGGGCTCGCCTTCAAGCCCGGCACCGACGATATGCGGGAAGCTCCAAGTCTCGTGCTCGCCGCCCGTCTGCAGGCAGAGGGCGCCGAGGTGCGCGCTTGGGACCCGGTCGCCGTCGCGGCGGGTCAGCTCGGCGGGGTCGAGATCGCCGAATCGGCGCTCGAGGCGCTAGAGGGCGCGGACGCGGCCGTGATCGTGACCGAGTGGCCGGAGCTTCGCGACCTCGACTGGGCCGAGGCCGGGGCGCGGATGCGGAATCGACTGTTGGTCGACGGACGCAACATGCTCGACCCGGCGACGCTCAGAGCTCTCGGGTTCGAATACGAGGGCATCGGACGGGCCTTCACGTGAGCCTGCCGGCGGTGGTGCTCGTCGGTGGCCAGGGCACCCGGCTTCGACCTCTAACCGACCGGACGAGGAAGGACATGCTCCCGCTCGTCGACCGGCCGCTTCTCTCCTATACCTTCGAGCACCTGGCGCGGCACGGGGTCTCCCGAGGAATTGTCTCGTGCGGCTACCTGCCGGATCAGATCGGCGCCGCGTTTGGCAAGGAGTACGGCGGCCTCGCTCTCGAGTACGCGGTCGAGCCGGCGCCGCTCGGAACCGGCGGGGCGATCGGATTCGCCGCGCGAGAGCTCGAAAGCAGCTTCTTCGCGTTGAACGGCGACTCGCTCCGCGAAGCCGATCTCTCCGAGCTCGTCCGCTTTCACCGCTCCACCGGCGCCAAGGCGACGATCTTGCTCACCCCGGTGGCCGACCCCAGCCGCTACGGGCTCGTGCGGACCGCCACGGACGGCCGAGTCGAGAGCTTCCTCGAGAAGCCGCGCCCCGAGGACATCGACACCGATCTCATCAATGCCGGTCTCTACGTGCTCGAGCCCGAGGTGCTAGAGCTCGTGCCCGAGGGTCGCGCGGTCTCCATCGAGCGCGAGGTCTTCCCGCGGCTGGCCGAGGCAGGAACGGTGTTCGGCGTGGCTCTTCCCGGGTATTGGCTCGACGTCGGGACGCCGGAGTCGTACCTGCAGGCGCACCGCGACGTCCTCGAGCGAACCTTCACGACCGAGGTGGGAGAGGCTCTCGGGTCCGACTTCACGCTCGTCGATCCGAGCGCAGAGGTCGATTCCGGAGCGCGCTTGGTGCCCCCCGTCTACGTCGGCCCGGGCGCGGTGGTGGAGTCCGGCGCGCGCGTGGGCAGCCTCGCCGTCGTCGGCGAGGGGACCTGCCTGGGCAAGGGCGCCATCGTCGAGAACGCGGTCGTCGGCTCGCGTGCCACCTTGGGGGCCGGCTCGGTGGTCGTCGGCTCCGTGGTCGGAGACGAGGCGCGCCTCGGTGACGGGTGCGAGGTGCGAAATCTCGCCGTGATCGGCCCGGGCGCCGTGCTCGGAGCGGGAAACGAGCTCGACCACGGCCTCCGCGTCGGCGCCGACCAGCGAATTCCCGAGAAGGCGCTCCGCTTCTCGTGAGCAAGGGCGCCGGCGCGACGTTCGCGTTCACCCCCCGCCGGGTCGAGAAGCCCTGGGGCTGGGAGCTGATCTGGGCGGAGGCAGAGCAGTACGTGGGGAAGCTCCTCTTCATCCGTGCGGGTGAGGCGCTGAGCCTCCAATACCACGAGGTCAAGGACGAGTCCTGGCTCGTCCACGAGGGGCGGGCACGGCTGGAGTTCGGCAGGGCCGGAGACGGCGAGCTCGAGGTGGTGGAGGTCGGGCCGGGAGAAGCGCTCCGCTACCCGCCGCGCACTGTGCACCGCGTCACCGCGCTCGAGGACACCCTCATCCTCGAGGTCTCGACACCGCACTTGGACGACGTCGTCCGCATCGAGGACCGCTACGGGCGAGAGGGCACGTCTGCCGCCTGACGACCTTGTGACACTGTGTCACTAGGCTGGCGTTCTGGCTCGCGGTGGGCTGCGACGGCGGCGACCACCAGCGTCACGCCGACGACCTCGATCCACGACGGCAGCTGGCTCAGCACGAGGATCCCGACGACGGTCGCGGTCGCCGGCAGGAGCGACACCAGAAGCGAGTAGGTCGCGCGCCGCAGGCGAGCCATCGCCAGCTGGTCGAAGACGTACGGCACGACCGAAGACGCGATGCCCACCCCGACGCCCGCGGTGAGAGCGACCGGGTCGAGAAGTGCCGGCGCCGCGCTCCAGCCGGCGAGGGGAGTCACGCAGACCGCCGCGACCAGCATCGCGGCCGCCAGGCCGTCGATCCGTCCGATCCCCGGGATCCGCGAGAGCCGGTGGGCGAGCACGATGTAGAGCGCGAACAGTGCGGCATTGGCGAACGCGAAGGCGAGACCGACCGGCTCGCCCTCGAGCTCCACGTCGGTCAGGAGGTAGACGCCGAGGACCGCGAGACCGAGCGCTGCGGCGTTCCTCCCGGTCCTGGCGCCGAGAGCGGCGAGCAGGATCACGGGCAGGAACTCGATCGCGGCGACGGTGCCGAGCGGAAGCCGGTCGATGGCGACGTAGAAGCACACATTCATGACCGCGAAGACTGCGCCGAGCGCGAGAACGATCCTCCGTCCGTCCCGATCGAGTCCGGCCAGCCGCCGCCACGGCCGCCGCCAGAGAGCGAACACCGTTGCCGCGCTCGCGATCCTGAGCCAGGCGACGCCCAGCGGGTCTACCCGAGCGAAGAGGAGCACGGCGAAGGCCGGCCCCAGGTAGTGGAAGATCGCGCTGCCGACGAAGAACGCCTCGGGCCGCGTTCTCTCGGCGAGACGGACGAGCGTCGCAGACACACCTGCATGGTCGCAAGCGATCTGTCATCCTGGAATGGGCGATCAACGGACTTAGGAGCTAGATGCCAAGAAAAGCACGGACTCAGGACACGATGGCCTACGAAGCGACTCTCCTGGATGAGATCAACCTCCGACTGCTGACGGAGCTGCGAGTGGACGGCCGCATCGGCATAGCCGAGCTCGGCCGGCGAATCGGCATGTCGGCGCCCGCCGTCGCCGAACGCGTGCAGCGGCTCGAACGAGCGGGGGTGATCGCCGGCTACCGCGCCGAGATCGACCCGTCGGCAGTCGGCTTCCCGGTGTCCGCGGTCGTTCGGATCAGGCCCTCACCGGGACAGCTCCAGCGCATCCCCGAGATCGCAAGAGAGACGGCCGAGGTGGGGGAGTGCTACCGGATCACCGGGGAGGACTGCTACCTGCTCCGGCTGTACCTGCGCTCGATCGACGAGCTCGAGGACGTGCTCGACCGCTTCACACCGTTCGGGCTGACCACGACGTCGATCATCCACTCCACCCCCGTTCCGCGGCGCGGGCCGCCGATCGGAACCTGAACTTTGACACACCTGTGCTAAGGTTCTACTCATGGATAACCTTTCGGTGGGACAGGCAGCGGCTCGCAGCGGGTGGTCGGCGCGCATGCTTCGCTACCTCGAGCAAGCCGGTCTGGTCATTCCGTCGCGCACCGCCAGTGGCTACCGCCAGTACGGCCTTCGCGAGCTCAACCAGCTCCGCGCGCTCGCCGATCTCAGGCGCCGCTTCGCCGTCGAGCTGGACGAGGTCGCCTTCGCCCTGAGGCTCCGCCGCGAACCCGCGCTCCGCGCCGCCGTCGAGTCCTGGCTCGCCGGCACCATCGTCCCGAGTGCCGGCACTCCCGCGCCCGAGTGGGTCGAGTGGGTCGAGTGGGAGCAGCGAAAGCACGAGCGGCTTCTGGCCGCCTGACCCGTAGAGACAACTCCCGATCGAGAGGAACGATGGCAACGACCCAGCGATACGACGTGAAGGATCTGTCGCTCGCCGCCGAAGGCGTGCGGCGGATCGAGTGGGCGGACCGGCAGATGCCGGTCCTCGCGGCGATTCGCGCGCGGTTCGAGAGCGAGCGGCCCCTGGCCGGACTTCGCGTATCGGCATGCCTCCACGTCACCACCGAGACCGCGAACCTCGCCCGGACGCTGAAGGCGGGCGGCGCGGACGTCGTCCTCTGCGCGTCCAATCCGCTGTCCACCCAGGACGACGTCGCGGCAGCGCTGGTCGACGAGCACGAGATCGCGGTCTTCGCGATAAACGGTGAGGACAACGACACCTACTACCGCCACATCGAGGCGGCGGTCGACCACCGACCGCACCTGACGATGGATGACGGCGCGGACGTGATCGGCGTGCTCCACTCGGCAAGGCGCGAGCAACTCGGCGACGTCATCGCGGGCACCGAGGAGACGACCACCGGCGTCATCCGTCTCAAGGCGCTCGAGCGGGAGGGGAAGCTCGGGTTCCCGGTGATAGCGGTCAACGAGGCGCAGACGAAGCACCTGTTCGACAACCGCTACGGCACCGGCCAGTCGACGATCGACGGGATCATCCGCGCCACGAACGTCCTGCTCGCGGGCGGGCGCTTCGTCGTCGCGGGCTACGGCTGGGTGGGACGAGGCGTCGCGCAGCGCGCGCGAGGGATGGGCGCGCTCGTGATCGTCACCGAGGTCGATCCCGTACACGCGCTCGAGGCCGCGATGGACGGCTTCGAGGTCATGCCGATGGACCGGGCTGCGGCGCTCGGAGACGTGTTCTGCACGGCGACGGGGGACAAGAACGTCATCTCGAGGGCGCACTTCGAGCGCATGCAGGACGGCGCAATCCTCGCCAACACGGGGCACTTCAACGTCGAGATCGAGATCGCGGCGCTGCGTGACCTCGCGGTCGAGACCCGTGAGGCGCGCGCCCTGGTGGACGAGTTCACGATGGCGGATGGCCGGCGCCTGTACCTGATCGCCGACGGGCGACTCGTCAACCTCGCTGCCGCCGAGGGTCATCCCGCAATCGTCATGGACATGTCCTTCGCGAACCAGGCGCTCTCGGCTGAGTGGGTGGTCGCGAACGGCGCCGGCCTCGAGCGCCGCGTCTACGACGTGCCGAAGGAGATCGACCAGGAGATCGCGCGACTCAAGCTCACGACGATGGGTCTCGAGATCGATCAGCTGACCGCGGAGCAGGCCGACTACCTGGCGAGCTGGAACGAGGGAACATAGAGGTCGTGTCGTCCTGGTCCGGAATCTGATGTCATGGCGTGGAACATGGAAGACCTGACCCCATGAGGGCCCTCGTCCTCGCAGCCGGCTACGCGACGCGTCTCTACCCGCTCACCCTCGACAAGCCCAAGGCGCTGCTCGAGGTGGGCGGCAGGCCCATGCTGGATCACGTCCTGGAGCGGCTGCAGGCCATGGGCGTCGACGAGACGATCGTCGTCACGAACGCGAAGTTCACTCCGCACTTCGAGGAATGGGCGGTGGACAAGGATGACGTCACGATCGTGAACGACGGGACGACCTCGAACGACGACCGTCTCGGCGCGATCGGAGACACTGCCTTCGTGCTCGACGAGACGGGGCTCGACGACGACCTCGTCGTGGTCGCCGGCGACAACCTGTTCGGCGAAGACGTGTCCGGTTTCGCGGCCTACGGTCGGAAGGTCGACGCGCCAGTGCTGGCCGTCCACGACGTCGGCGATCTGAGCCTCATGGGCGAGTACAACCAGGTCGAGATAGACGATCAGGATCGCATCACCTTCTTCGAGGAGAAACCCGAGGACGCACGCTCGACTCTCGCCGGCGTCGCGCTCTACTTCTACCCGCGCCACACCCTGCCGCTGATCCGGCAGTACCTGGCGGAGGGCAACAATCCCGACCAGCCGGGACGCCTGATCGAGTGGCTCTACCCGCGCACGTCGGTCTACACCTGGCGCTTGCCGGGTGACTGGTACGACATCGGCTCCGCGGAGTCTCTCCAGGAAGCCGATCGCATCTTTTCGCAAAGTCGTGACGAATAGGCGCCGACAATGAGGTGGTGCTCGATCTGCTGCTCCCGGAGCGCTGCGCAGTCTGCGAGCGGCCCGGTCGCGCCCTTTGTGAACGCTGTCGTGGAGAGCTAATCCGCCTGAGCCCACCCGTCTGCGAGCGCTGCGGCTCGCCCGGTACCTGGCCGGTCAGGCGCTGCGCCGAATGCTCGGGTCGCCGCCTCGCCTTCGCTCGTGCCCGTGCGGCTGTCATCTACGACAGTCGTGCCAAGGCGCTCGTCCGCTCGTGGAAGGAGCACGGGCGCAGAAAGCTCGCCATCGAGGCAGCGGCGCTCGTCGCCGAGGTGGTCGGGCGACCCGAGGTGGACGCGCTTGCGCACGTTCCCGGCGACCCGGAGCGCGCTTGGAGACGCGGAGTCGTTCCTCCCAGAGGGCTCGCTGCCGCGCTCGGCGATCTCTGGGATCTGCCCACCTGCGAGCCACTCCGCCGTAGCCGCTCGCTCCCGCGTCAGCAAGGGCTCGCTCTCGCCGACCGACGCCGAAACGTGCGCGGCAGCGTGATCGCCGAAGGAGAGGCCCCGCGTGCCGTGTGTCTCATCGACGACGTCTACACGTCGGGCGCAACCGCCGACGCCTGCGCGTCGGCACTTCGCCGGGTCGGAGCACGACGCGTCGAGGTCATCACCCTGGTAAGAGCAGTTCGTTAGATTGAGCATGCGGTCTTCGTTTCCGACGTCGATCCGGAAGGGGCGCCCATGAGGCTCGAGGTCAAGGCTCGACACGACACCCTCGACGACTCGGTGAGGGCATATGTCGAGAAGCGCATCGGAAAGCTGGGCAAGCGGTTGTACGACCAGACGCTGGTCGAGGTGACGTTGTGGAGGGAGCACAACCCCTCGATCCGAGACAATCACTCCGCGGAGGCCATTGTCTACACGAAGGGGCCGAACCTGGTCGCGCGTGAGTCCGCGCTCACCTACGAGGCGGCGACCGACCTGCTGGTCGAGAAGCTCGAGCGCCAGATCGAGCGCTACCGCGACAAGCGCGTGCACGAGCCGCGTCGCGAGGCTCAGAAGCGAGGCGCGGGCCTGCTGCCGGCCCAGGACGTCGTCGTCGAGAAGACCGGCGGCGGGCAGGACGAAGCAGTCGCGTGACCTCCAGCTGATGCCGCTCGATCCAGGCCGGCACTGGCTCGCGGCCGGTATCACAGGGATCCCGCGGCAGCGCGAATGGGATGCCGTCAAGCTGGTCGAGGCGCCCGGGAGGACAGGAGAGGAGGTGCAGTTCGTCACGCTGCCGGACGGGCTCGTCCTCTTGGAAGAGGGGCCTGACGGCTTCGACCTACTGCCGTTGGCGGCGGCTCTCGAAGGCTCGATCGATCCTCCGTACCGCGCCGTCGGTCGGCGGCGACCGGAGCTCTGGGCGGTGGGCGCCTGCTCGATCAAGATTCTCGAGCTGCGACATGCTCCGAACGGCGATGCGCTGGAGGTGGTGCGAACCGCAGACGGACTCCTGATTCGAGTCGACGGCATGCCGTCAGGCGCGCAGCTCCCCGAGCTGGAGCAACTGGGCGCCACGCGCTTCGCGTCGTTCGTCGTGCGGGCGCAGCGGCTCACCGACTCGCTCTTTGAGGTCGAGGTCGAGCCCCTCTAGCCTCGTTGCTCGAGCTGCTCGGCGGTTCGCGCGCGTAGCGCGGCGTCTACCGCGGTCTGGTGGCCGGCGTGGAGGGAATCGCGTGGCAGAGCACCCCGAACCCGAGCCGGTACCCTAGGCCCGTGTCCAGCCAGTCGTTCGGGAAGTTCGAGCGCGTCCTCCGCATGGGCGAGGGGCGGCGCCTCAAGCGCCTCTCCGAGCAGGCTGCGTACATCGGCACGCTCGAGCCCGAGTTCGAGGCGCTCTCGGACGCCGAGCTGACCGCGAAGACCGCTGAGTTCAAGCAGCGCCTCGAGAACGGGGAGACCCTCGAGGAGATCATCTTCGAGGCGTTCGCCGCCGTGCGCGAGGCGTTCAAGCGCACGATCGGAGTCCGCCTGTTCGACGTGCAGCTGATGGGCGGGGTCGTCCTCCACGAGGGCGATATCGCCGAGATGAAAACGGGTGAGGGAAAGACCTTCGTCGCCGTCCAAGCACTTTATTTGAACGGGCTCACGGGTCGCGGCGTTCATCTCGTGACCACCAACGACTACCTCGCCAAGCGCGACTCGGAGTGGACGCGTCCGGTGTACGACCTGCTCGGCTCGTCCGTCGGCTCGATTCAGAACATGATGCCGTTCGCGGAGCGCCGCAAGGCGTATGCCTGCGACGTCGTATACGGGACGAACTCGGAGTTCGGGTTCGACTACCTGCGCGACAACATGGCGGTCTCCCTCGAGGGAACCGTCCAGCGCAGCCACGCCTACGCGATCGTGGACGAGGTCGACTCGATCCTGATCGACGAGGCCCGAACGCCGCTCATCATCTCCGGCGAGCCGGAGACGGCCGCGTCGACCTACTACCAGTTCGCGCGCGTGGTCAAGGGCCTGCACGGGCAGGCCGCGACCCGCAAGTCCGCGAAGGGAGAGGACGAGACCGAGACCTCCGGCGCCGACTACCTGTACGACGAGAAGTTCAAGACCGTCTCGCCCGCGCAGACCGCGATCGCGGCGGTCGAGGACGCGCTCGCGATCGACAACCTGTACGAGCCGAGCCACGTCCTCCTCGTCAACCACCTGACCCAGGCGCTCAAGGCGGAGTCGCTGTACAGGCGCGACGTCGACTACGTGGTGCAGGAGGGCGAGGTCAAGATCGTCGACGAGTTCACGGGGCGCATCATGGAGGGCCGGCGCTGGAGCGAGGGACTGCATCAGGCGATCGAGGCCAAGGAGGGCGTTCGCATCCGCGAGGAGAACGTCACCCTTGCCACGATCACGCTCCAGAACTACTTCCGGCTGTACGAGACGCTCGGAGGAATGACCGGCACGGCGAAGACGGAGGAGAAGGAGTTCGTGGAGATCTACAACCTGCATGTGGTCGAGATCCCCACGAACGAGCCGATCGCGCGGGCGGACGAGAACGACTACATCTTCAAGACGGTCGAGGCGAAGTGGCAGGCGGTGCTCGACGACATCGTCGAGCGCCACGAGGAGGGGCAGCCCGTTCTCGTGGGCACGATCGCCGTCGAGACGTCGGAGTTCCTGGCTGAGCTTCTGAAGCGTAAGGGCATCCCGCACAACGTCCTGAACGCGAAGGAACACGAGCGCGAGGGCGAGATCATCACGGACGCGGGCCAGCCGGGGGCGGTCACGATCGCGACGAACATGGCCGGCCGCGGAGTCGACATCAAGCTCGGCGAGGGCGTGGTCGGGGTCGGTGGCCTATACGTGCTCGGCACCGAACGCCACGAGGCTCGGCGCATCGACAACCAGCTTCGCGGACGCTCAGGGCGCCAGGGTGACCCCGGCGAGTCGCGCTTCTATCTCTCGGCCCAGGACGACCTCGTTCGGCTCTTCGCGGGCGACCGGATCCACGGGATCATGAACCGCTTCAAGATCCCGGACGACCAGCCGATGGAGGCCGGAATCCTCTCGAAGCAGATCGAGAACGCCCAGAAGAAGGTCGAGGAG
>Ga0136614_10002257_pt1 | contig 11925 bp, 9 predicted proteins | sample AntDrymUQ2792106_2_FD_106643 | JGI IMG/M metagenome (GOLD analysis project Ga0136614, IMG submission 106643) | Polar desert sand microbial communities from Dry Valleys, Antarctica - metaG UQ279 (21.06) | ecosystem: Environmental > Terrestrial > Soil > Desert | place: Antarctica: Dry Valley...
AGATGTCGTCGCGCTGATCACGACGGGCGACTTGAACCGCAGCGAGGAAGGCGGCTCGACGCTCGCCCAGACCGGCTTCGGCACGGCCACGAGTTTGTTGACCGACACGCTCATCAACAACCCCGTACAAAAAGCCACCGACAAACTGTTCGGCCTCAATCGCTTCGAGATCGATCCGCTCATCGCCGGGCGCGCCGGCGCGAGTCCCACGGCGCGGCTCACCGTCGGGCGGCAGATCAATCGCAACCTGAGTCTCACGTATTCGACCAACGTGACGACGGATCAAAATCAAGTGCTCGCGCTTGAATACCGCGTCTCCGACCGCCTCTCATTCATCGCCCAGTACGAGCAGGGCGCGACCAACACGCTGAGGTCGGCGCGCGACAATTTCAGTTTCGAGATTCGGTTTAGAAAGAGATTTTAAAAGCTGTCCGTTGTCAGTGGTCAGTTGTCCGTTGTTTGTGTAGCGCGGGCGGCGGGCTAAAGATGAAAAGTTTATCTTAGGTAAGAGGAAAACAACGGACAACTGACCACTGACAATGGACAACTTAGTGCTTTCTCGTCGTTTCATACTGAGCCTTCTTCTACTCGTCGCGTGCGGCGTGCGGGTGAGTGGTGCGTCGGAAGGCGTGTCTGATTTGAGCCGTTATGAGGGTCGCACAATCGCTTCGGTGGAAGTGATCTTCGAGGGCGCAGAGCGCGATACGATTGTCGAGGCCGAGTTGCAGAGGCTCCTGACGGTTGCGCCGAACACGACGTTCTCCGCCGTGCGTGTCCGCGAGTCTTTGCAGGCGTTGTTCGATTCGGGGCGCGTGGAGAACGCGCGCGTCGAAGCATCCGAGGCGAGAAGCGCGCCGGGGACGGGCGGCGACGCTGTGCCCGTCGCCTTGCGCTTCATCGTCAGGCCGCAGGTGCGCGTGACTGACGTGCGTCTCGAACTCACGGCGACGCCGCCGGGCGGTGCGTCCATCACCGCCGACGAGTTGCGCGCGCGTCTCAACCTGCTCGACCCCGGCGCGCGCGTCTCCGATCAAGCGCTTCACGCCGGAGCCGATGCCATCCAAATCTACCTGCGCGACCGTGGTTTCTTCCGCGCCGAAGTGAGTTTCACGCGCACGCTCGACGCGGCTGGCACGGGCGCCATCGTCGCTTACACAGTCATGCCCGGCGAGCAGGCGCGCGTCGAAGCCTTCAACATCAATATCACCGGCTTCGATCCGGCGACCGTGCGTCCCGAATTGCGGCTTGCCCCGGACGCGCCTTTCACGCGCACCGCGCTCGGCGAAGACATCGGGCGCATCCGGCGCGCGATCATCGAGCTAGGTTATCTCGCGCCCCAACTCGACGAAGCCCAGACGATTATTGATTCGGAGCGAAACCGGATCACGGTGAAGTTGGCCGGCGGCATCGGCCCGCGCGTCAACGTGATGGTGACGGGCTTCGAGGTTGGCGACAAAAAAAGGCGTGAGATTTTGCCCGTCGAGCGCGAAGGCAGCATTGATCAGGCGGCCATCGTCGAAGGCGCGCGTCGCCTGCAAAACCATCTGCAAGAGCAGGGCTTCTTCTTCGCCGAAGTGGCCGCGACCTGCGCCGTTGACCGGCCTCCTCCTCCTATGCCCGCCACGACGACGACTAGCACTGCCGCCGCCAACACGAACGCAACCGCCGCAACGACCACGAACGCGGATGCGGGCACGCTCGCCGCGCTCGCGCAGCCGAACGTGTCGCCGCTCGTCGCTCCCGGCGCGTGCGACAATTTGAACCCGCGCGAGTTGAGCGGTCGCACCGTCAACATCAACTATGAAGTCGAGCGCGGGCGTCGCTTCCGGCTCTCGGAGATTCGCATTGAGGGCACGGAGAAGTTGGCTTACGAAGACCTCGCCGACGAACTCCGTTCAGAAACGGCGAGCGGCCTCCTCGGCATCATCCCCTTCCTCGGCTCGCGGCGCGGTTACACGAGCCGCGAGTTGTTGCAGCGCGACCAGCGAACGGTCGAATCTCGCATGCGCGACTTCGGCTATCGCAAAGCGGCGGTGGAAGTCCGGCAGGGCGTCGCGATTGACAGCGAGGATTTGATCATCACGTTCGCCGTCACCGAAGGCCCCTTGACGCGCGTGGCGGGCGTCGAGTTGCGCGGCAACCAACTCTACACATCTGAACGTCTGCGCGATGAGCCGTGCCGCGCGGCGAATTTTCGCAGCGAACCTTGCACCATCATTGAAGGGCCTTACGCGCGCACGCTCGCCCGCGCCGACGGCGAGCGCATCCGCAACCTCTATGCGCGCAACGGCTACATTGACGCCGAGGTGCGCGTGGACATCGTCGAACTCCCGAAGCGGGGCGACGACGAACAGGTACGGCTCGTCTACAACATCACGGAAGGCGGCAAGGTGTTCATCAACCGCATCATCATCAACGGCAACGAGGGCACGACGCCCGATGCGCGCATGCGCACGAAGCGCGAGGCCATCCTCGAAGCCATCCCGCTCAAAGAGGGCGAGGTCCTGCGCTCCGACCGTCTCGCCGAAGCCGAGCGCATGCTCTACGAGACGAACGCTTTTCGTCAGGCCATCATCCGCACCGAACCGGCGGGCGAAACGGCGGCGGGCTTCCGCCGCCGCGACGTGATCATTGACCTCGAAGAACTCGCGCCGCGCCGCATAGACTACGGCGGCGGCTACTCGACCGACAACGGGCCGCTCGGACTCTTTGAACTGCGCAACAACAACCTCTTCGGCCAACTGCGGCAGGGCGCGCTGCGCACGCGCGCCAGTCGTCGCCAGCAACTCTTCCGGCTCGAATATTTCGACCCGCGTTTCCGCACTTACGCGCGCTCGCGTTTCTCGCCCCTCACCGTCTCCGCGCAATACCAGCGCGACATCAACGTCACGCGCTTCTTCCGCTCGACGATTGATCGCGGCAACTTCGGCATCGTCCAAAGGCTCAACGAGGAAGGGCGACCCATTGACGAGTTCGGCGAGCCGACGGGCGAGCCGACCATCAATCGCTTCACCTTCAACATCGAAACGCAGCGCATCCTTCAACAACGCTCGCGCACGATCCTCTTCCTGCGTTACAACTACGAAGACGTGCGCCTCTTCAACATTCAGAGCCTGCTCGTCGCGCCCATTCTTCAACCCGACAAAGCCGTGCGTCTCTCGCGTTTCGGCGCGACGCTCGCACGCGACACGCGCGACCGGCAGTTCGACCCCTCGCGCGGGGAGTTCCTGACGGTTGACTACGCCGTCGCGATCAAACAACTCGGCGGCAACCTCTCTTTCACCAAACTGATCGCTACCTATCGCCGCTATTTCAGATTCGGCGGCGGCCCCGACACGGCGCTTCTCACGGAGCGTCGCCCCGGTCTGCTCGGCGGCCTGCAACAGAGCGTGCGCGGCACGATCTTCGCCGTCAACCTCAATCTCGGCATCGCTCAACTTTTCAACCCGACCGACCGTAATGAAGACGGCGTGATTGACGACGTTGACCTGACGCTCCCCATCAGCGAAAGATTTTTCACCGGCGGCTCGACGACGCTGCGCGGCTTCGGTTTTGAAGAGGCGGGGCCGCGTCTCTCCGTCTGCCCGACCGGCTCGACTTTACAAACCCAGACCCAAGGCAATACCTGCCTGGGCGGCGTCTTCCGCAACATGAACGGCGACCCCGTCACGCTCAACCCGTTCACCGTGCCCATCGGCGGCAATGCGATGGCGGTCGCGAACTTCGAGGCGCGCGTGCCTCTGACCAAGACTTTTCAGATCGTGCCGTTCTACGATGGCGGCAACGTCTTCCGCCGCATCGGCGACATCTTCGGGCGCAACGACCGCCGCCCCGAAGAGAGCTTGAACATGCGTAATCTCCGCGTTCAATGGACACATACCGTCGGCCTCGGCCTGCGCTTCAGAACGCCCATCGGCGCGCTCGGCGTTGACTACGGCTTTCTCGTCAACCCGCCGGAATTTGAACTGCCGCAAGCATCGGGCGTGCCCGCGATTATCCGCCCGCGCCGCGCGCAACTTCACTTCCGCTTCGGGCAATCGTTTTAGGAATCGGGGAAAGGGGAAGGGAAATGACGAAGAGACACAAAAAGGTTTCAATGAAAAAACTTGGCAGGGGAGCGCGTGCTTTTCTGCTCGCCTTTCTCTTTTCTCCTTTCCTCTTCCCCCTTCTTTCGGCTCCGCCCGTCGCGGCGCAAGAAGTGGTTGATCGTTGGGTGGCGACGATCAATAACCGCGAGTTGATCACTTACACGGACTTGCTCTGGCAGTTGGCCTTGCAACCGGACACGCCGGTAGACTCTCCGCGCTCCGAAGATTTGCAGCGCGTCCTTAACCTCTTGATCGATCAACGGCTCATCTCGCAGGAAGCCGGAAAACTCCCGGCCATCACCCCAAGCGATGCCGACGTTGATAAAGCGACGAACGATTTGGTCAAACGCTTTCCCTCGCAAGCCGCTTTCTACGAACGCCTCGCGCGCGTTGGCCTGACGGGTGAACAACTGCGCGAGATCGTCCGCCAGCGCGTCGAGATCGAAAACTATCTCAACTTCCGCTTCCGCTCCTTCACCATCATCTCCGCGCAGGAGATCGCCGACTACTACCGCGACGTGTACGTCCCGAGCGAACGCCGCCAGTCGCCCGGTCGCATCGTCCACACGCTCAAACAGGCGACTCCTGAAATCGAACGCACCCTCACCGAGAGCAAGATCGAATCCGACACCGACGCCTTCCTCGAAGACGCGCGCACTCGCGCCGAGATCGTCATCCTCAGTCAGGTATAATGAAACGGTGATAGGTGATGGGTGATAGGTGATGAGTAAAAACTTTTGGCTTTAACTTATCACCTATCACCTATCACCTATCACCGTTTCAGCTATGTGGCGCAAAAATACGGAACAGCAGAAGAGGCCGCGCGTGGGGCTGGCGTTGTCGGGCGGCGCGGCGCGGGGCGTGGCGCATGTGGGCGTGTTAAAGGTTCTCGTGGAGGCGGGCGTGCCCGTAGATTGCGTGGCGGGCACATCGGCGGGTGCGCTCGTCGGTGGGGCGTTTGCCGCCGGGATGCAGGTTGCGGAACTCGAACAATTGGGGCGCGAGATGCGCTGGCGCAATTTCGGGCGGATGACGCTCTCGCGGCTCGGCGTTCAATCGAACGCGCGCATGGAAGATTTCATTCGCGAGCGTTTTCCCGTCACGCGCTTTGAAGAAATGTTGATTCCTTTCGCCGCCGTCGCTACGGATTTGCACACGGGGCAGGCCGTCGTCATGCGCGACGAGGGCGACGTGGCGTTCGCGATTCGCGCGAGTTGCGCCGTGCCCGGTTGGTACGTACCCGTCACGGATGCGGAGGGGCGGCAACTTGTGGACGGCGGACTCGTCGCCAATTTGCCCGCAGCGGCGGCGCGTGCTCTCGGCCCCGACATCGTCATCGCGGTGGATGTGAATTTCGAGGGCGCGAAATTTTTGGGGCCGCCGCAGTCGGCCATCGGCGTGCTCATCCAGTCAATCATGGTGGTGCAGCGCACGGTCTCGGCGCACGAAGGGCGCAACGCCGACCTCGTCATCCGCCCGAAGGTCGGGCATATCCGTTGGGACGAGATGTCGCGCGCCGCCGAATTGCTCGCTGCCGGCGAAGAGGCTGCGCGCGAATCGCTCGCCGGCATCAAAGCATTGCTCGCACCGCCCCTCGAAGAACACCAGACTTGGATTCAACGCCTGCTGCACCGACCGGCGAACACCGCTCTTGCCGAACGTCTCGGTAATCAAGAGACAACGCGCGCGCCTCACCCCCGCGAAGAAAGCAAACATCGCACCCCGCCGCGTTGAACGAATCATTTCGAGACGAAAACTCTCACCGCGCTTCTTCCGGCGGCGTACTGAAAAACGACACACCGCAGTTCGCGCAAACTCCCGAACGGCCTTCCAAAGTTTCCACCTTAAACCTCTAAACTTTTCACCACACAGGGCATATCCCCGCGCCACTCTCGCGCAGCAACCTCATTTTGCGGTTGGCACAAACATTGCCCAGCACCCATTGCGGAAGATTTTCCAGAGAGGTAAAGCGGGCATGAAAGAATTAAGAAACAGTGTCTTACAACTGGTCGCCATCATCATGGTTATGGTCACGCTCGCCGTCTCGACGGCGGCTCTCTCCCAATGGGCAGATTCCGATGCGAGCACAAATGTTGACGGCGGCAACATTCAACGGGACGAAATTGCTGCGCCGCATCTAAGCGCGCCCGTCGCGCCTTAATGCCTATCGCATTGAACGATGAGGCGAACTCGTTCAAAGAATTCGTCGCCGATTAGTCGTTTACTTATCACATCACAGAGTCGCAGAAACTACTACAGCACGGGACAGAAAGTCCTGAAGGCAGGGCGATGTGTGTCTGAAAACTTGTCAGTTGTCCGTAGTCAGTTGTTCGTTGTTTGTGATTATCACATACGCTACTAAAGATTGAATTGAACAACTGACTACGGACATTTTTTATCATGGCAATTGAAATCACATCGGAGCGACGCGAAACGAGGCGGCTGAGATGGGTGTGGCAGCCTGAGCGAAGAGAGGAAGAGCGTCTGCGCAGAGCACAAAACCGGATGCGGCTCTTGCGCTTCGCCGGTGTGGCCGCTCTGATCTTGTGCGCGGTCGCCGCAGGTTCGATCATCTATTGCTACAACAGCGCGGCGGACACGATTGATCGCCGCCTGGCTTCCGGCTACCTGACGAGTCGCGCTGGTATCTACGCCGCGCCGCGCGTGCTGCGCGCCGGACAAAAATTTCAGCGCGAACGTCTCGTCGAAACTCTGCGTCGCGCCGGTTACGTCGAACAGTCCGCGAGCGATGTGTGGAGCGGCGCGTTTCGCATCATCGAAGGGGCGGTCGAGATCAGCCCGCGTCGCCAGATAGACGCGGAACGCGCGCCGGAGGCCGGAGGCTTCTCGCCTGAAGTCGTGCGCGTCGCCTTTGATCGCAAGGGGCGCATCGGCGAGATCACGGGCGACGGTGTCGCGCTCGATGCGTTCGTGCTCGAACCGGAAGCCTTAACGAACGATGCCGCGACGAAGACCGGCACGCGCGCCACGCTCGCCTATGCGGACATCCCGCCCGCGCTCGCGAGCGCCATCCGCGCCATCGAAGACCGGCGCTTCTTCGACCATCACGGCCTTGATCCGAGCGGCATCGGGCGCGCGCTGCTGACTTGGATTGGCAACGGGCCAAGCGGCAACAGCGGCAGCAGCAGCGCGCCGGAACGTCAAGGCGGCTCGACCATCACCCAGCAACTCGTCAAGAACACTTATCTCACGCCGGAGCGCACGTTGAAGCGCAAGTTCAACGAAGCCCTGCTCGCCGCCGCGCTCGAACGCCGCCTCTCGAAAGAGGACATCTTCGCGCTTTACTGCAACGAAATTTATCTCGGCCAGCGCGGCGCGTTCGCCGTGCGCGGCGTCAAGCAGGCGGCGCGCGTCTATTTCGCGAAAGACTTGAAAGACCTCTCGCTCGCCGAAGCCGCGACCATCGCCGGCATGATTCAGAGTCCCGCGCGCTACGCACCCGACCGCCACGCCGAAGCCGCGCGCGCGCGCCGCAACGCGGTGCTCGCCTCAATGCTCCGCGACAACTCGATCAGCGATGAGCAAGCGCGGTCGGCAATGAATGAAACGCTCAGCGTCGCGCCCGTTGACCTGACCATAACTGCGACTGCCCCTTACTTCGTTGATTACGTCAACCGCATCGTCGAAGGGCAACTACAAACGGGCGGCGCCGAAGCCACAGACGAGCGAAGTTTACAAGTTCACACCACCATTGATCTCGAATTGCAGGGACTTGCGGAAGCGGCCATCGCGCGCCAACTGGCGCAACTCGAAAAAGTTTATAAGAAGGGCGGCGCACGACCGCAAGCCGCGCTCGTCGCGCTCGACCCGAACACCGGGCATGTGCTCGCGATGGTCGGAGGCCGCAGCTACGGCGAGTCGCAACTCAATCGCGCCACGGACGCGCGGCGGCAGCCCGGCTCCGTCTATAAGCCTTTCGTCTATGCGGCGGCCATCGAGAGCGGCATCTCGCCCGTCCGCCTGTTCGCCGATGCGCCGCGCGCCTTCACTTTCGACCGCCATAGCCCCACCTATCGTCCGGCCAATTACGGCGGCGGTTATTCGATGCGCGATGTGACGATGCGCACGGCTCTGACGAAATCGCTGAACACAGTGACAGTTGATCTCGCCATGCAAACAGGCATGCCGCGCGTCGCTGCATTGGCCGAAAGTTTCGGTTTGCAAAAAGCTCCCGCCTATCCTTCGCTCGCGCTCGGCACGTCGGAGGCGACGCCTCTAGAGATCGCCTCTGCCTATACCGCGTTTGCGAACGAAGGCAAGCGCGCGCGCGCTTCATCCATCACGCGCGCCGTTGACGGCGAGGGCGTGAGATTATTTGAAGAGTTCGCGCCCGTGTCCGCGCCGGTCGTTCAACCTGCGACGGCCTACATGATCACGGACATGCTCACGAACGTCATCGAAGAGGGCACGGCACGCTCGGCGCGTGGGATGTTGAAACTCTCCGCCGTGGCGGGCAAGACCGGCACCTCGCGCGACGGTTGGTTTGTCGGCTACACGCCGAACCTCGTCTGCGTCGTCTGGATCGGCTTCGACGACAACAAGCAACTCGGTCTGACGGGTGCGGAGAGTGCGCTCCCCGTCTGGGCGGAATTCGTGCGGGGCGCTCTCGAACTCCGCCCCGAACTCGGCGGCGCAGCTTTCTTGCGCCCCCGGGGCGTCATCTCAATTGAGATTGACCCCAGCACCGGACAACTCGCCTCGCCAACATGTCCGCAACGCGAACGCATCGCCGTCAGCCACGCGCTCGCGCCGAATTCCGAATGCCTGACGCATCAACCTTTCTTCCCGCTCATGGCCTCTTACGATTCGCAGGAACTAGAGCCAATGCCAGCAGTCGTCTCGGCAAATAGCCCAACGCCTGAAGTTCATGCGACGCGGGCACACGCGCCGCGCGAGGGGGTAAAGACCGTCATCATCCCGTCGCCTTCAATTCAAACCAGACGAATTGATCAGAGTCGCAACGGGCGCGCTCGCCTGACCAACGAGATAGACGTTATTTTGACGGAGCAGAACCGGCAGCGTTGAACTATCTAGCACGCAGATCATAAAGACAGAAAGACATAAACCACGAACACACACGAAACCACACTAAATTTGTTTCGTGTGGTTTCGTGTGTGTTCGTGGTTCCGCTTTCCTGCGTTTTATTGATGAGACCGCTTCTATAAATTTTGCTTGGTAAGATAAGCGGCGGCAAACTTCTGCGTTACAATCTCAAAGCTCTGATTTATTCAGCACTGTCGCGGCGTTCCAAGACGACTTGAGCGATGGCGTGTTCGGTGGTGTGGGAGATGGAGAGGTGGGCTGTCGTCGCGCCGGAGCGGGTGAAGAGTTCGCGCGCGAGGTTGTGGAAACTGACCGAGGGCGCGCCCGCCGCGTTTGAGACGACTTCGATGTCCTGCCACGCGAGGCCGCCGCTCCAACCCGTGCCGAGGGCTTTGAGCGCGGCCTCTTTGGCGGCGAAACGCGCGGCGTAATGCTGCGGCGCGACCACGCCCCGCCGCTCGCAATAGTCGCGCTCGCCGGGAGTGAAAACGCGCTCGGCGAAACGCGGCGTGCGGCGCAACACGGCGCGCACGCGCCCCACTTCGATAATGTCTATGCCGATAGAGATGATCACGGATGATTCAGCAGCGCTCGCCCGCGCCGGATTTCGTTGGCGCGAACGAGACGGCGTGCGCGCCTTAACTTGCACGCTCTTAGAAACGGAAAATTTCGCGAACGCATTCTCCACGCGCGCGGGTGGTTGCAGCCCCATGCCGCTGGATGCGCTCAACCTCGCGGGCTTCAACGAAGACGAGGCGGCCAACATACACGAAAACCGTCGTCGCTTCCTCAAACTCTTTCAACGCGACTGGCGACTCGCGACCTGCCGGCAAGTTCACGGCACGGACATCCGCCGTATCCCGCGCGACACGTCCGCTACTACTGCGCTCGACGCCAACGAGGACCGCTGCGACGCATTAACCACCGACGCTCGACACATCCTGCTTGGCGTCCAGACCGCCGACTGCGTGCCCGTCCTCCTGGGCGACGCGCGAACGGGCGCATGCGCCGCCGTTCATGCCGGGTGGCGCGGCACGGCGGCTGAGATCGTCCCCGCCGCGCTCGAACGGATGCGCCAAGACTATGGCACGCGCGCTGAAGATGTGCGTGCGGCCATCGGCCCCGCCGCAAACGTGTGCTGCTATGAAGTCGGTCTTGAGGTCAGCGAAATTTTCCGCGCGCGTTTCGCCGGTGCGGATGAACTTCTCGTCCCGACGCGCGAGGGACACGCGCGCATTGATCTGCAAAGAGCCAACCGTCAACAACTCATCAGCGCGGGCATCTCACCCGAACGCATTCACACCGCGCCATTCTGTACGATGTGCCGCGACGATCTCTTCTTCTCCTACCGCCGCGACAAACAACTCTACGGGCGCACCGGACGCTTGCTCGCGGTGATCGGCAGAAGCTGACGAATAACAGATTGTCCGTTGTCAGTAGTCAGTAGTCCGTTGTTTGTGTTTCACGAGCAGCAGGCTGAAGATAGAAGTCTGATCCCACGCAAGAGATAAAACAACTGACAACGGACAACTGACAACGGACAGTTTTTATCTGCCAAAATATTGTCCGTTGATGCGTTTGACCGATTCGTTCGCGCCGACGACGTTCATGCCGAGTTTGACCTCGCGCGTGGTCGGCGGGAAGCAAACTTCGTCGTTGCAGCTTTGATAAGTCACTTTCGCGCGCAGTTCAGTAATCCCTGTTTGATAATTGGCCGGGACGGAGACGTTGAAGCGCATGACGGCGCGGCCTTCGTAGAGCGCGAGATTGTCTTTTGAGAAACCGAGGCGGCGCACGACGGCGCGCGGGTAAGCGATGGGGCTGACGCGCAAGCCCTTCGGCGCATCAATCTTCACCGTCGTCGGGATCGAAAACTTGGCGGCCTTATTCGCGTTGACGTGAAACCCGCGCGGGATGTCCAACACGACGGCAGCCTGCACGCTGCGCCCGCGCTGGGCTTTGTCGGCAGAGAAGAAACCGTTGACGCCGATGTTCGCGCCTTGCACGAAAGGCGCGGGCGTTGGTGTCGCTAAGGCGGAGCGCGGCGTCGGCGTTGTGGCGACGAGGAACGCGGCGGCGAAGAGAAACAGGGCGATACGGCGCGGTGTAATTATTTTCAAGATCATTGTGGCTTTCGGTTTGTTTGATTTACGACTCAAGTGATCAGCTTAGTTGATGCAGCGTCTGCGCACTGGGGTTGTTTACGGGGCGGCGAGCGGCGAGTTGGCCGCAGGCGGCGTAGATGTCGCGCCCGCGCGGGCGGCGCACGTAAGATTGGACGCCCTTCGCTTCGAGGATGTTCTTGAATCGCTCGACTTGCGCGGGCGGGGTCGGGCGATAAGGCAGAGGGTCTGCCGGGTTGTGCGGGATCAAGTTGACCTTCGCGCGCAGTTGATGACGATTGAGCAGATTCGCCAACCCCCGCGCGTGCTCATCCGAATCGTTCACGCCGTCGAGCATTACATACTCGAACGTGAAACGCTCGCCCGGCTTCAGAGACAACTCAAACTCCTTACACGCTGCGAGCAATTCTTCGAGCGGCCATTTTTTGTTAATTGGCATCAAGACATCACGTTGTTCATTCGTCGGCGCGGCGAGCGAGATGGCGAGATGCGGGCGGTCGGGGATGCCAGCGAGTTCACGGATGCGCGGGACAACGCCAGCGGTCGAGACGGTGACGCGGTTCGGCACGATGTGGAGTCCAGCGGGGTCGGCCCGCTGGACTCCACATCGTGCCGAACCGCGTCACCGTCTCGACCGCTGGCGTTGTCC
>Ga0136614_10002258_pt1 | contig 11923 bp, 6 predicted proteins | sample AntDrymUQ2792106_2_FD_106643 | JGI IMG/M metagenome (GOLD analysis project Ga0136614, IMG submission 106643) | Polar desert sand microbial communities from Dry Valleys, Antarctica - metaG UQ279 (21.06) | ecosystem: Environmental > Terrestrial > Soil > Desert | place: Antarctica: Dry Valley...
GCGGCATAGGCATGCCGCCGCGGAGCGGTTAGAGACACCCCCTGTCATCCTGAGGCCTGCAGGCAGGAAGGATCGGGAACTCGAAAAGCACCGGATCCTTCGCTGCGCTCCGGATGAGAGGGCCCTCCCGCTGCGTCAGCGTCTCTTGAAGTACTTCTCCAGGTCTTCTTCCGTCAGATGGAGCACGACGGGCCGCCCATGCGGGCAGGTCAGCCGGTCCGACGTCTTGCTCCAGTCCGCCAGCAGGCGCCGGATCTCCTCCGGGGCGAGGTGGTATCGGATGGTGACAGCCGACCGGCAGGCGAGGCTCGCCGCGAGCCGGTCGCGGCGCAGCGCCTCGTCGCTCGCCCCCGCCTCCGCCAGCCCGGCGAGCGCCCCGCGCAGCGTCTCGGCGGGGTCGCGGTCCGTGGTCTCCGCCGGCAGAGCCGCGATCGCGTAGGACCGTCCCGACATCGGCTCGATCTCGAAGCCGGCGGCCTGCAGGTCGGATAGCCGCCCCGCGAGCGTTTCGACCTCGTCGGGGGCCGCCTCGAACAGCGCCCGCAGCAGGAGCTTCTGCGACAGGACGCGGCCGGAGGCGATCCGGTCGCGGATCCGCTCGTAGAGCGTGCGCTCGTGCGCCGCGTGCTGGTCGATCACGAGCAGGCCCTCCGGCCCGGTGGCGAGGATGTACGACTCACGATGCTGCCCGATGGCGATCAGGTCCGGCGTCTTCTTCTCCAGGGGAGGAGGGGGCTCCGACCGCACCGGGGCCGGGACGCCGACCGGCTGCCCCGAGCCGGAGCCCGCGGCCGCATAATTCTCGCCACCCTCGGCGACCACCACCTCCGCCGGCACGGACCGCAGCCGGCGCTCCTCCTTGCCGGCCAGAAGCGCCGAGTGGAGGGCGTGGTACACGAGACGGTACGCCGTTCCCGAGTCGGCGAATTTCACCTGCGTCTTCGCCGGCGACACATTGACGTCTACGGCTCCCGGATCCGCCGTCAGGAAGAGGAACACGGCGGGATGCCGGTCCGTTCGGATCGCGTCGCGGGAGGCCTGCAGGATGGCCTTCGAGAGCGATCGGTCTTCCACCGGACGGCCGTTCACGAAGATGTACTGGTATCGGCGCGTCGGGAACGTGACGGAGCCGCGCGTCGCGTAACCCGTCAGGCGGAGCGCGCCCGAGCGCGCGTCCAGGGACTCGAGCTCGCCCAGGGTCTCCCGGCCGAAGACCTGAAGGATCCGGGCCGCCCGGTCCACGGCCGCCGGGGCGTCCAGGACCTCGCGCGTGCCCGATCGCAGCGCGAAGGCGACGGAAGGCTGCGACAGGGCGGCCCGCGTGACGGCCGCGATGGCGGCGCGGCCTTCAGCGTCCGGCGATGCCAGGAACTTGCGCCGGGCCGGGGTCCGCGCGAACAGCTCCTCGACGAGCACGTCGGTGCCGCGCGGCCGGGCGGCCGCCTCCCGGGAGACGATTACCCCGGAGTCGACCACCACGCGCGTGGCCTCGGCGGACGCGCCGTCCGCGCTCGTCAGAGTCAGGCGGGAGACCGACGCGATCGACGGCAGCGCCTCTCCGCGGAACCCGAAACTCGCCACGCGGACGAGGTCCTCGTCGGACGAGATCTTCGAAGTGGCGTGGCGCTCGAGGGAGAGGAGCACGTCCTCCGCCGCCATGCCGGAACCGTCGTCGCGGACGAGGATCCGGTCGATCCCGCCGCCGGCGATCTCGACCTCCACCTTGGACGCGCCCGCGTCGAGCGCGTTCTCGACGAGCTCCTTCACGACAGAGGCCGGCCGTTCGACGACCTCGCCCGCCGCGATCCGGTCGACGACCTGGCTCGAGAGGCGATGGATCCTGGGCACCCGGGGAGTCTACCGAACGAGGATGTGTACGCCGCTTCAGGTTCGCGGCGCGAGTAGTCTCCCGAGGTGACCGAGGGAGGAGGCTCGCGCCGCGGGAGGCGGAGCGCAGCGGTAGCAAGCGAAGCCGACGTGGGAGGAGCCTCGCGCCGCGGGAGCGGAAGCGAGCGAGGGACCAGCCGAGCGGTCGAGCCCGCATCCGGGCGAGCCGCGAGCCGGTGCGTGAGCAGATTCCGAGCGAGCGAGAGCGACGGCTTCAGATCGCAACTCAGCAAATCAGCCTGACCCCTCTTGGATTCGCGGCGCGAGGAGTCTCCCAGAGGGGAGGAGCCTCGCGCCGCGGGAGCGGAAGCGAGCGAGGGACCAGGCGAGCGGTCGAGCCCGCATCCGGGCGAGCCGCGAGCCGGTGCGTGAGCAGATTCCGAGCGAGCGAGAGCGACGGCTAACGGCGCGTGTAAACCGTCCGACCCCCCACGACCGTCTGATCGACCGCGATCGCCTCGATCTCGGCCGCGGGAACCGACAGGGGATCGCGCGAAAGGACGACGAAGTCCGCGAGCCGTCCGGGGGCGAGGGTCCCCTTCTCGTTCTCCTCGAACGCGGCGTATGCGGCGGCGGCCGTGTAGGCGCGCAGCGCTTCCGCGACCGTGATCTTCTGCTCGGGGAACCACCCGCCCGGGTTCCGCCCATCCACGGTCCGCCGCGTCGCCGCGGCGTAGATCCCGGCGAGCGGAGAGATCGGCGCGACGTCCCAGTCCGATCCGAACGCGAGGCGCGCCTTCGCGTCGAGGAGCGCACGGAACGCGTACGTGCCCCGGCACCGCTCCCGTCCGATTCGGCCTTCGGCCCAGCGGCCGTCGTCGATCGCGTGGTACGGCTGCATCGACGGGATCACCCCGAGCGCGGCGAACCGCGCGATCTCGCCTGGTCGCAGATGCTGCGCGTGCTCCACGCGGAACCGGCGATCGCGGGCGCCGTTCTTCCGGGAGACCCGGTCGAACACGTCGAGGATTTCCGCGTTGGCGCGGTCGCCGATCGCGTGGACCTCGACCTGGAGCCCCGCGGCGTCGGCGCCGGCGACCCGCTCTTCCAGCTGCGCGAGGGGGATCGCTTCCGCGGCATAGACGCCCCGCGTGGAGGGGTCTTGCGTGTAGGGCTCGAAGAAGAGGGCCGTCGAGGAGCCGAGGGCGCCGTCGACGAAGCCCTTGACGCCACCGATCCGGAGCCACTCGTCCTGCCGCATCGCCGTGCGGAGGTCCCGGGCCTTCTGCCACTGCGAGAGCGACGGGCGGAAGTTGACGCGCGCGGTGAGCTCCTTGCCCGATCGGAGCTCCTCGTAGACGGCGAGGTCGTCGAAACCGGAGAGGTCCTGCACGGACGTGACCCCGAACCGGGCGGCGTGCTTCAGGGCCGTGCGCAGAGCCTCCCGCAGCTCGGCCCGCGTCCGCGGAGGCCGCACCGTCCACACCGCGTCCATGGCGGCGTCCTTGAGGACTCCCGTCGGCTCGCCCGCCGAGTCACGGACGATCACGCCGCCCGGCGGGTCTGGCGTGTCCCGCGTGATCCCGGCCCGCCGCAGAACAACGCTGTTGCACACCATCATGTGACCGTCGGTCCGGGAGAGGCAGGTCGGCCGATCGCCCGTCACGGGGTCCAGCAGCGCCCTGGTCGGGAGGCGCGCGGGCCGCCACTGCTCGTGGTCCCACGCCCCATCTGTCAGCCAGACGCCCGCGGGCTTGCCGCGCGCGAACTCCCCCAGCCGCCGCGTGAACTCAGCCTCGTCCTTCGCAAACCGCAGGTCTACGGCGAGGAGGTTGAAGCCGCCCATCGCCATGTGCGTGTGCGCGTCGATGAAGCCGGGGACGACGCGCCGGCCCTTGCCGTCGATGACGGCGGTCTTCGGTCCCCGATAGGGCCGCACCTCCGCGTCCGTGCCGGCGGCCACGATCCGCCCACCGCGCACGGCGAGCGCCTGGACTTCGGGCCGGGACGCGTCTCCCGTCCAGACGCGGGCGGAGAGCAGGACGAGGTCGGCGGGCCCGGGCGCTGGCGCGGCGGCCAACGCGGCCAGGAGCAGCACGGATGCCCTCATTTCGAGCGAGAGCGACGGTTCATGCGGTCGACGACGCGGCAGCACCGGACTCTGCCAGGGCGGCACGCGCCGCGGCGAGACGCGCCACCGGCACGCGGTAGGGCGAGCAGGACACGTAGTCGAGCCCCGTCCGGTGGAAGAACTCGATCGAGCGCGGGTCGCCGCCGTGCTCCCCGCAGATGCCGATCTTGAGCGCCGGGTTCGCTTTCCGCCCCCGCTCCGTCGCGATGGCGACGAGCTCGCCGACCCCGTCCGCGTCGAGCGAGGCAAACGGATCCTCCGGGAGGATGCCGGCCTCCACGTAGGCGGGCAGGAAGGAGGCGGCGTCGTCGCGCGAGTAGCCGTAGGTCATCTGCGTGAGGTCGTTGGTCCCGAACGAGAAGAACTCGCAACCGGCCGCCGCGATCTTGTCCGCCTGGAGCGCGGCGCGGGGGATCTCGATCATCGTGCCGATCTTCGAGTCGACCGCCTGCCCCGTCTCCGCGGCCACGGTCGCCGCCACCTGCGCCACGAGGTCGCGAAGCTTCTCGAACTCGGCTCGCGTGCCGATGAGCGGGATCATGATCTCCGGCCGGGGCCTCCCCCCGGCGCGGATGGACTCCGCGGCCGCCTCGAAGATCGCCCGGACCTGCGTCTCGTAGATCTCCGGGTGGGTGATCCCGAGTCGGCAGCCCCGATGCCCGAGCATCGGGTTCGCCTCGTGAAGCCCGCGAACGCGGTCCGCGACCTTCTCCGAGGACACCCGCAGCTCCGCTGCCACGGCTGCGATCGACTTCTCGTCGTTCGGGAGGAACTCGTGGAGGGGGGGGTCGAGAAGCCGGATCGTCACGGGACGGTCCTCCATCTCGCGAAAGATGCCGACGAAGTCCTCGCGCTGCATCGGGAGGATTTTCGCCAGCGCCGCGCGGCGCCCTTCGACCGTCTCCGAGAGAATCATCTCGCGCACGGCAAGGATGCGGCGCTCCTCGAAGAACATGTGCTCCGTCCGGCAGAGACCGATGCCTTCGGCGCCGAAGAGAACGGCCGTCCGCGCGTCTCCCGGCGTGTCCGCGTTCGCGCGCACACCGAGCCGCCGGTGCTGGTCGGCCCAACCGAGGAGCCGATAGAAGGCGCCGTAGAGCGGCGACTCCGCCTCGGAGAGCGATCGCTCCAGGACCACCTGGAGGATTTCGGAAGGTCGGGTGGGGAGCTGTCCCAGCAGCACCTCGCCCGTCGTTCCGTCCACGGAGATCCAGTCCCCCTCCGCCGCGCGGAGGTCGCGCGCCCGGAGGCCTGCGCCGCGTGGCTCGACGGTGATCTCTCCCGCGCCCACGACGCACGTCTTCCCCATCCCGCGGGCGACGACGGCCGCGTGCGAGGTCGCCCCGCCGCGCGTCGTCAGGATCCCGGCGGCCGCGTGCATTCCGGCGATGTCCTCCGGAGACGTCTCCTCGCGCACGAGGACGACGGCGCCCGACTTCGCCATCTCCACCGCCCGCTCCGCCGTGAATGCGATGCGGCCCGAGGCGGCGCCGGGCCCCGCCGGCAGCCCCTTGCCCAGGAGCCGGCCGGCCGCGACGGCGTCCGCCTTCTCCTTCAGCGGGAACACGGGCGCGAGGAGCTGCACGAGCTGCTCGGGCTCCACGCGCTCGAGCGCTTCCTTCTCACCGATCAGGCCCTCGGACACCATCTCGGTGGCAATCCGCACGGCCGCGAAGCCCGTGCGCTTCCCGTTCCGCGTCTGGAGCAGGTAGAGCTTCCCGTCCTCGATGGTGAACTCGAGGTCCTGCATGTCCCGGAAGCTCTTCTCGAGGAGGTCCCGCACGCGGAGAAGCTCCCCGTAGGCCCGGGGCATCGTCTCCTCGAGCGAGGTGCCGGAGCCGTCGGCGTTCACCGGCCGCGGCGTTCGGATGCCCGCGACGACGTCCTCCCCCTGTGCGTTCGGCAGGAACTCTCCGTAAAACTTCTTTTCCCCCGTCGAAGGATCGCGCGTGAACGCGACGCCGGTCGCGGAGGTGTCCCCGCGATTGCCGAACACCATAGCCTGGACGTTCACGGCGGTCCCCCACTCCGCGGGGATGTGGTGCAGCCGCCGGTACGTCTTCGCCCTTTCGTTGTCCCACGACCGGAAGACCGCGCCGATGGCTCCCCAGAGCTGCTCGTGCGGGTCTTCCGGAAACGGCTTTCCCGCGTGGCGGCGGACGATCTCCTCGTATTCCGCGACGAGCCGCCGGAGGTCGTCCGCGGTCAGATCCGCGTCGGAGGCGACGCCGCGGGCCGCCCTGCTGCGGGAGAGCCCCTCCTCGAAGTCGTGCTTCGGCACGTCGAGCACGACGTCGCCGTACATCTGCAAGAACCGCCGACGGCAGTCGAGAGCAAAGCGTTCGCCCGACAGGGCGGCCAGGCCCTGCACGGTTGCGCTCGTCAGTCCCAGGTTCAGGATCGTGTCCATCATCCCGGGCATGGAGGACCGGGCTCCCGACCGCACGGAAACGAGGAGGGGATCCGAAGGATCCCCGAACCGCTTTCCCGTGGACGCCTCGATGCGAGCCAGCGAGTCCGTCACCTCCCTGCGGACGCCGTCGAGTCCCGCGCGCGTGTACTCCGCGCACACCGTCGTCTCGATCGTGAAGCCCGGCGGGACCGGGATTCCCAGCGCCGTCATCTCTGCCAGGCCGGCGCCCTTGCCGCCGAGCCGCTCCTTGCCGAGACCCGCGCCCTCGGCCACACCTTCCCCGAAGAAGAAAACTCTCTTCACTTTTCCACCACCATCTCTGAAAAGTCCGCGAGGCGCGAGAATTCTTTCTGAATCGCGGCGAGAAGGGCAAGCCGGTTGCGGCGGAGCTCCTCATCGGGCGCGTTGACGAGTACCTCGACGAAGAACCGATCGAGCGACGGCGCGATGGAGGCGATCGTCGCCATCGCCTCGCCGTAGCGGCGGCCCCGGGCGAGCTGCTCGATCGCCCGCCGCGCCTGGAGGAAGTCCGCCGCGAGCGCGCGTTCCGCGTCCTCGCGGTAGAGATCGCCGGACGGGGCGTCCGGATGCTCCCCCTCCACGATGTTGCGGATGCGCTTGAACGCCAGGACGAGCGACCGGAAGCCCGTCTCCCGGCGGGCCGAGGCGAGCGCCGCGGCCCGGTCGGCCGTGTCGGCAAAGTCCCAGGCCCCCACGTTGAGCACCGCGGAGATCTCGTCGTAAGCGTGCCCGCGCCGCTCGAGGAGGTTGCGCACGCGCTCCGCGAAAAAGGCCTCGAGAGCGCGCAGCGCGTCCTCCGGGCTCGCGCCGCCCGTACCGGCGTGGAGGGCGAGCGCCTGCCGCGCGACGGCGCTCCAGTCGTACCGCCACTGGCGGCCCGTCACGATCGAGACGATGCCGAAGGCGGCGCGCCGCAGCCCGTAGGGATCCTTCGACCCGGACGGGACGAGACCCAGGAGGAAGAACCCCGCGACGGAGTCGAACCGGTCGGCGATCGACAGGATCGCCGACGCCGCATCCCGCGGCGGCTCATCGGCGTTGGACGTCGGGCGGTAGTGGTCGTAGATGGCCTTCCAGACGGAGTCCGGGTACCCCTCCCGGCGCGCGTAGATCCCGCCGACGACTCCCTGGAGATCCGTGAACTCCTTGACCATGTGCGTCGTGAGATCCGTCTTGCAGAGCCGGGCCGCGACCCGCACCGTCTCCACGAGGTCCGGACGCTCGACCGCGATCGCGACCGTCTCGGCGAGCACCTGCAGCCGCTCCGTCTTCCTCCGGTAGTCGCCGAGTCGGTCCTGGAACGAGAGGCGCGCGAGGTCGGGGAGCCGATCCTCGAGCCGCACCTTGAGGTCCTCCCCGAGAAAAAAGCGCGCATCCGCGAGCCGGGCGTTCAGGACCCATTCGTTGCCCTTTGCGATCAGCCCCTTCCGGTCGTCGCGGTTGTCCATGACCGCGATGAAGTGGGGCAGCAACCCACCCTTGCCCCGGATCGGGAGGTATTTCTGGTGCGTCCGCATCGCGGTCGTCGAGATCTCCTCGGGCAGCTCGAGGAACTCCGCGTCGAACGACCCGCGCACGAGCCCGGGCCATTCGACCAGATCCGCCAGGGTCGCGACGAGGTCGGAGTCCGACTCGATCGAGCCGTCGACCTCCCGGGCCAGGCGCCGCGCCGACTCGAGGATCGCGGTGCGGCGCGTCTCCCCGTCGGGCTCCACCCAGGCCGCGCGGAGCTTCTCGAAGTACTCCTGCGGGCTGCGGATCTCGAGCTCGCCGTCCGAGAGGACGCGGTGCCCCGTCGTCCGGTCCGTCGCCGGCCGGCCGTGGATCTGCAACGGGACGACGTCCTCGCCGAAGAGCGCGAGCACGCCGCGGACGGGTCGAACGAAGGATGCGCCGCCGTTCCCCCACCGCATGGTCTTCGGGAAGCTGAGAGACCCGACGGCACGGGGCACGACCTCGGTGAGCACCGCGGCGGCCTCTCGCCCCGGCACGACGCGGCGCGCGGAGACGGTGGGGCCGCGGGGCGACTCGACGACGACGAGGTCGCCGACGTCCACTTTCTGCGCGCGGGCAAACCCCTCGGCGGCGCGCGTCGGCCGCCCCTGCGCGTCGAACGCGGCGGCCGCGGGCGGCCCGAGCACTTCGGAGAACACGTCCTCCTGCCGCTCGGGAATCCCGCGGGCGATCACTACCAGCCGGCGGGGCGTCGCGTACGTCGCTACGGCCTCGGCCGCGAGACCCGCTTCGGTGAGGCCGTCCCGGACGCGGTCACCGAGGTCCCGCCGCGCGGCCCCGAGCGCGGCCGCGGGGATCTCCTCCGTGCGGATCTCGAGTACGAAGTCGCGGCGATTCATGCGATGAGTCGTGATTCGGGAATCAGAATCTGGAGGTCGAAGGCGGCAAGTCCTCTCAAACGGCGGCGGGTTCCGGAACGGCCTCCGTCCTCGCGGTTTCCCGCTCCGCTACGTAGGCGCGGGCGCAGGCGCAGGCGAGGTCGCGGACCCGGCGGATGAGGCCGACCCGATCCGTGGCGGAGACCGCCCCGCGGGCGTCCAGCACGTTGAACTGGTGGGAGCAGGCGAGGGTCGCTTCGTAGGCCGGGAGGACGAGGCCCGCCGCCAGCGCGGTTCGTGCCTCGCGCTCGTAGCCATCGAGCAGGCTCGAGGCGAGACCCGCATCGGCGAACTCGAAATGATACCGGGACATCTCGCGCTCCTCTTCCCGCCGCACCTGCCCGTACGACAGCGTCTCGCTCCACATGACGTCGTAGACCGAGTTCACGTGCGAAAGGAACATCGCAATCCGCTCGAGACCGTACGTGATCTCGGCGGAAATGGGCGAGAGGTCGATGCCGCCGGCCTGCTGAAAATACGTAAACTGCGTGATCTCCATCCCGTCCATGAGGACCTGCCAGCCGACCCCCCAGGCGCCCAGCGTCGGTGACTCCCAGTTGTCCTCCTCGAACCGCACGTCGTGGTCGGCCAGCGTGATGCCGAGCGTCTCGAGGCTCCGGAGGTAGGTCTCCTGGGCGTCCTCCGGCGAGGGCTTGAGGACGACCTGGAGCTGGAGGTGCTTGCCGAGCCGGAAGGGGTTCTCACCGTAGCGGCCGTCCGCGGGCCGGCGCGAGGGCTGAACGTAGGCGCAGCGCCAGGGCTGGCTTCCGAGCACACGGAGAAACGTCGCGGGGTGCATCGTCCCGGCGCCCACCGGCATGTCGTAGGGTTGCTCGATGAGGCAGCCCTCCCCCTCCCAGAACGCGGAAAGATCCGCGATCAAACGCTGCAGGGTGAGCATTCGAGTCAGTGTATCGCAGCGATCCGGGCATAACGCCGTCGCCGCCCGGCGTTCAAAGCGGGATGACGCAATCGCGATTCCCCACGTTTCTCGCCGCGATCCTGACAGCCGGCATGGCCGCTGCGGGATGCCGGTCGGGGATCCTGCGCTCCGCGCTCGAGCCCCCCTCCCCGCACGAGGAGTACGCCGCCTCGCTCCGCCGCGCCGGTCTCGAGGCGGCGGCGCTCGGACGCGACTGGCTGACCGCGGCCGACGGGGCGATCGCGCGCGCATTCGCCCGCACGCTCCCCTTCCGTGAGACCGGTTATCTGGCTGCGGAGAAGCCCGAGGCCGTCGGCTACCGGTTTCCCCTCGCGCGCGGCCAGCGCCTCGTGGCGGAGGTCGCGTGGTCCACGAGCGCACCTTCCCGTCTCTTCGTCGACCTCTTCGAAGTTCGCGGCGCGGCGGAGGCGCCGCGCCGCGTCGCCTCCGCACAGGTCGGCGCGACCCGGCTCGCGTACGAGAGCGAGCGCGACGGCGACTACGTTCTCCGCATCCAGGGTGAGCTCCTCCGCGGCGGACGGTTCACCGTCGATCCGCGGGCGGAGCCGGTCCTCGCGTTCCCGGTCAAGGAGCGCGACGCGCGGTCGATCGCCGGCCTCTTCGGGGACGCGCGGGACGGCGGGGCCCGGCCGCACGAGGGGATCGACGTCTTCGCTCCGCGCGGCACGCCGGCCGTCGCCGCGGCGGACGGCGTGGTGCTGTCCGCGGGCACGAATCCTCTCGGCGGCAACGTCGTCTGGCTCCGCGACGCGCGGCGCGGCCTGACCTACTACTACGCTCACCTCGATCAGCAGACCGTCGGGGCGGGGGACCGCGTGGCCGCGGGCGAAACAGTCGGGCTCGTGGGGAACACCGGCAACGCCCGCGGCGCATCGCCGCACCTCCATTTCGGGGTCTACACACGGGGTCAGGGCGCCCTGGACCCGCGGCCGTTCGTGGCCGCCGATCGCCGGGCGGCCGCGGTCCTGACAGCGGACGCCGCGGCCCTCGGATCGTGGCGCCGCGTCGCGCCCCGTCCCCTGCCGCTCGCATCCGCTCCGGACGACAAGGCCCCCGCGAGCTCGCGCCTGCCGCGGCACGCGGTCCTACGGGTCGTGGCCGCCACGGGTGCGTGGTATCGAGTGGAGCTTCCGGGCGGCGAGACCGGCTACGTGTCCGCGCGCGGGACCGAGCCGTCGGAGCGCCCGCTGCGTCGCGTCCGGCGTGCCGCGGAGACGCACGTGAAGGAGCGGCCGGACGCCGCCGCGCCCGTCGTCGAAACCGTGCCGGCCGGGAGCGAGCTCACCGTTCTCGGAATCTCCGGGAGCTACCTCTGGGTCCGCACTCCGGAGCACCGAACCGGCTGGCTGGACGAGACCGGGACGCCGTAGCGGGTCGACGGCGGGGGAGGTTCAGCCGAGGACCTCGCCGAGGACGCGATGCGATTTCAGCTCGTGCCCAAGGAAGTGCCTCCGCGCGCGCCGCGCCACGGCCGCGACGTCGGCCAGCCCTCCGGGAGGCATTCCCGCCTCCAGCGGCCCCGCCAGGATGCGGCGCAGCGCCCGTGAGCCCTCCCGGGACATGCGCAGCACTTCCCCGCGCCGGCACTCCGGGCCGATGAACCCGGGCCGGGATTCGTCGAAGAGGAGAGGCTCCCCGGCGTCGAGCTCCCTGCCGCAGCCCGCGCACTCCCGCGGCGAGGGGAAGAGGCCGGAGAGCTTCAGGATCCAAACGTCGAAGTAGGCGCCCACGAGGGGCGCGGCCGCGCCCTCGAAGAGCGCGTCGACCGCGTGCCGCGCCAGCCGGTAGAAGGGCTCGGCGGGCTCGGAGTCGGCGACGAAGGTCTGCAGGCTCTCCGCGAGCGCCGAGAGGAGAAGCGCGCGAGGCAGGTCCGCCGAAAGGGGAAAGGACCCCCGGACGAGATCGACGGAGTTGATGGAGACGAGCTCCCTCCCCTCCTTCTCGAAGTAGACGACCCGGCCCTCCGTCATCGGCTCCAGCGCTCCGCCGAAGGCGCTGCGCGGGCTCCGCGCCCCCCGCGCAACCCCTCTCTTCTTCCCGGCGTCGCGCGTGAGGAACGAGACGATGCGGTCCTTCTCGCGCAGGGCGTGCGTGCCGAGGATGAACGCGTCGGATTCGTGCAGGGGCATCTGTGTTGTGTCGGCTTCCTCGCAGGTGAAACACCCAGGATTATGATCACCGGGGCCGCCCTCGCA
>Ga0136614_10002261_pt1 | contig 11914 bp, 8 predicted proteins | sample AntDrymUQ2792106_2_FD_106643 | JGI IMG/M metagenome (GOLD analysis project Ga0136614, IMG submission 106643) | Polar desert sand microbial communities from Dry Valleys, Antarctica - metaG UQ279 (21.06) | ecosystem: Environmental > Terrestrial > Soil > Desert | place: Antarctica: Dry Valley...
CGCTCCGTCTGCGCGAGGCGTTTCGTCAACTGACGCTCCGTCTCGATTGAAACAACTGTTGGCCTGCTTTCCTGCATGGTAAGATTGCGTTCTCCGGCAGACCATTGCGAGATCAAACACCAATGACAGACGAGTTGAAAAGAATCTACAATGCCTGCGACCCGTACTTGCCGGCGCCCGCCGACTACTACTACGACTGCGCTGAAGCGCGGGGCAGCAGCGCGCTCGCAAAGGAATTTCAACGCCGTCTCACCCTCACTGACGGTTACATCTATTTCCTTTTCTCCGGTCACATCGGCTGCGGCAAATCATCGGAGATGCTGCAACTCGAACGGCTTCTAACTGACGCCGACCCGCCCTACTCCTGTTATTTTCCTGTGCTCCTCGATGCCAGCGACTACCTTGATGATTACGACACCACGCCGACCGACATCCTGCTCGCCATCGTTACCGAGTTGGCCGGCACGCTGCGCGAGAAAGCAGGGATTGAGCTGAAAGACGGCTACTTCACCAGACGGCTCAACGAAGTGAAAGAGTTTTTTCTGAGCGATGTGGAAATCAACGAGGGCGAATTATCCCTCGGCAACGCAAAGATGAAGATTCAGAGGTTAAAGAAAGACCCGACCGCACGCCATAAAGTGCGAGCCATTTTAGAGCCAAAGATGTCGACGATGATCGAAGAGATTAATCTTATCTTCGATCAGGCGCGCTTAGAGGTTAAGAAGGTCAAAGTCGGCAGGAGCCAGCAATGCTGCACGGACATCGTGGTGATTGTTGATAACCTTGAGAAGATTCGCCGCATCGCCGGGATGGACGAAGGCTTATCATCGCAGCGTGAGTTGTTCCTCGAACGTTACACGCAACTCGCGGGGATGAATGCCCATTTCATTTACACCATACCTCTGCGCTTGGTGCGCTCGCCCGACGGCCCGCAGTTGGAGCATCGCTACGGCCCGCTCTTCGTGCTGCCGATGATTAAGACCATCGAGCGCGGAACACGCGCCCCTTATCACGCCGGAGTCGCCTCGCTGCGCGCGCTTTTGAAAAAGCGGTTGGGAAGGCTGAGGCTCGAAGAAGCTTTCGCGCCCGACGCGCTCGATTTTCTTTTGACCTACAGCGGCGGACATGTGCGCAACCTGATGATCTTCGTGCAGAACGCCTGTGCCTACACCGACAATATCCCGATTTCGCTGGCCGCAGCGCAGAAAGCAATTCGACAAACGGTTCGCAATTACAGCACCGCGATTCCCGAACACCATTGGGAGAAGCTGGCGCGGCTTGACCGCTCGTCCGATCAAAAAATACCGAACGGCGACGGCGACTACCTTGTGATGCTGGAGAACCTGAGCGTGCTTGAGTACATCAACGGCGGCGACGACGATCCGTTCGCCGTCGCCGAACCATGGTACGCCGTCAACCCGATTGTCCGGCAACTGCAAAAGTTCAAAGCGGCGGCGACAAAGCTTGAGCAAGAATCCGCGCCATGAGCGACGCCACCCTAACCGAAGTTGATCCGTTCAATCCAACCGCGCTCGACGAAGAGATCGAGTTGCGCGCCCTCGCCCGCGCGCTCGAATACTCCGAAGGCTTCAAGCTGATCTTCGTCCGCTGCAACCAGCCGCAACAACGCGAACGCCTCGCGGATGAGATGCAAAAGCGTCTGCCGCAACTCAACATTCAAAGGATTCATTTCAGCGAACCCGTTCCGCACCTTCTGGATGCACTACGCGAACGCCTCGCCACGACAACACAGGACGCGGTCTTCGTCTCCGGTATTGAATACTCGCTGCCCGTCGCGGCGGAAGCGCACGCCACATCATTCGTCGCCAACTTGAACGCCTCGCGCGACTCGTTCCCGCAAGCCGTCAACCGTCCGCTTGTTCTATGGCTCCCCGAATACGCTCTCAACGCCATCACCATTGGCGCGCCTGACTTCTTTTCCATCCGTTCGGGCGTTTACTTCTTCGCTGCAAATCTAGACGAAGCGATTGCTGCTGCTAGTGGTCTCATGACTGGGGACGAGTCGGGGATGGCCGATCTTTCTTTGGCCGAGAAACAGGAACGAATGGCGGCGATTCTAAGTTTACTGGCCGACTATGAAGCTCTGCCCTCTGACCGCAGCAATGATCGAATTAAAGCTCAGTTACATTCGCGGCTAGGAGGACTGCTCATCTACGTGGGTGCCTACGATCAGGCTCAGCAACACTTTCAACGTACCCTGCAAATTGCAGAGGAATTGCAGGACCTTTATTTACAGCACCTTGCCTTTGGTAATCTGGGTCGACTTTACGCCGCGCAGGCGAAGTTGGATGAAGCGGAAAAGTTTTATCAGCACAGCCTAAGATTTGCCGATCAGATTGGTCAGCAACTTTACTTGGGGGTCTCTCTCTCTAATTTGGCTAGAGTGTATTTACGACAAGGTAAATTAGAGCAAGCGGAAAAGCACTACCGCCGTGGTTCGGTGATTTTCCATCAGAATAAAGATCAGTTGAGTGAGGCAAAGGCTTTACTCGGTTTGGGCACGACCTACTTATTACAGGGAAAGCTGGAGGAAGCGGAAGAGTATTTTCGCCGTAGCCAAGCCATTATTGGTGAAGTTGGGAGTCCATATACAAAAGCAATGACACTGGGAAGTATGGGTATGGCTTACCTGTTTCAGGGCCGATTAAGCGAAGCAGAAAACTCTTACCGGCAAAGTTTATCAATCTCTCGTGAACTCGGCGACCCTTTAAGTGAGGCGGCGACTCTGAGCTTTCTTGGGATTCTTAGTGCCGGGCAAGGGCTGCTAACGCAGGCCGAAAAGTATTTTCAGGAGAGCTTAGAGATACGCCGTAGAATAAACGACCGCACTGGAGAGGAAGATGTTTTACGAAACCTGGCAACTCTCGCGCAGCAAAAGAGTGAAGATAGTGAAACGAAAAACAGAAGTGATGTGACATTACGCATCTCACCTTAAATCATAATGCTCAGCCCGCCTCGCCACTGACTGAAACTCTTCTGGCAAGTATCTGCCAGTATTCATTCAGAGCCAATTTTCTTTTGCCATCTACTTCTTTGCCAGCACGACCGGCGACTGCTCGGCGGCGCGGACGTGCGCGAAGAAGTCGAGCACCGTGTTGTACTGGTCGGCGGGGATCGTCGCGGCGCGCTGCACGAGCGAGCGCGTGAACAGCAGGTGGCCGTCTTTGACTTCGTAAGTCGACACGTAGCTGCCGAAAGAGGTTTCGAGTTTGACCGCTTCGGGCGTCTCATCGACCTGAAAACCGTCAGGCAGTTTGATGCGTACCGCTTCGGTGTAAACTTCGGCTTCGAGCACGACCGGGTGTTGCCGGCGCGCGCCGCCACCAGTCAGCAGCAGCGCGTCGCGGCGCGAGATGATGGCGGGATTGAAGACCAGCAGACGATCCTGCATCGACTGCGCGTAGCGTTCGGCAGTGAACTCGACATCGAGGGCGAAACGACCCTCGGCCTGGCTATCGGTCGGGTCGATCTTCGATAGCTTCGCGCCCGGCGCGCCGCGCGTGATCCACTGCTCAATTACTTTCACGTAATCGGCCCGCGGCAGATGGCGGAACGCGCGGCGTTCGTCGGTAGCTGCATGTCCCGTCGAGCGCTCGCGCACAATCGCGGTAATCGCGCCGGCGGGCGTCAGCACAACATCGGCGTGGCGTTCCAGACGGTTCGCTTCGGGCGGCGTGATCGGCATCCTCAGCAGGCGCCCTTCGTCACCGGCGATCAGCAGCGCGAGGCTGCCCTGCTCGTGGCCGGGCAGGTCGCCGACCGGCGTATGCTCGTCCGTCGCGTCGAAAATCAACAGACGCCCGTGCGTCGGGTGCCGCACCAGGGACAGAACCTGCGTCTCGTCGCTGATTTTGATGGCGATGATGCAATGGTTGAACTGCTGCGGCGAAGCCCACTCTTCGCGCACGTAGGTTGGGTCGCCGGAGTAAATCGCGACCGGATACGCCGTGATTCGCAGCGCCTTGAGCATCGCGCGCATCAGGTTGGCCTTGTCCTTACAATCGCCGTACGATTTGGCGAACACCTGCGTAGCGGTGCGTGGCTTCATCCCACCACCTCGCCCCAAGCCGATCTGAATTGAGATGTACTGGATACCCTGGACGTAGCGCCCGATGGCTCGGATGCGCTCCAGTTCAGTCGTCGCGTTCGCAGTCAGTTCGCGCGCCTTTCCCGCGAGCGCATCGTCGAGCGTGACCTGCGGGTCGTGCAACTCGCTCAACCAGCGCGAAACCTCCGCCCAGTTGCTGAATGAAGGGCCGAGCGCCCGCGTCCCGTTCGCGGCGGGGAAATAGCTGACGGCGACGCGCGGCGCGAGGTTGGTGACGGCGGGACTGTGCGACTCCGGCTCGATGGGGGCGAGATCGCGCAACTCCCATGTGTAGGTCGAGCCAGTCACGGTCGGCTCGATTCTGGCATGGTTGAAGGTGACTGACTCAGCGCGCCAGTTCGCAGGCAGTATCACGGTGTAGCGCGAAAGAAGCGTCGGATAGCGCCCCTGAAACCCCCACTCGTTCTGCGTGAAGACGGAGCGGTCTTCGCTCGTCACCTGATAGCCGAAGACCGTCCCGACCTCGGCATCGTCGCCGGCGCTGATAATCTTCAAGCGCACCTCGTTATAAACGTCGTTGTCGACAATCGCGACATCCGCCGTCTCGTCTTTGCCGTAGCGTTTGGCCTCGCCGCCGGGACGGAGCAGCCACGCTTTCATCTCGCGTACCTTCCCGGTATCGGTCAGGTAAGACGCGCGCGCGGTTGCCGCCCGGCGCCCTTCGCGCGTCAGGATGCGCACGGCGTAGCTGGTGACGGTGGTCATGCGTCCGTCTTCACCGACCGTGACGATTTGTTCATCATGCAACACGACCGCCGGCACGTCCTTGCGATAGACCGGCGTGGTTGCGACGGACGCCTGGCGCAGCCATGCCGGCGGCGGATCGTCAATCGCGCCGCCGGCGATGGCTATCGTCGGGGCGGATAAACAACAAACGAGCACGATCAAATATATGAAGAGTGCGAAGTGGTGAGGTGAGCGACGGAACATAATTTTAACTCCGGTTGATTCCGATGGGTTAGTGGCTCAATGCCGCGATGCAAGCAGGTTAGTACTCCTGTTGAAGAGAACGTAGAGGATGAGGCAGCATCCTTAGTTCGATGGCGAGGTGCTGACGGACGCAGACGTGACGCCCTGTTTGAGCGTGACGGCGTGCCCGTCCTGTTTATGCACTTCGTCGAAATATGTTTTCAGCGGCGCATAGGCAGTGGTCGGGAAAAGGATGTTGCCGCCGCCGCCGAAGAAAAATTTGCGCTTGTAGATCAGCGTTCGCCCGTCCTTGGTCACGCTCAGGCTAACGTTGTACTGGCTGAGTTCGTTGGCGCCGAACTTCGCGGGCGCCTCCGGGCTTTCGAGCGCGAAGCCAGTGGGCAATTCAACTTCTACATCGTCCTGCTCCGACCACGGATAGTGAAAGTAAATCGAGTGACGACGCTCGCTGGTCGAAAATAGCGGGCCGATGCCGCGTCGAAAAAACGATGGCTGAAGAAACAGGCGCTTACCGGTGCGCTGGGCATAACCGGGGACGCGCACGTGAAACGCATAGACGAACGGCTTGACCGAGTCGGTCACATTCTCAATGCGAATATCAGAAAGCTCTGCCGCACTCATCCGGCTTCTGATCCGGTCGCGAAGCGCCTCTTCGCGCGCGTTCGGCGAATCTTCGTCGTTCGCCTCTTTCATATCGACCGCGGCGTGCCCGGTGTACTCGATGCGCACGTCGCCTTCCAACGTGCCCTGCTCATCGAGACGCAGCCGCGCGGTGCGCTTCTCCATCGACTTCTCCGGCGCGGAGATCGGCACGGGGACGAACGTCGGCTCCTTCGGGTCGGTGACCAGCGTATGTGTCCCTTCCTCCTGCCAGCGCAGTATCCCGCTCGGAATGTAATTAAAGCCGGGGTTGAAGAAGCGCCAACCATCACCGACGCGCACGGCGATACTCGACGGGTCGAGGAAGTAGCCATCGGCGAAATCCATATCGAAGAAGATGTCGCTGCGGTCGGCTGCCAACGCGATGCGCGCGTCAAACCCGGCGGCGGTCACCAGCGCCGCGAACAACATGTCGATGTCTCCGCCCCAGCCGACGCCGCGCTTCAGCGTGTCGGACGGGTTCTTGTTCTCTTTCAGCTTCTCGCGCTCCACAGCGGTCAGGCCGGAAGCGTCGTCACTCGCGTTCTTGATCCGTGTGCGGCAGTAGTCGTAGATGCGTTCCAGTTTCTGCTCCGGGGTTGAAGCGTCGCCGGTGATCTCGGCGGAGGCGGTGCGCACCTCGTCATTGGCTTTCATCCGCGACTTAAACTCGTCGTGCTTCTCTCTGCCGTAATCTTTCCAGAATTTGTCCGGCGTCAGCTTCCGGTCTCGCGAATAGTAGATCAACATCCACGAGCGCACCTGATCCTGCGGCGGCATCCGCGCTTCCTCGTGGAACGCCGGCACATTGGTCATCGTCAAGCTGTGGAAGCCGTTCTTCTCCTTCACGAACGACGTGTTCGACATCCGGTAGAACTGCGCGCGCATGCCGTAGGGGAAGTACGGGTTTGAGAGCGGCTTGATGTAGTAAGTGACGCTCTGCACGGGAATCTCACGCTGGAATGGCAGGCGGACGTAATTCGCTAACATGCCGGCGCGCACTTCCCGCCAACGGTACTCGATGACCGCGCCCGGCTCGACGCCCGGCATCGCGAACGACTTGGCTTTCAGCTTCAGGCCGCTGACTTTGACGATGGTGCGCTCGAACACGTCCTCTTTCTTCAATTCAACGATCTGACCATCTGGCTTGATGGTCCGCCCGGCCACGTCCCTGATCTTGATGAAGCTGAGATACGGGATGTCGATTTTGCTTTGCGATTCGCGGCCACGCTCAGTGAAGACCTTGATGCGGATATGGTGCGTGAAGACGAGGTCTTGCGCCTCGTCGCTAACGCGCACCTGCCAGAAAAGGGCTTCGGCGTCGGCGCCCTTCTCGACCATCGGCTCCTTCATTGATAAGTGGGCCGGGTCAATTGGCTGCCAATCGTTGTCGCCTGCCGCGAGCACCGCGGCGCCGGGCACGCAAGGGGGACACAGTAAAAGACACGTGAACAGCAGAGAGAGAGAGAGAGAGAGTAAAAGACGTGAGGGCGTCATCGGGTGATCCTTTCGGTGGATGGATTTTTCGGTCGACTGAGCTATGGAATACGGTGAAGGAGTCTCGTTGTGAGAAATCAACGACAGCGTGATTCTATAGCGGCTAGCGTTTGCATTAATACTATCTGCGACGCTTGGACAACCATTCAGCCCGTAAACCCAAGGGTTTTTAGCTTTTGAGTTGTAAGTACAGTATCAATGCAAGTGAAATTCGCTATAAGTCACGGGTATTTGTAAAAGCAAGGAAGCTTCCGTGGGAGGAGATCCCACAGCGAAGCCTAGAGCCTGTGATGAACTTTCAGGAGGCCAAAACAGCCGAAAATCGTGGGAAAAGGCGTAATTAAGAATCGGGAGACGGCTTGCTGTCCCTACGCCCGAACGTGAAACGGGCGTACAGGCCAAATACGCGGCGTTTCGCTCGCAAAGTTCATAACAAGCTCTAGCGCGCGCGTCCGGCGGTAATTCTGCTTGGAATCTCGCGCGTACTCGTACCTTGCAGTAATGTTCGGGGCATTCAATGTCGGTGGAGGAGCCGGGCGAGGAGGTTGTTCAATTGATTCGGTTCTTCGAGGTAGGTGATCCAGTCGTTGTCGCAGACATTTACGTCCGTGCCCTCGACATCCTTCCCGTACTTCTCGGCCATCACGACGAGCGGCGTCCAGCCGTCATAGTGGCCGTGTCGGCGGACCGTGCGCCCGAAGGTCAACATCTCTTCGGGCGCCTTGCCGACAAGGTTGACGAGCAGAAGGTGCGCATTCGCGTGCCCGTCGCCGACCCGTTCGAGCGCGTCCTGTTCGTCGACCGCCAACAGCACGCGATACCCTTCGCGTTGTAGGTTTCGCTTCATGATGAAGCGCGTGTCGTCGTCTTCTTCGATGAATAGAATCGTCGGTCGGTCTAAACCATCGCCGTACATAAGCCGTCCCCTCGGTTTGTTACTCGACTGTTAACCGGAGCGTAAATTTAGGCCGCAGGATACCGGTTGATGGCACACACGGTCTGTACGCCTTGATACTTACACGGCGCGTGCCGTCCGCGAGCGGGCAGAACTTTTTGACAAACGGTTTTATTGTTTCATTAAAAATGTGGCTGACCGGTGCGGCCTTAGTCCCGCGTTAAATTCACCTTCTCCTTTCGTGCTATACTTTCGTTCCTTTTCCACACGATTTTTCGACATACACTCGGCGAACACTTTATTTTGGAGGACTGGAAGGTTATGGCTACCGAAATTACCGCGAGGGACTTAAGCACTGAAGAGACTTCGCTCAGCCGCATCGAAGAACTGCTCGGCGCGGATGCGCGCAAGCTGCTCGACTACACCTCTCGGACAATCACGAAAGATCAACTGCAACTGCCTGGCCCCGACTTTGTTGACCGCGTGTGGACGGCCTCGGATCGCAACCCGCGCGTGCTGCGCTCGCTACAGACGCTCTTCGGCAACGGGCGGCTGGCGGGCACCGGCTACCTCTCGATCCTGCCCGTCGATCAGGGCATCGAGCATTCCGCCGGCTCGTCGTTCGCGCCCAACCCACAATACTTCGATCCCGAAAACATCGTGCGGCTCGCGATTGAGGGCAGCTGCAACGCGGTCGCCTCGACGTTCGGCGTGCTCGGCGTGGTCGCGCGCCGGTACGCGCACCGGATACCGTTCATCGTCAAGATCAATCACAATGAGTTGCTGACCTACCCGAACAAGTTCGACCAGGTGATGTTCGGCACCATCGGGCAGGCGCACGACATGGGCGCGGTCGCCGTCGGCGCGACCATCTATTTCGGCTCGGACGAGTCGACGCGGCAGATCACGGAAGTCAGCGAGGCGTTTGCCTATGCGCATGAACTCGGCATGGCGACGATCCTGTGGTGCTATCTGCGCAACGGCGAGTTTAAAACCGAGGCTGGCGACATGCACACCGCCGCCGACCTGACGGGACAGGCCAATCACCTCGGCGTGACGATCCAAGCCGATGTCATCAAGCAGAAACTGCCTGAGCGCAACGGCGGCTTCACCGCGCTCAACCTCGCCGCCAACAGCACCTACGGCAAGACGAGCAAAAAGATTTACGAAGAGTTGACGACCGACCATCCCATCGATTTAGTGCGCTATCAGGTGGCGAATTGCTACATGGGGCGCGCCGGGCTGATTAACTCCGGCGGCGAGTCGAAGGGCACGACCGATTTGCAGGACGCGGTTCGCACCGCCGTCATCAACAAACGCGGCGGCGGCATGGGACTTATCTCCGGCCGCAAAGCTTTTCAGCGCCCGATGAAAGAAGGCGCGGCGCTTCTGAATATGATTCAAGACGTGTACCTCGCCGAAGAGATTACAGTGGCCTAATCTGCGGCTGAACCGCGCTCGTCAAAACAGAAGGGGCTGCCGAGCCTTCGATGTGCTCAGCAGCCCCTTCTATCAGGTAGGAAGCAAGAGGCAAACAGTTTTCAGTTTTGAGCTGAAAGCTGAAAACTCAAAACTGAAAACTGCTCGACGGATTTACCCTGAGAGAATTTGCGTTGACCACCGCACCCGAGCATACGCAACACTCTGACGCCGAACTCATCCGTGCCATCGCGCGCGGAGACGAACGAGCTTTCGCCCGCCTGTACGATCTTCACAGCCCCATCCTGCTAGGTCTGTTGATACGGATATTGAGGGACCGCGCCGAGGCGGAGGACGCGCTGCAGGAAGTCTTCCTCCAGATTTGGCAGCGAGCTTCGGACTTTGATGAAGCTCGCGGGCGCCCTTTTACATGGTTCGTCACCATCGCACGCAGCCGAGCCATTGATCGACTGCGGTCGCAGAAGTCCCGCGACCGCGTCGCACTCGAAACCGCCTTAAGCGATGTGGTGCCGCCCCGCCGTGACGCATCCGACGACGCGATTCAATCAGAGCACAATGAAGCAATCCACCGCGCACTCGCGGAACTCCCTGAAGAGCAACGGCGCGCGCTACTGCTCGCTTACTTCGAAGGGCTTTCGCAGTCGGAAATTGCGGCCCGACTTAACGAACCGCTCGGAACCATCAAGACGCGCGCGCGTTCAGGTCTGAGCAAGCTCCGTCAGCTTTTGCAACACTTGTTGGATGTTCGGTAATTAAGATTATTAATGAACCACGAGGAGTACAAAGAGTTACTGGCGCTTGAGGCATTGGGGGCGCTCGACGTGGGTGCGCAGGAAACGCTTCTCGCTCACCTCGCGACATGTGCCGGGTGTCAGGCGGAGTTGAGCGAACTGCGCGACACGGCGGCGATGCTCGTCTATACGGTTGCGCCGGTTGCGCCGCCCGCCGGGCTACGGGCGCGGGTGCTCGAAGGCATCAGAAATCAGGGGAACGGTTTAGCCTCGGAACCGTTGCGCGCGACGGTTCCGCGCACGGATTTCAATGAACCCGTCGAAGCGCCCTCGAACGTCGTGACTTTAGCTGCGAAGAAATCAGCGCATGAAGGCCTGACGACGCGGCGGTCGACGTTCGTGTTCGGCGCGATTGCCGCCGGGCTTGTGATCGCTACGCTCGTCGCCGCGCTCGCCCTTCTCTGGAAGCGCGACAGCGAGACGCGCACCCAACTCGCCCGCGCCTCAGATAGCTTACAAGCATCCCAGGCGACAGAGGCTCGTCTCGCGGAGAGCTTAAAACAAACGCAGGCGGAACTGTCACGCGAGCGCGACGCAACCGCTGCGGACGCGACGCCAACATCCGGCGCGACGCCACAGACAGATGCCGGCGCGGATACCGCTCGCGTCGCGAGCCGTAATAATGAATTGCGGACGGAACTCGCGCGTATCGCCGGTCGCAACGAAACCTTGCAGGCCAACATCAACCGCCTGTCGAATCGTACTGACGAGTTGCAGGCGGAGTTGGCACGGTCTTCAACACTCGACCACGAACGGCAAGCGGAGATCGCCCGCCTCACCAACCTCAACCGTGAGACGCAAGCGCAACTCGCCGCGCTCGCGAATCGCAACCGCGAGTTGCAAATCGAGATCACGCGCCTGGCGAGTCGTGACACCGAGTTGCAGACGCAGGTCGCGCGCTTCACGAACCAAACGAACGAGCTACAGTCCGAGGTCGCACGTTTGACAAGACGTAGCGGTGACTTGCAGAACGAGTTGGCGCGCCGACGCGAGGCCGATTCGCTTATCACCGCCCCTGGCTCGCGCGCGGTCGCGCTGGCGGGGACGAAAGCGGCACCCGGCGCGACCGCCAAACTTATCTATGATCGCCAAAGCGGAAACGTCGCGCTCTTCGCGTATGATCTGCCGCCCGCGCCGCCCGGTAAAACTTATCAACTCTGGCTGATCGCCGGCGGCAAACCGCAGTCAGCGGGCGTCTTCACCACGGATCAAGAGGGGCGTGCCGTGCTGCGCAGTCAAGTTCCGAGAGGCGGGCGCAACGCTTCCGCCTTCGCCGTCACCCTCGAACCCGCGGGCGGCGTGAGCGCACCGACCGGCGATAAGTACCTGCTCAGCCCCGCCTCGTAAACCTCTTCACTCCGCCCTTTCGAAAGAGCATCCCGCCAGGCTCTTACTCGCCCGTGTGACATCCGTTCGGGCCGGCCCGAAATGACCATCCCACTCTCACAAGGGGCACTCATCCGAAGTAAGTATCCAGGCAAAAGTTTTTCGGGATGAGGGTTGAATGAAATAGATGTTAGATGTCGGATGTCAGATGTTAGCAACACCCCCTGCTTAGTCTTGACTAACATCCAGCATCCAATATCTAACATC
>Ga0136614_10002262_pt1 | contig 11913 bp, 11 predicted proteins | sample AntDrymUQ2792106_2_FD_106643 | JGI IMG/M metagenome (GOLD analysis project Ga0136614, IMG submission 106643) | Polar desert sand microbial communities from Dry Valleys, Antarctica - metaG UQ279 (21.06) | ecosystem: Environmental > Terrestrial > Soil > Desert | place: Antarctica: Dry Valley...
ATAGAGCCCCTACACCCGCGTAGGGCCGCCCCCCGAGACCGAGGTCACCTCCCCGTTGCAGCGAGAAACTCGAGCAAGTAGCGTGCGTCGCCCCCCGAGCTTGTTAGCCTGCGCCCGGCTGGCTGCTCGAAAGGGTCGCGCTCCCCGCTCTATGAACACGAAGCTCCTCTACCTCCTGCTGGCCGCGTGCCTCACGGCCACCTCTTTCGCGTTCACGGTTCTGCCTGCATCTGCGGGGCTCCAGTCGGTCACCTACGAGCTCGACGGCCAGAGCATCTCCGTCGTCCTCGATGTCCCGGACGGGGCCTCGGCCTCGAGTGTCATTCCCGAGGGAGCCAAGCTCGAGTCGGCCACGCCCGTCGGCGGAGGCGAGGAGAAGGCTCCCGGCGGGGCCTCCGGCGACGGTGCCGCGCCCGAGGGCTCCGCGCCCGGGTCGACGTCCCCCTCGCCTTCGGGCCCCGCTCCCCAGGACGCGGACGCCGACCGGCTGGGCGGCATCGGCCAGTCGCTCGAGTCCGAGCCGCCCACGCGCGAGGAGGCTCGAGCCAAGGTCGAGCGTCGCGAGCGAAAGCAGGCCGACAGCCCGCGGGCCAAGCGCCGGGAGGCGAGCTCTGGTCGTGGAGGCTCCACCTCACCGGCGCCGAAGCGCGCGCGGGGTGGCGCCCCCACGCGCTCGAACCCGACCTTCGTGGACGCGCTCCCCGGACCCGCGCGCTCCAGCGGCGTGCCGAACTTCGTGATCCGCAAGTTCCGCGTGCCCCCCTTCCTGCTGCCGATCTACCAGGCCGCCGGCATCCAGTACGGGATCCGCTGGGAGGTCCTGGCCGCGGTGAACGAGATCGAGACCGATTACGGCCGCAACCTGAACGTGTCCTCGGCCGGCGCGCTCGGGTGGATGCAGTTCATGCCCGCCACCTGGAAGATGTATGGCACCGACGGGAACAAGGACGGCGACGCCGACCCCTACAACCCGGTCGACGCGATCTTCGCCGCCGCGCGCTACCTGAAGGCCGCGGGCGGGCAGGACGACATCCGCAAGGGGCTCTTCGCCTACAACCACGCCGACTGGTACGTGGACTCGGTGATGATGCGGGCCAAGCTCATCGCCGGCGTGCCCTCCGATCTCGTGGGTTCGCTCACGGGCCTCACCGAAGGACGCTTCCCCGTGGCCGACCGCGCCCGCTACGCCGACGACCTGGGCGAGAAGGACGCCCGGAAGACGGTGCGCAGCGGTGAGAACGCCGCCCGCCTCGTGGACGGCGACGACTCCCGCCGCGACGTGGACATCTACACGCAACGGCGCGCGCCCGCCGTGGCCGTCAACGACGGCGTGATCAAGAAGATCGGCAAGTCGAAGGCCATCGGCAACTACGTCGTGCTCCAGGACGTCTATGGCAACCGCTACACCTACGGAGGCCTCGACAGCGTCTCGCGCTACCACCCGGTGCCCAAGGACGAGGGCAACCCGACCGCGGACGAGGACGCGCCGGGCAAGGACCCGCGCCCCGGCTCCGCCGCCTCGGCCGGCCGGCAGGTGGCCGGGCCGCCCGCGCCGGGCCGCTCCGTCCCCGCGGCGGCCAAGGCGTCACGCGCCGCAGCCCCGAAGGTAATCGTCAAGGAGCGCCTCTTCGCCCACCCCATGCGCCCCAACGCGCGCAAGGCCGGCGGTGCCGAGCAGGTGGGCGGACCCGCCGCTTCACCGCGGGACGAGCTCAAGGGCTTCACGTCGTTCGAGAACTACTTCTCGAGGCCGATCGGGCTGAACGCCGAGGACATGCGCCTGAAGCCCATGCGCGTGGGCTCCCAAGTGATCGGCGGGACGATCATCGGACGCGTCGGCAAGCCCGATCCCGAGCGCGCCGCCCACCTCTCCTTCGAGATCCGCCCCGCCGGCCGAGGCGCCCCGCGCATCGATCCCAAGCCGATCCTCGACGGGTGGAAGCTGCTCGAGGCCACCGCCGTCTACCGCGCCTCCGGCCGCAACGCGCTCTTCGGCGGGGACGGCGACTCCTTCTCGATCGGCCAGATCCTGCTGCTCCCGAAGCCGCTGCTCGAGAAGCGAGTGCTGGCAGACGAGCGCATCGAGGTCGCCGGCTGCCAGCGAGACGACGTGCGCTCCGGCCAGATAGACCGGCGTGTGCTGGCCACGCTCGCCTACCTCGCGGAGTCGGGTCTGAGGCCTACCGTGACGTCGATGAAGTGCGGGCGGGTCGGGAGGCTCACCGCTTCGGGCAACGTCTCCAACCACTCGTCGGGCAACGCGGTCGACATCGCCCGGTTGAACGGAATCCCCATGCTCGGAAACCAGGACCGCGGCTCGGTCACCGAGCAGGCGGTGAAGCGCCTCGTGCGACTTCAGGGCACGATGCGCGCGGACGAGGTCATCTCGCTGCTCGACTTCGGCGGCCCCTCGTTCGCGCTGAACGACCACGCCGATCACATCCACGTGGGCTTCAAGCCCCTGTTCGGGGACAACCGAAAGCAGGGCGCCCAGGCGCTCGCCGTGCTGCGTCCCGGCCAGTGGGAGGATCTCCTGACCCGGCTCCGGCGGATAGACAACCCGAAGGTCCGGGTCGGCAAGTCGAAGTACTCCATCCCGGTGCGCAAGCGCCGCGCCAGCCGAGCCCACCGCGGCGAGTAGGCGGCGGACCTCGGTCCGCCGCGCGGTGGCCTCGCCGCGCGCCTTTCCCTTCGTTCAGCTCGAGTTCCCCTTCGCGCTCGGCCCCGCGAGTGGCCGCTACGTGGTGCGCTCGCGGCCCGACGCCGAGGCACGCCGGGTCATCGTGCTGGGCACCGAGAAGGCGGCGCGCGCCCGCCGGCGCGGGCGGCGCCGCCTGCGTTCCAGCGACGGCGCGGAGCCGCCGACCGTGAGGGTCGCTCGAGCCACGGTGATCGGTGCGGCGCCGCTTCGCACGAGCGAGGACGCCCATGCGTGGCTCGGCGCCCTGCGCGCCGACGAGAGGGCGCTCGATGCCGAGCTCGGAGACGCCGTCGGCGAGCTCAACGGTCTGCTGCGCGCCCATCGAGCAGCCTCCGCCGACCCGCACGCTCGTGACGTGTCACTCGACCGAGCCCTCGAGGTGCGCGTGGGCTACGGGGCGGGAGAGCTGGTCGCGGAGGGGCGCTTCGACGCCGCCCTGGAGGTCGACGGCGCGGCGCGCGCGCCCGCGCGAGCGGATCTGCTCGCGCCCCAGGAGCGCACGGCGTCGATCCTCGCCGGTCGCGAGGAGGTGCCGCCAAGCGAGGAGCTCGTACTGCGCGCCCGCGCCGATCTGGAGGCACACCGCCCGCGGGAGGGAGCCCTGCAGGCCCGCGTGGCCCTCGAGTGCCTCCTCGCCGAGCTGGCCGGCTCGAGTGACCCGGGCATGGCTGATCTCGAACTCGCCCGCGCTCCGGTGAGCGAGGCCGCCAACGCCGCCCTCGCGGGCGAGCCGGCTCCCGAGCTCGTCGCGCGTGTGAACGGCGCGGTGGAGCTCATGGCCGGGGCGGTGCGCCGGCGCGCGCTGCGCCCGCGCTGAGCGCTGCATCGCTCAGCGGGGCCGTAGCGGCGCGCGCGCCGAACCCGTCACCGGACCTTCACGGTGCGGTCACGTCTCGTTCACCCGAGCACGGCGGAGCCCACTACGGTCACTTCCGGCCCGACACGAGGTCGAAACCGCGTCGTCGCTGCCCGACCGGCGGGCCCTCGACGCCAGAGGAGGATTGAGGCAAGGTGTCCGCATGAGCTCACCGGTCGCATCCATCGCCACGCGCCGCAGGCGCCGAGAGCGCGTGGATCGCGCCATCGAAGCGCGCCGGGCCCTGGCGCCCCGCGACGGTCCCGGTCGGGCGTGGATCAACGGGCGCGAGGTCGGGGGCGCGGCGAAGCGCTTCGCGCATCTCCACCGCTCACACGACTAGCGGCTGGCTCGCGAGGTCCGTCCGGGACCGCTACCGGGCCGCGTCGAGCGCGGCCACCAGATCGGTGAGCTCGTCCGCCACGTCGCCGCGGAGCAGCACCTCGGCCTCGGCGTCGTAGGGCGTCTCGCTCTGCGTGACGATGGCCAGGCGGCCTCCCGACGACAATGTGGCCTCCGGGAGCGAGGCCACCGGGAAGACCGCGAGCGAGGATCCCACGCAGAGCATGAGGTCCGCCGCGGAGGCCAGGGCGTGGGCCTCGTCGATGGCCGCCTCGGGCAGCATCTCCCCGAACAGTGTCACGTCCGGCTTGAGCGGCGTGAGGCAGGCCTCGCACTCGGGGGCGCCCGGCGCAGAAGCGACCCGGGCCAGCACCTCCTCAAGCCCTACCCGCGCGCCGCAGCTCATGCAGAGGCTCCACTCGATCGAGCCGTGCACCTCGATCACCCGCTGCGACCCCGCCCCTCGGTGCAGGCGGTCCACGTTCTGGGTGATCACCGCCTCGATCAGGCCGCGGCGCTCAAGCTCGGCGAGCGCCTCGTGCGCGGGATTCGGGCGCACCGCTCCGAGGCTCGCGAAGCGCTCGCCGTAGAAGCGCCAGAAGCGGTCGGGGTCCCGGCGCCAAGCGTCGATGTGGGCCACCTCCATCGGGTCCACGCCGGCCCACAGCCCCGTGCCCGGCGTGCGGAAGTCCGGCACTCCCGAGGGCACCGACACCCCCGCGCCGGTGAGCGCCACGCCCGAGCGCGCGCCGTCGAGGAGCTCCGCCAGCCGGGCGACCTCGGCGGACGGCTCGGCGGTGCCGGGTTCGGTCCTCCGGGGGCCTCCCCCCGGCGCCGTCACTTGCCCTGGAAGCGGGCCTGACGCTTCCCGAGGAAGGCGGCGATCCCCTCCTTGGCGTCCTCGGAGGAGAAGGCGGAGCCGAAGCCCTCCTTCTCGGCCGCGAGACCCGCGTCGAGGTCCCCCTGGGCGGAGACCGTCTTGATGGCCCCGGCGGCCAGAGGAGCCTTCTCGCTTAGCTTGTGCGCCCACGACATCGCGGTGTCGAAGAGCTCGTGGTCGGGCACCACCTGGCTGGCGAGGCCGATGCGCTCGGCCTCCAGAGCGCTGATCGGCTCCCCGATCAGGTTCATCTCCCTGGCCTTGCCCTCCCCGACCAGCCGCGGCAGGCGCTGGGTGCCGCCGAAGCCGGGAATGATCCCCAGGTTGATCTCCGGCTGCCCGAAGGACGCACCCTGGGCGGCCAGGCGGAAGTCGCAGGACATGGCCAGCTCGCACCCACCGCCGAAGGCCACGGAGTTCACCGCCGCGATCGTGAAGGTCGACGAGGTCTCCATGCTCCGCCCGAGCGCGTGGGCGCTGTCGAGGAGCGCGGCCCCGTCGGTGGCCGGGTCCATCTTCGTGAACTCCTTGATGTCGGCGCCGGCGGAGAAGGTGAAGGGCGTCGAGGAGGTGACCACGAGCACCCGCACCTCTGACTCCACGTCGCTCCAGATGGCGGCCAGGTCGGCGATGAGCGCGGGCGAGATGGCGTTGGCCGGCGGCCGGTTCAGCCAGGCGATGGCGATGTCGCCCCGGCGCTCGAGGAGCACCGTCTCCTTCTGGGAGTACGTCTCGTCGGGCTGGGGGTAGGGGAAGAATCCCTGACCGCTCTTCTTGCCGAGGCGGCCCTGGGCCACCAGACGCCGCAGGATCAGCGGCGGGGTGAACTGCTCGCCCCACTCCGACTCGGCCCGCTGGAGGCCCGCCAGCACGACGTCCAAGCCCTGCTCGTCGGCTCGGGCGAAGGGACCGGGCATGATGCCGGCACCGGCCATCATCCCGAGATCGATGTCCTTGATGCCGGCCACGCCCTCCTCGAGGACGAGGCAGCTCTCGACCAGCGCCTTGAGTCCGAAGCGCTCGACGAGCGCCCCGGTTCCCGTTGACTCAACCGTGCTCATAGAAACCCTTTCCGGTCTTCAGGCCGAGGTTGCCCGCGTCGACCAGCTCCTTGATCGCCGGCGACACGTAGAAGCGCTCGCCGTAGGACTCGTGCAGGTGCTCGGCCACGTGGAGGATGGTGTCGAGACCGAGGAGGTCGCCGAGGTAGAACGGCCCCATGGGCGCCGTGCCCGACTCCGACACGGTCTTGTCGATCTCCTTGACGTCGAGGCCCTCCTCGTGCTGGGCCCGCCAGATCTCCGACATCGCGGAGTTGAGGATGCGGTTGACCACGAACCCGGGCACCTCGTGGCAGCGGATGGGCGTCTTGCGGATCTGCTGGGCGAAGTTCGAGGCCGACTGCATGGTGTCCTCGGAGGTCGGGCCGCCCTCGATCACCTCGATCAGGCGCATGACCGACGCTGGGTAGAAGAAGTGGAACCCCACGACCTTGTCCGGGCGGCTCGTGCCCTCGGCCATGTCGGTGATCGACAGGGCCGAGGTGTTCGAGGAGATCACCGCGTGCCCCGGACAGACCTCGTCGAGCTCGGCCAGCACCGCGTGCTTGATCTCCATCTTCTCGGGCACCGCCTCGACGACGAAGTCCACGTCGCCGAACCCCTCGTACTCCGTGGTGCCGGTTATGCGGCCCACGATCTCCTTGTACTTCTCGTCCGCTTCGGGCTGGGAGATCTTCTCCTTCTTGACGAGCGAGTCGAGCTGGCCCTGGGTCACTTCTCGAGCCTTGGCGAGCCCTTGGTCCACGAACTTCTGGTCCACGTCCTTCAGCACGACGGGCACGTCGTTGGAGGCGATGGTCTGAGCGATCTCGCCGCCCATGGTTCCGGCGCCGACGACGGCGGCCTTGAATACGAACATGCGACCTCCCGGTCGGTCGGAGGGGCGGAAAGCTACTCGACGGCGCCCTGCGCCCGCGTCTGCGCGTCCCCGTAGACCTCGCCCACGATCTCCTCGATCGATCGGGCCACCGAGTCGAGGAAGGGCCGCACCTCGGTGAGCAGCCGCGCGTACTCCTCCCGGCCGCCCGCGGTGATCGAGTAGAAGCGCCGCGAGCGCCGCTCGGGGTGCTCCCACTGGCCCTCGATCAGCCCTCGCGCCTCGAGCTGGCGCAGCAGCGGGTACATGGTGTTGGGGTTGACCGACACCACCCCGGCGGTGACGTTCGAGATGCGCTCGATGAGCTGGTTGCCGTAGGACGGCTGGGCGCTGATGTAGTGCAGGATCAGCAGGGGGAGCACCTCGCGGCGGCGCAGCTCCCCGCCGAAGGGATCGGAGGGCCTGCTCCTGGACGAGCCCGGCGGGGAAGCCGGCCGTGCGGCCTCTCGCGCGTCGGCGACCTGGCTCGCCTGGGCCACGGCGTCGCGGGCCGCCTGGGTGGTCTCGCCTCGCGTCCCGGCCGGCGACCGGCTCGCCCGAGCGGCGGAGCCGCCCGGCTTGTCGGTCACGGAGGGGCGCCTCCTCTTCCTCGGCTGGGGCATCGAGGGTCATGCTGACATGCGGAGAGGCCGCCCCGAAGCGGCCCCTCCAATGACCACGGCCGCCCGGGAGGTGCTAGTGGGCCGCTCCCGCGGTGGCCAGCTCCGTCGGGATCTCGCGGGGCATGAGCACCTCGCGGGCGATGACCAGGCGCTGGATCTGCGAAGTGCCCTCGTAGAGCTGCATGATCTTCGCGTCACGCATGAGCTTCTCCACCGGGTACTCCTTGATGAAGCCGTAGCCGCCATAGACCTGCACGGCGTCGGTGGCCACCTCCATCGCCGAGTCGGCGGCGAAGCGCTTGGCGTGCGAGGAGGCGAGCGTGTTGCGCTTGCCCTGGTCGAGCAGGGACGCGGACTGCCAGGTGAGCAGGCGCGCGGCCTCGACCTTGGTGGCCATGTCGGCGATGATGAACTGGATGGCCTGGTGCATGGCGATGGGCACGCCGAACTGCACCCGCTCCTTGGAGTACTCGGTGGCGAACTCGAAGGCGGCCCGGGCGATGCCCACCGCGGAGGCGGCCACGCCGGGGCGCGTCCGGTCCAGGGTCATCATCGCGAGCTTGAAGCCCTTGTTCTCCTCGCCGAGGAGGTGGTCGGCGGGGATCTCCACGTCGTTGAAGGAGATGGTGGCGGTATCGGAGGCTCGCTGCCCGAGCTTGTCCTCCTTCTTGTCCACCACCACGCCGGCGTCCCGGGGAACCACGAAGCACGAGATGCCGCGGTGCCCGGCGTCCTTGTCGGTCTTGGCGTAGACCGTGTACCAGTCGGCGTGCGAGCCGTTGGTGATGAAGCACTTGGTGCCATTGATCACGTACTTGTCGCCCTTGCGCACGGCGGTGGTACGCATGCTCGACACGTCGGAGCCCGCGTCGGGCTCGGTCAGGCAGAACGAGGCGAGCTTCGGCTCCTCGCTGAGCATCCCGAGGTACTTGGCCTTGATCTCGTCGGAGGCGGCAATGAGCAGCGGCGCGGTGGCCAGCCCGTTGCACTCGAGCGAGGTGCCGATGCCCGAGCAGCCCCAGCCGAACTCCTCCTCGATGAGCGTTCCGCTCATGTAGTCGAGCCCGCCGCCCCCGTACTCCTCGGGGATGTGGGTGTTCATGAGACCCAGCTCCCAGGCCTGGTCGATGATGTCGCGGGGGAAGGTCGAGTTCCTGTCGTACTCCCACGCCACCCGGCGGATCTCGTTCTTGGCGAAGTTGTGCGCGAGCTCGCGCAGATCCTTCTGCTCGTCGGTGAGGGTCAGATCGACCACGGGTTCTCCTTGCAAGTCGGGATCGGAGGCCCGCCGGAGAACCGCGAGGGCTCCTGGCCGGAGGGCCCGACTGATTAGTCAGTCAACGCGTCCTTCGTGAGGGTAGCGAAGCGCCGGGACCGGTTCCAGGGGTGAGCCGGCGCGCGGCCGTACGCGCCTCGATAAGACTTCACCTCCGGTGGAGGCAGCATTCGTATGGGTGGCGATGGGCACCGCGGTGGTCGGTGTCGTGGTCGCCGTGGTGATATCGCTCACCGGGGGCTCCGGCCACGACCAGATCGGTCGCGGGGGCCTCTCACTCGACGCCCCCGACCGCCCGCCGCCACCTCCGCCCGGCTCGGCCCTGGCCCGCTCGGAGGCCGACGAGGAGATCCTCCAGCTCATGGAGGCCAAGTCCGCGCGGCGCGAGGCACGCGGGCTCCCACCGCTCGACGTCGAGGCCGAGATCCGCGCGGTCAAGCGCGCGGCCGCCGGCCCGCGGCGAGTCGACCCCGCCCTGCGGGAGGAGATCCGGGGCCTGGTCGAGGCCCGCAACGAGCGCCGGGCGCGCCGGGGCAAGCCGCCCCTCGACGTAGAACAGGAGATCGACCGCCAGGCCCGCGAGCTCGGGGGTTGATCGGAAGGGGACAAGGGAATTCGGTGCGTCCGCCTGCGGGTCGGATATACATGCGCCATGTCCACTCCTCAGCGCCGCATCGAGCTTGACGAGCTCCTCATCCGTCCCGGCACGTACTTCAACCCCCAGACCGAGGTCATGGTCGTGGTCGACGACTCTCCGTCGATGGACGGCGAAATCTTCGCCATGGAGGAGTTCGAGGGTGCCGACTGGGTGCTCATATCCGACGACACGCCCGTGGACGAGGCCCAGCGGGACGAGCTGCTCGAGACCTTCCAGGCCACGTACTCCTCGGCCGAGCCCCGCCCCTCGGGGGAGACGGCGGACGCCTTCGAGGACGACGAGGAGGAGGACGACCCCGGCGACGCCGCCCTCGACGAGGACGTCGGCCGGTAGTGACCTCCAGGGGCTCGGCGCCACGCCTGGCGCGCCGCGAGACCCCCGGGGCGCCCCTGAGGATCTGAGAGAGGTACTTCGGTGCGCGTCCGCCCGACCTACGTCCTCGCGCTGTTCATCCCCATCGCGGTGGTGCTCGACTTCGTGGTCGAGGCCTCCCCCCCGCTCATCTTCGGAGCCGCCGCCCTCGGCGTGATCCCGACCGCGGCGCTGATGGGCCGTGCCACGGAGGAGATCGCCGCCAAGACCGGTCCGGGCATCGGCGGCCTGATGAACGTGACCTTCGGCAACGCTCCGGAGCTCATCATCGCCTTCTTCGCCCTCCTCGCCGGACTGCAGGAGGTGGTCAAGGCCTCGATCGTGGGCTCGATCATCGGCAACATCCTGCTCGTGCTGGGCGCCTCGATGCTGGTGGGCGGCTTCAAGCGGGACAGCCAGAGCTTCTCGCGCACCGCGGCCACAGCGCAGTCGGGCATGCTCCTGCTCGCACTGGCGGCGCTCGTGCTCCCCGCCCTCTTCCAGCTCCTGCACGGCGGCGGGCTGCCGTCGGTCAGCGAGGAGAGCCGGGACTTCGGCCAGCAGCTCAACCGCCTGTCGCTGGCCGTGGCGGTGCTTCTCATCGCCAGCTACGTGGCCGGACTCTTCTTCTCCCTGAAGACGCACAAGAGCGTGTTCAATCCCTACGACGCGGAGGAGCACGAGGGAGGCTGGTCGGTGGGCAAGTCCGTGGGCCTGCTTGCCCTTGCGGGCGCCGCGGTGGGCCTCATGAGCGAGATCCTCGTGGTCTCGATCACCGAGACGGCCGCGCAGGTCGGTCTGTCCGAGTTCTTCATCGGTGTGTTCGTGGTGGCCATCGTGGGCAACGCCGCCGAGCACTGGGTGGCGGTGCTCGTGGCCGCCAAGGACAAGATGGACCTCGCCGTGAACATCGCCATCGGCTCGAGCGCCCAGATCGCGCTGTTCGTGGCGCCCGTGCTCGTGCTGCTGTCGTTTGTCTTCGGGGACTTCCCGATGGCGCTCGTGTTCAACGGCTACGAGCTCGGCGGCCTGATCATCGCCGTGCTCATCGCCAACTTCCTGACCCAGGACGGCGAGTCCAACTGGTTCGAGGGCGTGCAGCTCCTGGCGCTGTACGCGGTGCTCGGCGTGGTCTTCTTCTACGCCTGAGAGGCCCGGCCGGCCCCGTTCGCGCGGGCGCTAGCTCTCGACCGCCGCGGCGGCCGCGGGCTCGGCCGGACGCTCCCCCGGCTCGGGCTCTCCGGCGCCGGCCCGCCGCTCCCGCGCCCCGTCGGGGTCCCGACGATCGGCGAGGAGGGAGGCCGCGATTCCGCCCGCGAAGAGCGCGGCGATCACGGCGAGGCTGGCCAGCGGGCCCACGGGGAAGAAGTCCTCGGTGAGCAGCTTGACCCCGACGGCGGCGAGGACCACGGCCACCGTCTCGTCGAGGTAGCGGAACCGGCGCACCAGGCCGTCGACGAGCACGAAGAGCGCGCGCAGGCCGAGCAGCGCGAACACGTTGCCCATCCAGATGACGAACGGGTCCTGGGTGATCGCGAAGGCGGCGGGGATGGAGTCGATGGCGAACGCGATGTCCGCGAAGACGATGGCCGTGAGGCACAGGAACAGCGGCGTGACGTGGAGGCGGGCGTTCTCGCGGAAGAACCAGTGGCCGTCGCGGAACCCACTCGTGACCGGGAAGAAGCGGCGAACGAGCCGAACCATCGGGTTGCGGTCGGGATCCACGTTCTCCGACACCCCCCTGAACAGGCGGTAGGCCAGGTAGATGAGCGCGATCCCGAGGACGTAGATCACCGCATGGAAGCGCTCGATGAGACTGACTCCGCCGAGGATGGCCAGCCCTCGCAGCGTGAGCGCGGCGACGATGCCCCAGAAGAGCAGTCGCGCCCGGTGCTCGACCCGGATCCCGAAGTACGAGAAGAGGATGAGGAACACGAAGAGGTTGTCGAGCGAGAGCGTGCGCTCGATGAGGTAGACCGTGGTGTAGAGGACGGCCGTGTCGGAATCTCGGAACAGGAGCAGCGGAACCGCCGCGCCGAGGCTCAGCACGAGCCAGCCGACCGACCACACCGCGCCCTCGCGCATGGCCGGCTCGCGACCGCGCGCGAACAGCCGGAGGTCGACGAGCAGGAAGCCGAGGAGGACGACGAGGAGGAGCGCCCAGGGGGCGAGGGCCGAGACCATGCTGGGTCGACCCTAGAGGGCCCCTCCGGGCCCCAGGAGCCGTGTCAGGCGCTCAGCGCAGCAGCCGGGAGCAGCGCTCGAGAGCCCGGCGCTCGCCGCCGGCTCGCTCGACGCACTGCGAGTAG
>Ga0136614_10002263_pt1 | contig 11908 bp, 7 predicted proteins | sample AntDrymUQ2792106_2_FD_106643 | JGI IMG/M metagenome (GOLD analysis project Ga0136614, IMG submission 106643) | Polar desert sand microbial communities from Dry Valleys, Antarctica - metaG UQ279 (21.06) | ecosystem: Environmental > Terrestrial > Soil > Desert | place: Antarctica: Dry Valley...
GAGACGGTCGGGCCCAGCGTGCTCAGCGGTGTAGACCGGGGCGCCGACTCGTGTGATCAAGACGCTCGCGCCGACCGCCGGATGCGCCGATCTTCACCTACGATCACCCCCGGAGAGCCTGTTCTCGACGGTGAGTGGCTGTGGTGGCGATGGCGCTTCCGGTGGTTTGCTCAACTGATCGGTTGAGCACACGCGCGTCGTGCAGCTGACGCCGCCCGGATCGGCCTGCTCGATCGTGATCGGCACCGGGCTGACCGAGATGGCGCCCGGGGTCGTGCAGGGCCTGCAGCACACCGTCACCGACATGGACGCCGCCCGTGACGCGCTGCTCGCCCGAGGCGTCGAGGTCGGCGAGGTGGCTGAGATGGGGGGCTTCAAGTTCGCCTCCTTCAGCGACCCCGACGGCAACGGCTGGGTGCTGCGGGAGATCCGCGAGTCCGATCGCTCCTAGCGCGCCGGGCAGGGCTCGGACCGCGGACCTGCGCGTTCGTGGACCGACCGACCGACGCTGCTCGTGCCCGTCAGGCGGCGCGGCGGCGGCGACGGCGCGCCGCGCGGCGCCCTCCGGGCTTGAAGACCGACAGACCGGTCGCCAGCGTGAGCGCCACGACGTCGTAGGCGGAGCCGGCGATCAGCCACGCCTCGGCGCCGCCCTCGCCGCTGCGCATCGCCTCGGTGCCGGGGCCGAGCACGAGCGCGCCGACCAGGATGACCCCGACGAGCAGCACGAGCTTGGCGACAACCCAGCCGTAGCGCAGCACGCCCCACTTGCTGGCGAGACCGAGCACGATGCCGGTGATCAGGGCAGCAAAGCTCAGCGGGATGCCGAACAGCACGGTGAACATCGTCAGCAGCTCGTAGGACGCGGCGGCGAGCTCCGGGTCGCTGGTCGTGGCGGCGCGGACGTTGATGGCGAGGACGGCGGCGACGTCGCCCAGCAGGCCGACGCCGGCGATGATGTGCGCCGTCAGCACGGCCCGGCGGACGGCGGGGCGCAGGCTGAGGCGAGGACCACTGGACACGCGCGGCTTGGCGGAGTCGGCGGCCGGAGGTGGCGAGACGGGGTGCGTGGCAACGGTCATGGCACCACCGTGCAGGCTGCCGGCACGTCCGTCGTCGGCCGCGTGGCGAACCTCGCCTCCTCCGCACAGACCAGACGCCGCCGCGTCTCCTCCGCGAGGATGAGACGCGGCTCGTCAGCGCAGACGACCCGCCGCGGGAGAACCTCTTTGTTCTCAGCGTTGTGGCGATCGGCGGCGCGAGGTTTGATGGCCGCACGCGTTCGAGCCTCACGGCGGCGGCGTACGGCACCGGCGGCAGCGGACTGGCAGGACCGCGGGGATCATCCTTCGAAGATCCGCAGCCCGACGATCCCGGTCAGGACGACGACCCAGGAAGACCAGGCGCAGCGGCGATGCCGGCTCGCCGAGAATGACGATCCCGGCGACGGCGCCGCCGACAGCCCCGATGCCGACCCACACGGCGTACGCGGTGCCCGCCCGTGAGCTGTCCGCGCGACCGCCGATTCCGCGTCGACTACCGGCTGACGCCGAAGGGCGACGCGCTGCAGGATGCGATCACCGCGATCTCCCGATGGGCCGACCAGTGGGTCGAGGAGCCGGTGCGGGGGACGCCGCTCACGGAGACCCGCGCGGCGCCTGCTGCCTCCATAGGCGATCCTGTAACCCCGATGCGCGCGCCACCGGGCGCGCGACCGCCGCGCGGATCGCGTCCTCCGTTCCTACGAGCACGAGCCGCGTTCGAGCGCGCGTCGCTGCGGTGTAAAGCAGTTCGCGGGTCAGGATCCGCGCGGTTGGCGCGGGAAGCAGGACGACGGCCGTGTCGAACTGGGAGCCCTGGCTCTTGTGGATCGTCATCGCGAAGGCGGTCTCGATCGCGCCGAGGCGGGTGGGGGTGAACTCGAGCAGCTCGCACCCGCGTGCGAAGGCGGCGCTGACGCGATCGGGGCCGGTCCGCACGATGACGCCGGTGTCGCCGTTGTAGAGGCGCAGCTCGTAGTCGTTCTGGGTCACGAGCAGGGGCCGGCCGACGTAGGCGGGCCCGTCGGGGTCAAAGCCGGGGATCGCAACGGCGAGCCAGCCCTCGATACGGGTCGTCCAGGCGGCGACGCCCTGCCCGCCGCGCCGGTGCGCGCAGAGAATCCGGAAGGCGCCGAGGGCGGCGATCGCGTCGTCGGCGGCGCCTGTGCGCGCGGCCTCGACGACCGCGCGGCCGGCGGCCACGGCCTCGTCGCGGACCCCGGCGAGCGCGGGCTGCGCGTCGGACGCAGCAGCGTCGAGCGCGATCCAGGACACGTCGTCGGGCTGCGTTTCGAGGCGCTCCATCACCGCGTCGGGATCGCCGCGCCGGATCGCCTCCGCGAGCAACGCGATGCCGCCGCCGAAGCGATGGACGTGGTCGAGGACGACGATGGCGCTGTCGCTGGTAACTGGTCCGTCAGGCACGATGTCGCCGAGCACCGCGCCGGCCTCGATCGAGGTGAGCTGACCGGGGTCGCCGACGAGGATCAGACGCGCGTGGGGACGGACCGCCTCGACGAGGCGGGCCATGAGCGATAGCGAGACCATCGACGTCTCGTCGACGATCACGACGTCGTGCGGCAGCCGGTTGCCGCGGTGATGGCGAAAGCGGCTGTGGCTGCCGGGTCGCCAGCCGAGCAGCCGGTGCATCGTGGAGGCGTGCAGGTCGAGCAGCTGGGCGCGCACGGCGCCATCGACGTCGAGCGCGACCGCCTCGGCGTGGACGGCCTCTTCGAGGCGGGCCGCCGCTTTGCCGGTCGGCGCGGCGAGCGCTACGAGCGGTGGCGGGTCGCCGGCGGCGGCCGCCTGTTCGGCGAGCAGCGCGACGATCCGCGCGACGGTCGTCGTCTTGCCGGTGCCGGGCCCGCCGGCGACCACCGCGAAGCGCCGCTGCACGGCCGCGGCTGCGGCCAGGCGCTGGGCCGCATCCGCTTCGCCGCCGGTGAACATGCGCGCAAGCCCACCGGCGAGGACGTCGTCGTCGGAGCTTGCGGGCGGCCCGTCGCTGAACGACCGCAGGTCCGCGGCAACCTCGCGTTCCTCGCGCCAGTAGCGATCGAGGTACAGGGTGCTGCCGACGAGGCGCAGCGGGCGGGCGGCGTCGGGTTCGGCCTCCTCGCCGACGGCGGCGAGTGCGCTGGCGGCGAGCGCCCGCACCCATTCCTCGGGATCGGGCCACGGCAGCGCCGACAGGTCGACGGGCTCGTCGGAGTCGACCGCCGCTGTGGAGCGGATCGTCGCGAGGTCGACGAGGACGTGGCCAAGGCGCGGGCCGCGAACGGCGAACGCGGCGGCGAGCGCGACCCGGTCGTCATGCTCGCCGGCGAGCTCGGTCAGCCGCACCGCGACGTGGACGTCGGCGGCCGACAGCACGCCGATGTCGTTGAAGGCGCGTAGCAGCCCGGGGGCGTGGCGCGCGCGCCGCGGGTCGTGCAGGTCGACCTCGGTCGCGGCTGGCCCGGTCACCGCGTCTCGCCTCGGTCGAACAGGTCGCTGAGCGCCTCGATCAGCGCGCCCGGCGGGCGCCACGCGAACACGCCGCATGGTGCGCCGTCGACGGTCGGCGTCTCGGCGCCGGTCATTCCGCGCAGGAACAGATACAGGACACCGGCGATGTGCCGGTCAGGGTCGTAGGCGGACAGCCGCCAGCGCAGGTAGCGGTGCAGCGCGACGGTGTACAGGAGGGCCTGCAGCCCATAGTGGCGGTGGCGCATCTCCGCGCCGAGCGCGGCGGGGCGGTGGTGCCACGCCGTCAGCTCCTCCCCCGGCCCGGCGAGCCAGTTGGTCTTGTAATCGGCGATCGCGTAGCGGTGCGCGTCGCCGTCGCCGCCGCGCACGCGCAGGACCAGGTCGATGCTCCCGGTGAGGTAGCCGCGCACGCTCTGGCGCAGCGACGGGTCATTCAGGCGCACGGCGTAGCCGTGCAGCGGGTCGCCGGGCGGGAGATGCTCGCGCAGGAGCGCGGCGATCGCGGTGAGCGTCAGCCGGCCGGTCGGCTCGTCGCCACCGACGAGCGGCAGCTCGAACTCAAACTCGTCGAGGCGGTCGGCGCGCACGATGTCGCACAGGCGCATGCCGCCGACCAGCGGCCCGAGCGACGTCCGCAGCGCCGCGCTCAACCCGCCGGCGGCGACACCCGCGTCGCCCAGGTCGACGTGACGCCATCCCTGCCCCTCGGCGATGCGCGCCGCCACCTCACCCTCCAGATCGGGGGCCGTGAAGTCGGCCGCCTCGAGCACCCGGTGCACGAGCGTGCCGACGTGCATGCCGACGGGCATGGCGGCCAGCGCGACGGGGCCGGTGAGCAGCGCGGCCTCGGCCTCGTCCGCGAGCTCGGCCGGGACCGGGCCGGCGGGCGGCGGCTCATCCTCGAGCAGCTCGTCTTCGGGCTCGCTCGCGACGCTCGCCTCATATGCGCCGGCCGAGATGTCGCTGAACGAGGTGCGCCGCCAGCACGCGTCGAGCCGGCGGTCGAACGCGACCGCCGATAGATCTGCGGCTGCCGGCGGCGACGGCGCCCAGGACGCGGGCATCCCGAGCCGGGATCGCTCGACGCTGATGCACCCGGGTGCCTCTGCGCCAAGCTCCTCGAAGCGCGCGACCGCGACCGCGTCAGTCGGCGTCTTGGCGCCGGCGGGGGCGACAACCCCGTCCTCGTCGCGCGCGAACAGCAGCCGGCCGAGCGCAGAGTGCCGGCTGTCGTACGAGCCCGCCCACCACACGACGGCCTGATGGCGCGCGCGCGTCAGCGCGACGTAGGCCAGCCGTAGGTCCTCGCCACGCTGCTCCGCCTCGTGGTGGCGGCGGTGGCGGGGATAGTCGGGGCCGTCGACGCCGACGTCGATCGTCCGCGCGTCGCCGTGCGCGGGGTCGTGGAAGAACACGGGCTGCGGGTCGCGCGGGATGTAGCCGGGCTCCCACAGGTCCGGGCAATAGACGATCGGGAACTCGAGGCCCTTGCTGCGGTGGATCGTCAGCACCTGGACGGCCTCGGCGTCGGATTCCAGGCGCCGCGTGCGCTGCTCGTCGCTCGTCTCACGCGCCGCCGCGGCGATCCGCTGGCGCAGCCAGGCCGTCAGCGCAGCGCCGCCCATCTGCTCCGCCGTCGCCGTTGCGTGCAGCAGCTGACCGACGTGGCGCAGGTCGGTCAGGTCGCGCTCGCCGTCGGCCGTCGCCAGCACGCGGCCCGGGAGTCGCTCGGCGCGCGTGATCGCCTCCATCAAGGCGGCCACGCCGCTCGTGCGCAGCACCCGTGCCCAGCGATGCAGGCGCCGGTGGACCTCCTCCCACTCCGCTTCGCCCGCGCACGCGACGCGCTCGGCCGTCCAGCCCAGAAACGGAGTCAGCGCCGCCGACCGGGCGCGCGTCGTCGATGCGGGGCGCTCGATCGCCTCCAGCACGCGCAGCCAGTCACGCGCGGGCACCGTTCCGAAGACGCTGCCGGCGCCGTTGATGACGGCCGGGATGCCCGCCGCATCGAGCGCTTCGCGCACGAGCGCCGCGTTGCGGTGCGTGCGCACGAGGACGGCGACGTGGCCGGGGCGGATGCGCTCACGGTGCGTCGCCGCCGGCCCGCCCTCACGGATCTCCACGATCGCATCCGAGGACAGCAGACCAACGAGATCGGCGGCGAGGTCCTGCGCCACGTGATCGCGCACGGATGGTGTGCCGGCATAGCCACCACGCGTCAGGGTGATCGACGGCTCGTCGCGATGGACGACGCGCACGCGCACCGCGGCGTCGGCCGGCGCCCCCGCCAGTCCCGGCGTCTGGTTGGCGGGCGCGGCCTCCACCCGTCGGTAGACGATCCCCTCGTGGCCGAGGGTCGCGCCGCCGAACATCGCGTCGTAGGCGTCGATCAGCGATTGGTCGCTGCGCCAGTTGATCTCGAGCGTGGCGCGCGCGTCGGCCGTCGCCGCGGCGGCGAGGTACTCGTAGACGTCGGCCCCGCGGAAGGCGTAGATCGCCTGTTTTGGATCGCCGATGAGGATCAAGGCGACGCCGCCGCCCCCGAACGCGCGCCGCATGATGTCCCACTGCACGGCATCGGTGTCCTGGAACTCGTCGACGAGCACGACGCGGTAGCGCGAGCGCAGCCGGGCGGCCGCCGCCTCGCCTCCCGGACCCGCGAGCGTGTCGTCCAAGCGGGTGAGCAGATCGTCGTACGTGATCAGCGCCATGCGGCGCTTGCGGCGCTCGAGCTCGTCGCGGACGATGCCCGCAAACCGGACGCGCATCGCGGCGACGCTGTGCTCCGGCGCGGCCTGCGGCTCGATCCGCGCGGCCGGGTTGGCGACCGCGATGCGGGCGATGCGCAGCGCCTCGGCGCGCGTGAACTGCGGCTCGCCGTGGCGATGAAAGCGCCGCACGAAGAGGTCGTCGACGACCTCGTCGATGAGGTCGGCGGGGTCCTCGACGAACGTCATGTCGGTCTCGACGTCGCCGACGATGCCCAGGCCGCCGAGCACCTCCTGGCAGAAGCCGTGCGTCGTCGCGATCGTGGCCGCGTCGAAGCGGGCGATCGCGCGGACGAGCCTGGCGTGGCGCTCGCGGACCTCCTCGGGCGATCCGGTGGCGAGCAGCGCGACGACCTCGTCGGCGTCGGCCGGCGGGGCGCCGGCGAGGCTGCGCGCCAGGCCCTGCTCGGTGTGCACGAGCCGCTCGCGGACGCGGTCGCGCAGCTCGCCGGTCGCCATGCGCGTGAAGGTCACGAGCAGGATCTGATCCAGCGGGGTGCCCTCGGCGACGTAGCGCGTGGCGAGGGCGGCGATCGTGAACGTCTTGCCGGTCCCGGCGCTCGCCTCAAGCACCGTGATGCCGCTGGGCAGCGGCCCGCAGACATCGAACGGTGCGGGAGCGGTGACGCGGGTCATTCGTCGACGACCGTCTCGACGGCGAGCAGGTCGTCCCACACGCGTCGTGCGTAGCGACCGAAGCGCGTCTCCTCCGCCGCGTCCCAGCCGTTGCCCTGCTCGTCGGCCCGCGGCCGCTCGGCGAGCAGCTCCTCGATCGTGCGCTCGCCACCGAGCACCAGCAGGTGGTCGGGCTCGCGATCCTCGCGGTCGCGATTCCAGGTCGACTCCCATGCGGCGCGCGCCGCCGCCACCGGGCTCGTGCCGCGCCGCGCCGCGCCGGCGTACGCCGCCGAGCTCGTGCACGCGATCGGCAGCGCCTCGCGCAGCCCCCGGTCGTAGACGTCGATCAGCCGCGTCAGCGCCTCGGTCGCCCGCTCGCGACGCTCGTCGGGGTCAGCGGAGAGCGTCGGTAGCCGGGCGATCGTCACGCGGGCGCGGTCGTCGGCGCCCGCCTGGGCGCGGCCGACCGTCACCGCCTCGAACTCGCGCTGCGGGTGTGACGCGGTCAGGGCGAGCAGTCGCACCCACGCGGCGAGTCGGTGGCGCGGGCTCACCCGCGAGTACGTCACCGTGCCGAGCACGTCGCCGCGCACGCCGGGCGCCGTGCCGCGCAGGAAGCGACCGTCACCGACGAGCGCCTTGACCTCTACCGACCCCGGCGCGCCGGCCGCGCCCAACAGCGCCGTCGCCTGCCCGACGATGCCCTGCACCGTCGGGCGCACGCGGTCGATGACCTGTGCGCTGAGCGCCCCGGGCGGCAGCGTCCCCCGCGCGATCTCCGCGGCGACGCAGGCGTGCAGATCAGCGCCGCCGAGCAGCCTGTCGACGAGCCGCTGCCCGACCGCCCACACCTCGAGGCCGTCGAGCTCGACCGGCAGCGCGTCGGCGACATCCTCGTCGTAGTCGGCGACGCTGATCCTCAGCCGCAGGCGCAGGAACGCCCGCACGGGGCGCTCGGCGAACCGCACGAGCCCGTCGAGCTCGACGACCGGGCCGGTCGCGTCGGCGAGCGGCGCGCGCAGAAACGGCTCCTCCCCGGCGCGCGGCGCGAGGATCGCCCGCGCCCCGTCCAGTGCGACCCGATCGAAGCTCCACGCCCGGTCGCGCACCACGAGCCCGGACGCGAAGTTGCGCGGATCGAACGGCTGCAGCGGATGGCGCACGACGACCTGCTCGCGGGCGTCGCCGCGGCCATCGACGCGCACGGTGCGGTCGACGACGTCGAGCAGCTCGCCGACCGGAACCGCGGGCGGGCGCGGCATGTTCGTGCGCTCGTCGTTGCCGGTGTAGGTGACGATCAATCGGCCGGTTGCCGCCAGCAGCGCGTCGAGCAGCATCTGGCGATCCTCCGTCCGCGCATCGCGGTCGCCGACGTGCGGGTCGGCGAGCATGAGGTCGTCGCCGTCACGGTGCGCCGTACGCGGAAACGCGCCGTCGTCGAGGCCGAGCAGGCAGACGACGCGATGCGGGACCGAGCGCATCGGCACGAGCGTGCAGATCGTCAGATGCCCGGTGCGGAAGTTCGCGCGCGTCGGCCGGCCCTGCAGGCGCTCGGCGAACAGCGCACGCACTTCCGCCGACAGCAGCCTGGTGGCGTCGCCGCGGCCGCCGCCTGCTCGACGACGTCGTCGAGCAGGCGTTGCAGCTGGGCGCGCTGCCAGCCGTCGCGCACGCTCGTCGCCGTCAGCGCGTCGGCGGCCGCCGCGATCGCCGCGGCCCACCCGGCGACCGTCCTCGATGCGCTCAGCGCGTCGAGCGCCGCACCCAACCGGTCGACGAGCTCCACGAAGCGCCCCGCCAGATCGATCGCGCCACTCTCGACATCGTCGAGCGCGAGCACCCCCTCGTACAACCGGTGGCCGTCCTCGGTCATCGCGACGCCCACGAGTAGGCGATCGAGGCCCGCGCGCCACGTTCCGGCGGCGAGCGAGTCGAGCTTGAACGGGGCGCGGTGCACGGCGTCCAGGCCCCACCGGATGCCGCTGTCGGCGACCCATTCCTGGACTCGCGCGAGGTCGTCGTCGTCGAAGCCCAAGCGCCGCCGCACCGGATCGCGGTCGGCGAGATCGAGCACCTGCGAGGCGGTGAGGCGTGCGCCCGTCAGGTCCAGCAACTGCGCGACGACGCCGAGCACCGGGTTGGTCTGGCGCAGCGCGCGATCGGCGAGCCGCACACGCAGGTCCGGCACGCCCGTGTCGGCGGGCGCATCGTCGGGGTCGTCGTCGTCGAGGAGCGCACCGACACCGAACGTCGCGTGGATCAGCGGCGCGAACGCCTCGATGTCGGGGCACATGACGATGACGTCACGCGGCTCGAGGCTCGGGTCTTCCTGCAGGACATGAAGGATCGCGTCGCGCGCGATCTCGACCTGGCGAGCACGGCCGTGGCAGGCGTGCACCTGCACGCTGCGATCGGCGGGATCGAGCGCCGGACGAAGGTCGTCGTGGCCGGGCAGCGGCGCCCCCGGCGCTGCCCGGTCGGCGCGCACGTCGGCCTGGATGCGCGCCAGCAGCGTCTCGCCGCGATGCTCGACGGCATGGTGATGGTCGACCGGCTGCTCGCCGGCGCCGACGATCAGTTGCAGCTCGCGCGCGTCCTGTCCCCACGAGGCGAGCAGGCTGTTGGTGGGCAGGGTTGCGGTGACGTCGTCGGTGCGGCGCACGACCGCGGGGAGCTGTGCGCGCACCGCCGCGACCTGCGCCCACAGCCCCGGCGACGGGTGCAGCAGGAACAGATGCACGTCGCGATGCGCCGCGAGCGCGCGCAGCACCGCGAGCCGTCCCGCCGGGAGGCGGGTCAGGCCGAACAGCGACAGCCGCGCCGGCAGATCGACGAGATCGGGCTCGTCTTGTAACCGCGCGCACGCATCCCCCAGGCGCTCGGCCGGACTCGCGATGCCGGTACGAGCGCGCAGCCGCAGCCACAGCTCGGCCTGCCACAGCGCCTCCTCGGGCAGCGCACGCCCGGCGCCGTCGCTGTCCTGCGCGCGTGCCCACGCACGCACCATCTCCGGCCGGTGCAGCGCGTAGCGATCGAAGAGATCGGCGATGTGGCGAACCGTGCTCAGGCGCCGCGAGCGCCGCGAGTCGTCGGCCTCCTCGTCGCCCGCGCCGAGATGCGCGGCGAGATTCGCAAGCCACGGCTCACCGAGGCAGTCCTCGACGACGTCGAGCAGCGGCCACACCGCATGCTCGGCGAGCCATGGGTCGCCGTCCGGGTCGATGCCGGACGCTGCCGCGACGGCATCCGCGACCAGCCGGCGCGGCGACGGGAACTCCACGTTCGCGCACACCCCGTCCATCCGCCCTGCGGTCACGCCGAGGTAGCCCGACATGCGCTGTGTCAGCCAGCGCTCCATCCCGCGCGTCGGCACGGCCAGGACCTCGGTGGCGAACGGATCGGCGAGCGGCTCGCCCAGCAGCCCGCCGAGCGCGTTCACCAGTCCGTCCGCGCGCTCAGCTCGATGAACGTGCAGCATGCCCGCCGCTCACCCTCGCTCGCCGGGATCCGGCGTGCGCTCGTGAAGCACCGCATCCTCCGTGCGCTCCGCAAGCAGCGCACGAGCTCGTTGAGCTCGTTGAGCTCGTCGAGCGGAAGTCGCCGGGCGACCGTAGGCTGAGACATGCATACGCACCTCGGGCCCGATCAGGATTCTCGGCCCGCTGCGTGCTGACAGAGCGGCCGCTTGCGGAGAATGGAGTCGGTGCGGTAGCGCAAACACGTGCTCCGGAGTACTCCTGCTGTTGCTGCGCAGCGCGCCCGAGAGGATTCGAACCTCTGACCTTCGGTTCCGTAGACCGACGCTCTATCCAGCTGAGCTACGGGCGCAATTGGGTCGTGCAGGGTAGCGGAGAGGGCGGGATTCGAACCCGCGATGGAGTTTAATCCCCATACTCGCTTAGCAGGCGAGTGCCTTCAGCCACTCGGCCACCTCTCCGGAGTCCGGCTGCCCCTAGTCTACTTCCCGCGGATAAACGTTTGAGCCCCGAAAGCGCGACGGCCGCGTCTGGTGAGGGCGCGGCCGTCGGTGTTCATGGGTGCTCTGGCGGGAGCGTGTGGGAGTGTTTCAGGCGGTTCGGATGGTCAGGGTGTCCAGGTCGTAGGCGAGGATCCCCCATGCGGTCCAGGTCTTCTGGCCCTCATCGCCCTTCAGCCGGCTGCGGCGCATCCCGTAGCCGCGTTTGAGGTGGCTGATGCGTCCTTCGGCGCCGGTGCGGTAGCGCTGCAACCGCCGTTGGGTGCGTCGTGAGCCCGGTTGCTGGTGTCCGGAGATGAACACGCGCTCGGGCTGGAGGTTTTCGAGCTGTTCGGTGGTCGGGCCGAGCGTGAAGCCGCCGTCCAGCACGACCTCGCGCGGGGCCAGCCCGAGCCGCCCAAGCTCGGTCACGGTCTGCGGTAGCAGCGCGTTCTCGCCGGGGTTGCCCGGCAGCGAGGCCGCCGGCAGGATCAGTCCGCGCGCGCCGCGCTTGGTGTTCGGGGTGACCTCGGCGATCTGCGCGACATAGCCGAACTCGTTGGGCTTGCCGATCTTGCCCTTGCGGATCGGCCTGGCGTCGGGGTCTGACAGCGAGATCAGCCGGTCGGTGATCTTCTCGCCGCGGACGCGCTGGGTGATCTGCTTGGCGACCTTCGTGCAGCGGTCGGCGAGCTCGTCGAGCTTGGCGGCTGCTCGCAGCTTGGCCTGGGCGCCCCGACCGCGCGCCTTGCGCCTGGCCGTCGCGGCGAGCCGGCGGGCCTCCTTGACGGACCGCTCGAGCAGCTGTCCGGTCTGCGCGGTCAGTGCGAGCACCTCGGCCTTCGCCTCGCCGGAGCGGCGGCGGATCGTCCTGGTGATCGCCCGCAACCGCCGCCCCATCGAGCGCGAGCGATCGCGCACCCGCGCCTTGGTCTCGCGAAGCTGGTAGGAAAATAGGTTGGCCCTACGCGGCGGTGGCTCCTTGCAGCGTGACGGTATGTCCGAGGCGTTCGAGCTGGGCGAGCAGGCGCTTGGTGGTCCGTTCATGCTGCCGGCGC
>Ga0136614_10002266_pt1 | contig 11906 bp, 8 predicted proteins | sample AntDrymUQ2792106_2_FD_106643 | JGI IMG/M metagenome (GOLD analysis project Ga0136614, IMG submission 106643) | Polar desert sand microbial communities from Dry Valleys, Antarctica - metaG UQ279 (21.06) | ecosystem: Environmental > Terrestrial > Soil > Desert | place: Antarctica: Dry Valley...
CTCTGGATGCAGGATCTCATTCTGGACCTCGAGGACCTCGACTCCAGGATCAGTACTCTTCCTTTCCGGGGGGTGAAAGGAACGACGGGCACGCAGGCCAGCTTCCTCGAGCTCTTCGACGGCGACCACGACAAGGTCAGGCGTCTGGATCATCTCGTCACGCGGAAGATGGATTTCGCCGCTTCTCTGGCCGTAACGGGACAGACATACACGCGAAAGCTGGATGCGCGGATCCTCTCGGTCGTCGCCGGAATCGCGGCGAGCGCGGCCAAGTTCGCCGGTGATGTTCGCATGCTACAATCGTTCGGAGAGATCGAGGAGCCTTGTGAGGCTGAACAGATCGGGTCTTCGGCCATGGCCTACAAGCGGAACCCGATGCGGTCCGAGCGCATCTCGTCGCTGGCGCGTTTCGTGATCTCGCTCGAAGGCAACGCGAACCACACCCACGCCGCGCAGTTCTTCGAGCGCACTCTCGACGACAGCGCGAATCGGCGGCTGGTGATTCCCGAGAGCTTCCTCGCCACCGATGCCATTCTCATCCTGATGGCAAATGTCGCCTCCGGCCTCGAGGTCAACACCGCGGTCATCGAGAGGCGCCTGGCGGACGAGATTCCCTTCATGGCGACGGAGCAGCTCATCGTCCGCGCGGTCCAGAGGGGAGGCGATCGTCAGATCGCTCACGAGACGATCCGGAAGCACAGCATGGCCGCTGCGCGGGCGATGAAAGACGGGGCTGAGCGCAACGACCTGTTCGAGCGCCTGGCTTCCGATAAAACGTTCGGTGTCCCGCTCGCGGACATGACGGGGTACCTCGATGCCCGTCGTTTTACTGGCCGCGCCGCCGAGCAGGTTGACGAATTTCTTCGCGACGTGGTTGCTCCCTGCATCACCGGCGACGCCATCAGGTCGGCGCCCGCCGAGGAGATCGCGGTTTGAGGCTGATGGCGGCGAGCTCCCTGCCTCTCGCGCCCTTTCGCCGCGGCAAGGTGCGAGACGTCTACAGCGTCGACGAGGACAGGCTGCTGCTCGTCGCCACCGACAGAGTCAGCGCGTTCGACGTGGTGATGGGCGAGGCAATTCCTCAAAAGGGCGCGGTCCTCACCCAGCTCACCGCGTGGTGGCTCAGGCAGCTCGAGCCTGACGTGAAGCATCATATGCTGACCGCGGACATTGCCGAGATCGTTCGTGAGATTCCAGCGCTCAAAGACCACGAGCAAGAGCTGGCCGGCCGCGCGATGTTGTGTCGTCGTTCCGCGGTGTTCCCCGTCGAGTGCGTCGTCCGGGGTTACCTCTCGGGCTCGGCCTGGAAGGAATATCGGGAGCGCGGAACGCTCGCCGGGGAGCCGCTTGCCTCCGGGCTGCGCGAGTCCGACCGCCTCGATCCTCCCATTTTCAGCCCCGCGACGAAAGCCGATGAAGGGCACGATCAGAACATCACCATCCCGGCCATGCGCGAAGCGATCGGCGCGCGATGGGCGGACGAGCTCGCCCGACGATCGCGCGAGATCTACGAAGCCGGCCGCGCCATTGCCTCGGCGCGGGGAATAATCATCGCCGATACGAAGTTCGAGTTCGGCCTCGCTGCAGGCAGCACCAGCGGCGGGAGGGCGCCGGCCGGGACGGTTATATTGGTGGATGAGGTGCTCACTCCCGACAGCTCGCGCTTCTGGCCATCTGCCGGATACCGGCCCGGCTACCCGCAGCCAAGCTTCGACAAGCAGCCTCTTCGCGACTACCTCGAGGGCGAGAAGCTCGCGGACAGGTGGGATGGGAACTACCCGCCACCAAGCCTCCCCCAGCATGTGATAGATGCAACCACCTCACGGTATCTCGACATTTACCGCCGGCTGACCGGCAGCCCCTTGAGCAACCAGGTCCAATGAATTTCGCCCGCGAAGGACTCATCTTCATCGCCATCGCCGCGCTGCTCACCGCCGGAGCGTTCGCGCTGGCGGTCACCCGCCGGTCGTGGGGCCTCTGGCTGGCGGCGGTCGTGCTGCTGCTGCTGGCGCTCTGGGTCGCCTACTTCTTCCGCGATCCGGAGAGAACCGGCGAGCGGGGGAGCTCGCTGGTCGTATCTCCAGCCGATGGCAAGCTGATCATGATCACCGAAGTCGACGAGCCCAACTTCGTGCGCGGGCGGGCGATCAGGTTGTCCATCTTCATGAACGTCTTCAACGTCCACGTCAACCGCTATCCGGTCGACGGCGCCGTCACTTACGTCCAGTACAACGAGGGAAGGTTCCTCAACGCCGCGGTGGAAAAATCGAGCCTCGAGAATGAGCAGATGTCGGTGGGTATCGAGACCGGCAAACAGCGCATCCTCGTCCGGCAGATTGCCGGATTGATCGCGCGCCGCATCGTGACTTACAGCCGAAAGGGCGATACGGCGAAGCAGGGTGAGCGAATGGGCATCATCCGATTCGGGTCGCGCGTCGATGTATTCATTCCGACGGCTTCCCGCATTCGCGCGACGCTCGGCGACCTCACCACCGCCGGAGTGACGGTTCTGGCCGAGCTACCCGATTGATGCTGGCTCCGGATCGCAGCCGCCGTCCGCGTCTGCGTGGCGACCCCGACCGCCCCCGAAACCGCGCGGTGGTCATCCTGCCGAACGGTTTTACGCTGGCGAGCCTTTTCTTCGGTGTCTTCGCGATCGTCGCGGCATCGCGGGGAGAATTCGACACCGCCGGCCTTTACGTTGTCTTCGGCGGCATCTGCGACGCGCTCGATGGCCGGGTAGCGCGCGCCACCGGCACCGGATCGCGATTCGGATCGGAGCTCGACTCGCTGGTCGACGCGATAACGTTCGGCCTCGCGCCGGCGATGATCATGTACTTCGCCATCCTCAACCGGAACGGGTGGGACTGGATCTTCTCGTTCCTGTTCACTGCCTGCGCCGTCATCCGGCTCGCGCGCTTCAACGTCGAGCAGGCAGGGCGCGCCAAGAAGTATTTCCACGGACTGCCGAGCCCCGCCGCGGGAATGACGCTGGCGACCTATTACTGGTTCAGCCAGACCGAGCTGTACAACCAGACGATACTGGGGGATCTGAACTGGACCGCCGGTCTGCGCGGCCTCATGCTCACCCTGGCGTTCCTGATGATAAGCAACGTCTCCTATCCGGCGGTACCCACCGTTGGGTTCAGAAAGATCAGCGAGATCCTCGGGAGTCTCGTCGTCGCCGCAACCTTCATCGGCATTCTCTTCATCCGGAAGGAGTTCTATTTTCCGGCGCTGGTCTGCTACGTACTGTACGGACTGGCGAAGACCGTCATTTTCGGGCTGCTCGACAAGCGGCCAACGGGCGATGCGCCGGTAATCTCGGACGATGACTCCGTCCTGGTGCCGGAGAGCGATCCGATCGAGGATTCAGAGGAAGCCGCCCGACAGCGTCCACTGCGGCGCCGCCGCCGTCGCCGGCCGCCGGGTCACGGTGGAAGCGGGGGAGGACCGTCCGACGTTCCTCGTCCACCCTTTCCCGGAGAGGACCGGCTCTGATGTCGAGATTTCGCCTCGCCGTACGGATCGTGCCGCGCAAGGGATTGCTCGATCCGCAGGGGAAAGCGGTGAGTGACGCGCTGCACACCCTCGGGTTCGAGAGCGTGGAAAGCGTGCACGTCGGGCGATACATCGTGATCGAGGCCACCGCCAATGACGCGCTTTCCGCGGGGGAGAGCGCGAAGGAAATGTGTCGAAAGCTCCTCGCGAATCCGGTGACCGAAGACTTCGAAGTAGAGTCGGCGGTGCCGGCGTGAAGTTCGGCATCGTCACCTTTCCGGGATCCAACTGCGATTACGACGCATTCCATGCCGTAACAGAGATCCTCGGCGAGCAGGCCGTCTATCTGTGGCACAAGGACCACGATCTCCAGAACGCGGACGTGATCGTGCTCCCCGGAGGCTTCAGTTACGGGGACTATCTCCGGGCCGGAGCGATCGCGCGGTTCAGCCCGATAATGCAGGAGGTTGCCGCGCACGCCAAAGCCGGGGCGCCCGTGCTCGGGGTGTGCAACGGGTTTCAGATACTGTGCGAGGCACAGCTGCTCCCCGGCGCGCTCATGCGCAACGCCGCGCTTCAGTTCGTGTCGGCTGCCGTGCGCATTCGGGTCGAGAACGCCGACACGCTGTTCACGAATCTCTACCAGCCGGGAGAGCTGCTGAGAATCCCGGTTGCCCATGGTGACGGCCGCTACTTCGCTCCCCCTGCCGCGCTGGATGCGCTCGAGGCCGAGGGCAGGGTTATCTTCAGGTATGCGGACGCCGGCGGACGTACCAGCGCGGACGCCAACCCGAACGGCTCCGAGCGCAACATCGCGGGAATCATCAGCGAGCACGGCAACGTGCTCGGCATGATGCCCCACCCGGAGCGCGCGTGCAGTCTCCTGCTCGGCTCTGACGATGGAGTCCGTCTTCTGGAGTCCATCCTCTCCCGCGTGGCGGCGTAGAATGTCCGTGGTAGCGCCCCGCGCCGGTGACCCGGTGATCACGCCCGCGCTGGTGGCCGAGCATGGACTGAATGACGAGGAGTATCGGCGCCTGGTTGGAATGCTCGGGCGCACTCCGACCTTCACCGAGCTGGGGATAATCAGCGCGCTCTGGAGCGAGCACTGCTCCTACAAGCATTCGCGCCCGCTGCTGAAAACGCTGCCGACCACCGCGCCCTGGGTTCTGCAGGGACCCGGCGAAAACGCCGGCGTGATCTCCATTGGGGATGGTCTCGCCGTCGCGTTCAAGATCGAGTCGCACAATCATCCATCAGCCGTCGAGCCGTATCAGGGAGCGGCAACCGGTGTCGGCGGGATTCTCCGCGACGTGTTCACCATGGGCGCGCGGCCGATCGCAATGCTCAATTCGCTGCGATTCGGCAGCCTCGACCGCCCGCGGGTGAGGTATCTCTTTTCAGGAGTGGTGAAGGGGATCGGCGACTACGGCAACTGCGTCGGCATTCCGACTGTCGCGGGGGAGATCGTTTTCGACGATGCGTACGAAGGCAACCCGCTCGTCAACGCCATGTGTGTCGGGCTGATGCACGAAGACGACCTCATTCGCGCGAAGGCGGAAGGGGTGGGTAATCCGATCATCGCGGTAGGGGCGCGAACGGGCAGGGACGGTATCCACGGCGCATCGTTCGCGTCGGAGGATCTGTCGGCCGCCAGCGATGCGAAGCGGCCGCGCATTCAGGTCGGTGATCCGTTTACGGAAAAGCTGCTGCTCGAAGCAAGCCTCGAGCTGATAAAGAGCGATCACATCGTGGCGATTCAGGACATGGGCGCGGCGGGCCTGACCTCGTCTTCCGCCGAGATGGCCGAACGAGGCGACGTTGGCGTTACGATCGACGTGACGAAGGTTCCGACCCGGGAAAAGGGCATGACGCCGTACGAGATCCTGCTCAGTGAATCCCAGGAGCGGATGCTGGTGGTGGCGAAGAAGGGGCACGAGACTGCCGTCGGCGACATTCTCGCCAAATGGGATCTCACCGCCGCCGTGATTGGCGAAGTCATCGGGGAGCAGGTGTATCGCGTCACCGAAGGCGCAACCGTGGTGGCGGAGTTCCCCGGCAGCCGGTTGGTGACCGACTGCCCGTCGTATTCCCCCGAGGCTCGGGAGGCCCCGGCGATAGCCGAGCTTCGTCTCGCCGATATATCCGCCATCCCGGAGAGGCCGGAGGAGCGGAACCCGTCGTGGACGCTCGAGCAGCTGCTTTCCGCCCCGACGATCGCCAGCAAGGCCTGGGCGTACAGGCAATTCGATTCCACGGTGCGCACCAACACTGTCATCGGACCTGGCGGTGATGCCGCTGTTCTGCGCATCCGCGGCACGGACAAGGCAATCGCGGTGAAAACCGACTGCAACGGCCGCTATGTCTATCTCGACCCGCGAGTGGGAGGCCGCATTGCCGTGGCAGAAGCCGCGCGTAACGTGGCGTGCACGGGCGCGCGTCCAATGGCGATCACCAACTGCCTCAACTTCGGCAACCCGACACGGCCGGAGGTGTTCTTCCAGCTGAAAGAAGCCATCGCCGGCATGGGCGAAGCGTGCAGAGCGCTCGGAACCCCCGTGACCGGCGGGAACGTCTCTCTTTACAACGAGAGTCCGGCTGGTGCGGTCTATCCGACTCCCGTCGTGGGAATGGTGGGCCTCATCGAGAGTCTTGCGCACGTCACCCGCGCGGCCTTTCGAGCAGACGGCGACACGATTCTTCTTCTCGGCGAGATGGGCGGAGAGCTCGGTGGCAGTGAGTATCTCTCGACAATCCACGGCCTCGTGCTTGGCGCTCCGCCAGCTTGCGACGTCGAGCGGGAGAAGGTGACGATCGATGTGGTGCTCGAGGCGATCCGGCAGGGGGTGGTGAGCTCGGCGCACGATTGCAGCGATGGAGGAATCGCGGTCGCGCTGGCCGAATGCTGTATCGCCGATGCGGAAGCGGAGAGCGGAGCGGACGCAGACTTCTCACAGTGGGCGCACCTGCGGAATCGGGACCTCCTCTTCGGTGAGACACAGGGCCGCTTCGTTCTTTCGAGCTCCGCTCCCGGGCGCGTCGAGGCGATAGCACGCAGGGCAGGAATCCCTTGCGCCAGAATTGGGGTGGTACGCCTGAATTCATCGACGCTCGACATCTCGCTCGGCGATGGGCTGCTGCGCGCCGAGCGCGGGATGATGCGTCGCGCGTACCACGGGTCGATCCCCGGAATCATGTCGCGAACGCCGCAGCACTCCGCGGCGGCTGAGGACGCACGGGTGAGCGCTCACTGACATGTGCGGGATCTTCGGTATCTTCGGTCACGAGCATGCCGCCGAGATTGCTCACCTCGGGCTGTATTCGCTGCAGCACCGGGGTCAGGAGTCTTCCGGGATCGTCGCCGTCGACCGCCGAACCGGCGCGCACGCGCGCAAGGGAATGGGGCTCGTCTCGGAGGGGTTCGAGGGTTCGGCCGTCAGAGGCCTGCCGGGCGATATCGCGATCGGCCACACGCGGTACAGCACCGCCGGGTCGTCGACCATCGAGAACGCGCAACCGGTTCTCGCGCGTTTCCGTGATGGTCACATCGGCCTGGCGCATAACGGAAACCTGATCAACGCGACGGAGCTCCGGCACGAGCTCGAGGACGCCGGATCGATCTTCACATCGACGATGGACTCCGAGGTGCTCGTGCACCGCCTCGCGCGCTCAGCGGCGACGAAGCCGGAGGAGAAGCTGGCGGACGCTCTGCGCGGTGTGGAAGGCGCCTACTGCCTCGTGGTGACGATCGGGAACACGCTCCTCGCCGCGCGGGATCCCCGGGGCTGGCGGCCACTGGTAATGGGAAAGCTCGGTGACGCGACTGTCTTCGCTTCCGAGAGCTGTGCGCTCGATCTCCTGGGAGCGACGATCGAGCGCGAGGTGGAGCGCGGTGAGATCATCGCGATCGACGCCGACGGACTCAGGTCGAGCTTTCCGCTCGAGCCGCGCGAATCGAGGAAGTGCGTGTTCGAGTACGTCTATTTTTCCCGCCCCGACAGCCAGGTTTTCGGCGGGTCGGTCGACCGCGCGCGGAGAGAGCTGGGACGGCGTCTCGCCCGCGACTTCCCCGCCCCGACCGCGGATCTGGTTTTCAGCGTGCCGGACTCGTCCAACTCCGCCGCGCTCGGCTTCGCCGAGCAGTCAGGGCTTCCCCTAGAGCTCGCGCTCATCCGGAATCACTACGTCGGCCGGACATTTCTCCAGCCGACCCAGGCGGGGCGCGATGCGAAGGTGAAGGTCAAGTACAACGCCGTGCGCGAGGTATTGCGCGGAAAGAGCGTCGTGATGGTCGATGATTCCATCGTTCGCGGGACCACCACGCGGGGCCTGGTGAACATGGTCCGCAACGCCGGGGCGCGCGAAGTGCATTTACGTGTAAGCTCCCCCCCAATCACCGGACCCTGCTATTACGGCATCGACACCCCTACTCGCGATGAGCTCATCGCGGCGAACATGAGCATCGACGGCATCGCCAGTCAGGTCGGCGCCGACAGCCTCGGCTATCTGACGCTCGAGGGGATGCTGGAGTCGGTACCCGGCGGACCCGCCGGATTCTGCCACGCCTGCTTCTCCGGGGACTATCCGACGCCGCCGCCCGCCGATCCGGAGAAGCTCCGCTTCGGCTGCGGCTGCTGATCCCAGTGGCACAGTCAGTCTACTTCTTCGGCAACGGAGCCGCGGAAGGCACGCGCGAGATGAAGGCCGTCCTCGGCGGAAAGGGGGCGAACCTCGCCGAGATGACCAATCTCGGAGTACCGGTACCCGCGGGCTTCACGATCGCCGCCGCCGAATGCGTGCGGTATCTCGAGACCGGCAAGTACTCGGACAAGCTCCGCGCGGAGGTCGAAGGCAACATCGCCCGCCTCGAGCAGGTGGCCGGGAAAAAGCTCGGCGATCCACGCAATCCGCTGCTCGTCTCCGTGCGGTCGGGCGCCGCCGTCTCGATGCCCGGAATGATGGAGACCATTCTCAACCTGGGCCTCAACGATCGCACCGTCGTCGGGCTCGCCGCGCAAAGCCGGAATCCGCGGTTCGCGTACGACTCGTACCGCCGCTTTATCCAGATGTACTCGAGCGTCGTGCTCGGAGTCCCCGGCAGCGATTTCGAGCACCTGTTGAAGGCCAGGCGCATGACCGCGGGTGTCGAGAGCGACGCGGAGCTCCAGGAGGATGTGCTTCGCAACCTGGCCGAGGAATACAAGGCGCTGGTGAAAAACCGGACAGGCGCGGACTTCCCGCGGGATCCGGTCGTCCAGCTCTGGGGCGCGATCGAAGCAGTGTGGAAATCGTGGACGCTCAAAAAGGCGAGGGATTACCGCAAGGTGCACGGCATTCCCGAGGATCTTGGCACCGCCGTGAGTGTCGTATCGATGGTTTTCGGAAACCTGGGAGACGACTCCGGCACGGGCGTCGCTTTCACCCGCAATCCTTCGACCGGCGAGAAGCGATTCTACGGGGAGTTCCTGATCAATGCGCAGGGGGAGGACGTCGTGGCGGGAACCCGGACCCCCCTCGACATCGATCAAATGGCGGAGCGGCTCCCCGGCGCGTACAACGAGCTGATCGAGACACAGGCGCGCCTCGAGAAGCACTACACCGACATGCAGGACCTCGAGTTCACGGTGGAGCGCGGCAAGCTGTACCTGCTGCAAACGAGGAGTGGCAAGCGCACTGCCGCGGCGGCGGTTCGCATCGCGCGCGACATGGTGAACGAAGGCCTGATCGGCCGGGAAGAAGCGGTGCTCCGTGTTCCCCCCGGCGACCTGGATCAGCTTCTCCACCCGATCATCGATCCATCGATACGCGCAACTCCGCTCTGTCAGGGACTTCCCGCCAGCCCCGGCGCCGCGAGCGGCATCGCGGTATTCGACCCGGACACCGCGGAGCAGCGCTCCCTCGCCGGACAGAGCGTCATTCTGGTGCGGGATGAGACGACGCCCGAGGACTTCCACGGAATAGTGGCGGCGCGAGCCGTACTGACGGCGAGGGGAGGCATGACGAGCCACGCCGCGGTCGTGGCGCGCGGCATGGGGAAGTGCGCGATCGTCGGCTGCAAGGAGATTCACGTCGATCTCGAGCGGAAGTGCTTCAGCGTCGACGGGACCGAGATCTCGGAAGGCGAGTGGCTCACCCTCGATGGCGCCACCGGGCGCGTTTTCGTCGGAGATCTCTCGACCGTGCCCAGCGAAGTAGTACGCGTGACGAACGGAACGCTCGCTCCCTCGATGGCTCCGCTTTATCAGTCATACGCCGAGCTGCTCGGCTGGGCCGACGAGGCTCGTACGCTGCGGGTGCGGGCGAACGCGGACACTCCGCGCGATGCGCGCGTTGCGCGGAGCTTCGGCGCCGAGGGAATCGGTCTCTGCCGCACCGAGCACATGTTCTTCGAGGGCGACCGGATCACCGCCATGCGCGAAATGATCGTGGCGCGGGAAGAAGGCGGCCGCCGGCGGGCGCTGGCGAAGCTGTTGCCGATGCAGCGCGCGGACTTCGAGGGGATCTTCGAGGCGATGGACGGCTATCCCGTCACCATCAGGCTTCTCGATCCCCCGCTGCACGAATTCCTTCCTCACGGCGGAGAGGAGAGCAAGCTGCTGGCGCGCACCCTCGATCTTCCGCGCGCGGATCTGAACCGCATCATCGAGTCGCTGCGCGAAAGCAATCCAATGCTCGGGCACCGGGGCTGCCGGCTCGGCATCACCTACCCCGAGATCACGGAGATGCAGGGCCGCGCCATCTTCGAGGCCGCTGTACGCGCGATGCGCCGCGGGATCAACGTCCAGCCCGAGCTGATGGTTCCCCTGGTCTCGACGCTCAAGGAGTTCGAGCATCAGCGCGCCATCCTCGACGATGTCGCCCAGCGCGTGCTCGGCGGAATGGGCGAAAAAGTGCCCTACCTGATCGGGACCATGATCGAGCTCCCGCGCGCGGCGCTCACCGCCGGGCGCATAGCGGAAAAGGCCGAGTTCTTCTCGTTCGGGACGAATGACCTGACCCAGACCACCTTCGGCCTCAGCCGGGATGATGCGGGGCGCTTCCTTCCCTCTTACATTGATCGAGGTATTTTCCCGGACGACCCGTTTCAGATTCTTGACACCGAGGGGGTGGGGAGACTCGTAAGGATAGCTGTCGAGGAAGGCCGCCAGGCGCGGCCGAAGATCAAACTCGGTATCTGCGGGGAGCACGGCGGTGAAGCCCGCTCCATCGCGTTCTGTCACTCGCTCGGACTCGATTATGTCTCCTGCTCGCCGTTCAGACTTCCGATCGCCCGACTAGCAGCCGCCCATGCCGCTCTCAACGCGCAGACCTAACCTCGCTCGTCGGCTGGAGCTGATGCCCGCGCCGTCGCTGCCGATGGCGCGGATCCAGCACGCCCGGCCGCTGCGGATAGCGCTGGTAACGGAGTACTACTACCCGCATCTCGGCGGCATCTGCGAGCACGTCCACTTCTTCGCGCGGGAAGCGAGGAGATACGGACACCAGGTGGACATCATCACGTCCAACCTCCCGGGCGCGAGGCCCGAGCCCCACGTCATCCGCATCGGCACGAGCCAGTCGGTTTACGCGAACGGCTCACAGGCCCGATTTACCTGGGGACTGGAGCTGCGGAAAGATCTGAGGCGCGTTTTGAGCCTCGGCCAATACGACATCGTGCACGTGCATTCCCCGCTCAGTCCGGTGCTTCCGGTGCTGGCGATCGAGGAAGCGGATTGCCCGGTCGTCGGGACGTTCCATACCTACTTCGATCGCTCGCTCGGGTACACCGTCGGCAAACGGTACTTCCAGCAGAAGCTCAACTCGCTTCACGCCGCGATCGCCGTCTCGCACTCGACCACGATCGCGCTCAACCGCTACTTCGAAGCGAACTGGACGATCGTGCCGAACGGCATCGACACCGACGTCTTCAATCCACATGTGCCGCGCCCGGCCGCGGTTCGCACCGATGTTCCCGTCATTCTTTTTCTCGGAAGATTCGATCCGCGCAACGGTCTCAACACACTGATCGAGTCTTTCCAGAAAGTGCGCGGGAGGAACCGCGAGGCGCAGCTGGTGGTGGTTGGAGATGGACCTCTCCGCAGCCATTACTACCGCGCCGCCGGGGGTGATCCGGACATCACTTTCGTCGGCGCCGTGCTTCGCGACAGGCCGGGCTACTATGCGCACAGCGCGATGTACGCCTGCCCGACCACCAAGGCATCGTTCGGAATCACTCTGCTGGAATCGATGGCGTGCGAGACACCGGTGGTCTGCTCCGACATCTATGGCTTCCGGGATGTAGTGAAGCACGAGCGCGAAGCGCTGATGGTTCACTGCGGCGATACCAGCGCGCTCTCGGATGCGCTGGTGAGGCTACTCGACGATGAAACGTTGCGCGCGCGGCTGGGAAAGCGCGGGAGGCAGGA
>Ga0136614_10002267_pt1 | contig 11905 bp, 10 predicted proteins | sample AntDrymUQ2792106_2_FD_106643 | JGI IMG/M metagenome (GOLD analysis project Ga0136614, IMG submission 106643) | Polar desert sand microbial communities from Dry Valleys, Antarctica - metaG UQ279 (21.06) | ecosystem: Environmental > Terrestrial > Soil > Desert | place: Antarctica: Dry Valley...
AGCACCGGCTTGCCCGCTTGCCGTGCCATGTCGATCATCTGCGCAATGTGTGCCAGGCCACCTTTGCCATAGTCGGAAAGCACGATGAGTTCGTAGTCAGCCAGCAGCGTTCGATAATGGTCAAGGTGCTTGAGAAGCACTTCGCTCTTTGGCTGATTCTCGAAGTCGAGGCGCATCATCTGCTGCCTGCGCCCGATGATGCGCAGCTTCACGGTCGTGGCGAACTCGGCGTCAGTGTAGATCTGCGAATCGATCCCCGAGCCTTTTAGCAACACTGCCAGGGTATGACCGGCCTCATCATCCCCAACAACGGCAAGCAGCCCGGTTCGGCCGCCAAGCGCGGTGATGTTGCGTGCAACGTTCGCGGCCCCGCCTAGCCGTTCTTCCTTGCGCTCGATTAGAACGACCGGAACGGGTGCTTCTGGAGAAATACGCTCGACGTCGCCGAACCAATAACGGTCGAGCATGACGTCGCCCACCACAAGAATACGGTTCTGGGCAATCGATGGCTTTGAGAGAATTGCCGACACTGCCTGCACGTTCATCAATTCAAGCCAGACTCATGGCAATTGTTAATGACGGCGTGGCCGCAGCTTAGAATTCTCACTTCGCGTAATTTTTCTTGCAAGCCATTCAATGATTATTGTCACAGGCGGCGCTGGTTTTATTGGATCTAACTTTGTTCGTCAGTGGCTAAGTTTCGAGACCGAGCCCGTATTGGTCGCGGACAAGTTTACCTATGCGGCAAATGCGGAGAATCTCGCTGACCTTGCAAACAACGATCGCCTAGAAGTCGAGACGATGGATATCTGCGACCGTGATGCGGTGGAGCAGCTTTTTTCCAAGTATCACCCCCGCGCACTGATCCACTTTGCCGCTGAAAGCCACGTTGACCGCTCGATCCGCGGACCCGCGCCATTTGTTGAGACCAATATTGTCGGGACGTTCGTTCTACTTGAAGGAGCACGCGCTTTCTGGGAGCGGTTGAACAGCGAAGCGCACGATGACTTTCGTTTCATCCATGTCTCGACAGATGAAGTGTATGGATCGCTTGGGCCGGACGATCCGCCATTCACCGAACGAAGTGCCTACGAGCCTAACTCTCCGTATGCCGCCAGCAAGGCGTCATCTGATCATTTGGTACGCGCGTTTCACCAAACCTACGGCCTGCCGTGTGTCACAATGAACTGCACGAATAACTTTGGTCCGTATCAGTTTCCTGAAAAGCTTATCCCCCTCATAATCTTGAACGCAACCGCCGGGTTGCGGCTTCCTGTTTATGGCGATGGGATGCAGGTGCGTGATTGGGTCTACGTCGCCGACCATTGCGATGCAGTCAGGGTAATACTGGCGCGCGGTCGGGTCGGAGAGACCTACAACATCGGGAGCCGTTCAGAGTTGACAAATGTGCAAGTCGTGCATGCAATTTGTCGTTTGCTCGACGACCTCCACCCAGCTTCGGGTCGAATGCACGAAGAGTTGATCGAATTCGTTGCCGACCGCCCTGGTCATGACCGGAGATATGCGATCGATCCAGCCAAACTTGAATCCGAGCTGTCTTGGCGGCCTCAGCACTCCTTCGACGCAGCGCTGCACAAGACTGTGAAGTGGTATCTGGCGAACGAAGGATGGTGTGAGCGGGTCCGTAGCGGGGAGTACAGACTCTGGATGGAGCTTCATTACGGGACGGGACAGCCAGACGTTTTAGGGGCTGTTACGTAGAGTGGTTCGCATAAGCGAGTTACGGAGGGGAAGCGTTGAGTCGAAAGGGAATACTTCTGGCGGGAGGCTTGGGAACGCGATTGCACCCTGGGACTAAAGTTGTATCAAAACAGCTGCTTCCCATCTACGATAAGCCGATGATCTATTACCCGCTGAGCACGCTCATGCTCGCGGGTATCCGCGACGTGCTGATTGTTTCCACTCCACGCGATACCCCACGGTTTGAAGACCTTTTGGGTGATGGTGCGCGGTGGGGTGTCTCGCTTTCGTATGCTGTTCAGGATGCGCCCCGCGGCTTGGCCGAAGCGCTCATCATCGGTCGCCAGTTTGTAGGCGACTCACTGTCCGCGCTTATTTTGGGGGACAACATTTTTTACGGCCACGACTTCGCGAAGCAACTTCTGCACGCATCGAATCGCGAGTCGGGAGCAACTGTCTTCGCATATCACGTCACTGATCCGCGGCGTTATGGAGTCATCGAATTCGACTTGGCGGGAAATGCTTTGTCGATCGAAGAAAAACCCGTCGAACCGAAGTCAAATTATGCGGTGACCGGACTGTATTTTTACGACCGTAATGCTGCCTACCACGCTTCACAAGTCACGCCGTCTGCACGCGGAGAGCTGGAAATCACTGCGGTCAATCAGCGTTATCTCGAGGCCGGGACGCTGCGTGTGGAAATTCTCCGCCGCGGAATGGCATGGCTGGATACGGGAACTTATGAGTCGATGTTGGAGGCCGCTCTCTTTATTCAAACGCTGGAAAAACGCCAGGGATTTAAAGTCTGCTGCCCCGAAGAAGTGGCATTCCGGAACGGTTGGATCGATGCCGAGCAGCTTTCAAGACTTGCAACTGAAATGCCCCTAAGTGACTATCGGGACTATCTGGGCCGATTGTTGACGGACCGTATCGTCCACCAGCAAACGCCGTATTCGTAGGTCAGACGATCCTACCCAGCGGGATTGCCTAGTGGCACGCGCCGCTATTGCACAATCTTCGGGACTATCGGCTCGACCTCGAGCTTGCTGAACATCACTGCAAGCGTGCGATTGCCTCCAGGTGGAACAACTACGCGTGGCGCCTCTAGATCCAGCCGGATTCGCTTGTCGCCAGCGGGTAACTCCATGCGCCCGATTAGATAAACGCCTTCCGCGTTGCGGTTGATCTCAAGCGGCACCGGCTGCCCGTCTACACGCACAGTAAGTCCAGTTAGGATGTCCTCCGCCATGTAGCCTGAAACGCCAAGCGTGATCGATACAGACCCCCCGCAGGCGGTTCGCAACATCATCGAAGCGCGCGTGCCGCCCATCCACATGCTGTAGCCACCGGCCGGGTTCTCCTCTGGCACGCTCCAACCTTCGCCGCGCAGCGGCGAGGTCGCGAAATCGAACGCGGCCGGACACGTCGGCGCCTGCCTCGCTGCCTGTGTAATCGCCGTCTGCCGGCGCCAGTCCGCTTCGAGCCCGTCGAACCATTGCTTATCGATGCTTGCCGGAATGGAAAGCGTCTTTCCGTCCCAGTCGAGGAACAACGTGCTTGAGTAGAGGATCGGCTGGGCGTTGACGTGCGACGTATTGCGCACGCCTTCATTGTCCGGGCCTAGTTGCACTCGCCACCAGAGCGCCCACTCCAAATGCGGTGCAGGCTGCCGCTGCAGGAACCGCATCGTCACGTCGCGCCTGCGAAGGATAGTGCGGGCGTACGTATCGCTGAGTGTGTCGCTTCCCCATAAGTCAGCCGGATCGTCGGCGTAGCGGACCACGAAGGTGCGTATGTCGTCGCGCTCATCGGCGATGCGCGCCAGTTGCGTCGAGAACCGGCGCTGCGCATCGGTTTTCTCCACGAGGATCTGGTTGTACAACATGCCGGCAGGGACGGTGCACAGTATTGCAACGGAAATCGCAACAATGATCCAGGCGCGCGCTGCACTCGCGCGGCCCCCGCGCTGAAGCACCAGGGCCACCGCACCCGTCGCCAGCAGCAGCAGCAGCGGCGCAGATAGCTGATAGATCATCTTTGAACGAGTGCCCGGCGGCCATATGTCGCTGGTGGACTCGAGCGTCACGATCGTTGCTGCGAGCGCCGTAAACACGACGCCGGACCAGCCAAGCTGGGCGCCAGTGATCTTCCATGACGCCCGATCGTTGAACGCGACGATGAACACACCGCTGATTAGAAACGCGGCCAAGGGCAGTGATGCGACAACAACCCCGGGGGAGCGATACGCGTTTGCGATGTAGTAGGTGAAGTCAGGATGCCAGAGCAGTTGTCGTACGCTCGAGACGAATTGTTGTGCGGCGAGACCGACGTCCAAGCGGTAATAATCGCTCGAGGCCCGTGCGGTCGTGTACCAGATGAGCATGAAGACGCCAACCACGGTTACGAAAAAGGCGATTTCCAGAATTCCACTGCGAGCCCGGGCGGGCCAATTCGGTTCGTCGCCTTCCGGTTGACGGCGCACCAGAGCGATGGCGGCCACCGCGATCAGCATGCCCAGGTTCAACGTGTACGTCGCGACCGCGACCAGGAAAGCAATCAACGCCGCCGCGAGCCAGTGCGGCGCGGCGCGTCCCATATCGACGAAGCGCGCGTACAGGTGCAGCGCTACGAGGCCGAGGCCCGAGGCGGTCAAGAAATTCCAGATAATCTGCTCGCGATAGCCGCTGAAGTTGCAGAACAGCACGAGCACGCCGAGCAGCAACGGCAGTGGGTGTCTCGGCTCGCGGAACAGGCGCCTGAAGAGCAGCGTGACGACGATCGCGAGGAACACGTCGACAAGCTTGCGGACCCCGTACAGGCCCCAGTCAAAGTTCAGGATGGGTTTCGAAAACAGCCAGTACCACCACGGAGACAGCGGGTTGCGGTCGTTCATCTGCCAGAACTCGCGCACCATTGCCACGCCAGGTGCGTCAAGCATGAACCGCAGCCAGTTGCGGTCCTCGCCCATCGGCCACACTGCGAAGCCATAGCTCAGACCGGCGGCTTGCAACGCGCCGAGGTAAGCGAGATGGATTAACCACAAACAGAACAGCGTAGCCACCGGATGCTGGATCATCGCGGCGCCCAATCGGTCAACCATGCGCATGCGCCTCGGAGCGTCGGAAGAGCTCAATGCTTGCACTCGAAAAACGATTCGCGCTCAGTCGTGGCCATCTGTACTTTCCCGGGGGCGCGTGCGCGGTAGCAAGAGATAGCGGTTCACGACGTAGCCGAGCGGCACGTTCATCACGATGACTACAAACGCCGCCAGCTCGGGCGCTGTCCCGAACCGTTCAACCAGCAGCCATAGCACGGCGACGCCGAGCAGATACTGGACCATGTAGCCAACCGGGAATGCGACTAACGTGCCCCAGCGCAGCGGCACGCGGAACACGAAGCGCGTCTGCAACCAGTAGCCGAGCGCAATGCCAAGCACATACGCCAGCGTGTACGCGACGACGTAATCGGTCCGCTGCATCAGGAGTACCAGCACGGCGTAGCTCACCGCGGTGTTTGCGAGGCCGGCCAGGAGGTAACGAAGAAATTGCGATCGCGCCGCACCGTCAGCCATGTGACGGTGCGCCATCGTCGCCGCCCGCCGCCGCCACAAAGTCGCGATAGTTCCGTATGTAATCGGCGGGGTCGTAATGATGCGATGCGAATACAAGAAGCAGCGCGTCGGCCGAGTACTGGTACTGGATCCCCCACACCATCGGAGGCATGTAGAGCCCGACGTTCGGGCGATTGAGCACGACTTCCTCGCGCGTGTGGCCGTCATCGACTATCGCGCAGCAGCGGCCGCGAATGCATAGCAGGAATTGGTGACATTCGCGGTGCGCGTGCTCGCCCCGCACGTCTTGGGTGGGGACATTGAACACCATGAAATAGCGTTTCGGCACGAACGGCACGTGCCGTTCAAATTCGCCCACCGAAAGGTCGCCCCGTACGTCGCGCACGAGCGGCAAAACATGCCGTGTAACGCCGCGTACGCGCGTCGGCGTCACCGACACTGCTTCCGATATGTCTTCGCCGGGTACGTCATCCCGTACCGAGTCGACGAAACCCGCGATGCGGGCCGGGTTGCCGCGCACGATCGCATTAGGCGGCACCGAGCGTGTGACGACCGCGCCGGCGGCAACCATCGCATTTTCGCCGATCGATAGTCCGGGAAGGATCGTCGCGTTGGCGCCGATCGATGCGCCACGCCGGACCGTTGTCTCCGGATACCGGGCCAAGTGGCGCCCGCTGCGCGGGAACGGATCATTCGTGAACGTCACGTTCGGACCAACGAAGACGTCGTCCTCGATGCGCAACCCGTCCCACAGCTGAACGCCGCATTTCACGGTCACCCGATCGCCGATCACCACATCGTTCTCGATGAAGACGTGGTCGCAGAGATTGCAGTCGGCGCCGACGTGCGCTCCCGGCAGGACATGCACGAATGCCCACACGCGCGTGCCGTCGCCGATTGAAGTCGATTCGCAGATAGCGTTCGGATGGATGAACGCCGTCATGACCGCTCTCCGTCGATTTCTTCGGATGTCATGACAACATAACTCGGACGGCGCTTCGTGTTTTCGAACGCGCGCCAAGCGTAGGCGCCGACGATGCCGAGACCAAAGGTATTGAGCGCGCCGAAGAAAAGGATCGACAGGACGGTGGGTGCGTATCCCGGCAGCTGAATGGTGCCTGTCACCCGCGCGACCACTACGGCAATACCCACGCCGAGCGACAGCAACAGGCCGGCCGTGCCCGTAAAGAAGAGCAGGCGAACCGGGAGGTCCGAGAACGAGAACACGCTGTCGGACAGGTATTTGAGTTTGCGTCGGAAACTCCACGCGCTCTTGCCGTAGGGGCGCGCCTTGCGAACATACGGAACTGCCTTGCGCCTGAAGCCGAGCCAGAACAGCAGCGCAACCAGTGACGTGTTCGTTTCCTCCAGCGCGACAAGATGGTCGCGAAACGCGCGGTTGCAACCGAACAAGTCCACGCCGCCGGCCGGAATCTGCGGCTGGATGATTCGCCGGTACAAGCCCCAGAACACGCTCGACGCGAGCCGTGAAGTCAGTGGATCGGCTCGCCCCTCGCGCGTGCCGATCACTACGTCGGCCTCGCCGCTGGCAAGAACGCGGAAAAATTGAGCGGCGAGCTCGGGCGGCTCCTGCAGGTCGGCCGCGATGACCGCATAGTAAGGACCCGCCGATTCCGCGAGTCCGGCGCGGACCGCTGCGAACGAGCCGAAGTTGCGCGACAGCAAAATCAGCTTTGCGCGCAACCCGCTTTTCGGCAGCTCGCTACGCAACCACGCGTACGACGCGTCGGGACTTCCGTCGACGACGAACACCACCTCCAACGGGCCGTCCAGTGTTCGCGACAGCTCTACGAACTGGGCGATGAGCTCGGGCAGCGACTCGCGATTGCGATAGACCGGAATCACGAGCGTGTACACGGCTAGCCCTTCCAAACATTGCAGGCAGCGATGACACGGTCGACCTCATCCGCTGTCATCTCCGGGAAGCACGGAAGTGTCAGCACTTCGGCGGCGGCCCGCTCGGTTTCCTCGAGTTCCGCATGTGCGCGGGGCAGAAGGTAAGGAGATTGCGCGTAATCCGGCACTGGATAGTGCACATCTGTTGCCACGCCGTGCTCGTGCAAGTGTGTGCGCAGCGCGTCGCGGGAACGAGTACGCACGACATAGAGATGCGCAACGTAGTCCTCGCCGGATGGCGCCGCGGTCTGAATGCCGGGATGCGTGATGCCTCGGGAATATGCAGCGGCAACCTCTCGGCGGCGACGGTTCCATTCATCGAGGCGCGGCAGCTTCATCGCGAGCACGGCCGCTTGCAACTCGTCGAGCCGGCTGTTGCGGCCGCCAGCAATTGTGGCGACGTATTTCGTCGCCCAGCCGTACTGCCGCAACCGCCGGAGTCGGTCGTCGAGCACGGCATCGCGCGTTACCAACGCTCCTCCATCGCCGATCGCCCCCAGGTTCTTGGTTGGGTAGAACGAGAAGCAACCAATGGCGCCGAGCGTGCCCGCGTGCGCGCCGTCACGCCGCGCACCGTGCGCCTGCGCGACGTCCTCGATCACCGGTACGCCGGCACGAGCGGCGATCGCCAGCACCGCTCGCATGTCCACCATGCGCCCGTACAGATGCGTAACGATGATCGCTTTGGTCGCGCGGCTGATCGCCGCCGGTAAGCGATCCGTATCCATCAGGTACGTCGCAGGAACGATATCTACGAAGGAAGGCGTCGCGCCAACTGCGCGAATTGCGACGGTCGCATACATGCCGGCGTTTGCAACCGTGATCACCGCGTCGCCCGGCTGTGCGCTGATGGCCCTTAGTGCGAGCTCCAGTGCATCGGTGCCGTTGGCGACGCCAATGCAATGCGCCGTACCGCAGTAGTGCGCGAACATGCGCTCAAACGCCTCGAGCTCGCGGCCGAGCACGTACCAGCCGCTGGCCGCGACGCGCGCTAGGACCGCCGACAGCTCATCCGCGAACGCGGCGCTCTGGCGCCTTAGATCGTTGAGGGGAACCGGTTTCATCGTCATCGAAGTAGCACGTTCTGGTTAAAGATGAAAAACGCAAGCATTGGCAAAACGACCGATCTGCGAAGACCGCCCAACGTCATCAGAATTACTGTGCCCCACCCGACTTGTCCGCCCAATGATGACAGGGCCGTTGGCATAGGTTTTTACCGCATCTGGAGTGACAATCAATTAGTTGTCTGACTGAAACCGTATGACGTCAGGTCACCGGTTCGACGTGCCTCGATCATTGAGCGCAGTGTCGATGCAAAATCGGCATGGAGCAGCTTCCCAATCACATTGACGAGTCTTTCGTTCGACCCCACCAATCGTGGAATTTCAGACGCTCGAACAAACTCGGGTCTGACAACGACCTGCATACTCCTGCCCATGTGCTGCGAGATTTCATCGATTACGGATTGCAGGGAACGACCCACTCCGGAGCAGATATTGAGGGTTTGTCCCTTCACTGGCGCCTCCAGCAGCCGGCAATAGGCATCAACAACCGTTTTCACATCCGAAAAATCGCGGATGACGTCAAGGTTGCCGAGTCCAATGGAGGTCTCACCGCGAACGAAATGGTCAACAATCTTTGGCACCAGAAAATGACTGGGCTGACCCGGCCCTGTGTAGTTGAAAGGGCGTGTGATCACGATCGGGAGGCGGTCGCGATGTGTGGCCGCGATATGTTCCATCGCGAGCTTGCTGCAAGCGTAGTGGCTGACCGGGCGGCATAAGCTGTCTTCGTCCAGATTGACGGCATCGGAACTCCCATAGACTTGCGAAGTGCTCGCGAGAATCACTTTGCTCAAGTCCGCATTTGCGGTCTCCAGGGCATCTAACAGGTTGCTTGTTCCAATCGTGTTGACGTCGTACATGTCGGCGGGGGAGCCGTGTGCAACGAAGCTGATAGCAGCGAGGTGGATCACGAATTCCGGCTGCGCAGCATTCACGAACGCGCGTACGGCACTCAGATCGCGGAGGTCGCAGACGGTTTCAGAATGGTCGATGACCGTATAGCCGCGGCCCCTCAATTCTGGGAGCAGATAGCGGCCAGTGAATCCCTCACCGCCGGTTACAAGTACCCGGCCCTTGCCTCTAGAAGCTGGAACCTGTGGCATTGCGTCGGAGATCGGCTTCCACCATCATTGCGCACAGTTCCTCAAGCGTTGTTCTTGGAAACCACCCCAGGCGGTCACGCGCATGAGCCGGATTGCCTATGAGTAAATCCACTTCCGCGGGTCGATAGAACTTGCTGTTGATACGAACAAGCGTCTTGCCGGACTTGGCGTCACAGCCCTCCTCGTTGATTCCCGCGCCCTTCCAGACGATGATGGTCTCAGTGGCTTTGAAGGCCATGGTCACAAAATCTCTTACTGTCTCTGTGCGGTTGGTAGCGAGTACGAATGTATCCGGCGTCTGGGATTGCAGCATCAGATGCATGCCTTCGACATATTCTTTCGCATATCCCCAGTCGCGCTTGGCGTCTAAGTTGCCGAGCTCGAGCAAGCCGAGCTTGCCAAGTTTTATCTTGGCTACGCTATCGGTTATCTTGCGCGTGACGAATTCGCGTCCGCGTAACGGTGATTCGTGATTGAACAAAATGCCGCTCGCACCAAATATTCCGTACGACTCACGGTAGTTCACTGTCATCCAATGCGCGTACAGCTTCGCAACTCCATACGGACTGCGCGGGTAAAAAGCGGTTTTTTCGTCTTGCGGTACCGCCTGGACCTTGCCAAACATTTCCGAGGTAGATGCCTGATAGAAGCGGATGGTCTTGTCGACGATGCGGATTGCTTCCAGCAAGTGCAACGGTCCGATTCCGGTGATGTGGGCAGTGGTAACGGGCTGATCGAAGGACACTCCGACAAAGCTTTGCGCCGCAAGGTTGTAGATTTCAACCGGCTCTGTGCGCTGGACGAGGTTGATGGTCGCGCCGAGATCGGTCAAATCATATTCAACCAGCTCTAAATTCGGATGTTGCTCTATTCCCAGCTCTTCGATGCGCCAGAAGTTGACCGAGCTGGTGCGGCGGTATGTGCCAAAAACCTTGTAGCCTTTGCCCAGCAGCAACTGTGCAAGATAGGCACCGTCTTGACCGGAAATGCCGGTGACAATCGCGGATTTCATGCCGTCGGCCATGATGCGTAAGTGGCTGTCAACTGCGAGAAAAAAAGCGTTTGATCGAGGCCGTGACACGTGCCACGTCCTCCATGGTCAATGCGGGCGAACTAGGAAGGTTGATACCACTCGCGCCTAGGTTCTCCGCGACAGGATAGCGACCGGCCGCGAACTTTGCGTACATCGGCATCGTGTGCGCCGGACTGAAGGCCGGGCGTGTTTCGATCTCGTCAGCAGCAAGGTGTTTTCGAAGCTCGCTTCGAACCGCCGGATCTCGTACGGAGATGCAGTTCATCCAAAAGGAATTAGTCGTTCCCGCAGCCTCCCATAGAAATTCGGCCGGAACGCCCACTAGGTGTTCTCTGTAGGCCTCTGCAATCAAACGCTTCTTCGCGAGGAGCGCATTTGCGCGAGGCAGTTGCGCGAGGCCGATCGCAGCGCAAATGTTCGTCATGCGGTAGTTGTAGCCGACCACGTCGTGCCAGTACTCGCGCTCGCCTGCCAGACCTTGACCCTTCAGTTTTCGTATTGTCTTGTCTAGCTCAGGACGATCCGTGGTGACCATACCTCCCTCGCCAGTGGTGATTGTCTTGTTGCCGAAAAAGCTCCAGGTTGCGACATCGCCAAACGTTCCTACATGCTTGTTCTCTATCCGCGACCCGATCGCCTCCGCGCAATCCTCCACTACGACTAGGTTGTGATCACGCGCAATCCGCATAACTGCTTGCATCGCTGCCGGCTGACCGTATAGATGCACAGCCATCACCGCTCGCGTGCGCGCAGTAATCTTCCGGAGTATTTCATCGGGACTGAGTTGCCATGTGTCTGGCTGCGAATCGACGAACACCGGCGTTGCTCCGACGTACTGGATCGCGTTCACGGATGCAATGTATGTAAATGTCGGAACAATCACTTCATCGCCCGGACCCACATCGAGGGCCAGCATTGCCAGGTGCAGTGCAACTGTCCCGTTGCAGACGCTAGCCGCGTGACTTGTACCTACAAATGAGCCGAACTCGCGTTCGAAGCGATCTACGAAAGGGCCTCGAGAAGAAATCCAGTTGCTGTCTATGCACTCCAGAACGTTCTGTCGAACCTCAGGACCTAGAACTGGCTCGTAGACAGGGATCTTCTTCATCGACATCGCTTGCGTTCTCTCGACAACCGGTGACGACGCCATCATAGGTTAAGCAACACGGACCATCTTGAGCGGTAACACGCACGTCCTACAGCGAAGCGTCTTCATGTGCATGTGCCGCGCGACCATTCACGATCGAATAGAACTCCTGGATCAGCGGTTGAATGAGGGTGTTGTCTTCGAACAAATGCGGGGAGTGCGACAACGCCGTGGAGATTTCGTGCAGGGCAGCGCGAATCGGTTGGGTCGATAAGAAAGTCTCCCGGGAAAGATACTCAAGTAGTTCACGCGCATACCGTTCCGCGGAAAAATTCTCACGCGCGAAGACCGCTGCACACTCACCCATGTGACGGCGCACTTGGTCGTCGAAAACAAGCGTCTGCAACGCACCAGAGAGCTCATCTTCCG
>Ga0136614_10002269_pt1 | contig 11897 bp, 12 predicted proteins | sample AntDrymUQ2792106_2_FD_106643 | JGI IMG/M metagenome (GOLD analysis project Ga0136614, IMG submission 106643) | Polar desert sand microbial communities from Dry Valleys, Antarctica - metaG UQ279 (21.06) | ecosystem: Environmental > Terrestrial > Soil > Desert | place: Antarctica: Dry Valley...
GAGCGAATGCGCGAAATCGAGAGCGGCGAGCGTTTGCTCGATAATTTTCACGACTTCCTGATAGCTGAGTTTTCCGCCACGCATTTTGGAAAGTTTCGAGGCGTCCATTCCGCCGACAAATTCCGAAACGAGATAAACAATTCCGTTGTGCGTGCCGTGTTCGATATAGCTGACGATATGCGGATGGCGAAGACTGGCGGCAACTTCGATTTCGCGCATAAATCTTTTTAAGGATTGTTCGCTCACGGCGACTTCCGGCAAAAGAGTTTTGATTGCAACGGCGCGACCGTCGGAAACCGAGCGGGCGAGCATAACGGTTCCCATTCCGCCTTGTCCGAGAATTTTTATCATCTGATAATTCGGAATCGGCTGCGGGTTATTGCGTAACTTTTCACGGCAATCGTCGCACAAAAAAGAAAGTTTGGCATCGGGACGCGAGGCTTCGGCTTTCGACGGCATTCCGCAATTGAGGCATTGAATGGTGATTAAAGAAGGAACCGTTTCGCTGAATCTCTGCGCGCCCTGGCTATATTGCGATGTTTCATCGGCGCCAATCGAAACTTCGACTTCAAGCACGGTTTCGCCCCCTTGAATGCGGTCACCGTTTTTCAAATGCGCTGTTTCGACTTTTAACCCGTTGACGAAAGTTCCGTTGGTCGAGCCTAAATCGCGCAGGAAAGCCTGCGGCGGAGCGATTTCAAGAAGACAGTGATGTCGTGAAAAAAAGCGGTCGTGCGGCAGGCAAAACTGTGATTCTTCGCTTCGCCCGATCATAAAAGTTTCGTGTTGGTCAAACGTGAAAACGCGTCCCGTCTGCGGACCGGCTATCACACGCAATGTTACTCGCATTAAATAAAATTTATCCCACTATAATTGCTATAAAGAATATAATTGAAATCAAAAAACTGATCACGCCAGTCACGATTCCGCCGATTGCCAAATTTCGCCCGCCGAACTGTATAGGATTTTCATTGGCGTTTTTCAAACCTAAATAACCGGTCACGAGTGCCGCCGCACCGAACGGAATTCCGCCATAGCAACAAACAAACACTATAGCAAAAATCCCCAGAACGAGCGAAATGGTCGGCAGAGTTTGATTTTGCCCTTGAATTTGACCCGGGTGAAAAGGCTGATTTTGCGGCGTCGGATGATAGGATTGATTAATTTGTAACGGCTGATTTTCCCAGGGCGACAACGGCTGGTAATTTTCCCAATTTTGCTGCGTGGTTCTGGCTCGATTGAGCATCACGGTCGGCGGCGCGTCATCTACAAAAGGCGTCAGAGTTCCGCCGTCAGTCAGACAAAAATTGAGATTGTCGTCAACATAAGTTTGATTGCAGACCGGGCAAATTTTCATATCAAAATTAAATTATTGAAGCGTGCATCTGAGGGAAATTGTTTAGATTATTTCTCGCTACAGTTTAATCTGTTGAAATAACCGGATTTTATTTACTGATTTCAAAATCCGAAAACGCAATTTTCACCGCATCGCCCGAATAAAGTCCCGCCACGCCGCCGTTGTATCCATCTGTATTGTCTATCGCCTTTATAAACACGCCGTTAATATAAAAGTTCATTTTTTTGTTTTCATCGCGAACTTCCAAAACATTTTTTTGCGTGCCGTCCTTAATTGCGGTTGAACGCTTCCAGCTTTCGACTATAATTTCGTCGCCCGGCGTGTGACGGACAACCCGGTATTTCCCGCTTTTCGAATCAATTAGAAAAGCGTAATCCTGCGTCAAAGGAACGGGATTACTGTGAATCACTAACCCAAAACCTAAAGCCGAACTGTCTTGGTTAACATTTTTAACGGCAACTTTGGTCGTAGCGTTTTCAGTTTTATAAACGTTATCTTTCGTACATAAAACGTAGTAATAACCTTTCTCTTTTGAACCCATCACAAATTCGCCGCCCGTAAATTCCGTCGTGCCAATGTCCGTATCGCCTTTGACCCATTCGGACAAATTAATTTTCTGCGTCGTCGCTCTATTGACAGGCGTCGGACTTTTTTGCGAAGTATTGGCAATGAAAACTCGATTTGAGTTGCTTTTGGCGTTTTCCTGATTTGCCGCCCAGAAGACAAATCCGACGAATCCGCCGCCGCATAATAAAACCAAGCCGCCTAAAATGCCTACCGCCCACAGCCAGCCTTTCGATTTTTTTGCCGGCGGCTGTATTGAAAATTGATTCGGATTTTGATTCCAGCCGCTCTGCCCGCCGGATTGACTGCCGAAAGATTGATTCGGCGCCGTCGAACGCGGTTGATTGAGCAAAACTGTTGCCGGCAGCGAATTGTCAACGGCTTTTGATTGCGACAAAGTTGCGCCGTCGTCAAGACAAAAATTCAAGCCGTCATCACTATAGGTTTTCTGACATCTCGGACAAATTTTCATTTTCTTTTTACCGTGTTTATTTTATGGAAGTTGAAAAACGGTTTTTTATTATACGATATTTTTAGCTGTAGATGTTCGGGGAAAATTAATTTATGAAAATTTAAGACAAACCGTTGCCGCAGCGCCCGCAAAATTTAATGTGCGGCGGAAATTTACCGCCGCATCGCTGGCAGATTTTCTCAACTTGCCGCGGAGCGTTTACCGAGTAATTCGACTGGAAGCCGATTGGGGAAGCTACAGTATTGTTTGCCGATTGCGTTATATTCAAACCGCAACGCCCGCAAAATTTTGAAAGCGGCGGCAGTGTCGTCGAACAGCGCGGGCACGGAAAACTTTTTGTTCCTTCGACTTCGCTGATGACGTTAAACGAACGATTGCCGCATTTGCCGCAAAACTTTACGCCTTGCGCGAAACGGGCATTGCAGTTTGTGCAGGCGACGATGCCGGGCATAACGCTCGATTGCGGTGATCCGCCGCTGCTTCCGCCGGTTCCCGACGGCGAAGGATGGCTGCTAGATTCTTCGCGTAACGATTTGAGTTGCGCTTGTATAACTTGTTCGTTCGCGCCTTCGCGAATTTCGATGACTCGCTCGTCGTCTTTTTCTCCGATTTTGGAAACTCTTAAAACGTGACGCCCGGCGGGAATCATCGTCAAAATTAATTTTCCCGAACTGCCGATACTTCCCTTGCGCTCGTCGTTGACATAAACCTCGGCATTGACCGGCGCGAGAATTACAAGGCGCGAGGTTCCGACGTTTTTTTTATCTTCGACATCTTCTGCTGCCGCTTCAAGTTCCGTAATCCATTCGCCGACGCTTGCCGGACGCTTCGCCGGTTCGATTTCGAGCGCTCGCATAATCACTCGTTCGACATCAGGCGGAATGTCCGTTCGCAGGGTTGAAAGCGGCGGCGGCGTGTGCATAATTTTCTGCATCACAAGTTGCATCAAATCGCCCACAAAAGGCGTTCTGCCGCCGAACATCAAATAAGCGATGGTTCCTAAAGCATACACGTCGGCGCGAACGTCAACGCCGAGTTCCGGCTGCATTTGTTCGGGCGACATAAATTCCGGCGTTCCGATAATTCCCCGTGAAGAAGGCGTGGCGTTTGAATTGGCATCGGTTACCGTGGCGTTAACGATTTTTGCCAAGCCGAAATCGCCGACTTTGATAAATCCGTCGCCGCTTTTGCCCTTATTCATTATAAAAATGTTCGCCGGCTTTAAATCTCGATGAAGAATTCCCGCATCATGCGCCGCTTCCACGCCGTCGGCGATTTGGCGCAAAAGTTTGACGGCACGCTTGACGGGCAAAGTTCCCTCACGCCGCAGAAGCCGGTGCAGCGTTTCGCCTTCAACGTATTCCATCACCAGATAAAAAATGCCTTCCGCCGATTCGCCGAAATCAGTTACGTCAACAATATGCGGATGGTTGACCGAAGCCGCCGACATCGCTTCGCGCTCGAAACGGGCAATCGCTTCGCCTTCCTGCAAATCTTCGCTATTTAAAATATCCTGCCGCACGGTTTTAACCGCTACCTGACGCGTGCCCAAATTTTTGTCGCGCGCCAGATAAACTTGTCCCATCGCGCCGCGTCCCAATCTTTTTTCGATAAAATAGCGATTGGCGAGTAATTGACTGCCGGGCAAAGTTTGGCGGGTCGGCGTTTGATCGTGCGGACAAAAATTTACTTCATCCGCAAAGCACAATTCACATTTCGGGCATTCCTTCATTCTTTTTTATTTTCCCTGTTAATCGGAAATTTTCAAAATTGCCGATACGAATATTTTGTTTTTAAATTGCGATAAATTATGATATTTAAACTATGAAAGGTGAAAATGAAGCATTAAGCGTGTGTCAAATTATTAACTTTATGGAGAAAGATTACGTGATTTTCGGCTGTCGTGAGCCAATTAAATATAAAATCATTTTAATGGGAGAGGAAGCAGTTTCCTGTCAACGTCACTATGAATTTATGAAAAGTGAAGTTGAAAAACATGGAATGTCAGAAATGATCGAAGTTATCGAGATAAACGATAACAAATCAAAAAAATCTTAGAAAGCCGTCCGGCACTACACTTTATTTTCCGCCGTTGTTATAATTCAAATCATAAATACGGGTTGTTAGCTCAGTTGGTAGAGCAACGGACTCTTGTTCATTGAAATAGGAGCGTTCATTGGAAACAATGAACTGAAAATGCGGCTGTATGCTGGAAAACCCTGAGAGCTTCAAATACGACTTGGAAGGAGCGTGAAAATTTTGAAGATTGGGCAATCAGCAGGCAACCTTGATATTTTATATTTCAAGAAAGCCCTCAGAGACTATACGCCGCACGCCCAAACAGTTTCGGCTGTGGGCGATGAGATAGTCCAGACTACAACGCTGAAATCTTTAGCGGCTGGCGAAAGTCAGAGTGGTATGTAATCCGTGGGTCGCAGGTTCGAGCCCCGCACAGCCTACCATATTTGGAAAAGACAGGTTTTTATAATCTGTCTTTTTTACTTTAAAGAACTTTCATATAAGAATTTAGACTTTTTATGCATTTTGCGCGTCTAAAATTTCGAGCGTGAAATGATTTTGCGCTGAAAAGCGCGTTTGCTAAAATTCTCGTGCTGCAGATGGGCGATATTCACGAGTAATGTTTTTTAACTTAACCGATGAGCAATTGGTCGAATTGGCAGTTACGGACAATCCGGATGCTTTCGGCGAAATCGTTAAAAGATGGGAGCGAAAGATATTTGCCCTGTGTTTCGGTATGCTCGTCCGCGAGGACGAAGCCAAAGACGCGGCGCAAGAGACATTTATCGCGGCTTACCGAAATTTGAAAAATTTTCGCGGCGATGCCAAAGTCTCATCCTGGCTGCACCGCATCGCGGTCAACCAGTGTTTGACAACCAAACGTCGTCAGAAAACGCGTTCCGAGAGTTTCCTTGACGATGAGCATAACGCGGACGAAAAATTCTTTGTCGCGCCATCGCGCCAGATGCCTTCGCGGACGAGCGAGCAGAACGAGCGTTTATTTTTGGTTCGTCAGGCGGTCGGTTCGCTGCCCGAAGATTTGCGGGAAGTTATCGTGATGAAGGAATTTGAAGAAATGACGTTTCAGGAAATTTCCGATGCTTTGGAATTGCCGTTAAGTACGGTAAAAAGCCGTTTATATACCGCACTTAAACAATTGCGAATGAAATTAGAAAGAACTCCGGTCGAAGTAATTTAAGTGAAATAAAAAAGATATGTCGTATAACAATCAGAACAGCGCGACTTGCCGGTTTGCCGAGCAGATAGTTTCTTATCTGTATGATGAATGCGCAAAAGACGAGAAAACCAAATTTGAAGCGCATTTAAAGGATTGTTCCCGGTGCGCCGATGAATATGCGGGTTTTGGGTTTGTCCGTTCTTCGGTTCTAGAGTGGCGGAACGAAGATTTTTCGATGATGACAACTCCCGTTTTTGATATTCCGGCAAATAAAAACGAAAAGTCTCCATTTAAAATCTCTACTGAATCAATTAACTGGTTAAGCGGCATCAGAAAATTGTTTTCTTTTAATCCCGCGTTGGCATTGGCAACATTAGGATTCTTGATTATTTGTGCCGGCGTTACTTTATTCATGGTGAATTTTCCAAGAAGCAACGAAATTGTGGAAAACGGCGGCGAGAAAGACTCTGTTAAAACAATCGTTACACCGACTGTTGAAATTTCAAAAAAACCGGACGATGAAAAAGTCATTGACATACCCGGCATAAAAGTTGAAAAATCTGATTCGCCGTTACTTAATACTAATAATTTGCCGCGACAAAAAGAGCCGGAAAAGCAAGTTATTCCGGTTAAATCGGTGGTTAAAGTTTCGGACAACGCTGCCAAAAACATTCCAAATGTTTCGGCAATAAAATCAAAGGAAACGAACGACAGAAGAATCAAACCAATCAAAAAACAACAGGTTCCGAATCTAAACGATGGGGAAGATGATGAGGACGAAACTATTCGGCTTGCCGATTTGTTTGATGAACTTGACACTAAATGATTACGAAACAACAAGTTATGAAAAGATTAAATTTGATTGCTGTAATTTTCACTGCTTTGCTGGTTGCCACATCTTTTTCGACGGCGACGGCGCAGGATGAAATGCCGCCCGAAAATGCCGCGAAGCAAGATTTAAACGGACAAAGGCGTCCGAACTTGCTGGCTGAATTAGATTTAACAACCGAACAGATCCAGCAAATTCGTCGCATAAATGCGGACAAAAAATCTTTGAGGCGCGAGGCGCAGCTAAAAGTTCGTGAAGCAAATCGCGCGCTTGACCAAGCCATCTACGCTGACAGAGCCGATGAGACGGAAATCCAAACTCGTTTAAAAGACCTGCAAACGGCACAAGCTGAAGTTTCCAAAATTCGCTCGATGATCGAATACGCCGTGCGAAACGTGCTCACGCCTGCGCAGCTCGTCAAATTCCGCGAAGTGCGACAGAGTTTTGTGGAAAATATGGAAAACCGCTTTAACCGTCCGCGCAGCCGTTCGCTCAATAATCAGAATCAAAGATTTATTAATCGCCAACGACGCTTGCGCCCGAACAAATAATTCTCGCCTGAAACTTGAATTTTAATTCTTTCCGCCGACTAAAATATAGGAGTCGGCTTTTTACTTTTACCCTTTTACTTTTTACTTTTCACTTCCGGTCGTTGTAACCTTTTAGAATCTCGAAAAAGACAACCGGCGAATGAATTTACTCAAAAAATTTTTGTTTGAATTGCAGGAAGTAACCAACCTGATTATTTCCGCGTTTCTGGGACTTTTTAAAAGTCCGCATTACTTTAAGGAAACAGTTCAGCAAATGGATTTAATCGGCGTCGGTTCCCTGCCGATTGTTTTGCTGACCGGATTTTTCACTGGCGGCGTGTTGATTCTGCAAACTTATCCGACTTTCGAGTATTACGCTTTGCAGGACCAAGCCGGAAAATCCGTAGCGACTTCGCTTATCCGTGAACTCGGACCGGTATTAACGGCTTTGATGGTTTCGGGTCGCATCGGTTCGGCGATTGCCGCTGAATTAGGTTCGATGGTCGTTTCGCAGCAAATTGACGCGATGCGTGCGCTCGGCACCGATCCGAATCGAAAACTTGTCGCTCCGCGCGTCGTCGCTTTAATTTTTATGCTGCCGCTTTTGACGGTTGCCGCCGACATTTTCGGCATTATCGGAGGCGGGATTGTAGCGACGGGAATTTTCAATCTCGACTACAATGCTTATATTACTTCCGTTCGATTCGGCATTACGACCGAAGATATACTCGGCGGCGTTGTCAAACCGCTGTTTTTCGGCTTGATTATCGGCAGTATTTCCTGTCACAAAGGATTAAGCACGACGGGCGGAACGGTCGGCGTCGGACTTTCTACGACAAATTCGGTGGTTCTCTCTTCAATTGTCGTGATTATTTTTGACTTCTTCCTTTCGCGGGCAATTAATTCGCTTCTCGACATAAAATACATCTAACCCGTATAATGAGACGAAAAATTATGCTCTCATCAACTACGGAAGAAACAGTCTTACCCGAACAAACCAACGAAGCGGAAGAACTCGAACAGACCGATTTGGAGGACGCGGTTGATAATGTCGAGCGGATCGTTCCGGCGATTGAGTTTCGCGACGTGCATCTTTCGTTTGAAGATAAAAAGATTTTGAACGGCATCAGCTTCACGGTCAGGCGCGGCGAGACGAAAGTTATTTTAGGCAGAAGCGGCGGTGGAAAATCCACCACGATTCGGCTTATTCTCGGACTTCTCAAACCGGATTCGGGACAGATTTTAATTGACGGCGAAGATATTACCGGTTACAGCGAAATCGAAATGATGAAGGTGCGCGCTAAAATCGGGATGGTTTTTCAGGAAGGCGCGTTATTTGATTCACTTTCGGTTTATGATAACGTAGCTTATCGTTTGCACGAGCAAGGCATCGGTGAAGAAGAAGTTGAGCGAGAAGTTCGCCGGATGCTTCAATTCGTAGATTTGGAAGATGCGATTGACAAAATGCCTGATGAGCTTTCCGGCGGAATGCGGCGGCGCGTTGGTATCGCCCGCGCGCTGGTCGGTGACCCGGAAATCGTTATGTTTGACGAACCGACCGCGGGACTTGACCCGCCGACGGCGCGAACAATCTGCGAACTCGCCATCAAACTGCGTGATTTGGAAGACGTGTCTTCAATCTTTGTAACGCATGAGATGAAGAATCTCGAGTATTTATCCTCGGAATATGCGACGGTTAATGAAAATGGCGAAGTCGTTTTTGAACAGGAAGGCGAAAAGCTTTGCTTGATAAATACGGAAATTGTGATGCTCAATGAAGGCAAAATTATATTTACCGGCAAAGACGAAGAATTCCGCTCGACGAAAGACCCGTATATATTAAAATTTATTCGCGGCAAGTAAAATATGGATGTTAAGGTTGAAAATATTTTATTTCAACCTTAAACACAAAAATTTACATCTAAAACAAGCATATGCCACCAACCCAAGGAAATTTAGGATTCAGTCAATTGCGCGTCGGCATTTTTGTGCTTTTCGGATTGGCGGTTTTAGCGTTTTTAATTTTGAACGCGAGCGGAAATTTCAATCCGTTCGAGAAAAAACTTCGGCTTAAAGCTCGTTTCGCCGGTGCCGACGGGTTACGTGACGGCGCGGAAGTCCAACTGGCAGGCGTCAACATCGGCAAAGTCGAAAGCGTCAATTTATTGCCGCCCGACAGTCCCGAAAACGCCCGGGTCGAAGCCGTTTTATTAGTTAATCGAAATTTGGACGGCAGACCGCTTTCCGAACGGGTTCGTACCGATTCGACCGCGCAGCTTGTCGCTACTTCGATTCTGGCAAACGACAAATTGATAAATATTTCGCCCGGCACAACGAACGGCGCGCCGGTTTCTGAAAACGATGTGCTGGCTTCGACTTCGGCGATGTCCATTAACCAACTGACACAAACCGGCAATGAACTTTTGCAGCAAATCAATAAGATGGCGATTCCCACCAACGAAATTCTGAACAAAGCCAATCGCGGCGAAGGAACTTTGGGACGCGTTATCAACGACGATTCTTTATATACCAATCTTGACGCAACGGTCGGCGAAACGAAAGTAACGCTGGCGAAATTACAAAACACGATTGACCGCATCAACAGCGGCGACGGCAGCGCCGGGAAACTTCTCAACGACCCGGAACTTTATGACAATTTGAACCGAAGCGTCGTTCAGCTTGAAGCGATTTCACGAGATTTACGCGCCGGTAAAGGAACTGCCGGAAAACTTTTGTCCGACGAAGCGCTTTACAATGATGCCCGCGACGCAATTGCTGATTTGCGAGTTTCCGCTGCGAAGATCAACGGCATCGCCGACGATTTTAAGTTGATTTCCAACGATTTGAGAGAAGGAAAAGGAACGGCAGGAAAAATTTTGAAAGATGAGCGGCTTTACGATGACGCGCGTGTCGCAATCGCTAGACTGAATTCGACGGCGGAAAAATTTGATGTCATTATCGGCGATGCCCAAGCCGGTAAAGGCACGCTTGGTAAACTTTTAACCGACGAAACGCTTTATAACAACGTCAATCAAACCGCCTCAAATGTAAATCAACTTTCATCTGAAGGCACAAAACTGATTTACGATTTTCGCCAAAATCCGAAAAAGTATCTGACAGTTCAATTCAAACTTTTCTAATCAAAAAAGCGAGCCGGATTTGTCCGGCTCGCTTTTTAATATTGTGGTGCCGAGGACGAGACTCGAACTCGTACGGTTTACACCACACGCCCCTCAAACGTGCGCGGCTACCAATTACGCCACCTCGGCTTAACTTCGAAAAACTTATAACCAGCTTTCCATTAAATTTTCAAAACTACTGCTGATTTGCATTTGCCGCCACCGGCGGTTTCGGCTCATCAATCTTCGCCGCCGTATTCAATGCGGCATTTGAAGAAGCGTTTGTCGCGGTATTAGTTAAAGAATTCGTATTTACAACTACAGCAACATTCGACTGCAGATTTGTATTTGCCGCATTAACGTTCGCATCAACAGCTACATTTGCATTGGTATCAGCGGCGTTCGCCTCAGATGCCGGCGTTGCTTCGGCAGGCGTTTCGGCGACTGATTCCAAAACAGAGACACCACCGTTTAACGCAGGCATCGCCAGAAGGAGAGCCGAGAGCATAAAAATGCTTGCCGCGACAATCGTAATTTTCGATAAAATCGTTTGCGACCCGCGCGGCTGAAAAGCCGTGCTTGAAATATTGCTGGTAAAAAGCGCTCCCGCATCGGTTTTGCCCGGTTGGAGCAGAACGCTCGCAATCAAAGCGACGCAGGAAACAAAAAACAACGTGTATAATAAATAAGTCACTGTGATAAATTCCAATTATTTGTAATTAACTATTGCAGCGAAACTTTCCGCTTCGAGGCTCGCTCCGCCGACCAATGCGCCGTCAATATCTGCCTGCCGCATCAAGCCCGCGATGTTATCGGGTTTGACCGAGCCGCCGTAAAGAATTCTGGTTTCCTCTGCAACCTCTTCACCCTGCGTTTCGCCAATGGTTTGGCGAATAAAGCCGTGCATTTCTTGAGCCTGTTCAGGCGTGGCAACTCGTCCGGTACCAATTGCCCAAACAGGCTCGTAAGCGATTATGATACGTTCCACATCCGAAACTGTCAAACCGGCTAACGCGCCGACAAGCTGCGTTTTCACGACCGATTGGGCATTACCCGCTTCCCTTTCCGTCAACATTTCACCGACGCAGACAATCGCCTTTAAGCCGACCGCCAAACACGCTTTCGTCTTTTTATTAACACTCTCATCAGTTTCGCCGAAAAACTGCCGGCGCTCGGAATGTCCGATGATAATGTGCGACGCTCCGACATCTTTTATCATTTCCGCGCCGACCTCGCCCGTGCGCGCACCGTATTTTTGCTCAGTCGAACAATTCTGCGCCGCAACTCTAATGTTCGAACCTTCCAATCTATCGGCGATGGTTTTCAAATGAACAAATACCGGCGCGATGACGACTTCGCAGTGATTCGCGTTTGCTACCAAAGGCTTTAACGCCAACGCCATGTCAACCGCTTCGCCGAGCAGTTTATACATTTTCCAATTTCCCGCGATAACAGGTTTTCTCATATTTTCATTAATTCTAGTGCGTTTTTGTAACCACGCGACTTTATAAAACAATTGTTTAGCACAAAATCTTCTCAAGTCCAATTTGCTTGCCAGCCGTTCCGTCCTTAATGAAGCCGGTTCTTCGATAGCCAAACTTTTCGTAAAACGGTGTGCCTGTAATGCTGGCTTCAAGTTTAAGAAGATTGATTTTGTTTTCGGCTGCAATCTTTTCAATCGCTCGCAACAATCGCATTCCGATTCCTGTTCTTTGGTATTCGGGAAGTACGAAAAATGTTACTAAGTTTGAATCTTCAATGGCAACAGTGCCGACAACTTGATTGTCAACTTCTGCGACTATGCAATTCCTTTTCTGATTTAGAAGAACC
>Ga0136614_10002270_pt1 | contig 11897 bp, 15 predicted proteins | sample AntDrymUQ2792106_2_FD_106643 | JGI IMG/M metagenome (GOLD analysis project Ga0136614, IMG submission 106643) | Polar desert sand microbial communities from Dry Valleys, Antarctica - metaG UQ279 (21.06) | ecosystem: Environmental > Terrestrial > Soil > Desert | place: Antarctica: Dry Valley...
GAGGGTGAGCGACGGGACTCGAACCCGCGACCGCCTGGACCACAACCAGGAGCTCTACCAACTGAGCTACGCCCACCGCGCATAGGCAGCCGGGCTTCGGCCACCACCGCGAATCTAGCACTGGACCGCCCGCGGATATCATCGCTCGAGGCGTGGGCACAACGCTTCGGCCAACGGCCCCGCACCACCTGGCTCGATGACCGAACCCCGTCCCGTGATCCTCGCCGTGGACGACGACCCCGGCGCCCTCGGAAGATCGAAGACCAGCTGCGTCGTAGCTACGAGCGCGACTACTCCGTGGTCTGCGAGTCCGTGTGCTCGTCTGCGCTGGAGCGTCTGCGCCAGCTTCGCGAGGCCGGAGCGCTGGTGCTCGCCGACCAGCGGTCGAACGGCCTGACGGGAGCCGATCTCCTCGGCCGGGCTCGCGACCTCCACCCCCACGCCCGCCGGGCGCTGCTGATCGACTGGGACCATGCTGGTCCGCGGGGACTCCCTGGCCGCGAGCATGTCCCACTACCTGCGCGACCAGATCGCGGCGACCGAGAACATCGAGCTGCGCCTGCGCACTGAGATCATCGACGGCTCGGGCGAGCAGCGTCTCGAGCAGCTGAGCCCTGCGCGACAAGACGACCGGCACGGTGGAGACCATCCCCGCCTCCGCCCTCTACGTCCTCATCGGCGCCCGGCCTCACACCGGCTGGGTGCCGGAGCGGGTGAGGCGCGACGACTGGGGCTACCTGCTCACCGGCCCCGACGTGGCGGACGAGGACGGCTGGCCGCTGGAGCGGCCTCCGCTCATGCTCGAGACGAGCCTTCCGGGCGTGTTCGCGGTCGGCGACGTGAACCACTGGTCGGTCGCACGGGTGGCGTCGGCGGTCGGGGAGGGATCCGTGGTGATCAAGCAGGTCCACGAGACCCTGCTCGTCTGAGCCTGAGGCAGCCGACCTCCGGGCTAGCTTCCCCGAGCGTGCTGGAGCGCGTCCGGAGCAACCCCTCGGCCATCCTCCTGTTCGTCCAGCTCGGGGGCGTCCTGCTCTATCCGTTCATGGAGGGCAGCGACGCCGGCCGGGCGTTGTTCAGCGTCTTTGGGATCGGCGTGCTGGGGCTGGCCGTGCTGGCCGTGCGCAGCACCCCCACCCTCACCTGGGTCAGCTGGCTGCTCGCCGTCCCCATCACCGTCCTGTTGGCCATCCAGGCCTTCGGCGAGCACGACGAGCTGCTGCCCTGGTCCTCGGCGCTCGAGGCGGCGCTGTACTTCTACGCGGCCTGGGCGTTGGTGCGCTACATGCTCGCCGACCACGTGATCACGACCGATGAGCTGTTCGCCGTCGGCGCGACCTTCACGCTGGTGGCCTGGGGCTTCGCCTACACGTTCCAGGTGGTCCAGGCGATCGAGCCGGACAGCTTCACCGCCGCCCTCAACGTGGGCGCCGACCGCACCTGGATGGAGCTCCTGTTCCTCAGCTTCACGACGCTCACGAGCACCGGCCTCAGCGACGTGACCCCGGTCAAGGCCTTCGCGCGCGGCGTGGTGATGATCGAGCAGCTGGCGGGGCTCGGCTACGTGGCCATGGTGGTGTCACGCCTCGTGGGCCTGATGGTGCTGCGCGGGCAGGGCCGGCCTGCGGGTACCGACGGTGATCAGGCGGGTTAGTGGTGCGTCCTCCATGTGGGCCGAATAGGGCCGGTCTGGGCGCGAAACTGACGGCCGGATAGAGGTTCGGCGCCCGGAAGGTGTGCGATGTGCCCATCCGGTGTGAGGGCCCGGCGCGGCGGGGAACAATCCCAGCGCGGGCAACCAGGGGAGATATCGACGCGATGATGCTTGGCGATCGAGTCGGGCAGGGGACGCGGCTGGAGTGCGAGGAGTGTGGTGCGCACGCGGTGCTGCGGGACGAGGACTACCGGACGCTGCTGGCCTACGGAGACGGCCGCCTGCGCTGCGAGGTCTGCGGCGTGTACGGGCCGTTCGGGCCGGCGGAGAAGGCCGCGCCGCTGCGCGACGCTCTGGCGCTGCGCTAGGCCGGCACAGGCACGGGAATGTCCGCTCAGACCGACCAATTAGAGGCCTTGTCGCAGAGGAGTCCGCGCGGCCCTCTCGAACAGGGGGCGATGCCCATGCTCGCCGCCGTCGGCTCCGCCCCCTCGCGGATGTTCGGCTTCAACCTGCGCGCAGGCCCGCTGGCCGGCGCGGAGGCCAGGCACGCGTTCGCGGCCGCCGAGGAGAGCCTGTCCGAGGAGGAGCGCCAGCCCGTCCTCCTCCTGCTGACCGAGCTGGTCACGAACGCCGTGCGCCACGGCGACGGGGTCGAAAGGCCACGCGGCGTGGCGGTGAAGATCGTGGAGTCCGAGACCGGAGTGGGCGCCGCGGTGACCAATCCCGGAGGTGGCTTCGAGTGGGAGGGCCGCCGAAGCGACGACCCGCTCGAGCCCGGCGGCTACGGCCTGGTGCTGGTGGACAGCATGTCGAGCCGCTGGGGCATCGACCGCTGCGCCGGCAGCATCACGGTCTGGTTCGAGATGGATCGTGCCGCGGCCTGAGGCTGCGGCACCCCTCGCTCAGCTGACCTCGATCGGCCCGGCGGGCACGGTCGGCGCCGTCTGCTCGGCCACGGCCTCGGTCGTCTCGCCCGGAAGGCCCTCTTCCTTGGCGCAGATCACCCGAAACGAGCCGGTGCCCAACTCCGCGTTGGGGCGCACCGGGAGGCCACGAATCGAGTCCCACCCCAGGCGCTCGACCTCGAACGGGTTCATCTCGACGGCCGTGGCCGGGTACTCGCACGACTCGTTGTGCTGGTCGATCGCCTTCGAGATCGCCTCGAGGTTCTTGACCTCAGAGTCGGCCGTCATCGTGCGGCCGGCGCCGCGAGGACCTTGGTGTAGTGCTCGACCGTGTGCGCGAGCCCCTCGCGAAGCGAGATCTCGGGCTCCCAGTCGAGCAGCTCGCGCGCTCTGGTGATGTCCGGGCGCCGCACCTGAGGGTCGTCCACGGGCAGCGGCTCGTACTGGATCTCCGACGAGGACTCCGTCAGCTCCACCACCAGCTGCGCCATCTCCAGCAGGCTCATCTCGTCCGGGTTGCCGATGTTCACTGGATCGTGCACATCGGACTCATTCAGCGCCACCAGGCCGCGAACCAGGTCCTGGACGTAGCAGAAGCTCCGCGTCTGCGACCCCTCGCCGAAGACGGTGACCGGCTGCCCGGTCAGCGCCTGGCGCAGGAACGTGGGCACCGCGCGACCGTCGTTGGGGCGCATTCGCGGCCCGTAGGTGTTAAAGATGCGGGCGATGCAGGTGTCCACCCCCTGCTGGCGCAGGTAGGCCATCGTCAGCGCCTCGGCGTAGCGCTTGGCCTCGTCGTAGACGCCGCGCGGCCCGATCGGGTTGACGTTGCCCCAGTAGGTCTCGGGCTGCGGGTGCACCAGCGGGTCGCCGTAGACCTCGCTGGTGGAGGAGATCATGAAGCGCGCGCGGTGCTTCTTGGCCAGCCCCAGTGCGTTGTGTGTTCCGTAGGCGCCCACCTTGAGCGTGTGCAGGGGCAGCCGCGCGTAGTCGATCGGCGACGCCGGCGAGGCCATGTGGTAGACGAAGTCCACTGGCTCGTCTATCTCGAAGTGGCTCGTGATGTCCACCATCTCGAAGCGAAAGGCCGACTCGCGGATGTGCTCGATGTTGTTGAGCGATCCGGTCTCGAGGTTGTCCACACAGATGACGCGGTGGCCGCGCTCCAGCAGGTAGTCGCAGATGTGGGAGCCGAGGAAGCCGGCTCCGCCGGTGACGATTGAGGTGGGCATCGCGCTTCAAAGATAACGTCGGTAGCTCGATGCCGCAGCATTAGCGCCGCAAATGCGCGAGCTAAATGACCGAGCCGCGCCGCCGCTGCATTAGGTGCCGTTCTCGATCTCCATGTGTCGGACGGGGACGTCAAACCGCTCCCGCGCCTGCTCGACGATCCCCTCCTCCATCCAGTTGCGCTCCCCGCCGGTGTGGGTGAACAGCACGATCTCATCCGCGTCGAAGGTCTGGAGGGCGTCCTGAGCGGCGAGCAGGGCGTCCGACTCGCCGGTGTCCCCCGCTGCATCCACCCCTTCCTCGTCCATGCGCTCGACGGTCTCCTGCTGCACCTCGTCGGCGCGGGCGATGGCCGCATCGGGATCGTCCAGGAGCCAGCGGGTGCGGGTGTTCAGCGCCGGAGCCACCACCAGCACCTCGGCGGACGCGGCCTCGTCGGATCCTACGGCGCTCTTCAGGGCGTCGCCGGACACGGGCTCGGATACCAGGGCAAGGATCTTCTTCGTCATATCCCTTCCCTACCCACTGGGTGGACCGCGCACGCGCCACGACGAGCTATACCTTCACGACCTGGCCGGTCTTCGCCGACGCCCGGGCCGCCTGGATCACCTCCAGGCCGGCGATCGCGGCCGCCGCGCCGGTCGGAGGCGCCGTCCCCTCGCGGATCGCCTGCACCACGCCGCGGTAGAAGCTCGGGTAGGAGCCCGGCTCGGTGGGCACCGCCGTGGCGTGATCGGCGTCGCCCAACCGCCCCCAGCGCTCGGGTGGCTCGCTGCCCCAGGCGGGGTCGGCCGGCGATCGGCCCGCGCGCAGATCGTCCTCCTGGGCGTCGAGTCCCCTTTTCACGTAGGCGGCGCGCGATCCGAGCACGCGCATGCGGGGCCCGGCCTGCGCCGCCACCTGGCTCATCCACAGATGCGAGCGCACGCCCGAGACGTGGGTGAGGGCCACGAACGCGTCGTCGTCGACCTCGACCCCGGCGCGGCGGCGGTCGAGCTCCGCGTACACCGCGTCCACGGGCCCGAACAGCAGCAGCGCCTGGTCGATCAGGTGCGAGCCGAGGTCGAACAGCACGCCGCCCGCCTCGGCGTGATCACCGCGCTCGCGCCACGCGTCCTCCCGCGGGGTGGGGCGCCAGCGCTCGAAGCGGGACTCGAAGCGCCGGACGTCGCCGAGGGCGCCGTCCGCGAGCAGGCGCCGCACGGTCAGGAAGTCGCCGTCGAAGCGGCGGTTGTGAAACACGGCCAGCATCAGGCCACGCTCCTGCGCCGCCGCGTCCAGCGCACGCCCGTCGGCGGGCAGAGCCGCCAGCGGCTTGTCCACCACCGCGTGCATGCCCCGCGCGAGGGCCGCCAGGCCGAGCTCCACGTGGGCCCGGTTGGGCGCCGCCACCACGGCCAGGTCGTGGCCTGGGCCCACCTCGGCGAAGGACCCCGCCACGGTCACGCCGGGATAGCGGTCTCGCACCCGCGCCGCGCGGCCCAGGTCGGAGGTGACCACGGTGGCCAGCTCCAACCCGGGCTCGGCGGCCACGAGCGGGGCGTGGAGCACCTCGCCGGCCAGGCCGTAGCCCGCGAGCGCCACGCGCAGGGCGCTCACGGGCATCTCCGCTGCCGCCCGGTCAGACGCGCCCCGCGGCCTGTCGCTGCCTCCTCGCCAGGGCGTCGATGATCACCGCGGCCAGCAGCACCGCGCCGGTGACCATGAACTTCCACGAGGACTCCAGCGCCAGCAGGTCCATCCCGTTCGAGATCGACTGGATGACCAGCCCGCCGAGGATCGCCGTCCAGACGGACCCGCGACCCCCGAAGAGGCTCGTGCCGGCGATCACCGGCGCCGCGATGGCCAGCAGCAGCAGGTCGCCGCTGCCCGACGACTGGTTCACGGCCAGCAGCCGCGAGGCCAGCATCAGCCCGCCCACCGCGGCCATGGCCGACGCGAGCATGAACACGACCACGCGGACGCGATCGACGTGGATCCCCGCCCGCCGCGCCGCCTCGGCATTGCCGCCGACGGCGAAGATGTGCCGCCCGAACCGAGTGCGGCTGGTGACGTAGTAGAACGCGAGCGCGAAGCCCATCAGGATGAGCACCGCCAGCGGCACGCCCCGGTCGGCGTTCAGCACGGCCACGGCGCCGAGCGTGACCGCCGCCACCAGCACGATGCGGATCACGATGGTGGCCAGCGGCTGGCTGGGCAGGTCTGCCGCCTCACGCTTGCGGCGGCCGTTGAGCGAGATCAGCGCGAACGCCGCGATCGCCACGATCGCCAGCACCCAGCCGAACATGTCACTGTAGAACGTGCCGGTCAGGCCGACGACCTTCTCGTCGGTGATGTTGATCGTGCCTGTGGACCCGAGCACCTGCAGCTGCGCGCCCTGGTAGGCCAAGAGGCCGGCGAGGGTGATCACGAACGACGGCACGCCAAAGCGGGTGAACAGCATCCCGTGCAGGAAGCCGATCGCCGTACCGGCCAGCACCGCCGCCGCGATCGCCGTGTAGGGCGACCAGCCGTGCTTGACGGAGAGGACGGCCATGACCGAGGCACACAGCCCGCTCACCGCGCCGACCGAGAGGTCGATCTCACCCAGCAGCAGCACCAGCACCACGCCGATCGAGATGAGCGCCACCCCCGTCATCTGCAACATGAGGTTGGTGAGGTTGGTGGACGTGAGAAAGCGGTCTTCCTGGATCTGGAAGACCGCCCAGATGACGACGATCGCGATGATTACCCTCAGCTCGCCCAGGTCGCCCTGGACGAAACGGCGCAGGAAGTCGGCCCGCGGGGGCGTGACCTCCACCTCGGTGACGGTCGCGGCCGCCTGGCCTCCGGGCGCGCTCATGACTGTCCTTTCGTGCGGCTGTCGCCGTTTCCGACCTGGGCGCCGGTGATGGCGCCCACGATCTCGTCCTGGCTGACGTCGCCCGCGGCGAAGTCACCCGCACCCTTGCCGAGCCGCAGCACGAAGACCCGGTCGGCCACCTCGAACACGTCGGCCAGGTTGTGGCTGATCACCAGCACCCCATGGCCCTGGTCGCGCAGGCGCTTGACCAGCTCCAGCACCTGGGCCGTCTGGCGCACGCCCAGGGCCGCGGTGGGCTCGTCGAGGAGTACGACCTTGGGATCCCCGAGCAGAGAGCGAGCGATCGCCACCTGCTGACGCTGGCCGCCCGACAGCGTTCCCACCTCGGAGCGCATGCTCGTGATCGTGACCGCCAGGGTGTCGAGCAGCTCCTGGGAGCGCTGCTCCATCGCCGTCTCATCGAGCTGGCGGGCCAACCCCGACGGGCCCTCGGCCAGCTGCTCGCGCCCGAGGAACAGGTTCTCCACGACGTCCAGGTTGTCGCAGAGCGCCAGGTCCTGGTACACGGTGGCGATGCCGAGCGCGACGGCATCGGTGGGTCCAGAGATCTTCACCGGCTGTCCCTCGAAGAGGATGCGACCGGAGTCGGGCGAGTGGATGCCGGCGATCGTCTTGACCAGCGTGGACTTGCCCGCGCCGTTGTCTCCCACGAGCGCCACCACCTCACCCGACCGGACCGAGAAGTCCACGCCGTCCAGCGCCTGGACCGGCCCGAAGCTCTTGCTCACCCCCTCGAGAGCGAGTACCGCGGTGTCCTGGGTCATTTCACGGCTCCTTTCTTCACTGCAGCGGGCGGGGGCCCGGCACCCCGGGCCCCCGCCGCCGCTGGGAGCGCCCCTTAGGAGACGCCCGCCTCCTTGCACGCTGCGGCGTACTTGCCGGCGCAGACCTCGGACGCCTTCCAGAACCCGTCCTTGATGACGGTGTCCTGGACGTTCTCCTTGGTCACGGCGATCGGGTCGAGCAGGACGGACGGGACCTGCAGCTGCCCGTTGTCCACCTTGCCGTTCACGAGCCCGGCCGGGGCGTCCTTGCCCTGGACCAGCGCCACAGCCAGCTCGGCCGCGGCCTCGGCCTCGGGCTTGATCGCCTTGTAGACGGTCATGAACTGCTCGCCCACCAGGATCCGCTGGATGGCGGCCAGCTCGGCGTCCTGGCCGGTGACCGGCACCTTGGTCGGGTCGATGCCGTTGCCCTTCATGGCCGCGATGGCGCCGCCCGCGGTGCCGTCGTTGGCCGCGTACACGCCGGCGAAGTCCTTGCCGAGCACGGTGATCGCCTGCTCCATCTCCTGCTGGGCCTTGTCCGGGCTCCAGTCGGGCGTGTCGTACTCCTTGCCGACCTTCAGGCCACTCTTGTCGATCACGCTGTGGGCGCCCTGCTTGAACAGCTTGGCGTTGTTGTCCGTCGGGGCTCCGTTGATCATCGCGATCGTGCCGCCGGAGTTCCCGTCCTCCTCGATCTTCTTGACGAGGCTCTCACCCTGCAACTTGCCGACCTTCTCGTTGTCGAACGAGATGTAGTAGTCCACGTCCGCGTCCGTGATGAGGCGGTCGTAGCTGATCACCGGCACGTCCTGCTGCTTCGCACGCGCGACGATCGCGCCCGCGGAAGCAGCGTCGACCGGGTCGAGCACCATCACCTCGGCGCCCTTGGTCAGGGCCGCCTCGGCCTGCTGCTGCTGCTTGGCCGGGTCCTGGTCGGCGTTGCTGTAGATCAGCTCGCAGTCGGCGCAGACCTCCTTGAGCCGGCGCTCGAAGTTGGGCCGGTCCTGGGACTCGTACCGCGCGGTCTTGGACTCCGGAAGCAGCAGCGCGATCGAGCCGCCTCCGCCTCCGCCTCCACCTCCACCGCTGCTGTCGCCGTCGTCGTCGTCACCGCACGCAGCGAGCGCGACGACCGCGATGACGGCGGCCAGCGTCACCGCCAGCCTCCACACCTTCCTGTAGGGCATTGCGTTCCCTCCTCGGGATTCGCTCGTTATCAAGACACCTGCTTCCCGCTGGTCCGCCCGCTCTCCAAGCCGGGCACCGCCAGGCTCGCCTCCTGCAGGACGAGCGCCACCGCCCCGAGCAGCTCGGCTCGCTCGCCGAGCTCTGCGGACACGATCTCCACGTCTTCCGCCGCGCTGGGGATCGCGCGCAGGCGCACGGCGTCGCGGAGCGGCGCGAGGATGAGCTCGCCCGCGGTGCCCACGGTGCCCCCCACGACGATGCGGGCGGGGTTGAAGAGGTTGCATAGGTTGGCCACGGCGATCCCGGTGCGCCGGCCGGCGTCCTCCAGGACGCGGCGGCAGCCCGGATCGCCCTCCTGGGCGAGCTCGATCACGCGCTCCACCGCCAGGTCGTCCCCGAGCCGCTGGGCCAGGGGCTCCACGATGGCCGGCGCTCCCACGAACGTCTCCAGGCAGCCGCGGTTGCCGCAGCGGCAGATCTGCCCGGTCTCGTCGATCGTCGTGTGGCCAATCTCTCCCGCCGTGCCGCCCTCGCCGCCCCACAGGCGCGAGTGCATGATCAACCCGGCGCCCACGCCGGTGGCGAGCTTGAGATAGGCCATGCTCGAGCAGCCACGGCCCGCGCCCCAGCGGTGCTCGGCCAGCGCGCCCAGGTCGGCGTCATTGCGCACCCGCACGGGCAGGCGCAGCCGGGCCTCCATGTCCGCTTCGGCGCTGACCCCCACCCATCCGGGCAGGATCGCCGACGATCCCACCAGGCCCGAGCGGTGGATCGGCCCTGGCAGACCCATCCCCACCCCCACGACGCGCGCGCGATCGGCGTCGGCTTCGTCGAGGACCGTGCCGAACAGCTCGTCGGCGGCGGCCATCGCGACGGTCGCCGGGGTCTGCTCGTCGAGTTCACGACGGGCCTCGGACAGCACGTTGTGAGCCAGATCGGCCACGGCTACGGACACGTGGGTCTTGCCGAAGTCGATCCCCGCGGCCAGGCCAGCGGAGGGGTCGAGCGAGATCAGCGTGGGCGGGCGGCCGCCACTGGACGCAGGGGCGGTTCCGTTCTCGCCCACCTCGACCACGAGGCCTTCGTCCTGGAGCTCGGACACGATGCTGGACACCGTGGTGCGCGACAGGCCGGTCTCACGCGCGACGCCCGCGCGACTCGACTGGCCGAGCGCACTCAGCGCCCCGACCACCCGCGCGCGGTTGGACCGCCGCAGGGATCCGAGCGAGCCGGACTCCCCTCTCCTCACGGCGGCGATTCTCTCCGGCCGCCTCGAAGTTTGTCAAGACCCCGGCGTAAGTTCGCGTTTCTCAGCCGGGGTTACGCCCGGATCGGGCCTAAAGGTGGTCAGCCGGTGCCGAACGGCCCAGGCGCGTCCGAGTGCTGGTCGGTGTCCCAGGTCGTGTCATCGGTCTCATCCTGCTCGGGGGCCTGCTTCTTGGGCTCGGAATCGGCCGCAGCCTTCTCGGAGCTTTCCTCTTCGTGGTCCTGTTTCTCGGTTTCCATGTCCAGCAGATACCCAGGCGGGCGGCGCGCCACCCACCGGGCGGGTAGTTTGGCGCCCGTGGAGGGCACCGCCAGGACCGCGTTCGTGACCGGGGGCTCGGGCTTCATCGGCGGGCACCTGGTCCAGCGATTGATCACGGACGGCTGGCGCGTGCGGGCCCTGGCGCGCTCCGACGCCTCCGCTCGGGCCGTGGAGGCGCTGGGCGCCGAGGCCGTGCGCGGTGACCTGGGCGATGCCGGTGCGATGGCGGAGGGCGCCGCCGGCTGTGGCGTGGCGTTCCACCTCGCAGCCCACCTGGGCACCTGGGGCCGCCCGGAGGACTTCGAGCGCGGCAACGTGATCGGCACGGCCAACGCTCTCGAGGCATGCCGGCGGGCCGGGGTCATCCGATTCGTGCACTGCGGCACCGAGGCGGCCCTGATGGCCGGCCGGCCGCTGGTGGACGTGGACGAGACCGCGCCCCGCCGGCCGGACTCCAAGGCGCTCTACTCCGCCACCAAGGCCCGTGCCGAGGAGTCAGTGCTCCGCGCGAGCGGGCAGGGCCTAGAGGCGATGTCGCTGCGACCGCGGTTCGTCTGGGGCAAGGGCGACACGACGCTGATGCCGGGGATCGTGGAGATGGTCGAGTCCGGGCGCTTCGCCTGGATCGGCGGCGGCGGGCACCGGACGTCCACCGCCCACGTGCGCAACACCGTCGAGGGCCTCGTGCTCACCGCCGAGCGCGGCAAGGGCGGGGAGGCGTACTTCGTCACCGACGGCGAGCCTGTCGTGTTCCGGGAGTTCCTCTCCCAACTGATGCGCACACAGGGCCTGGAGCCGCCCACCCGGTCGGTGCCCACATGGCTGGCCGGGCCGATGGCCTCCGCAGCGGAGACGGCGTGGCGTGCGCTGCCTCTGAAGGGCGAGCCCCCGCTGACCCGCTTCGCCTACTGGGTCTCGGCCCAGGAGTGCACGATCGACATCACCAAGGCCAGGCGCGACCTCGGCTACGCCCCCGTCGTCTCGATCGACGAGGGCTTGGCGGAGATGGGGCGCTAGTAGTCAGTCGAGCGGGCCAGGCGACCCCCGCCCCACGCGAGCAGCACATGTGTCATAACGGGGTGAGGGGTAGGACGTGACCGGCGCTACCCCGGGTGGTCATAAGCATCCGCATTGGCCTCATCGCAGCAGCACGCGCACCGTATCGCGGCGGCGAGGAGCAGCGTAGTGGCAAGGCCGAAGGCCTAGCGGTACTCGCGCTCGCGCACCACGTCGGGCTCGGCGGCTCGGTGGCGCCGGTCGGCCCAGATCGTCTGCTCCAAGAGCGACACGATCAGGCCGATCACGCCCACGACCATCAGGATCACACCGGCCGTCTGGATGTCCACTCCGGCCACCGTGGCCGTGACGGCCCACGCGAGAACCGCGCCCACAGCAATGAGAAATATTGAGGTTCCGATGTACATGTGGCCTCCTCGTTTCCTCAAGGTCGGCACCTTAAACAAGAAGACGCTGCAAACTGTCGGGGTCCTCGGCAGATATACGAGCACGCCGGTGGCGCTGGCGGACGAGCTTGGCCAGCCGCTCGGGTGGGTTGCCTAGTCATCGAGTTCGAGGATGGCTCAGCGTATCGGGAGGAGTCCGCTGACATGGCGGCCACCATCAGGTCCGGCCGACTCGACACGAAGCGAACCGCCACTACCACGTAGCCACGCTCACGCTGCTATGCGCGCCCGCCTTGCGGAGCGGCGGGCTGGGGCGCGCCTCCCCCACCAGCCCAGCCAGGGCCCCCCGGGGGGCC
>Ga0136614_10002271_pt1 | contig 11894 bp, 10 predicted proteins | sample AntDrymUQ2792106_2_FD_106643 | JGI IMG/M metagenome (GOLD analysis project Ga0136614, IMG submission 106643) | Polar desert sand microbial communities from Dry Valleys, Antarctica - metaG UQ279 (21.06) | ecosystem: Environmental > Terrestrial > Soil > Desert | place: Antarctica: Dry Valley...
ACGACGTGGCCCCACGCGCCCGAGAAGCTCATGGGTGAGTTCGCGGCCACCGACCTCACCGACGCCGAGATCAACGCCATGACGCACGAGAACGCGATGCGCTTCTTCCGCTACGACCCGTTCGCCCACCGCCCGCGGGAGAAATGCACGGTGGGCGCGTTGCGGGCGGAGGCGGTGGGTGTCGACGTCGAGCCGGTGGCGCAGGGGCGGCGCTTCGAGGCCCGGCCCGGCATCACCATCTCGGAGCTCTCCCCCACTGCCTGACTCGGACCCGGCGCCGCCCGAACCCGCGTCGCTGCCGTCGCGACCGCCGCGACCCCTGGTGGTGCATTGGCTGGTGGACAGCGCGGTGGTCTTCCTCCTCGTCCTGATCGTGGCCCTGTTCCTGGGCGCGTCGCTCTGGGGCGTCGTGATCGCGGCGCTCCTGATCGGCCTGCCCCTCGCGCCCTGGACCCGGCGGGCCGAGGAACGGGCCCTCGCCCGGAGGGAACCACCGCGGGCGTAGAGCCCTAAGTACGCTCGGCGGCCATGGCGGTCGTGCATCCGCGCGGGCTCGTGAAGCCCCGCCTGCGCGGCGTCACCCACCTGTACGCGTTCTTCGTCTCGCTGGTCAGCGGCAGCCTGCTCGTGCTCATCGCGCCGTCAGGGCGGGCGACATTCGCCGCCGCCGTCTACGCCACCGGCATGTCGGGCATGCTCGGCGCCAGCGCACTGCTCCACCGCGGCGACTGGAGCGAGACGACGTATCGCCAGCTCACCCGCCTCGATCATTCGATGATCTTCATCATGATCGCCGGCACATACACGCCGCTGGCGCTGCTGGTGCTCTCGGGCTGGCTGCACACCGTGGTGCTCGTCGCCGTGTGGGCAGGTGCTGCGTTCGGCATCGTCTTCGAGTGGGCCAGCGACCGGCTCCCCCATGGCTGGGTGACCAGCGTCTACATCACCCTCGGCTGGGTCGGCGTCATCTCCCTCCCTCAGATGTGGACTTCCCTGGGCGTGCTCGGTTGCCTCCTCATCTTCGGCGGCGGCGTCTTCTACACCGGAGGTGCGATCGTTCACGCCGCCCGCGCCCCCGATCCCAACCCGGCGGTGTTCGGCTACCACGAGATCTTCCACGTGTGCGTGCTCGTGGCCGCGGCGATGCACTACTGCTGCATCGCCTTCCTGGTGCTACCGCGGGGCTGACGGACAGCCCCGCTCAGTCAGGCTGGAAGTCGGGAAGGCGGTACAAGCGCTGGGCGTTGCGCCAGGCGATGTTCTCCTGGGCCTTGGCGTCGAGGTCACCGATGTTCTCGAGCAGCTCGTCGACCGTGCCCGGGAACTTGGCGTCGGGGTGCGGATAGTCGGATGCCCAGATGATGCGGTCGTCGCCGACGTAGGGCGACTCGGCCGCGAGCCCGAGCGTCTCCTCGTCCGCATCGAAGCTGATGTAGCACTGGCGACGGAAGTACTCCGACGGCGCCAGCTTGCAGTCGGGGACGTCCCACGGGAACGTCTTGGCGTTGTGGTCGAGCCGCTCCATCCACGGCGTGATCCAGCCACCGTTGGTCTCCAGCACGATGACCTCGAGGTCGGGGAAGCGTTCGCACACCCCGCCGGCGAGCAGGAACGCCAGGCTCGTCATCATGTCGACGGGGTTGCCGATGGCCTGCGTGTAGAAGATGTTGCTGATGTTCATGCGCGACTGGTACGGCAACAGGCTCACGTCCGAGTGGACCTCGTTGAGCCGCAGCCCGACCACCGCGCCGGGCACGTCGCCGGCGAGGAACGGGTGCAGCCCGATGGGCCAGCCGGCGTCGGACGCCGCCTTCCACATCGGGTCGTAGACGGGGTCGTGGAAGTGCTTCCACTCCACCACTGGGTTGGGACGGATGAACGTCCCCACCAGGTTCGGCTTCTTCGACGCGCGCTGGATCTCGGCCGCGGCCGCGGCGACGTCCTGCTGGGGGATGACCGCGATTCCGAAGAGACGGTTGGGGTCGGCGCTACAGAAGTCGGACAGCCAGTCGTTATAGGCGCGGCACTGGGCGACGGCCATGTCGACGTCCTTGATGCTGGCGATCCCGAGCAGCATCGTCGGATAGAGGACGGTCTGGTTGATGCGCTCGGTGTCGAGGTCGGCGAGACGGGGCTCGGGCTCGAACGCACCCGGTCGGATCTGGGTGTACCGAAGCTCGCCCGTCGCCGCCCGGGCCTGCTCCTCCGCGGTCATGCCCCCGGTGCCGGCGAGGGCGAAGACGTTGGCCGGGTCACGGGCCCCGTCCCAGTGGACCCACTCGCGCCCGTCGGCGTCGGTCTCGATGTGCCAGACGCGATCGCGGTACTCGGCCGAGGCGTACTCCTGCATCTTGTTGGGGTGCTCGAGCACGTGGCCGTCGGCGTCGACGAACTGGAGCTCGGGCTCGGCGTCGGTGACCGTCATCGCAGGAACTCCCTCGTGATCCGGCGTGAACGTAACCCGACCGGCCGGTCGCTGCAACCCCGTTCAGGCTGCCGAATCTCAGTTCATGATGGGCTGTTCTTCCTCGGGCTCCGCCGCTCCCTGCTCCAAGAAAGGGAGACGCGGGTAGCCTGACCGTCCCACGATGGGGAGGGCGGTCATGGCGATCCAGGACGAGTACCGCGCGAAGGCGAAGGAAGCGCTCGAGAAGCTCCAGCAACAGATCGACGAGCTCCGGGTTCAGGCCGATCTCGCCCAGGCCGAGGTGCGTGACCGGCTCGAGAAGGCGATCGACGCCCTCCGCGACCAGCAGCGCGAAGTCCGCTCACGCCTCGATGACGCCACCAAGGCCGGCGCCGACGCGTGGAAGTCGGCCGCCGGCCAGGTCGAGGACGCCGTCGGCAATCTGGGCGACACGTTCTCGAAGCTCGCCGACGAGGTATCGGGCGCGGCGGGCGCGGGCGGGGCGGCGGCCAAGAAGGGCTACACCGCCTTCCTCGAGGAGTGGAAGAAGTCGCGGGCCGAGCGCAAGGCGCTGCTCGAGTAGGGCCACGGGTGGCGCGCGACCACGAAGCGCACAACCGGGCCTTCTGGGACGCCGACGCCGACGACTACCAGGCCGCCCACGGCGAGGCGCTCGACACCGCGCCGCGGGGCTGGGGCGCGTGGCGCATCCCCGAGGCGGAACTCGGCGTCCTCGGCGATGTCCGAGATCTCGACGTGCTCGAGCTCGGCTGCGGCGCGGCCCAGTGGTCACTCGCCCTCGCCGAAGACGGCGCCCGGGTCGTCGGGCTCGACCAGTCGGCGGCGCAGTTGCACCACGCCCGGGGCTGCGGGGTTCCGCTGGCGCAGGCCAGCGGCGAGGCAGCCCCGTTCGCCGACGACTCCTTCGACGTGGTCTTCGGCGACCACGGCGCCATGGGCTTCTGCGATCCCGAGGTCACCGTGCCCGAGGTCAGCCGCATCCTGCGTTCCGGCGGCCTGCTCGCATTCTGCATCTCGAGCTTCCTCAAATGGCTGACCGACGAGGAGGCAGGCTCGACCCACGAGCTCCAGCGGGGCTGGTTCGGGGACCACGCCCTTGTCTGGCCCGAGGGCGTGGCCGAGTTCCAGCTCCCCTACGGAGAGTGGCTCGCGCTCTTCCGCCGACACGGCTTCGAAGTAGAGGACCTTCTGCACCTCCGCGCCCCGAAGGACGGCACCACGACCTACGACGAGTTCGTGCCGTACGTTTGGGCGCGCCGCTGGCCCGCGGAGGAGATCTGGAGGGTTAGGAAGAGGTGATTGCCATCCACGCGCCGGCGGCCGGGTCCCCCGGCCGCCGGGCAATCAGGACTGTGCGGGAGCGGCGAGCGAAGCGAGTGCGACCAGGAGCGGAGGCTAGCGGCGGTCGAACGTGAAGCCGGCGGCCTCGCGGTCCCAGGTGGTCTTGGTGACTCCGTCGTCGCGCAGCTCGTACTTCAGCACCCGCCCCACCGGGTTGCGGGGCAGGTCGTCACGAAACTCGATGTAGCGGGGCACGGCGAAGTACGGGACCCGCTCCACCGACCACGCGCACAGCTCCTCCTCGCTCACCTGCGCATCGGACTGGAGAACCACGGTCACCTTGACCTCGTCCTCGCCCTGCTCGCTCGGCACCGAGTGCACCGCCACATCCTTGATCGCGGGATGGCCGTGGAACGTCCGCTCCATCTCGAAGCTGGAGATGTTCTCGCCCCGGCGGCGCAGGTAGTCCTTCTTGCGGTCGACGAAGAAGAGGAACCCGTCGTCGTCGAGCCGTCCGAGGTCGCCGGTGTGGAACCACAGGTTGCGCAGCACCTCGACCGTCGCCTCGGGCCGGCGCCAGTACCCCGCGAACATCAGATTGGGTCGCTGGGGGCGGCACACGATCTCGCCGATCTCCCCCACCGCGACCTCGACGTCGTAGTCGTCAACGAGGCGCACGTCGAAATCGTGAGCGTTGGGCTTGCCCGCGGCGCCGACCGCGTTGGGCTCGCCGGCGTCGAGCACCGAGATGAGCGACGCCTCGGTCAGCCCGTAGCCGGCGCTGAACGTCGTGCACCCGAACCGGTTCTGCCAGATGCGGTCGATGTCGGGGGGCATGGGCGCGGCTGCGCACAGTCGCAGCCGGTGGCCCGACTGGTCGGGATGGTCGTCGGCGTCGGCGATCAGGATCGCGAGCGAGCCGAGCATCGAGGCGATGGTCGCGCCGGTGCGCTTCACCTCGGGCCAGAAGCGCGACACCGAGAAACGCCGGGCGATGCTCGCCTGCCCGCCCGCGAGCAAGGTCCCGACGACGCACACCGAGATCGCGTTGAAGTGGAAGAGCGGCAGCGGCGTGAGCACGACGTCGTCGGGCCGCCGCTGCCACGCCCGGATGATCTGGTCGGCAAGGGCGACGATGTAGTTGTGCGGGAGCATGCACCCCTTCGACGGGCCGGTCGTGCCGGCGGTGTAGATGAAGCAGGCGATATCGGCCGGGGTCACTCCCGCGTCGGACACCGCCGCGTCGGTCGAGCTCGCCAAAACCTGCTCCCAGTCGTGGGCCGGGACACCGTCGATGATCTCGTCCGGCGGCCCCACAACCACCGCGGCGGCAAGGTCGGACAGCGCGGCGGCGGCGGCGATCTCGGCGACTCGCCCGGCGAAGTCGCCCTGGACCACGACGACCTTCGAGCCGGAGTCGGCGAGCTGGTGCCGGAGGAAGTCGCCCTTGTAGGCGGTGTTGATCGGCACCGCGATCGCGCCGAGCTTGAGCGTGGCAAAGAACGTGACGACCTGCGCTGGTGAGTTCTCGAGCACGCTCGCGACCCGGTCGCCGGGGGCGACGCCGAAGCCGGCGAGCGCGTGGGCGAGCCGGCTGGACTCGACGTCCATGCGCCGGGCGCTGTAGGCGTCGCCCTCGAAGTCGAGGTAGGGCCCGTCGGGATCGTCCGCGAGCCGCCCCACCAGCGCGTCGAGGACGGTGGTCTGCGGCCTCGGTTCGGTCACGGAACGTGACAGTAGCGTCAGGCTTGCGGCGTCAGGGCAGGATGCCGCGGGGCGCGCGGGGCGCGACCGGGCCGGTCGCGCGGGTCGCGGACAGCCGCAGAGCGTCGAGCAGGGCGTTGCGCAGCTCGCGGGGATCGATCACCGCGTCGTAGCTCATGGTGTCGGCGGCCGAGTACGCCCCGCCGAGCTCGGAGTGCTCGAGCAGGTCGCGGCTGTCGCCCTCCAGCCCGGCGGCGTCGGCGCCGCTCTCGGCGGGCATGGCGCCGAGCCGCGCGCCCGGGAACGCCAGCGTCACCGTCTGGCCGTCGAACGGGTTCATCGCCATGAGCGAGCTACCGAACCCGTACGCCTTGCGCATCGTCACGTGCAACTTGGGCGATCGCACCCGGGCCTGGGCCGCGAACATGCGGGCGGCGTGGCGGAGGATGCCGCTGCGCTCGGCGGCGGTACCCGCCATCACGCCGGGGTTGTCGGCCAGGAACACGACCGGCAGGTGGAACGCGTCGGCGAGCTCGAGGAAACGCGCCGCCTTGTCGGCGGCGTCGGTGTCGATCGATCCCGCTTTGACCGCGGGCTGGTTGGCGACGACCGCGACCGGGGCACCGCCCAGGTGCGCGAGCGCGCTGACGACGGCGCGTCCGAACCCGGGCTGGAGCTCGAGGACCGAGCCGGCGTCGCACACGAGCTCGACCACCGGTCGGACGTCGTAGCCCTTGCGGGGATCGGCGGGCACGAGATCGAGGATGTCGTCGAGGGCCCGTGGCCCGGTGTCCTGCCCGTTCTCGGCACGCGGCGGTCGCTCCCACGCGTTCGACGGGAAGAACGCGAGGTAGCGCCGGACGAGCGCGAGCGCGGCTGCGTCGTCGGGAGCGGCGTTGTGGGCGACGCCGCTGGTGGCGGTGTGCACCGCGGTCCCGCCCAGCTCCTCCTTCGTCACGTCCTCGCCGGTGGCCGCCTTGACCAGAGGTGGCCCCGCCGAGAAGACGGCGGCGCCCTCGACCATGACGACGAAGTCCATGAGCGGCGCGGTGAGGGCGCCGTGCCCGGCGGAGGGGCCCATGACCACCGCAACCGTGGGCACCAGTCCCGACAGGGCCGCCAGTGCCTGGAGATCGTTCGGCCCGCGTCCCCGCCGCTCGAACGCGTTCTGGGCCCGCTCCCCCGCGCCGTCGAGCAGCATCACCAGCGGGGCGCGCTCCTGCTCCGCCAGTTGGGCGAGCCGGTGGCGCTTCGACGCATTGCCGAGCCCGATCGACCCGCCCATCACGGTGAAATCCTCCGCGCCCACGAGCACGGGTCGGCCCTCGATCGTGCCGTGGCCGGCGACGAGGCCGTCGGCCGGCGCCGGTGGGGTCGCCCCCCGCTGCAGCGAACCGACCAGCGCGCCCAGCGCTACGAACGTGCCCGGGTCGAGCAGCTCCTCGATGCGGGCGCGGGCGTCGAGGCGACCGCCGGTGCGCTGGCGCTCGAGCCGCTCGGCGCCGCCCATCGTCTCGGCCGCGCCCCGACGCGCCTCGAGGTCCTTGAGGAGCCGCTCCCAATCGGACTCGCTCACGGCTTGTTGCCTTTGGCCGGCAGACAGTCGGCGACGGTGTCGGCGTGCGCACCCGACGTCCCGAATGCCGTGCCGAGCAGCCACGCCCGCTTGAGGTACAGGTGGACGTCGACCTCCCAGGTGAAGCCCATCCCCCCGTGCACCTGGGTGGCAGCCAGGCCGTTGGTGACGGCAGCGTCGCCGGCCAGGAGCTTGGCGCCCGACACCGCCCGCGTCACTTCCATTTGCGGATCGTCGACCGTGCACGCGGCTGCGTGCACCGACGCGCGCGCGACCTCGGTACGGACGGCCATGTCGGCGAGGATGTGCTTGACCGCCTGGAACGACCCGATGGGACGGTCGAACTGGCGGCGTTCCTGCGCGTACGCAACCGACAGGTCCGTGCAGGCCCGCGCGATTCCGACCAGGAAGGCGCCGATCAGCACCGCGCCCTCCAGCCGCCACTGCGTGAGGAGGTCGATCCCACCGATGCGGTCGCCGTCCGGCAGGCGTCCAACGCGATGCACGGGAGTGAGCGGGTCGAGGGGCCGCGCCGCCGGCTCCGCGCCGTCGATCACGGCCGCCGGCACCAACCGCACTCCCTCGGCATCGATGACCGCGAGCGCGTCGATCGCGTCGAGGTGCTCGACGATCACCGGTCCGTCGGCGACGACGTCGATCCCGCCGGTGATGCCACCGGCTCGCCCGGCGGCGAGGTGACCCCACACGAGCGGTCCCGGGACCAGCGCCCGCCCCAGCTCCTCGAACGCGATGGCGGCGTCGGCGAGTCCGAAGCCGTCGGCTCGCAACGAGAACACCCCGGCTTCGCCCAGCTCGTCCCACACCGACCGGTCGAAGCCGTCGCGTACCCGCTTCATCGGGAACCGACTCACGCAGCGGCTCCGGATCCCGTCGCGCAGCGCCTCCTGGTCTGCGGTCAGGTCGAAATTCACAGCGTCATCATCGGCTCGCGCGGGAGGCCGAGCAGGCGCTCACTGATGATGTTTCGCTGGATCTGCGACGTGCCGGCGGCGATCGTGAGCGAGAGCGTGCGCAACCGCTCCTCCACCATCTCCCCGACTTCAGGGGCGTCGAGGTCGAGACCGGCCCGCCCCAGCACCCGCAACGAGAGCTCGCCCAGGCGCGCCCGGGTCTCGGAGTAGGCGAGCTTGATCATCAGGGCGCCGTCGCCGGGCGAGCCGGTGCGGGCAGCCTGCGAGACGTTGCGCTTGGTCAGCGCCCACAGCGCGTCGAGCTCGGCGGCGATGTGACCGAGCTCGCGCCGGTCGACCTGGTCCGCGGTCAGCGCGGCCAGGTCGTCGAGCAGCCGGCGGGCCTCGACCATCTCGCTGACGAAGGCGGTGCCGCGCTCGAACGAGAACGTCACCTGGGTGACGCGCCAGCCGTCGTTCTCTGCCCCCACTCGGTTCGCGATCGGGACCCGCACCTCGTCGAGGAACACCTCGCTGAACTCCGACGACCCCAGCACGGTCTCGATCGGCCGCACCTCGATGCCGGGCAGGTCCATGGGCAGGATCAGCCAGCTGATGCCGCGGTGCTTGGGGGCGTCGGGGTCGGTCCGCACGAGCAGCTCGCCGAAGTCGCCGACCTGGCCGAACGAACACCAGATCTTCTGGCCGGTCACGACGTAGTCGTCGCCATCGCGCACTGCGCGCGTCCGTAGCGCGGCGAGATCGGAGCCGGCGGCGGGCTCCGAGAATCCCTGGCACCACACCTCGTCGCCCCGCAGGATGGCGGGGAGGTGGCGCGCCTTCTGCTCGTCGGTCCCCTCCGTCATCAGCGTCGGGCCCGCATGCAGCAGCCCCACGAAGTTCACGCCGACGTTGGGCGCGCGCGCCGCAGTGGTCTCTTCCAGGAATACCAGCTGCTCCGACGGCGACGCGTCGCGCCCGCCATACTCTCTCGGCCACGACAGTCCCGCGTACCCGGCGTCGAACAGCCGCCGCTGCCAGTCGGTATCGAACCGTCGCCGGGCCTTCCAGTCTTCCCGCCCGGGGTGCGCCGGCAGCTCCGGCAGTGCCCGTGCCAGCCACGCCCGCAGCTCGGACCGGAACGCCTCGTCCGACTCGGAGTACTTCAGATCCACCTCTATGGCCTCGCTCGCTGCGGCGCAGGGTACCTGCGCCGCGGGCGCTCGTTCGGACGCCGAGTCGTACCGACATGCACCGGAGCTGCCGCCCCCATCGTTCAGTCGAGCGAGAGCTCGAGCATGCGGATGGCGTTGCCCCGCACGAGCTTGTAGACGACGTCGTCGGGCAGGTCGCCCATCAGCTCCTCGGCCACCTGCTTCGTATGGGGCCACGTCGAGTCGGTGTGCGGATAGTCGGTCTCGAACGTGGTGTTGTCGACGCCCACCACGTCGAGTGAGTCGATGCCGTGCCGGTCGCGGAAGAAGCAGCCGAACACCTGGCGGTAGTAGTACGTCGACGGCGGCTCGGGCACGATGTCGCGCACCCCGCCCCACGCCCGGTGCTCGCGCCACACGTCGTCGGCCCGCTCGAGGATGTAGGGGATCCAACCGATCTGCCCCTCCGAGTACGCGAGTTTGAGCGTCGGGAAGCGCACCAGCACTCCCGAGAACAGGAAGTCGGACAGGCTGCTCATGGCGTTCCCGAAGGAGAGCGTGACCGCCACCGCCGGGGGCGCGTCGGCCGACGTCGCCGGCATCTTCGACGACGACCCGATGTGCATGCACACGACCGTCCCGGTCTCGGCGCAGGCGGCAAAGAACGGGTCCCACTCGCCCGAGTGGATGCTGGGCAGGCCGAGGTGGGGCGGAATCTCGCTGAAGCACACCGCGCGCACCCCACGCCCGGCGTTGCGGCGGATCTCGGCGGCGGCGGCGGCGACGTCCCAGAGCGGGATGAGGCACAGTGGAACGAGCGCGCCGCCGCTGTCACCGCACCACTCCTCCACCATCCAGTCGTTGTAGGCGAGCACGCACGCCATCGCGAGCTCGCGGTCCTTGGCCTCGAGGAACGTCTGACCGCAGAACCGGGGGAAGGTCGGGAACGCCAGCGAGGCCTCGACCCAGTTCATCTCCATGTCCTCGATGCGCGCCTTGGGCTCGTAGCAGCCCGGGCGCATCTCGTCGTAGGTCATCGGTGACATCGTCATCTGGTCGCGATCGAACCCGACCGCGGCGACGTGACGCTTGTGGATGTAGACGAGGTCCTCGTAGACCCAACAGTCGGCGGGTGCGCCGTTGTCGTCGAAGCTCTGCTCGTACGTGCCTCCGCCGACGTGGCGCATCTCCCCGATGCCGCGCCGCTCGACCCGCGGCCCGCGCGCCCGGAGCTTCTCGGGCAGCCAGGTCTCCCACACGTGCGGCGGCTCGACGACGTGGTCATCGACGCTGACGATCCTGGGCAACTCGCCGACCACGCGCGGCCTCCGGAGCGAATCTGACGGGTCGTCAGATGCTATCCGGACCTCCCCGGCCGGGCTCAGAAGGCGAAGCCCTCCTCGCAGCGGGTGCCCTCGGCCGGGACCTCGAGCTCGATCAGATACGCGTTCACCGCGTCGGTCACGCACTGGTTGGTGAGGTAGGCCGTGTGCTGCTCGCCCTCGGCGGTGAGCAGCAGGCCGGAGTCGAGGACCTCGGCCAACGACTCGGCCCATTGGTACGGCGTCGCCGGATCGCCGAGCGTGCCGACCACGAGGATGGGCGGGGCGCCGGGCGCGTCGAGCGGGTTCGGGCTCTCGACCGGATCGGCAGGCCAGAGTGAGCACACCAGCGCGGAGTAGAGGAACGTGATCCCGAAGCGGGGCGCGGCCGCCCGGAACTGCTCCTCGAGCGCGGGGTAGTCGCCGGGTTCGCCGATCGGCTCGCCGTCGGTGCAGCCGATGGCCCAGAACGGCTCGAGCAGCCCGTCGTAGCTCCCGTCGTCGCGCCGACCGGTGTACTCGTCGGCAAGGATCAGCAACTCACCCGCGTCTCCGTCGGCGGCGGCGGCAAGCGCCTGGGCGAGGCTGTCCCACCCGAACTCGCCCGAGTACAGGGACTGGGCGACGCCGAGGTCGAACTCGTTGGGACCCAGTCGGCGGCCGTCGGCCTCGAGCGGCTGGACGTCGATCGCGGCCACGAGCGCGTCGTAGGCGCCCTGCGGATCACCCCCGTTGTAGAAGGCACAGCCCCTGTCGCCCGCGCAGTTCTCGAGGAAAACGGTAAGCGACCGCTCGAAGCCGGCCGCTTGCTCGAGGTTGACCTCGAGCGACGTAAGCGCAGGATCCACCGCGCCATCGAGTGCGAGCGAGCGCACCTTGTCGGGGAAGAAGTCGGCGTAGACCGATCCGAGGTAGGTGCCGTACGAGAAGCCGACGTACGTCAGCTTCTCGTCACCGACCGCCTCACGGATGCGGTCAATGTCGCGCACGGTGTCCTGGCTCGAGATGTGGTCGAGCAGGTCGCCATGAGCCGTCTCGCACTGCTGGGTGAACTCCCCGACGCCGGCCTCGAGAGTTTGACGCTCGTCCTCCGAGTCGGGCGAGTAGTCGAAGCCGAGCACCTCGTCGAGGCTGCGCACGCACTCGATCGGCTCGGTGGCTCCCGTCCCCCGGGGGTCGAACCCGACGATGTCGAACCGCTCCCGGAGCTCGTCGGGGAAGAAGAAGCCGTTGTCGGCCACGAAGTCGACGCCCGAGGCACCCGGCCCACCCGGGTTGACCAGGAGCGAGCCGATCTTCTCGTCGGGATCGGTGGCCGGTATCCGGATCAACGCGACCTCGATCGTCTCCTCATCCGGCTCGTCGTAGTCGAGTGGGACGGTGAGCGTGGCGCACTCGCCGCCCTCGCACTCCCGCCAGTCGAGGGTGGTGTCGGCCTTCGCCTCCTTTGTGGTGGAGGTCGGTTCGCGCTCGCGCTTCTTCCGGTCCTTGGCCTCCTGGGGGTCGTCCGTGCACGCG
>Ga0136614_10002272_pt1 | contig 11894 bp, 10 predicted proteins | sample AntDrymUQ2792106_2_FD_106643 | JGI IMG/M metagenome (GOLD analysis project Ga0136614, IMG submission 106643) | Polar desert sand microbial communities from Dry Valleys, Antarctica - metaG UQ279 (21.06) | ecosystem: Environmental > Terrestrial > Soil > Desert | place: Antarctica: Dry Valley...
CCGGCTACCTTGAACGCCATCTCGGACGAGTCGACGGAGTGGTACGAGCCGTCGTAGAGGCGCACCTTGACGTCCTTGACGGGGCAGCCGGCGACGGTCCCGTGCGCCATCGCCTCGAGGATCCCCTTCTCGACGGCCGGTATGAACCCGGTTGGGATCACGCCGCCCTTGATCGCGTTGACGAACTCGAACCCCGCCCCGTGCGGCAGCGGCTCGACCTCGATGTGGCAGTCGCCGAACTGGCCGCGCCCCCCCGTCTGCTTCTTGTAGCGCCCGTGCGCCTTGGCGCTCGCCTTGATCGTCTCCTGGTAGGGAACCCGTGGCGGCCGCAGCTCGACCTCGACGCCGAAGCGCTCTCGCAGCCGCCCGACGATCACCTCGACGTGGACCTGCGACATCCCAGCGACGATCTGCTCACCGGTCTGGGCGTCGCGGTGCAGGTCGATCGTCGGGTCCTCCTCCTGCAGCCGGCGCAGGGCCGTGAACACCTTGTCCTCGTCGCCCTTGGCCTTTGCCTCGATCGCGAAGGCCATCACCGGCGCGGGCGGCGTCGGCAGGGACAGCGTCAGCTCGCGGTCGGCGCTCGCGAGCACGTCGCCGGCGCGGGTCTCCTTCAGCTTCGCCACCGCGCCGATGTCGCCTGGGCCGAACTCGTCGGCCTGGCTCATCTCCTTGCCCCGGGGCACGAGCAGCTGTCCGATCCGCTCCTTGGCGTGGGCGCGGCAGTTGACCATCACCGAGTCGCCCTCGAGCACGCCCTGGTAGACGCGGAAGAGGTTGATGCGCCCGGCGAAGGGATCGGCGAGCGTCTTGAACACGAAGGCGATCGTGTCCGCGTCCTCGACCGGCTCGAGCGTCGTCTCGCCGGCGCGTACCGGACCCTTGCGAGCGGGCGAGGGCAGATCCTCGACGAGCGCGTCGAGCAGGCGGTTAGTGGCGAGATTCCTCGCGGCGACCCCGCAGGTGACCGGGAAGAGCCGCCCCTCGGTCACCCCGCTCTTGAGCGCGGCGACGGTCTCCTCGTGAGAGATCTCCTCGCCCTCGAGGTAGCGCTCCATCAGCTCGTCCGAGACCTCGGCCACCTCGTCCATCAGCTTGTCGCGGTACTCCTCGGCAAGCTCGCGCAGGGCGCCCGGGATGGGGATCTCGGCGCAGTTGTCGCGCCCGTCGCCCGAATACTCGTAGGCCTTCATGTCGACGAGGTCGACGACGCCGCGCAGCTCCTGCTCGGAGCCGATCGGGATCTCGGTGGCGACGACGTGCGGCCCGAAGGAGGCCTTCAGCCCGTCGAGGACGCGAAAGAAGTCGGCGCGCTCGCGGTCGAGCATGTTCACGAACAGGAGCCGCGACAGGTTGAGCTCCTCGGCGCGCTCCCACAGGCGCACGGTGTTGACCTCGACTCCCATCACGCCGTTGACGACGAAGACCGCGCCCTCGCATACGCGCAGGGCGGCCAGCGCGTCGGCGACGAAGCTCGGCTCGCCGGGCGTGTCGATCAGGTTGATCTTGCGCTCGTCCCAGCGGAAAGTGGCGAGGCTAGAGGCGATCGACATGCCGCGCGCCTTCTCGTCGAGCGCGGAGTCAGACACCGTGGTGCCCTCGGTCACCGATCCGAGGCGGCTGACGGCCCCCGCCTGGAACAGCAGCGCCTCGTTCAGCGTCGTCTTGCCGCTGCCTCGATGGCCCACCAGGGCGACGTTGCGAATCCGCTTCGCGGTCTCGTGCATCCGCCTCTCCTCTGCTCGGGAGGACGGAAAATACTCCCTAAGTCGGGTCCTCGCGAACGTCGTCGGCGAGACGGGAGTTGAGGCGCAGGATCGCCTTCGTGTGCAACTGCGAGACGCGCGACTCGGTGACGCCGAGAACGTCCCCGATCTCGCGCAGCGTCAGGTTCTCGTAGTAGTAGAGCGCGACGACAAGCTTCTCGCGGTCGGGCAGGCGCTCGATCGCGTCGGCCAGACGGTCCTTGCGCTCCGATGCATCCATCGCGTGCGCCGGATCGATCGCGTTCGGATCCTGGATCGTGTCGAGCAGGGACACCTGGTCGCCGGAGGCGTCCGAGAGCGACCACAGCTCGTCGAGGGCGACCACCGAAGAGTTCGAGATCTGTGTCAGCGAGGCCTGGAATTGGTCCACCGTCGTCTCAAGCGCCTTCGCCATCTCGGTGTCGGTCGGGGCCCGCTGGAGCTTGTGCTCGAGCGACGAGTTGACCTTCTCGATCTCGCGTGCCTTGGCGCGCACCGAGCGCGGCACCCAGTCGAGCGAGCGCAGCTCGTCGATGATCGAGCCCTTGATGCGGGTGATCGCGAAGGTCTCGAACTTGATCTGGCGACCTGGGTCGTAGCGCTTGACCGCGGAGATCAGTCCGAGCAGCCCGTAGGAGATCAGGTCGCCCTCTTCGACGTGCGCCGGAAGCCCGCTCGCCATCCGGCCGGCGACGTACTTGACGAGCGGCGAGTAGGCGAGCACCAGGCGCTCACGCGCCAGGTCATCGTCGTCTTCCTTGTAGCGGCGCCACAGGTCGCGTAGCTCGATGCCCTTGACGTTTGTTTCCAAGCCGCTCTCCGCTCCGTCTCTGGGTGTCCTGCCGATCAGGCCCGCGGATGGGCCCGGGCGTACGCGCTCTTGAGACGCTTCGACTCTACTCGAGTGTACGTCTGGGTTGTGCTGATGGATGCATGCCCGAGCATCTCCTGGATCGCGCGCAGGTCGGCGCCCCCCTCGAGCAGGTGGGTCGCGAACGAGTGCCGCAGCGTGTGCGGCGAGACGCCGCCGAGCGCGAGCCCGGAGCGCCTGCGCCACAGCGCGAGGCGCCGGCGCACGTCCGAGGTCGACAGGCGCCGGCCGCTCTTCGAGACGAACAGCGCGGGCTCGCGCGCCAGCCACTCCCGCGCGAGCGTGGCACGTCCGCGGCGCACGTAGGCGTCGAGCGCGCGCCACGCCGGCTCGCCGGCGGGCACGACGCGCACGCGCCCGCCCTTGCCCGACACGCGCAGCTCCTCGGCGTCTGCGTCGAGGTCGCCGATGTCGGCGTTGACGAGCTCCTCGGCGCGCAGCCCGGCGCCGTAGGAGAGCTCGAGCATGGCCCTGTCGCGCAGCTCGAGCGGCGTCGATGCTGGCATCGAGTCGAGGATCGTGGCGACCTCGGCCGGCTTCAGGACGCGCGGCAGGTGGGCGTCGCGCTTCGGGCTCGAGACGAGGTCCGCAGGACTCGCCGCGAGCTCCCCGCGCTCGACCTCGTAGCGATAGAAGGTCCGGATGGCGGCGAGCTTGCGGGCAACGGTGCTCTTGCCGGCGCCACCCTCCGAGAGATACCCCGCGAAGCGACGCAGCTCGCGCGGGCCGAGCGCCGAGGCGTCGAGGCGCTGCTTCGCCGCCCACGACGCGAGCTGGCCGAGGTCCATGCCGTAGGCGCGTCGGGTCTTCTCGGACATGCCGTGCGCGCGCAGCGACGCATCGAAGCGATGGAGGCGCTCGGCCCACCTATTCTCGGCGCCGGTGTCGGTCTTCTTCGTCAACTATCGCGACGGCCGCGTGGCCGCCCGTCGGCAGCTAGTTGCCGCGGGCCTGATCGACGAGCGAGGTGACGCGGTCGCGCCCTGGCACCCGATCCAGGGCCCGAGCGACGCCTCGACGATGTGGTACGCGCTGATGCGCAAGCAGGAGCGTGGGATCTTCATCGGCACGCTCTGCATTCGACACGGGAGCCGCCTGGCCTCCATGGTGGCGGCCGGCTGGCAGGAGGTCCCGCTCGCCGAGATCGGTCCTGAGGCGAGGGCGCCCGGTCCCCGCCGAGGTCAGGCGATGAAGACGGGCGTACGGACCTCGACCCTGCGATAGAGCTCCTTGACCTCCGGCACGGCCATGCGGATGCAGCCGTGCGAGGCCGAGGACCCGAGCGATCCCTCGTCAGCGGTGCCGTGGATGCCGGCGCCGTCGTAGATGCCCATCCAGCGGGCTTTCAGCGGGTTGTCGCTGCGCCCGCCGGGAATGACCTTGCCGGCGAGGTCGCCGGCCCAGTCGGAGTCGGGCACGCTCCAGGCGGGGTCGATCGCCTTGTTCTGGATCTGGTAGAGGCCCTTCGGAGTCTCGAGCCCGACCTGGCCGACGGCGATGCGGTAGGTCTTCACGTGCTCGAGGTTGCGGAAGTAGCGCAGCCGATAGCCGCGACGGTCGACCGTGATGAACGACGGGTAGCGCTCGGCCAGGTCGGCCGTCGCGAGCTCGGGCCGGACCTTCTTCGTGCGCGCGCGCACGACCCGGTCTGAGTCCGGACGCACCAGCTCGCGCTCGACAGCGCGCTGCAGCGCCCGGGCGCGCAGCGCCACGCCGTCGGCCGAGGGCACGCTGTCGAGCCCGGTGGCGGTGTAGGAGACGCGCGCGTCGCGCGCGGGCCGGTCGATCGCTCGCCCTGCGCGGCGAACGAGGCGCGCCACGGCTCGTCTCGAGTAGGAGACGCGCGCGGGGATCTCGGCGTCGACGCGCTCTTCCCTCAGGTCACGCAGGGTGCGGGTGAAGGCGTTGCCCTGGCGGCTGCGCGCCAGGGCCTCCTGCACCATCGCCTCGACATCGATCTCGAGGCGGGCGCGTTCGGCGGACAGGCTGAAGCGCGGGCCCCCGCCGGCGGTCCGCACGCGCAGCGGGCGCTCGAGCGGCGCGGCGAGGCGCGCCTGCAGCAGCGCGCGTGCGTCGGCCGCGCGCGTACCGCCGATATCCACCTCCCCGGCGCTCACCCCGCGCGCGATCAGGTCGTCGCGTGAGGCGTCCCAGGCGTATGCGCCCGCGGCGGCGCCTCCCACAAGGGTGAGCGACAGAGCGGCGGCGATCGGGGGAAGCTTGCGCATGGGACATCGAGCGGCCCGCGCTCGCGCGGGCCGGGACTGGCGAGTGTAGGGAGTGCCCGTCGCGCTCGCGGCGGTCTCCCCTGCCGGTGCAACGGGCGTTGCAGGCGCCCCGCCGCAGCACTCGGGCGGCCACGACGGCGACAAGTACCGTTGGTCGCTATGGCGCTCGAGACGATCAGCCGCGCGCTCGACGGCATCTATCCGGCCAAGGTGCTGCCCGCGATGCCGTGGACGGCGCGCTTCGCGGGCGACGACTACGGACTGCCGGCCGATCCCGCCTGGCGCGAGGTCGACTGGCGGGAGCACCTGCGCTGGATGGAGATCGATGGGGCGCGCGTCAGCTACGTGGACATCGGCGAAGGCCCCGGGCCGCCCGTCGTGTTCGTGCACGGCCTCGGCGGCAACTGGCAGAACTTCCTCGAGAACCTGCCCCGGATCGCGCGTGAGCGCCGCGCGCTGGCGGTCGACCTGCCCGGGTTCGGCAACTCGGAGCTGCCGCCCGAGCCGATCACGATCTCAGGGTACGCGCGCTTCGTCGACGCGTTCTGCGAGCGCCTCGACCTCGGCCCGGTCGCGATCGTGGGCTCCTCGATGGGCGGCTTCATCGGCGCCGAGATCGCGATTTCCTTCCCCGAGCGCGCGGACCGCCTGGCGCTGGTGGGGGCGGCCGGCATCTCGATCACGACCCTCCACCGTCGCCCGACGCTGACCGCGGCGCGCATCTCGACGCTGATCGGCGTCGGTGAGATCAGCGCCGCCCGCGCACGCGATGTCTCAAGGCGCTCGCGCCTGCGCTACGTCGCGCTCTCCGCGGTCGTGCGCCACCCCAACCTGATTCAGCCGGCGCTCGCCTACGAGCTCGTGCGGGGAGCCGGCAAGCAGGGCTACGTGGGCGCGCTCGAGGCGCTGATGATGTACGACTTCCGCGACCGCCTGCCCGAGATCGGCTGTCCGACGCTCGTGGTGTGGGGCTCAGAGGACATGATGGTGCCGGTCCGCGACGCCGACGAGTTCGAGCGACTGATACCGGACGCGCGTAAGCTCGTGATGGCCGACACGGGCCACGGCCCGATGTTCGAGCGCCCGCAGACCTTCAACCGCCACATGCTCGACTTCCTCGTCGAGTCCGGCGAGGCCTCTCAGAGCGAGTCCGAGGTGGCGTGAGCCGACCGGCCCCGGGCTAGCGGGTGATCGCGCCCTCGGCCGCGGAGGACACGTGTCGAGCGTACTTCGCAAGGACGCCCGAGCTGTAGAGCGCCGGCGGCGGCTCATAGGCGTCGACACGCCGCCGAATCTCGGCGTCCGAGAGCTCGACGTTCAGCTCACGCGCGGCGACGTCGAAGACGACAACGTCGCCGTCCGCGACGGCCGCGATCGGCCCGCCCCGCGGCGCCTCGGGCGCCACGTGCCCCGCCATGAAGCCATGCGTTGCGCCCGAGAAGCGACCGTCGGTGAGCAGCGCGACGGAATCGCCGAGCCCAGCACCGATGATCGCCGAGGTGACGCCCAGCATCTCGCGCATCCCGGGGCCGCCCGCGGGGCCCTCGTTGCGGATGACAACCACGTCGCCCGGCTCGATCGAGCGCTGCTTGACCGCCGCGAACGCCTCCTCCTCGGACTCGAAGACCCGCGCGGGACCGCGGTGCTCGGTGCGCCCGTGACCCGAGAGCTTGACGACGCAGCCGTCCGGGGCGAGGTTTCCGCGCAGGATCGCGAGGCCGCCGGTGGGCTTGATCGGGTCCTCGAGTGGGCGCACGACCTGCTGGCCATCGGTCTCCTCGGCCTCGGCCGCCTCCTCGCCGATGCTGCGCCCGGTCACGGTGGGGGCGTCGGCGTTCAGCAAGCCCGCGTCCAGGAGTCGCTTCGCGAGCACGCGCACGCCGCCCGCACGGTAGAGATCGGTGGCGACGAAGCGCCCGCCGGGCTTCAGGTCCGCGAGCAGCGGCGTCCTCGACATCACGCGGTCGAAGTCGTCGATCGCGAGCGGCACCTCGGCCTCGCTCGCGAGCGCGAGCAGGTGCAGCACGGCGTTCGTCGAGCCCCCGCTGAGGGCGACGCATGCGATCGCGTTGTCGAGCGACTCGCGCGTGATCAGCGCGCTCGGGCGCAGGTCGCGCTCGAGCACGTCCATCAGCAGACGGCCACAGTCCTCAGCGACCTGTCCCTTGAGGCCATCGACGGCGGGGACCATCGAGGAGCCCATCGGCGAGATTCCGAGCATCTCGAAGGCCGTCGCCATCGTGTTCGCCGTGAATTGGCCGCCGCAGGCTCCGGCGCCCGGCGACGCGACGGATTCGAGCTCGGCGAGGTCCTCGTCGGTCGCGTCACCGGCGCCGTGGGCGCCGACCATCTCGAACACGTCCTGGATCGTCACGTCCTGGCCGCGGTAGCGACCCGGCGCGATCGAGCCGCCGTAGAGCATGATCGCGGGGACGTCGAGCCGCGCGAGCGCCATCACGCAGCCCGGAATCGTCTTGTCGCAGCCCGAGAGCGCGATCACGGCGTCGAACATGTGGCCGCGGGCGACGAGCTCGATCGAGTCCGCGATCACCTCGCGCGAGACGAGCGATGCCTTCATGCCCTCGGTGCCCATCGTGATGCCGTCCGACACCGCGACCGTGTTGTACTCCATCGGCGTGCCACCGGCGGCGCGGATGCCGTCCTTGACGCGCTCTGCCAGCCGGCGCAGGTGGAAGTTGCACGGCATCGTCTCGGTCCAGGTGTTGGCGACGCCGATGATTGGACGCGATAGCGCCTCGTCGTCGAAGCCGATCCCCTTCAGGTACGCGCGCGCCGGCGCGCGGTCAGGGCCCTCGAGGATGGTGCGGCTCGGACGCCGGAGGCGGGTCTCGCTCACTGGTACTGCGCCTCGACCGAGCCGGGGCCGCGGCGCTGGCGCTCCCATTCGGCGAGCCGCCAGAGGTCACGGCGCACGTGAGCCGGGTCGACCTGGCGCCCAGGGAGGTGCATGTTCGCGTTGCGCATCAGGCGCAGCTCGTCGCCGGTGAGCGCCATCCACTTGGCGAGCACGTCGTCTGAGTCGGGCAGCCGCGACCCCGATATCGCCCCGGTCAGGTCGGGAAACTCGACGCAGTACTCGCTCAGCAGCTGACGCGTGCGCGGAACGTAGGCGACGATCGGCTTGTGCGGATAGATCAGGTAGGCGTAGGGCGCGTTGCGACCGCCGGTGGTCCTACGCGGCCCTGCGGGTGATCCCGGCGTGGGCTCGGGGCCCGGCGCCGCGGACCCATCGGCCCGGCCCACCCCGACCGGCAGGCGACCGATCACCCGGATGAACCCGAGGTCCCGGTACATCGCCCACTCCTCTCGGTTGACACATGACTCGAGCAGCTCCCGCGCGCGTTGCTCTGCGCGCCGCTCGCGGCCCGGATCCTGCACCGAGAGTCCGAGCCTGCCACGCGTGCGCCCGCGAGTGGCCCTGCCGCCGCGACGGCGGCGCAAGGCGTGGGCGACCAGCGGGATCGCGAGCGAGGCGGCGACCAGCGCGAGCGCAAGGAAGCCGAGCACCGAGGGCGACACTCAGGCACCACCGAGCGCGGCCGTAGTTGAGGCGGGGAGCACTCCACGGTCCACTACGCCGGACGTGACGATCCGCTGGCGGCGCCGCAAGCTACCCGCCGGCGGCGCGAGGGAAGAAGATCACTCGATCTGCATCGACGGGAACCTCGGCATAGTCGCGCACCATGCGCGCCGCACGCCTACCCGTCGAGGGATCGAGCTGCGGAACGGCTGCCCACATTCCCGCGTCGAGCTGCCGTCGGAACTCGTCTACGAGGCGGTCCTGGTCGATCGTCGATGCGGGGTCCCCCTCGGCGAGAAGGACGTCACCGTGGCCCGGCTTCATGCGGAGGAACTTCATGGCTTACTCCCTTGCGGACGCGAGACGAACCCGGCGAGCGGGACAGCGATTATGCCAGAGGCGCGCGGGCGAGCGGGAGCCGGTCATCTCGATCCGAGCGCGTTGACCGGACCGGCGCCCGCGCCGATCCCCCTCAAGCCGTCGCGAACAGCTGCGGAGGCCACGGCCTTCGCCCGCCGCGCTGCCTCGAGCGCGTCGAAGCCGAGCGCCAGATGAGCGGCAAGCGCCGAGGAGTGCGTGCAGCCCGAGCCGTGGGCGGCGCCGTCCGGATAGCGCTCGCTCGCGATCGAGACGACCTCCCCTCCGGCGAAGAAGACATCGGTGGCCCGCTCACGGTGGCCGCCGGTCACGACGACCGCGCCGGGACCGAGCGCGTACACGCGCCGGGCCAGCTCCTCGGGCTCGACCTCCGGCCCCGCCCCGGCGAGCACTCGGGCCTCAGCGAGGTTCGGCGTGACCACCTGCACGCGCGGAAGCAACGCCCGGGCGAGCGCTCGGCGGGCTTCCTCGTCGAGCAGCACCGCACCGCTCTCGGCCACCATCACCGGGTCGAGGACGACAGGTGCCTCTCCGGTCCAGTCGAGCGCCCGGGAGACGGCATCGATCGTCTCAGCGGTGCCGAGCATCCCGATCTTCACGGCGTCGACGCCGATGTCGGAGACGACGGCTCGAACCTGCTCGATGATCGCCTCGGGCGCCAGCGGGTAGACCGCCGTCACCTCCACGGTGTTCTGCGCAGTGATGGCGGTTATCGCGGTCATCCCGTAGACGCCGCAGCGGGCGAACGCCTTGAGGTCTGCCTGGATGCCGGCTCCACCGCCGGAGTCGGAGCCGGCGATGGAAAGTACCCGCGGAGGCGTCGAGGGGGACTGTGCGTCGGGCGACACGAGGCGGCGAGAAGGATAGGAGGGCGCGGGCTTCAACCGCCGAACGCGCGCTGGTAGGAGCCAAAGCCGTCGCGCGAGACGAGTCCAAGCAGCTCCAGGCGCCCGAGGGCGGCCCTCGCACCGGCGGCCGAGACGCCCGCCGAGCGCCTGATCGCCTCGGCTCCCTCACCCGCCTCGACGCCGTCGAGCACGCGCCGAAGCGTGGGCTCGAGCTGCGGCGGATCCGGCGCCCCACGCGAGAAAGCGCCGTTGCCCACCCCATACAGGCCGTCGAGGATGTCCTCCACGCCTCGCACGACGCTCGCGCCCTCGCGCAGCAGGCGGTTGCTGCCGGCGGCCATCCTCGAGGTGACCCATCCCGGAACGGCACCTAGCTCGCGCCCGAGGTCGAGCGCAAACGCCGCCGTGATCAGGGTTCCGGAAGGATCTCCCGCTTCGACCACGACGGTCATGGCCGACAGTCCGGCCATGATGCGATTGCGAGCGGGGAAGCTCCACCGGAAGGCTGGATGCCCCGGTGGCATCTCGGACACGGCCACGCCGCGCTCGAGCACGCGCTCGTAGAGGACGCCGTTCGTGCGTGGGTACGGACGATCGACGCCGCACGCGAGCACTGCAACGGTCAGGCCTCGACGCGCAAGCGTCCCACGGTGCGCGGCTGCGTCGACTCCGAGCGCGAGGCCGCTGACCACCGTGACTCCCGCGCTCGCCAGGCCACGCCCCAGTTCGTGCGCGACCTCGAGCGCGTAGCCGGACGGACGCCGGGTGCCCACGAGGCACGCCATCGGCACGCTTCCGGTCGCGTCGAGGACGTCGGGGTCCCCGGCCAGGTAGAGGACGGCGGGCGCGTCGCTCAGCCCGACGAGCCGGGCGGGATAGCCGTCCGAGTGCAAGCACACCGCGGACAGCCCGAGTCGCTCGAGATCTGCGTCGACGAGACCGCGATCGAAGCCCTCGACGAAGCTCCGCGCCCTGTCCTCGTGCGATCCCGCAACGGCGGCGATCAGGTCGGGCTCCGGCAGCGCGAGCACCTCGCGCTGCCGGGCCCTGCTCGGGCGATCGAACAGCGCGGCGATCCGCGGTCCGAGGTGCGCGATCAGCATGCTGCGCCTCAGGCAGGGCGCGCAGGCGTCATTCACGCTGCCCTCCTCGCCGAGCCGCCGCCGAGGCGGAACCCGAGCGCCTCGTCGAGGTCGTCGACCGAGACTTCCGCTCGCTGATCGAGGTCGGCGATCGTACGGGCGAGCTTCAAGACGCGATCGTGACCGCGGGCGCCGAGCGGGGCGAGCTCCTGTCGCTCCCGCAGGTGCGTGCGCGCTCCCACGGAGAGCAGCGCGTGCCGGCGCGTCGCGAGCGTTCCCATCGCGGCGTTCGATGCGGCATCCGCGCGCGAGCGTGAACGCTGGCGCTCCCGGGCAAGCTCCACGCGCCGCCGGATCGCCCTCGACTCGGGTAACGCTTCGCCTTCGTCGGTCAGCTCACTCGGAGGAGGGGCCTCGAGCCGGCAGACCAGGTCGATGCGGTCGAGCAACGGGCCGCTCAGCTTGCGCGCGTAGCGTGCGTGGTCGGCCTCCGTGCAGGTGCACTCGTGGCGCAGCCGAGCGCACGGACAGGCGTTGCTGGCCGCCACGAGCTGCGTGTGGGCCGGGAACGCAATCGAGGTCTGCCCGCGGCTGACGAGCACCCGCCGTGTCTCGAGCGGCTGACGCAGCGCCTCGAGGGCTGCGCGCGAGAACTCTGCGAGCTCGTCGAGGAAGAGAACGCCGTGGTGGGCCAGGGTGATCTCGCCGGGTCGCGGCGTCGCGCCCCCTCCGACGAGGCCCGAGGCCGAGATCGTGTGGTGGGGGGCGCGAAAAGGGCGCCTACGGGCAAGTCCGCCATCGGCCAAGCCCGCGACGCTCTGGACGCGCGTGATCTCGACCGCCTCGTCGAGGCTTGGCCGCGGAAGAATGCCCGGCAGGCGACAGGCAAGCATCGTCTTGCCGACGCCGGGGGGCCCGACCATCAACAGGTTGTGCCCGCCGGCGGCCGCGAGCTCAAGCGCCCGTTTTGCGTCTGCCTGACCGCGGACGTCGGCGAGATCGGGCTCATCGGCTTCGGGCTCCGGGCCCGTCGAACGAAGCGGCACGGGTGGCTCAGGCCGCCAGCGGCCAGCCATCAGCTCCACGATCCTCGCCAGACTCTGGACCCCGCTCACCTCGACTCCCTCGACGAGCGCCGCCTCGGCGGCGTTTGCGGTCGGCACGATCAGGCGTCGAAAGCCGCCGCGGCGTGCGCCGAGCG
>Ga0136614_10002274_pt1 | contig 11889 bp, 10 predicted proteins | sample AntDrymUQ2792106_2_FD_106643 | JGI IMG/M metagenome (GOLD analysis project Ga0136614, IMG submission 106643) | Polar desert sand microbial communities from Dry Valleys, Antarctica - metaG UQ279 (21.06) | ecosystem: Environmental > Terrestrial > Soil > Desert | place: Antarctica: Dry Valley...
ACGCACGTCCCGTTCGGCGGCGAGGCGCTCTCGCGGGTGGGGCACCACCTCCCGGTGGCGACGCGGGCGGCGTACCTGACCTCCGATGCCGTGCTCGTTGCGGCCGCCGAGGAGCCGGCGCTCGCCGGCGTCGTCGCAGAGCTCGATCTCCGCGTCCGCATCACCCGCGTCCGCGCGGCTGGCCAGGCGGACGTCTCCGTCCTCGCGCCGCTCGCAGACGATGCCGCCGAGTGGGCGGTAGAGCGTGCCTTCCAGACCGCTGTCGCAGGAAGCGCCCGGCTCGTCTCCGTCGCCTCGGACTCCGGCTGGAGCTCGCTCGTCGACAGCGTCTCGGCCCGGTACGACGGCGTCCTCGTGGAGCACCTTGGCGTGGCCGACGCGGTGCCGCGGCTCGCCTTCGACGCGGAGTCGGTAGACGTCGCGGTCACGGCGTCGGCGCTCGGCGAGGCTCTCGCCGGCCTCGTCGCCTCGAGCGAGCGAGGACCGCGCGTCGTCGGCCACGGCCTCCTGGGCCACGGGCCCTGTGTGTTCTCGCCGGGCGGCGACGTCGCCAGCGAGGAAGCGGGGCAGGGCGTTGCGAATCCCTGCTCGATGCTGCTCGCCGCGTCGCTCATGCTCGACGAGGGCCTGCACGAGCCGAGCGCGGCGGCAACGCTTGCGGAGGCGGTCGCCGGTGCGGTCGCCGACGGTGCGTGTACGCCGGACATGGTCGCCTCGGGCGTAGCCTCGACGACACGCGAGTTCATGGACGCGCTGCTCGCAGAGGTCCCGCGTCGCGTCACGAACTTCGAATTCTACCGGCGAGCGTACGCCTGATGGCCAGGATGCTCGGTTCGGACGCCATCCTCCGCTCCCTCGAGGCGGAGGGCGTGGACGTCATGTTCGGGATTCCCGGCGGAGCGATCCTGCCCACCTACGATGCAATTGCCCGCGGCACGAGCGTGCGGCACGTCCTGGCCCGCCACGAGCAGGGCGCGGGCCACATGGCCGAGGGCTATGCACGGGCTTCGGGCCGCGCCGGCGTGGCCATGGCCACCTCCGGGCCGGGTGCTACGAACCTCGTGACCCCGATCGCGGATGCCTGGATGGACTCGACGCCCCTCGTCTGCATCACCGGCCAGGTTCGGACGAACCTGATCGGGACCGACGCCTTCCAGGAGGTCGACGCAACGGGGATCACGCTCCCGATCGTCAAGCACTCGTGGCTCGTCCAGGACGTCGAGGAGCTTCCGCACGTCATGAAGGCCGCCTTCCACGTGGCTCGCACGGGCCGCTGCGGGCCGGTGCTCGTGGACGTGGCCAAGGACGTCCAGGAAGCAGCGATCGACTTCCGCTATCCGGACCAGGTCGACCTGCCCGGCTGGAAGCCACCGCACAAGGTCAACGCGCGCCAGCTCGGCGAGGCGGCGCGGGCGATCGCCGCGGCGGAGAAGCCCGTGCTCTACGTCGGCGGCGGAGTCGTGAACGCCGACGCGTTCGCGGAGCTCCGCGAGCTTGCGGAGGCGGGAGGGCTGCCGGTCGTGACGACGCTCATGGCGAAGGGCGCCTTTCCGGAGTCGCACCCGCTCCATGCGGGGCTGCCCGGAATGCACGGCTCCAAGTGGGCGAACTGGGCCATGAACAAGTGCGACCTCTTGATCGCGGTCGGCTCCCGCTTCGACGACCGCGTCACCGGGAAGCTGACGGCGTTCGCACCGGGCGCGCAGGTCATCCATCTCGACGTCGACGCCGCCGAGATCGGGAAGCTCCGGCACGCCGACATTCCGGTCGTCGGCCCGCTCAAGCTCGCGCTCGCGGCGCTTGCGCGCGAGGTGAGGCGCCTCCGGGAGGAAGGGTCGGACGGGCCGAGCGCCTGGCGGACGCAGATCGACGAATGGCGGGACGCGTTTCCCTACCGGTACGACCGGGACGGGGACTCGCTGAAGCCGCAGGCTGTGCTGGAGACGCTTCGCGACCTGACCGCCGGGCGCGACGACGTCGTCTGGACGACCGGCGTCGGGCAGCACCAGATGTGGGCGATGCAGTACCTCGTCTGCGACCGGCCCCGCAGCTTCATCACCTCGGGCGGGCTCGGGACGATGGGCTACGGCGTCCCAGCCGCGGTCGGCGCCAAGGCCGCCCGCCCGGACGCCACCGTCATCTGCGTCGACGGAGACGGTTGCTTCCAGATGACGTGCCAGGAGCTCGCGACGGCGGCGCTCGAGGGTCTACCGATCGTGACCGTCGTCGTGAACAACGGCTGGCTCGGAATGGTGCGCCAGTGGCAGGAGATGTTCTACGCCGAGCGCTTCGCGCAGACGCACCTGACCCACCAGGTGCCCGACTACGCCATGCTCGCCGAGGCGTACGGGTGCGCGGGGTTCACGGTCGACTCGGAGGATCGGCTCGAGGAGACCCTGGAGGAGGCACTCACCTGCGGCCGGGCGGCCGTCGTCGACGCTCGCTGCGATCCGGAGGAGAAGTGCTTCCCCATGATCCCCGCGGGCGCCGCCGCCATCGACATCCTCGAGTACCCCGAGGGCGAGACGGTCGAAGCGTGACCCATACGCTCTCCGTCCTCCTCGAGAACAAGCCGGGTGCGCTCGCACGGGTCTCGAACATGTTCGCCCGTCGCGGGTTCAACATCGAGAGCCTCGCCGTCGGGCCGACCGAGCGGCCCGACGTCTCCCGCATCACGCTGCGCGTGGAGTGCGAGCAGGACTCGCTGGAGCAGATCGAGAAGCAGATGCACAAGCTCGTCAACGTCCTCCGGGTCTCCGAGCTCGAGCCCGGCGAGACCGTCGAGCGCGAGCTGGCGCTGATCAAGGTGACGGTCACGCCCGAGCGCCGGCCGGAGCTGCTCGCGGTCGCCGACACGTTCAAGGCGCACGTGGCCGACCTCGGCCCCGAGGCGATGATCTTCGAGCTGGTCGGCCCGCCCGACGTCCTCGACTCCTTCGAGGAGCTCGTCCGGCCCTACGGCGTCAAGGAGCTCGTCCGCACGGGCCGAATCGCACTGCCCCGTGCAGCGGGCCGCCGCACCCCCCGCCCACAGCACGTCCTCCGATAGAACCAAGCGAAAGGAACCTTTCATGGCACAGGTCTACCGCGAAGGCAATCTCGACCTGCTGGATGGAAAGGTGGCCGTCGTCGGCTACGGAAGTCAGGGGCACGCGCACGCCCTCAACCTGCGCGACTCCGGCGTGGAGGTCGAGGTCGGCCTCCGCTCTGGCAGCGAGTCGTGGGAGAAGGCTGAGGCCGCCGGGCTCGCGGTTCGCGAGATCGCCGACGCCGTCCGGGGCGCCCGGCTCGTCGCCGTCCTCCTGCCCGACCACGTTCAGAAGGGCGTCTTCGAGGCGGAGGTCGAGCCCAACCTCGAGCCGGGCGCGGCGATCCTCTTCGCGCACGGCTTCAACGTCCACTTTGGGCAGATCGAGCCCTCGAAGGGCCACGACGTGATCATGGTCGCGCCGAAGGGACCCGGCCATCGGGTCCGGGAGGTCTTCGAGGCCGGAGGCGGCACGCCCGGGCTCATCGCGGTTGCGCAGGATGCGAGCGGGAACGCACGCGACCTGGCCCTCGCCTACGGCGCCGCGATCGGCTGCGGGCGCGCGGGCATGCTCGAGACGACGTTTGCGGAGGAGACCGAGAGCGACCTCTTCGGCGAGCAGGCCGTGCTCTGCGGAGGTGTGACCGCCCTCATGCAGGCCGGGTTCGAGACGCTCGTGGAGGCCGGCTACCAGCCGGAGATCGCGTACTACGAATGCATCAACGAGATGAAGCTGATCGTCGACCTGATCTACGAGGGCGGCTTCAGCTATATGCGCTACTCGATCTCCGACGTGGCCGAGTACGGCGACGTCACCCGGGGGCCGGTGATGGTCGATGAACACGTGCGCGCCACGATGCGGAAACTGCTCGAGGACATTCGCTCGGGCTCCTTCGCCCGCGAGCTGATCGCGGAGGAGGAAGCCGGACGCCCGCGCTTCCAGGAGCTCCGGAAGCAGGCCGCGGCCCATCAGGTCGAGGACGTCGGCCGCGAGCTCCGAAGCCTGATGCAACTACCCCGGAAAAATGCTGACGCATTTTCCCGGGAAGCGGGCTAGAGAGCGCATCGCTTCGCTCGCGGAGACCGACATGACCGTCGACGTACCGGTCGCGTTACTCGGGTACGGGACGGTGGGAGCGGCCGTCAGCCGCCTGCTCGAGGACAACGCCGACGACATCGAGCGGGCCACCGGGCACCGGCTTCGCGTCGTGCGCGCGCTCGTGCGCGACCTCGAGAAGGAGCGGGCTTTCGCGGCCGCCCCCGGCGTCCTGACGACGCGGTTCGAGGACGTGCTCGAGGACGATTCGATCGCCGTGGTCGCCGAGGTGATGGGCGGCCTCGAGCCGACGGGCGAGCATGTCCTCTCCCTGCTTCGCTCCCGAAAGCCGGTCGTCTCGGCCAACAAGCAACTGGTGGCCCGGCGCGGGGCGGAGCTCTTCCACACGGCGTCCGAGGCAGGGGTCCAGCTTCGCTTCGAAGCGTCCGTCTGTGCCGCGATCCCGGTGATCAAGGTGCTTCGAGAGTCGCTCGTCGTCTCGAACGTCCACCGAGTTCTCGGAATCGTGAACGGGACGACCAACTTCATCCTCACCGAGATGGAGTCCGGCGCCGGGTACGACGAGGCGCTGTCCGAGGCGAAGCGGCTCGGGTACGCGGAGTCCGATCCGACCGAGGACGTCTCGGGGGCGGACGCCGCGGCGAAGATGGCGATCCTGGCTACGGTCGCCTTCGGCACCCGGGTCGCGCTCGCCGATGTCGCCTACGAAGGCATCGAGGGGATCAGGCCCGAGCACGTGACGGCCGCCCGCGAGCTCGAGACCGTCGTTCGGCTCATCGGCGCTGCCACCCTCGTCGACGGCGCCGTCGACGTGCGTGTCCACCCGGCGCTCATCGATCGCCACCATCCGCTCGCAGCGGTCGAGGGGGCGTTCAACGCGGTCATGCTCCAGGGCGACGCCATCCGAGAGATCACGCTGGAGGGCCCGGGCGCGGGCGGCATCGAGACGGCCTCCGCGGTCGTGGCGGACATGGTCAGCGTGATCGGCACGACCGGGACTGGCTTCCTCCAGAACGACGCGTGCTGGCGCGAGCTCGAGCTGCTGCCGCCCGGAGAGCTCCGCTCAGAGTTCTACGTCAGACTCGAGGTCGCGGATCGAACCGGCGTGCTGGCGCACGTCGCCGAGCGCCTCGCGGCCCACGACGTCTCGATCGCGCGGCTGACGCAGCATCTCCTGGACGACGGTGCCGCGCTCGACATCGTCACGCACGAGGCACCGGGGGGCAAGGTGTCTGCGGCGCTCGCCGACGTGGCCACGCTCGAAGAGGTGCACGGCCCGCCGGTGGCGATGCGCCTCATCTCCGACCGCGGCGTCTAGTCTCTGACCGCGTTGACGGTTCCTCTCTCCGATCGGTATCGCGACCGCCTGCCGCTCTCCGACTCGACCCCACTCGTGTCGCTCGGCGAGGGCTCGACACCGCTCCTCCCGGCGCCCCGCCTCTCGGGGCGGCTGGGGCTCGACGTCCGGCTCAAGTGGGAGGGCGCGAACCCGACCGGCTCCTTCAAGGATCGCGGGATGACGATCGCGATCGCGAAAGCACTCGAGGAGGGCACCGAGGCGGTCGTCTGCGCCTCGACCGGAAACACGGCCGCGTCCGCAGCCGCCTACGCGGCCCGGGCGGGGCTCGCCGCGGTCGTCCTCCAGCCCGCCGGGGCGGTCGCATCGGGAAAGCTGGCGCAGGCACGGGCACTGGGTGCAAGGCTGCTCGAGGTGGAGGGCTCCTTCGAGGATGCGCTCGAGTCGGCCCGCGAGCTCGCAGAGCGGGGCTCGCACGTGCTCGTGAACTCGCTGAACCCGTACCGCCTCGAGGGCCAGAAGACGGCGGCCTTCGAGATCGCCGAGGAGCTCGGCGGGCCGCCCGACGTGCTCGCGCTCCCCTACGGCGGCGGCGGGAATACATGCGCCTACGCCAGGGGCTTCGCCGAATGGGGAGCCGGCGAGCCGATGCTGCTCGCCGTCGAGTCGGGCAACCGGGCGCGGACCGTGGCCTCCGCGATCCGCATCCGCGAGCCGGTTCACGCCGCCGGCGTGGCCGAGGCGATCGAGCGGTCAAAAGGAAGCGTGGTCACCGTCTCCGACGACGACATCCTCGCCGCCTGGCGCTCGCTGGCGCGCGAAGAGGGTGTCTTTTGCGAGCCGGCCTCGGCGGCCGCCCTCGCCGGAGTCGAGGCGTCAGGGCTCGCGCCGGGCACGCGCGTCGTGTGTGTGATTACAGGCCATGGCCTGAAGGATCCGGAGACTGCCGCCCGGGAATCTCCGGCCGCCACGCCCGTCTACGCCGACTCCGCCTCGATCGCGGAAGCGGCGGCATGAGCTTCCATGTGCGCGCTCCCGCATCGACCGCGAATGTCGGGCCCGGGTTCGACGCGGCTGCGGTCGCCCTCGGCCTCTGGAACGAGCTCGAGGTCTCCGAAGGGGACGGCGCCGCTCCCGACTTCGGCCACCTCGGCGTTCGCGCCTTCGCGCGCGTGACTCCCGCGGACGACTGGGCGTTCGACTTCACCACCCGGATCCCGCGTGAACGGGGGCTCGGCTCGAGCGCCTCCGTGATCGCACTCGGCCTCGTGGCCGGCACGCTGGCGGCGGGGCGTGATCCCGACCCCGAGGAGCTGCTCGCGGTCGGGATGAAGCTCGAGGGCCATCCGGACAACCTCGCGGCGGCGCTGGCGGGCGGCGTCTGCCTGACGTGGTCGGGGCGCATCGCGCGGATCGCGGACGACGTCCCGGCGGTCCCGATCGCGGTCGTGCCGGAGGAGACACTCGCGACGTCCGCGGCTCGAACCAGCCTTCCGAGCACCGTTCCGCACCGTGACGCCGCCTTCACGGCGGGCCGCGCCGCCCTGCTCGGCGCGGCACTCGCGTCCGGCTCGTCCGACCTGCTCGCAGCCTCGCTCGCCGACCGCATCCACGAGCCCTACCGGGTCGGCCGCGCTCCCCTTCTGACCGCCGTTCGCGAACGGCTCCCGCGCGGAGCGCTCGGCGTCTCGCTTTCCGGCTCCGGCCCCTCGGTCGTCGTCTGGGCGCGCCGCGACTCGGCGGAGGCGTGCGAGGCGGACCTTCGCGACCGCTTCCCGGAGGCCGACGTGCTGCCGCTCGGAGTCGCGGCGGAGGGGGCGGGACGGGTATGAGCAAGAACCCGTACGACCGCCGTTCCGATCCGGCGAAGCGTCACAGCGCGGCGCTCACGGACGGGGCCGACCGCTCTCCCGCCCGCGCGATGCTGAAGGGGATCGGCTTCACGGACGACGACCTCGCCCGCCCGCTCGTCGGCGTCGCGACGACGTGGATCGAGACGATGCCGTGCAACTGGAACCAGCGGGAGCTCGCCCAGGACGTGAAGCGGGGGATCCGGGAGGCCGGCGGGATGCCCGTCGAATTCAACACGATCTCGGTCTCGGACGGAGTCTCGATGGGAACCGAGGGCATGCGAGCCTCGCTCGTCTCGCGCGAGGTGATCGCGGACTCGATCGAGCTCGTCGCGCGCGGGCACCTCTTCGACGGGCTCGTCTGCCTGGTCGGGTGCGACAAGACGATCCCCGCCGCCGTGATGGCGCTCGTACGGCTCGACCTCCCCGGACTCGTCCTCTACAACGGGTCGATCGCGCCGGGCCGCTTTCGCGGGCGCGACGTGACCATCCAGGACGTCTTCGAGGCGGTCGGTGCCCACGCGGTCGGGACGATGAGTGGGGCCGACGTCCACGAGCTCGAGGGCGCGGCCTGCCCCGGCGCCGGCGCCTGCGGCGGGCAGTTCACGGCGAACACCATGTCCACGGCGCTCGACTTCCTCGGGATCAGCCCCGCCGGCCTGAACGGCATCCCGGCGCTCGACCCGGCGAAGCACGAGGCCGCCGCCGAGGCGGGCCGGCTGGCGATGCGCCTCGTCCGGGACGACGTCCGGCCCTCGTCGATCGTGACGCGGGAGGCGCTCGAGAATGCTGCGGCATCGATCGTCGCGACCGGTGGCTCCACCAACGGCGTTCTCCACCTGCTCGCCATCGCCCGGGAGCTGGATCTTCCCTTCGAGCTCGAGGACTTCGACCGGATCGCCGCCCGGACTCCGATCGTCGCGAGCATGAAGCCGGGGGGGAGGTTCGTCGCCACCGACATGCACGCGGCCGGCGGCGTCGCGCTCGTCGCGCGCGAGCTCCTGAAGCGGGACCTCGTCCACGCAGGCGCGCCGAACGTCGACGGACGCTCGCTCGGCGAGGTGGCGCTCGCGGTCGTCGAGCATCCAGGTCAGGAGGTCGTCGTCCCGATCGATCAGCCGATCAAGGCCACGGGCGGCCTCGCCATCCTGCGCGGGAACCTCGCGCCGGAGGGGTCGGTGGTAAAGCTCGCGGGCCACGAGCGCCTGCTCCACCGCGGGCCGGCCCGAGTCTTCGACTCCGAGGAGGACTGCTTCGCCGCCGTGAAGGCGAGGAGCATCGAGGCGGGCGACGTCGTCGTGATCCGCAACGAAGGCCCCGCGGGAGGCCCCGGAATGCGGGAGATGCTCCACTTCACGGCGGCGCTGGTCGGCGAGGGTCTCGGCGATTCCGTCGCCCTCGTCACCGACGGGCGGTTCTCGGGCGCGACGTACGGACTCATGGTGGGCCACGTAGCGCCTGAGGCGACTCGCGGCGGCCCGCTGGCCGCCCTTCGGGACGGAGACATCGTCGCCGTGGACGTCGAGGGCCGAGAGCTCCGGGTCGAGCTCTCCGACGACGAGCTCGAGGCGCGGCTCGCCGGCTGGAAGCCGCCGCCGCCGCGTTACACGCGAGGCGTCTTCGCGAAGTACGCGGCCGAGGTCTCGTCGGCGAGCGAGGGCGCAATCACGCGTCCGCCGGGTTCGTAGTCGCAGACCGGCCTCGCACTGCCTGGGCACCTCGGCTCACCCTAGGCTCGTAGACGGCACAGTTCGCGCAGCACGCGCGCGACCTTCGCTACTAGCATCCGAAGAGGGAGGAGGCTGGGTACACCTTCAAGCCGCTTGCCTACTGCCGTGGCGGCGGCGGCTGCTGCTCCTCGTCCTGCTCCGGCGCCTCGCCGCCGTAGTCCTCGGCGGGTGCGTCCTCGGACTCGCGCGCCGCCGCCTCGCCGGCTCGCTCTCGTGTCTCGTCGGCCCGCTTCTCTGCTTCCTCGATCTTTCGGGTCAGCTCGTCGTCGTTCGTTCCCATTGCCCCTCCCTCTCGCTAGCGAATCAGAACGGTTCTTCGGTAGCGCTGCACGGCCGAGTCATCGAGCGCCATGGCGGTCGGCTCGGTGACCAGATCGCCGTCGAGCCGCGCCTTCAGAGAGTCGACGAGGTAGCGCTCCGCGAGCCATTCCATGCTCGGCGGGACGTCTGCCTGCACGCTGATCCGCCAGAGCCCCTCGTCGAGCTCCTGCTCGTCCGCGACCTCGGGCGGGCGCAGGAACCGCGCGCCGCCGATCGGCGCGAGGCCCGAGATCTGGCGTACGACGTCCCGGGCGTGATCGCGGTCGCGCGTGAGGAGCTCGACGATGAAGGTGCGATAGCGGCGCCTGCTTCGCTTCACCGCGATGATCTGGCCGTTCGGGATGAAGTACGTATCGCCGTTCAGGTCGCGCATCACGGTCGTCCGAAGCCCCACCGCCTCGACGACGCCAGCGTACTTCGAGAGCTCCACCTCGATGAAGTCGCCCACACCGTACTGGTTTTCGAAGAGGATGAAGAAGCCCGCGATCATGTCGGTCAGGAGCCTCTGCGCCGAGAAAGCGATGATCAGGATGATCAGCGTCGCGCCGGCCGCGGTCGAGATCCGATCCCGAACGAGGATCGTGACGAGGATGCCAGCGGCCGCGATGAAGAAGACGTAGCGAACGACCGTCGAGAGCAGGGCGAACGCCGTCTCCCGGCGGCGCAGGCGCACGAGGTCGGCCGTGTCGCTCGGGCTCCCGGAGGCCCAGCGGTGCGCGAGCACGCCGAGGAGCCGCGAGAGCGCGATGCCGACGGCGACGACCACGGCGGCCCAGAAGACCCGGTCGAACCAGTCGGGCAGCGGCCCGAAATCCATACCGGCACGCTACCCGACTCGCAGGCGGACTCTATACTCGCGGCGTGAGCGGGTCCGTCCTGCTCCGCATCGAGAGAGGCTGAGGGAACCGGCCCTGTGAAGCCTCGGCAACCTGCTCCTAGGAGCAAGGTGCCAAGCCCGGCCGGGCGTCGCCCGGAGGATGTCGAGCCAACCGAAGGAGGATCCGTTGCCCGCCACCGCGCTCCGTTGTAGGAACTGCGCTCGAGAGCATCCGCTCGAGCAGCTCGCGGTCTGCTCGAAGTGCCTGGCCCCGCTCGAGCCGACCTATGACTGGGAGGCGCTCACCCAGACCGTGTCCCGTGAGTCGATCGCTTCCGGTCCGCCCTCGCTGTGGCGCTACGCGCCGCTCCTGCCCGTCGAGCCTCCCGCCGAGCAGCGCCTGGCGCCCGGGCTGACGCCCCTTCTGCGGGCGCCGCGCCTGGCCGCCGAGGTCGGCGTGGCCGAGCTCTGGCTCAAGTGCGACACGGCGAACCCGACCCACTCGTTCAAGGACCGGGTCGTCGCGGTCGCCGCCGCGAAGGCGAAGGAGCTCGGCCTCGGGACGCTCGCGTGCTCGTCGACCGGGAATCTCGCGAACGCGGTGGGCGCGCGGGCGGCCGCCGAAGGACTCGAGTCAGCCGTCCTCTGCCCATCCGACCTCGAGCCTGAGAAGATGCTCGCGACGGCCGTCTACGGCACCACCATCTACGCCGTGCGAGGAACGTACGACGACTGCTCCCGCCTCAGTCTCGAGCTCTCCTTCGAGCTCGACTGGGGCTTCGTGAACGTCGGGCTCCGCGCCTACTACGCCGAGGGCTCGAAGACCCTCGCGTACGAGATCGCCGAGCAGCTCGGCTGGCAGCAGCCCGACGTCGTCGCCGGCCCGATCGCCTCGGGCGCGCTCTTCGGAAAAGTGGGGCAGGGGTTTGGCGATCTGCGCCGGCTCCGCCTCGTGGACGGACCCGGCCCGCGGCTGGTCGGTGGCCAGGCGGAGGGGTGTGCGCCGGTCGCGACGGCCTACGCCGAGGGCGGGAGGGCGAAGCCGGTACGCCCTGCGACACTGGCCCGGTCGCTCGCGATCGGCAACCCTGCCGACGCCGACCTTGCGCTCGCAGCGGCGCGGGGGAGCGGCGGAGCGATCCAGGCCGTGCCCGAAGATGAGATCGGAGTCAACATGGGGCTTCTGGCGGAGACGACTGGCATCTTTGGAGAAACGGCGGCGGGTGTGACGCTCGGAGCGCTCAGAGCCGCCGTCGCCCGCGGGACCGTCCGCGAGTCCGATCGCGTTGTCCTTCTGGTCACGGGCGACGGGCTGAAGACGCCCGACCCGGTCGCGGAGCGACTCGCTCCCATCGAGGTCGAGGCCGACGCGGAGGCGCTCCTCGAGCTGGTGGGGGTCGCTGCGTGACGATCGTCGTCCTGCCGGGCGACGGCATCGGCCCCGAGGTGGCCCGGGAGGCCGTACGCGCGCTTCGAGCCCTCGCACCGGAGGTCGAGCTCGACGAGCGGCCGTTCGGGGGAGCCGCGATCCGCGACAGTGGCGATCCGCTTCCGGCAGAGACTCTGGCGGCGTGCCGCGAGTCTGACGGCGTCCTGAAGGCGCCGATCGGCGGCCCGGAGTTCGACGTGGCAGAGGTGCGTCCCGAGCAGGGCATGCTCAGGCTGCGCTCGGGTCTCGACGTCTACGCGAACCTGCGGCCCGCGCGGGACGGCAGGATCGATCTGCTGATCGTCCGAGAGCTCGTAGGCGGGCTCTACTACGGAGCCCGTGGCGTCAGGGAAGACGGGA
>Ga0136614_10002275_pt1 | contig 11883 bp, 11 predicted proteins | sample AntDrymUQ2792106_2_FD_106643 | JGI IMG/M metagenome (GOLD analysis project Ga0136614, IMG submission 106643) | Polar desert sand microbial communities from Dry Valleys, Antarctica - metaG UQ279 (21.06) | ecosystem: Environmental > Terrestrial > Soil > Desert | place: Antarctica: Dry Valley...
GAGGTGTACCGCTTGGCATCGCGATGTGATGCCGCGGCCGTCCACCAGGAATGCTGCACCTCGTGTCAAACACGATCATGTGGTTCCGCCGGGACCTCCGGCTGGCCGACAACCCTGCCCTGTGCACCGCGATCGACCACGGCGACCGGGTGGTTCCGCTGTTCGTGTTCGACCCCCGCCTGTGGGACCCGGCAGGACCCGCCCGCCGGGCGTACCTGCTCAGCAGCCTGGCCGACCTCGGCGGCCGGATCGGCGGGATGCAGTACCGGTCCGGTACACCGGCGGCCGAGGTGCTGGCGGTGGCCCGCGCCGCCGGAGCCGAGTCGGTCCACGTGGCCGCCGACTTCGGGCCGTACGGCAGCGTCCGCGACGGCGAGGTGGAGCGGGCGCTCGCCGAGCACGGCATCGCCCTGGAGCGGACCGGCTCCCCGTACGCCGTGGCACCGGGTCGGATTGTCAAGCAGGACGGCACCGCGTACCAGGTCTTCACGCCCTTCTCGCGGGCCTGGGCCGAGCACGGCTGGCGGGATCCGGTCCCCGCCCCGAGCGACGTCGAATGGACGACGGTGACCCGGTCCGCGGACCCGCCGCCGGCACAGGTCCCGGACGACGTCCACCTCCCAGCCGCCGGCGAGGCGGCCGCACTGGGCCGGTGGCTCGCCTACCTCGACAGGCAGCTGGCTGACTACCACGCCGTGCGCGACCGTCCGGATCTCGACCGGACGTCACACATGTCGGTGCACCTCAAGTGGGGCGAGATCCATCCCCGCACGATGCTCGCCGACATCGCCGCGTCGGGGACCGGCCGGGGGCAGAAGACCTACCGCAGTGAGCTGGCGTGGCGGGAGTTCTACGCCGACGTACTGTGGCGGCAGCCGGGGTCCGCCCGCGACCATCTGCGGCCCGCGTACGCGAGGATGGCGTACGACCGCCCGGGCAAAGACTTCCTGGCGTGGACCCAGGGCCGGACCGGCTTTCCGATCGTCGACGCAGGGATGCGCCAGCTCGCGGCGCAGGGCTGGATGCACAACCGGCTGCGAATGATCGTGGCGAGCTTCCTGGTCAAGGACCTGCACATCGAGTGGCAGCACGGAGCACGGCACTTCATGACCCATCTGGTCGACGGCGACCTCGCCTCCAACCAGCACGGGTGGCAGTGGGTGGCGGGCTCCGGCACCGACGCCGCCCCGTACTTCCGGGTGTTCAACCCGATCACCCAGGGCGCCAAGTTCGACCCCGACGGCGGGTACGTCCGGCGCTACGTCGAGGAGCTACGAGACGTCGAGGGCAAGCAGGTGCACGAGCCGTGGGACCTGCCGGGTGATCTGCCGGGTGGATACCCGCAACGGATCGTCGACCACGCCCAGGAACGCCGGGAAGCGCTGCAACGCCACAGCCAGATCTGACAAGGTGCAGCCGTGATCGAGCGCGCAGGCATCAGGATCGAGCGCCGTTTCCGGGGTCCGGTCGGCTCGGGCAACGGTGGCTGGACAGCGGGCCGGTTGGCCGTCGAGTACGCGAGCGCCGTCGGTCACGTCGGTGCGGTGCAGGTGACGCTGCGCAGCCCTCCACCGCTGGACCGCGAGCTCACGCTGCGTCGCGACGAGGGCGGCCTCTCGCTGCTCGACGGGGAGGTGCTGGTCGCCCACGCGGTAGCCGGGAAGGCGCCGGAGCCGGTCGAGCCGGTCGACCTCGCCACGGCGCGGGCGGCCGAGCAGGCGTACCCGGGATCGCAAGACCACCCGTTCCCCGAGTGCTTCGTGTGCGGACCGGACCGCTCCCCCGGTGACGGCATGCGGCTGACCCCCGGCCGCACGGGCGACGGTTCAACGGCCTGCACGTGGACACCGCAGGAGGCGTTCGACCCTGCGTACGTCTTGTCAGCCCTCGACTGCCCTGGTGCCTGGACGTCGGACATCGCCGGACGGCCCATGGTGCTCGGGCGCATCACCGCGCTGGTCGACGCCGTTCCCGAGACCGGCCGGGCGCATGTCGTGGTCGGGCGGCACTTGGGCACCACCGGCCGCAAGACGCGGACCGCCTGCAGCGTGTACGACCCGGACGGCCGGGTCGTGGGGCGGGCCGAGCACGTGTGGATCGCGATCGACCCGCTGGCGTTCGGCTGAGCCGCCCATGGACCCTCCGATCGGCGCAGCTGCGGCGGCTCCGTACGCGGCGGGTAGCGTCGGCGCCTGTTGCCCACCCACGAAGGGCTCGCATGTCCACAGCACCAACCTCTGGACCCTGGTGGCGGCACGCCGTCTGCTACCAGATCTACGTCCGCAGCTTCGCCGACGCCGACGGTGACGGGCTGGGAGACCTCGCCGGCATCACCTCCCGGCTGCCGTACCTCGCCCGGCTCGGGGTCGACGCCATCTGGTTGACGCCGTTCTACCGCTCACCACAGGCCGACCACGGCTACGACGTCGCCGACTACCGCGACGTAGACCCACGCTTCGGCGACCTCGCGGACTTCGACGCGATGCTGGACGCCGCCCACAGCCACGGACTCAAGGTCATCGTGGACGTGGTGCCCAACCACTCCTCCGACGACCACGCCTGGTTCTGCGCCGCCCTGTCCGCGGTGCCGGGAAGCCCGGAGCGGGCGCGGTACGTGTTCCGCGACGGTCGTGGCGACGACGGTGCACGACCACCGAACAACTGGCAGTCGGTGTTCGGCGGCCCGGCATGGACCCGGGTGGCCGGCGGTCAGTGGTACCTGCACCTGTTCGACGCCAGACAGCCGGACTTCGACTGGGACAACCCGGAGGTCGGCGACGAGTTCGAGTCGGTGCTGCGGTTCTGGCTGGACCGCGGGGTCGACGGTTTCCGGGTCGACGTCGCGCACGGCATGGTTAAGCAGTCCGGCCTGCCCGACCAGCTCGGGTCCGGGCGCGGCGGCGACCTCGAGTCGGCGATGTCGGACACGGTGCGCCCGTACTGGGACCAGCCCGGCGTGCACGAGGTGTACCGCCGGTGGAACCGGGTGCTCGCCGAGTACGCCGGCGACCGGATGGCGATCGGCGAGGCCTGGGTCGTCGACGCGGCGGCGATGGCGCGCTACGTCCGTCCCGACGAGATGCAGCAGGTCTTCAACTTCCAGTGGCTGGAGGCGCCGTGGTCGGCAGCCGCGTTTCGCGCCGTCATCGCCGAGACGTTCGCGGCGGTCGAGCCGGTGGGGGCGACACCGACCTGGGTGCTGTCCAACCACGACGTCACCCGTGTCACCACCCGGTACGGCGGCGGCGAGGTCGGGTTGTCCCGGGCACGGGCGGCGGCGCTGGCAGAGTTCGCGCTGCCGGGCTCGGCGTACGTCTACCAGGGCGAGGAGCTCGGGCTGGCGCAGGCGCACGTCCCGGAATCGGCTCGCACCGACCCCTCGTGGTTCCGCGGCTCCGGTCCAGGACGCGACGGTTGTCGGGTGCCGATGCCGTGGGCAGGCACGCGCCCCCCGTACGACTTCAGCCCCGACGGGGCGGCGACCTGGCTGCCGATGCCGTCGGACTGGGCCGCGCTCTCGGCCGCCTCGCAGGACGACGACCCGGACTCGACGCTGACGTTCTACCGGCGGGCACTCGGGTTGCGGCGCGACCTGCTGGGCGCGTTGGGCGACCGGCTCGAGGTGCTCGACCGCAGCGAGGACGTGCTCGCCCTGTCGCGTGCCGGTGATCCCGGGCTGGTGTGCGTGCTCAACTGTGGAACCACTCCCGCACCGGTCGGGGACCTCGGTGAACCGTTGCTGACCAGCGAGGCGGGCGCGGTCGCCGACGGCCGGCTCGGGCCTCACACCGGGGCGTGGTTCCGGGGCTGAGGGGCCGGACGTGGTCGCCCCCGGGCTGAGCCGAGCAGAGCCCGCCTACCCTGCCGCGAAAGGGGTTGTACGCATCCCCGCCGCGACGTAGCGTTTCGGGTACACGGGAAGGAGGTGGTCCGATACATGCATAGCGATTGGACGAGTGAGGTGGCTGTCCGCTAGCCACGTCTGCGTCGAGTTTCACTCCGCGCACGCGGTAGCGAAATTCAGGCAGTCACCCGACCCGCAGGGGGCCGAGCAACGTCCGTTCGGCCGCGGACTCCGCGACGGAGAGCCGCAACCCTGCGGGTCGTCCCATGTCCAGCCACTCCCACGTTGCGCCGCGTCCGTCCCGCGTCGGCCGCTCAGGGCGCGAGCCGCTCGCGGGACCAGGGACCGGCGTCCGGTGCGTCCATCGCCCGGATGAACCGGATCCGGTCGTGCAGCCGGCTCGGCCGGCCCTGCCAGAACTCCACGGTGTGCGGATCCACCCGCCAGCCCCCCCAGTGCGGCGGCCGCGGGACCGGCCGCCCGTCGGAGAAGCGCGCCTCGACCTCCGCGAGCATGCCGTCGAGCTCGTCGCGGCTGCCGATCACCCGCGACTGGGGTGATGCCCAGGCGCCGAGCTGCGACCCCCTCGGCCGGCTCGCGAAGTACGCGTCGGACTCCGCCGCGCTCACCCTGGACGCGATTCCCTCCACCCGCACCTGACGCTGCAGCGGGTGCCACGGCAGCACCAGTGCACAGTGCGGGTTGGCAGCCAGGTCGCACGACTTGCGCGAGCGGTAGTTGGTGAAGAACACCAGAGACCGGGCATCCAGGTCCTTGAGCAGCACCATCCGCGTGGAGGGTGCTCCGGCGAGCCCGAGCGTCGACAGCGTCATCGCGTTGGGCTCGTGCATCCCGGAGGAGACCGCCTGCTCCATCCAACGCTCGAGCAGCGGGTACGGGTCATCCCCGGCGGTGGACTCGTCGAGACCTGTATCGGCGTACTCGGTCCGCAGCCGGGCCAGGACGTCGCGATCCATGACGTCAGGCTAACCGGTGCGGGTCCCCGTCCAGGCGGGTGCGGCCTGCTGACAGGATGGTCGCGCTGACAGCGTCGTCACGTTGCTCCGACCCGCTCCCGATGCCAGGAAGTCCATGACTGACGCCACGCCGAATCTCGCGATCCCCGCCGACCTGCTGCCCGCTGACGGGCGCTTCGGCGCCGGCCCGTCCAAGATCCGGGTCGAGGCCCTGCAGGCCCTCGCTGCCACTGGGACTGCACTGCTGGGCACGTCGCACCGACAGGCGCCGGTGAGGAACACCGTGGCCCGCGTACGCGAAGGGCTGTGCCAGCTGTTCGGGCTTCCCGACGGGTACCAGGTCGTCCTGGGCAACGGCGGTGCCACGGCGTTCTGGGACGTCGCCACCTTCGGGCTGATCCGCGACCGCAGCCAGCACCTGAGCTGCGGCGAGTTCTCGTCGAAGTTCGCCAAGGCGGTGGCTGACGCGCCGTTCCTCGCGGACCCCACGGTCCTGAGGTCCGAGCCGGGCAGCCGGCCCGAGGCGTACGCCGAGAGGGACGTCGACGTGTACGCCTGGGCTCACAACGAGACCTCGACCGGGGTCATGGCGCCCGTACGGCGGGTGGAAGGGGCCGCCGACGACGCGCTCGTGGTGGTGGACGCCACCTCCGGCGCGGGCGGCCTCCCAGTCGACATCCGTGAGGTCGACACGTACTACTTCGCCCCGCAGAAGTGCTTCGCCTCCGACGGGGGGCTGTGGATCGCGCTGATGTCCCCTGCTGCCCTCGATCGTGCGGCACAGCTGGCCTCGACCGACCGCTGGGTGCCCGCGTTCCTGGACCTGCCCACCGCGATCGACAACTCGGCCAAGGACCAGACCTACAACACGCCCTCGGTGGCCACGCTGTTCCTGCTCGCCGAGCAGCTCGACTGGCTCAACGGTCTCGGCGGCCTCGACTGGGCGGTCGCCCGTACGAGCGACTCCTCTTCGCGGCTGTACTCGTGGGCGGAGCGGACGTCCTACACGACGCCCTACGTGCGCGATCCGGAGAACCGGTCGCTGGTGGTCGGCACCGTCGACTTCGACGAGTCGGTCGACGCCGCCGCGGTGGCCGCGACGCTGCGCGCCAACGGTGTGGTGGACGTGGAGCCGTACCGCAAGCTCGGCCGCAACCAGCTCCGGGTGGCGATGTTCCCCGCCATCGACCCTGGTGACGTCGAGCTGCTCACCGCCTGCATCGACCATGTCGTGCAGGCGCAGCTCAGCTGAACGAGGAGCCCGTTACCTCTCCAGCTGCTCGGCAAGGCCCTGCGCGTCGTTGTTGCCCCACAGCTCGACGATCCGTCCACCGTGGAGTCGGACGATGTCGATCCCCGTGTACTCCACTCGGCGGCCTCTCGCCGTCACCGGGTCGTCGCCGGCGTAGCTGGCCGAAGCCGTCCAGCGCCCGACCACGGTGTCGTCGGCGTCGATGAGGTCCTCGATGATGAAGGTCAGGTCCGGGAACACGGCCCGCAGGTAGATCACCATGGCCTTGACCTCGCCCGGCCCGGTGACCGTCTTGCCCGAGATGTTGTGGCGGTGGTCGGGAGCCAACAGCTCGTCGGCTACCTCGAGCTTCCCCTCCCGACCATAACTCCTCGAAGAAGCGCCGGACCACCGCCTCGTTCGCGTTCACGGCTGCACCGCCTCGTTCGACCGCCAGGACTACGGCTGACCAGCGTGGCGGAGTTCGATGTTGCTGTCGATGGTCGGGTGATCCGCGCCCGTGACATGGACGATCGCGTAGGGGCCCCCGTAACACTCTTTAGGAAAGCCTTGCCTAATCACGGTGTCGCCGTTGGGTGATCAGCCAGAGCAGCCCGAGGACGGCCAGCAAGCACGTCGAACCGAGGGCCACCATCCGCGAATCGAGACCCTCCTCGCCAGTCGTCGTGGGCGCCGCGCCGGCTTCACGCCCCACGGCCTCGACCGGGAGCGGGTGCAGGGCACGCCAGATCTCACTCGGGATCCTGACCCGCTGGATCGGCGAGGGCAGTCCCTCGGTCCCGACGTACAACGTCGGGCCGCCGTCGACGACAGCGAGCGACTCCCCCTGCCGCTGCGCGGGGAGCTCCACCGAGCCGACCTCCTCCCACCCGGGTAGCGCGTAGACGACGGCGCTCCCGTAGGTCCGCAGCACCACCCCCGAGCCGTCCGGCAGGTAGACGCCGTCGGTCACCAGGCCGGGGATGTCGGGGCCGGCCACCGGCCGCGAGGCCACCCGCCGCCGCTCGCGCAGGTCCGGCAGTCGGCGCAGCTCTCCCCCCAGCAGTCCCTTGGTGACCAGGTAGGCGGTGCCGTCCGCCGGGTCGATCAGCAGGGTCTCGACGTCCTGGTGTCCACCGCGGTGCCGGATCGGATACGTCCGCACCCTCGCGGTGACGTCTCCCCTGCCCGGCTGCTCGAGCGCATGCAGGGCGAGGTCGCGTCGCTCGCGGGCGTTGTCACCCACGTCGGCGACGAAGAGCCGGTCGTCGGCGCCGATCGCCAGCGCCTCCACATCGACGGCCTCGACGCCGTCGAGCGTCGTGACACCGACGACGTCACCGGTCGTGAGCTCCAGGACGTAGACGTACGCCCTGTCGCCGGAGTCGTTCACCGTGTACGCGAGCTCTGGGTCGAGGGTGCTCTGGACCAGGGCGCTGGACTCCGGGACCCGTTCGTCGGTGATCGTGGCGACGACGTCGTCCCGGTCGGCAGCCTGGGCAGGGGTGCCCGTCAGGCAGCCCAGCAGGGCAGCCGTCAGGATGCCTCGCCTCACGTACGAACCTCGAGCAGCTCGGCGAGGCGCGGCGTCACCGACCACTGGTCGACGAAGTCGCGGTACTCACCGGACCCGCCGGCACGGGAGGCGGCGTCGTCGACCCGGATCGCCCGCAGCAACGTGTTGCGGGGGGTGTGCTGCGAGCCGACGAACTCCACCACCTCGACCCGGTATCCCGACCGGCGCAGCAACGACGCCCGGACCGCGTCGGTGAGCACGTCGGCCAGCCGCTCTCGCAGGATGCCGTGGCGCATCACCATGGTCATCGCGCGCGGTGTCGGCGCATCCTTGAGGCGGCGCTGCAGGTCGTGGTGGCAGCACGGCGCCGAGAGGACCAGCGGGGCTCCCCACTGCACGGCACGCGCGAGCGCGTCGTCGGTCGCTGTGTCGCAGGCGTGCAGGGCGAGGACCACATCGAGGCCTGCGGCTCCGTCCAGCGCCTCGGCGATGTGGCCACGCTCGAAACTGACCTGCCCGGACCACCCGAGCTCGGTGGCGAGGGTGGTGTTGCGCTCGCGAGCCTGTTCCTTGGCATCCACACCGACCAGGAGCACCGGTAGCCCGCGGACCTGCGCGAGCAGGTGGTACGCGGCGAACGTGAGGTAGGCATTGCCGCAGCCGAGGTCGACGACCCGCAACGGCCGTTCAGGCGTCAGCGCGACCAGTGCACCCGCAGCCGAGGCAGCCTCGAGCGACTCGGCGAGGCGTCTGCAGAACTCCTCGACCTGGCGGAACTTGGCCTGGCGGCTCGGCTTGATCCGACCCGACTCGTCGGTGATCCCCACAGCTCGCAGGTAGGGCGCGGACGTGTCCAGGACGTGCTGCTTCGCGCGGTCATGACTGCGCTGCGCCCCGGCCGCCGTCGTCGGCGACTGCTCCACCGGGTGGCGGTGCACCACCGCCGCCCCCTTGCGGGTGACCTGCAGACCGAGGCGCTCACCGACGGCCGTCACCGACCACGATCCGAACGGCTGAGCCAGCAGCGCATCGACTGCGGCCGCCGCCTCGGCGCCCCAACGGTGATTCTGTGTGAAGGACTGCGTGTCGTCGTACGCGACGACCTGCAGGTGAGGGCCCGACGTCAGCTCCACGGTACGCAGCTCCACCCGTCGCCACGTCGCCTGCTGACCCTTGCGGCGACCGGAGCCGACGGCGCCGACGAACGTCGCCTCGTCCAGGAGTGCGGCCCGGATGTCGCCGAGCCCAACGGCGAGCGGATCGGAAGCCGGGGAGGTCACCCGCCCAGCCTGCCAGAGCACGCGACTACAGCAGGCTGGCGATCACCACGACCGCCAGCAGTGCCACCAGGAGGGTGGGGACGAGCAGTCGGCGAAGGCGCGGATGCACGACGGCACGCTACGCCGCGCCGCCCGGGATCAGCGGAAGGTGTGCTCGCCGAGCAGCTGGTAGTACGGCCGTCCGTCGGTCCCGGGGCGCGACCACAGGATGGCGACCGAGTCGGCCTGCCACTCCGGGCTCTGGTAGTCGCCCAGCTCCTTGATCAGCCCGGCCATGTTCATGCTGGTCTCGGTACGCGCGATCGGCACCCTGGACCGGAAGCTGCGACGGTCCAGGATCCATCCGCGGTTCTTCACCGCCTCGACCCCGTCGAGGTAGAGCTTGACCAAGGCGTTGTCGACACTGGTGACCTGCATGTAGAGTTCATCGGCCGCACTGGGCTCTGGCGTGGCGCCGGCGCCGTCGAGGCGCAGCGTTATCGGCCGGCGACCCATGACGAACGAGCGCATGACGCCATCGAGCTGCCCGGTGTCGTTGAGCGACAGGTTGCCGAAGTACGTGAGCGTCAGGTGCCACAGCGGTGGCGGGCTCCATGCCAGCTCGGGGTAGTGCCGCAGCAGTGGCGTGACGGCCTGTGAGAGGTCGTCGACGATCTCGTCCGGAGGGAAGATCGCCGAAAAGACACGCATGGCGCCACCGTAGGCGGCAGGTCAAGGGAACAGGAAGGCAACGCTCACGCAGGGACCGGACAGCCGATGGCTGGCACGTCAGTTGGTGGCCTCGCTCACCCGACGGCGAAACGCCATCGCGGTGTCCTCGTCACCTGCCAGCGCCAGCTGCTCGTGGCCGCCGCGTCCCCACAGCCAGCAGAAGACGGCATCGGGTTCACCGGCCACCTCGACCGACACGTCACTGGTCGCGGCCTCGACGACGTCGACCCGTGCGGAGTCGAGCGTCACCGTCCACGAACGACCGGCCGCGCTGATCCGGATCGCGGCATCGACGGGCTCTGCGGTGCCCTCCTGCGCCCACTCGTCGCCGGCCAGCATCGCGACCAGCAGCTCGTCGATGCCGTCGAGGGCGAGTGCCGGATCCACGGGTGTCACGACGTCGTGGGCGACCTCGACGTCGACGCGGTGCACTGCTGTCTCCAGAGCCATGCGGCGCATCCAGAACCCGACGGTCTGCTCGGGATCCCACCAGGTGTAGCTCGGGTCGTCCGGGCCGTGCGCGGCGAACATCGCGAGCAGCGCGGCGGTCGCCTCGTCGAACAGCTCCAGTGTCGCCCGGCCGGCGTGCTCGGCCGGGGGCCACGGGTCGGGGTTGCGCTGCTGCTGCGTGCAGGCGACCTTGTGCAGGTAGACCTCAGCGGTGTGGTGCACCACGTCACCGACGCTCCAGCCCGGACAGGTCGGCACAGGTGCCTCGAGGCCCATCGTCGCGACCTCGCGCAGTCTCGCGGCGTCGGCAGCGACCAGGCGGACGTACTCGGGGAAGTTGAGCCAGCCGCTGCGGTCCGACGGCAGCTCCCACGGGTTGGCCGGATGCAGAAGGTTCATCCGCACACCCTGGCACGCACCACCGACAGTGCGCGACGCACGTGGGACTCAGGCGCGGGACGTGACGGTGAGCGCGAACGGCTGCCCCTGCTCGTGCGAGATCACCGAGCCGGTGTGGCGCAGGTAGAGCAACAGGCTGACGGCGACTCCCACCAGGGTGATCACACCTCCACCGATGAGAGTCCAGCGGGCTCCCAGCAGCTCACCGATGATGCCGATCAACGGCGCCCCGATCGGCGTGCCTCCCATGAAGATCATCAGGTACAGGGCCGACACCCGCCCCCGCATCCCCGGTGCGACCGTGAGCTGGATCGTGGCGTTGGCCGTGGTGACCATCGTCAGCGCGAACAGCCCGGCGAACGGCAGGACCGCCGCGTACGACCAGTATGTGGGCATCATGCCCATGGTGATGAGCAGCACCGAGAACACGACCGCACCGCCCACGACCGTGCGTACCCTCGGGGCGGCCCGGCGGGCTGCCACCAGCGCACCGGTCAGCGAGCCGACGGCCATGAACGACCCGAGCACGCCGTACTCGCTGGCGCCCTTGCCGAACACCTCGGTGGCCATCAGGGCCGACGTCATCTGGAAGTTCATCCCGAAGGTGCCGACGAAGAAGACGGTGGCCAGCACCAGCATGAGGTCGGGGCGACCGCGTACGTAGCTCACGCCCGCCCGGATGCCACCACGGCCGCGGGCCACCGGGGTGGACGGCCGCAACCGGGTGGCGTCGAGTCGCAGCAGGGACGCGATCACCGCGACGTAGCTGACCGCGTTGATCAGGATGGCCCACCCGGTGGCGTACACCCCCGAGCCGAGCGCCGCGATCAGGAACCCGGCAGCGGCCGGGCCGACGATGCGGGCGGAGTTGAACGATGCGGAGTTGAGCCCGACGGCGTTGGCGAGGTCCTTCTGGCCCACCATCTCGACCACGAATGACTGGCGCGCGGGCGCGTCGAACGCAGTCCCGATGCCGAACACGAAGGCCAGCACGTACGCGTGCCACAGCGCGACCGTCCCGGTCACCGCGAGCGTGCCCAGCAGGGCAGCGGGCGCCGCCATCATCAGCTGGGTGACGATCATGACCTTGCGCTTGGCGAACCTGTCGGCCACCAGCCCACCGACCGGCGACAGCAGGAGCATCGGCAGGAACTGCAGCCCGGTGACGATGCCGAGCGCGGTGGCGCTGTTGTCGGTGAGCTGCAGGACCAACCAGTCCTGGGCGACCCGCTGCATCCAGGTGCCGATGTTGGACACCACGGCGCCGCCGGCGTAGATGCGGTAGTTGCGGATCCGCAGCGAGCTGAACGTCGGGCTCACGCCTGCACCAGTTGCTCGAGCACGACAGCCGCCGACCGCAACACCTCCCGGTCCTCGGGGGCCAGCTCCTCGAGACGCCGGTGCAGCCAGGCGTCACGTCGGTCACGCTCGGCGTCCAGCGTCACGTTGCCGGCGTCGGACACGTGCAGCAGCAC
>Ga0136614_10002276_pt1 | contig 11882 bp, 8 predicted proteins | sample AntDrymUQ2792106_2_FD_106643 | JGI IMG/M metagenome (GOLD analysis project Ga0136614, IMG submission 106643) | Polar desert sand microbial communities from Dry Valleys, Antarctica - metaG UQ279 (21.06) | ecosystem: Environmental > Terrestrial > Soil > Desert | place: Antarctica: Dry Valley...
ATTCCGGTGGTCGAGGATGCCGCCCACGCCGCGGAGAGCGAGTACCGGGGCCGCAAGATCGGCTCGATCTCCGATGCGACCTGCCTTTCGCTCTACGCGACCAAGAACATCGCCGCGGGGGAGGGGGGACTGGTGGCGACCCAGCGGGACGACGTCGCCGCGGCGATCACGAATCTTCGCCTGATGCGACGAGGACACGGGTCGCTGTACGACCTCACGGTCCCCGGCTACAAAGCGAACCTGCCCGACATCCTGGCGGCGATCGCGCTCTGCCAGCTCGACAAGATCCATCGCCACGCCGAGATCCGAGCCCGGCACGTCGCCGCCTACGACGAGGCGGTGGGCACGCTCGACGGTATCGAGACGCTCCGCCGAGATCCCAGGGACACCCACGCGCTCCACCTCTACATCGTGCGTCTCGATCCAGAGCGCGCGGGCGGGACGCGGGACGAGTATCAGCGCACGCTCTCGGCCAAAGGAGTCGAGACGAGCATTCACTTTCTCCCGGTGCACCGCCTCACGTGGTACCGAGAGCGCTTTCCGGCTCAGAGGCGGCTCCCCGTTGCCGAGCAGGCCGGCGAGCAGATCCTCTCGCTGCCGCTTTCGCCGGCTCACACGGAGGACGACATCGCCTTCGTGGTCGAGGCGCTTCGGCGGGTGCACGCCCAGCTGACGCGATGAAACGAGCGCTTCGCGTGCTCGCGACGATCCTCGTCACGGGGCTCTGCATTGCGTACCTCGTCTCCAAGATCGACCTCGGCAAGACCGCGCGGATCCTCGCCGACGTGCACCCGGGCTACTTGCTGGCAGCGCTCGTGATCATGGTCGTCACGATCTGGCCCATGGTCTGGCGCTGGCAGCTTCTGCTCGGGGCCAAAGGGATCGAAGACACGATGACGTGGCTCGGCCGCGCCTACTTCGTGTCGTACGCGGCAGGACAGGTTCTTCCGACGTCGGTCGGAGGTGATGCTCTCCGCATCTACCAGACTGCGCGTCGCCACCCGGGCCGGGGTGGCACCGTTGCAGGCTCCGTGCTCCTCGAGCGGGCCCTCGGTGGCGCGGCGACGCTGCTCCTGGCGGCGGTCGGGTTCCTGCTCGCGATCGGCCGCTACGACGTCGGAGCCTACGTCTGGGTGGAGCTCCTCTTCGTGCTCGGCACGATCGTGCTCGCGGTCGTCTTCTTCTCGCGGGTGGCTCGCCGGCCGCTTCGTCTCGCCACTCCGATCCTCTCGCGGCTTTGGCTCGAGCGCCCCCTTCGCGCGGTGTACGAGGGCATTCACGGCTACCGCGCGAACGGCCGTCTGCTCCTCGGCGTCTTCGGACTCACGCTTGCTATCCAGACCGTCAGAATCCTGTCGGTCTGGCTGAGTGGGGAGGCTGTCGGGATCGACCTCTCCCCTCGCCCGTACTACGTCATGGGGCCGCTTCTCTTCCTCGTCATGCTCGTCCCGTTCACGGTCAACGGCCTGGCGGTGCGGGAAGCGTTCTTCGTGAGCTTCCTCGGCAATCTCGGCGTCGGCGCCGACGCGGCGTTCGCCGCCGGCTTCGTCTTCTTCCTCGTCACCGTCGGGATGGCGCTTCCCGGTGGGGCGATCCTCCTCTGGGAGGCACTCGCGAGGGGGTCGACGACGCGGGCGAAACCGCTCCCTGGAGAAGGCAAGGTCCCCACGTCGTGACCGCATCGACAGCCGTCTCGGTCGTTGTCGTCACCTACAACGCGGTGCCGTATGTCGAGCCCTGCCTCGACAGCGTGCGCGACCACCCGACGGTCGTCGTCGACCACGGGTCGACGGACGGAACGCTCGAGCTCGTCCGCGAAGCCTTCCCAGACGTGCGCGTGCTCGAGCAGGAGAACCGGGGTCTCGCCGCTGGCTGGAACGCCGGCATGCGCGCAGCGCCGGCTCGGTACTTCCTGCTCCTGAACGCCGATGCCTGGGTGCTTGGAGATGCGGTCGGGCAGCTCGTCGCCTTTGCAAACGCACACCCCGATGCCGCCGTGATCGGGCCGCGCCTACGTAATCCCGACGGTTCTCTGCAGCGCTCGGTGCGGGGATTTCCCACCCTCTGGCGCCTTGCCACCGAGTACTTCTTCCTCCGCAAGCTGGCGCCGCGATCGCAGCTGCTGAATTCATTCTACGGGGGTGGATTCGACCACGGTTCCGTCCGTGAGGTGGAATTCGTCATGGGCGCCTGCATGCTCGTCCGCTGCGCTGCGGCTGATTCCGTCGGGCTCCTCGACGAGGACTTCTTCATCTTCAGCGAGGAGACGGATTGGTGCTACCGCTTCCGCCAGGCAGGGTGGAAGGTGCTCTTCTACCCCGGCGCGGAGGCGGTGCACGTCGGGGCTGCCTCCCACGGAGGCAGGATGCTGCGAGAGAACGTCCGCGGAACCTTGCGGTTTCTCGTAAAGCATCGCGGACTCCGCGAGGCGGAGCGCGCCCGGCGCCTGCTGGCGCTCTCGCTCCGGCTGCGCGGACTCATCTTTCGCGGCGAGCGCGGGCGGCAGTACAGGAGCGCGGCCGCCTGGCTTCGCTCGGGGCCCACCGGGAAGCTGCTCGACTCGCCGAAGTGATCAGACTCGCGATCGCCCTCGCGGCGCTCGCCGAGCTCGCCCTCGCACGATTGCTGCCAGAGGTCGGGCCCGGTCTTTACCTGCGTCTGGCCGCCGCAACGATCGTCGTTCTGCTGCCGGGTGCTCTGATCGCCGAGGCCTGGGGCCTGCGCTCCGCCTCGCTCACGCTGACGTGGAGCCTTGCCGCCTGCTTCGGGGCGCTTGCCGTCACGTTCGCGACCGGCGGCTCTCTCACGACGACCCTGGTACTGCTCCTCCTCGCGGGGCTCGCGGCCGCGCCTTTCGCCTGGCGCGCCCGGCCGGCGCCGCGCCTGCGCGGGAGCTTTGCCGTGGGGGCGCTCGGAGTGGTGTTCGGAATCGCGCTCTGGCACGCCGCCGGCCCGCTGGACGGGGATGCGCTCTTCCACCTAGCGCGCGTGCGCAAGCTCGCGGAGCTCGACTCACTCTCGCTCGAGGGTGTGGGCGAGTTCGCCGACGGCGGGCTCCATCCGGGCTACGCCTTCCCGCTGTGGCACGGCTTTCTCGCTCTCGTGGCGAAGCTCGCCGGCGTCGACTCGGCCGAGGTCGTGCGGCACGGGCCGAGCCTGCTCGCGCCGATCGCGTTCCTCGTGACCTACGAGGCCGGCTACGCGCTCTTCCGATCTGTGGCGGGCGGGGTGGCCGTGCTCCTCGGTCAGGTCGCCCTGGTCGGCTTCGCGGCCGGTCACGGCGGTTCCTACCCGGCGCTCGCGCTCCCGGGAACCGCGGCCCGACAGCTGCTCGTCCCGGCCGTGCTCGCACTCGTCTTCGCAGCTCTCGCGGCTCCCAGCCGGACTCTTCTCGCCTCGATCGCGGCAGCCGTCCTCGCGCTCGCCCTCGTCCATCCGACCTATGCAATCTTCCTCGGCATCCCGCTTGCCGGGTTCTTCATCGTCCGGGCCGCCGTCGAGCGGGCCGAGATCCGCCGGATCGCAGCGATCTCTGCCGCGCTCGCGCTGCCGACGGTGGCCGTGGTCGCCTGGCTCGCGCCGGTCCTCGCCGAGACGCTCTCGCGCTATCCCGACAGAGAGGAACGCAGGCGGGCGCTCGGGCAGTATGCAGGACAGCTCGAGATCTTCTCGGAGGAGAGCTACCGGCTTGCGCCGGAGGTGCTCAGTCGCAGCGGCGCCGTCGCGGTTGCCGCGCTCGTTCTCGTCCCCCTCGCCGCGCTCGCCCTGCGCCGCCGGTTCGCCGCCTTCGTGCTCGGCGGCTCGCTCGCCGTGCTCGTGACGATGCTCGCCCCGCCGCTTTTCACCGTTCTCGCCGATGAAGCCTCGCTCTCGCAGGCCCGGCGGGCGGCGGGATTTCTGCCCTTCGCCTTCGCCCTCGCCGGAGGAGCGGCTGTACTGGCCGGGACGATCGGGGTGCTGTGCCTGCCGCTCGCGCTCGGGGCGGGGATCGCGGCCCAGCTCGTCTTCCCGGGCGACTTCGGCCCCACGCTCGAGGACGGTGGTCCGGCGCTCGTCACGTGGGTCGCAGCGCTCGGTGGTGCTGCGGCGCTCGCCGGCGCTGCACTCGCGCGGTCCCTGGGCACGCTCGAGCGGCGGGGAGCGCTGATGGCGTCGGCATGTGTTCTCTTCGTTGCGCCGGTTGCCGTCCACGGGAGCCGGGAATGGGGTGTGCACGAGCGCTCTCCCGCCCTCCTCACACCCGGGCTACAGGCGGCCGTCCGAACGCAGGTCGAAGCGCGAGAGATCGTCTTCTCCGACCTCGAGACGAGCTACCGCCTGGCCGCAGTCGCTCCGGTATACGTTGCCGCCGCCCCCCCGGCCCACGTCGCCAACACGCGCCCCAACCGGCCCTACGAGCGGCGCGAAGAGGTCGTCCGGTTCTTCCGCCGCGCAGACCTCCGGATTCCCAGGCGCTACGGTGCCCACTGGATCGTCGTCGACCGCCGTCGCCACAATGTGGCGCTTCCGCTCGAGGCGACCTATCGCGACAGCCGCTATGTGCTCTACCGCCTCCCCGCAGCCCGGGCGGGCTGACCGGGCCCGGCTCGACGTACGATCGCGACGGTGAAGGTTCTCATCGTCTCGCTCTATTTTCCGCCCGCCGGGGGCGGCGGTGTTCAGCGTCCGCTCAAGTTCGCCACCCACCTCCCGGCGCTCGGCATCGAGACGCACGTGCTCGCGCCCGACGACCTCCGCTGGATCCACACCGACGAAGAGCTTCAGCCCCCAACGCAAGCCTGGGTCCACCGCGCGCGCTACGTCGGACCGCGCGGCCGCCGGCCCGCCGAGGAGCTCTACGGCCGTCAGGGGCTCGACCGGGTCTCGCGCCAGGCCTCGCTCACCCTCCGCCGTTTCCTGCTTCCGGACGAAAACGTCGCTTGGAACCTCACGGCGATTCCCGCCGCTCTCAAGATCGTCCGCGACGAGGGCATCGACCTCGTCCTCACGACCTCGCCACCGAGCTCGGTACACCTGGTCGGGGCGGCGGTCAAGCGGAGAACCGGCGCGCGGTGGATCGCCGATCTGCGCGACTCGGTGATCGCGCATCCGCACCGGCGCGCCGAGCGGATCGCGGTGCGCGTCAAGGAGCACGGCGAGCACGCCGTCGCGCGGCTCGTGGCGCGCTACGCCGACGCAATCGTATGCGTCTCCGACGCGATCGCCGGCGAGGCCGAGGCGTTCAAGCCGGCCGGGCGCGTCGTCACGATCGCAAACGGCTCCGACTTCGACGATTTCGAGGGCCTCGAATATCGTCCGGGCGCGCGCTTCCGGATCACCCACGCGGGCAGCTTCTTCGGCAAGCGGGACCCGCGACCGTTTCTCACCGCGCTCGCCGAGTCAGGTCTTCCCGACGTGGTCGCGCGCTTCGTCGGCGACTTCCGCTCGGCCGACCGGGACTGGGCCGCCGGCCTCGGGCTCGACGATCGTCTGGAGCTGCATCCCTACGTGCCGCGCAGGCGCTCGCTCGAGCTGCAGCGCGATTCCGAGGCGCTTCTCCTGCTCATCCCCGAGGCTGGCGGGCGCGGGCGCGGGGTGCTCTCCGGCAAGGTCTTCGAGTACCTCGCCGCCGAGCGCCCGATCCTGGCCGCTGTGCCACCCGACGGCGCTGCGGCGGCGTTGATCTCCGAGCTCGGCGCCGGGCCGGTCGCCCCGCCGGACGACGTACCCGCGCTTCGGGCGGCGCTGGAGGGTCTCGTTGCCCGCTGGCGCGCCGGCGAGCTCGACGGGAAACCGCTCTCGGAGGCGCAGCGAGGCCGGCTTTCCCGGCAGGCTCGCGTCGCGGAGCTCGCAAGCCTGATGAGGAGGATCGTGTGAAGGGCCTGACGGCGTTCCTCTTTCTGGCCACGGCGTTCTCGGTGACCTTCGAGAAGGTGCACTGGGAGCTTGCCGGCACCGTGAGCCTCGCCGACGTGCTGACCTTGCTCTTTCTGATCAGCTTCGCCGTCGAGTGGGCTTTGCGCTCGAGCGTCCGAGTCCCGCTGAGCTCCGCCGTCGTGGCCGTCTTTCTCGCCGCCTTCCTGCTCGTCTATCTGATCGGCTTCTACAACCTCGACACCGGGCAGGCGCTCGGTCAGTTCGGAAAGGGCCTCGTCAAGTTCGTGATCCACTTCGCCTTTCTCGCCGTGGCGATCGCGTACCTCGCCCGCCGCTCGGAGCGCTTCTACTGGCTCGCGCTCGGATGGTTCTGCGCGGGTCTCGCGGCGAACTCGGCCTACGGTGTGGCACAGCTCGCGGCCGCCGAGACCGGACGGGATCTGGACGCGATCGTGCTCGCCCCGCTCACGGGCGGAGCGAGCGCGATCAACATCTATGGCGCAGTCGAGGGGCAGAGCGTCTTCCGGCCGAATGCGCTGACCGGTGACCCGAACCACCTCGGGATCATGCTCGTGATGCCTCTGCTCGTGCTGACCCCCCTCTACCTGCGACTCGAGCGAGGCCACCCTCTGCGCATGCCCCTCGCGCTTCTCCTCGGCTTTCTGCTCGTCGTCGAGCTCGCGACGCTCTCGCGGAGCGGTCTGCTCGGGCTTGTCGCCGGCCTGCTCGTGCTCTCGCTGCCCTACGGCCGGCTCCTGCTTTCCCGTCGCCTCCTCGTGCCGCTCGGCGCCGTGGCAGCGCTGCTCGCCTTCCTCGTCTCGCGGCGCACCGGCTTCTTCGAGACCGTCCTGCGCTCGCGCGTCGAGACCGGCGGCGGCTCGAGCGTTGCTCATTTCGACGTGTACGGGTTCGTGCCCGACGTGCTCGCCTCGCACCCCCTGTTCGGGCTCGGGCTGAACAACTTCTCGGTCTACTACGAGTTCGTCACCGGCAAGACCAATTGGGGCCCGCACTCCTTCTACGTCGCCCTGATCGTCGAGACGGGGGTCGTCGGGACACTCCTCTTCGCCGCCTTCCTGCGCTACCTCTTCACGCGACTTCGCGAGGCGCGGCGTCTGGGGAGGAAGCTCGCCGAGCTGCGGGATCCGGTCGCGGCTCGACTGCGGCCGCTCGCCTGGGGACTGACGGCGGCGCTCGCCGGCACGATGGCCGCGAATGCCTTCTACCTGACGATGCAGTTCTATTACTTCTACTTCTTCGCGGCGCTGGGCGCTGCAGCACCGCTCGTCTTCAGCCGCCGTCTCGGTGCCAGGGCATGAAGGTCGTCGTCCTGACGACGTCGTACCCTCGCTTCGCCGGGGATGCGGCCGGACGTTTCGTCGCGGACGGGGTTCGACGCCTTGTCGACCGAGGCGTCGCGATGGAGGTGGTCTCGCCCCAGCAGTTCAGGCACTTCGGCATTGCGTACGGGTCCGGGATCGTCGGCAACCTGCGAGCCAGGCCGGCTCGGGCGCTGCTTCTGCCGGCGATGTTCGCCGGTTTCGTCCGCGCGGCCCGCCGAGCGGCCCGTGATGCCGATCTCGTCCACGCCCACTGGCTGCCTGCCGGCGCGGCGGCGCTTGCTACGGGGCGCCCGTACATCGTGCAGCTGTGGGGCACCGACGCCGAGCTCGCCCGTCGCGTTCCGTGGCTCGCGAGACCGGTTCTCGCACGGGCGCGCCTCGTCATCTGCGCATCCACTGCTCTTGCGCGTGCAGCCCGCACGCTCGGCGCCGGGGAGGTCGAGATCATCCCGAGCGGCGTCACGATCCCGGCCGAGCGCGGCGAGGAAGCACACCCACCCGAAGTGCTCTTCGCCGGCCGCCTGTCGCGCGAGAAGGGAATTCTCGAGCTCGTCGAGGCCGCACGCGGGCAGAAGCTCGTGGTCGCGGGCGATGGGCCCCTGCGCGCGCGCGTCCCGGGCGCTCTTGGGTTCGTTCCCCACGACGAGCTCGACCAGCTCTACGCGCGGGCGGCGATCGTCGCCTGCCCGTCTCACCGGGAGGGTTTCGGGGTCGTCTGCGCCGAGGCGATGGCCCACGGCCGGCCGGTGGTCGCGGGAGCCGTCGGCGGGCTGCTCGACCTCGTGGTCGACGGGGAGACGGGGCTGCTCGTCCAGCCTCGCGACGTTCAGGCTCTCCGGGCGGCGCTCCTGAAACTGCTCGGCGACTCGGAGCTGCGCCGAAGACTCGGTGAAGCGGCGCGTGAGCGAGCGCGCTCGCTTCTCTCCTGGGAGCGCGTGACCGGGCTCACGCTCGGCGCGTACGAGCGCGCGTCAGGACGAGCTGTCTCGACGTAACGAGCGGAAGGTAGCTTTCGCGGCCGTGTCCGCCCCCTCTGGCGCCTTCACCGGCAGGCTCCGACCCGCCATCCTCCTGGATCGTGGGTACGGGACGACCCTCGCGGTCGCGGTGCTGACGTTCTTCATCGCTTTCGACGCCGGCACCTACGGTGAGGCAAGTCGCGACTCGCTTGCGATCGCGATCTGGTGGACGCTGATCCTCGCGGTCGGCTTCGGCGTATGGCCGAGCGCCCGGCCGACGCGCGCTGCGTACGTCTGTGGCGGCTTCCTGCTTGCGCTAGCGCTTCTGACGCTCGGGTCGATTGCGTGGGCCGCCAGTGCTGAGAAGGCATTCGCGGAGTTCAATCGCGTCTCGCTCTATCTCGGGATCTTTCTCGTGGCGACCTGCGCCGGGAGCCGCGCGAATGTCCGCCGGTGGAGCGACGGGATCGCGATCGGGATCTGCGCGGTCGGGCTTCTCGCCCTCGGGAGTCGCTGCTTCCCGGACGCGGCATCGGCAATCGAGGCCCGAACCTTTCTTCCCTCTGCGTACACGAGGCTGTCGTACCCTGTCGGGTACTGGAACGCCCTGGCGATCCTGCTTGCGTTCGCCGTTCCCCTGCTGTTGCGGGCAGCCCTCGCCGCCGGTGGACCGATCCGCAAGGGACTCGCAGTGGCGCCCTTTCCCGCTCTGGCCGGCGCGATCTACCTGACCTCGTCCCGCGGCGGCGTCGCGACCGCGCTCTTCGCGACGTTGTGCTTCGTTTGCCTAACGCGGAACCGCTGGGCGGCATTCGCAGCAACGGCGCTCGTGTTCGTCGGTTCCCTGGGGGCCGTGCTGGCACTGCAGTCGCGCCCCGAGCTCGTCAACGGCCCGCTCGACACCGGCGTCGCCTCGAATCAGGGGCGCAGCGCCGCCCTCCTGATCGCGGTGCTCTGCCTTCTTTGCGGCGCAATCTGGGCCGTCGGCTGGCGTGCCTTTCCCCGCGGAATCAGCATCAGCCCGCTCCTAGGGCGCATCGCGGCTGTCGGGGGAGCGCTCCTCGCTCTCGCAGCGGTCCTTGCAGCCGACCCGCTCGCGCGCTTCGAGGCGTTCAAGGAACCACCGAGCGCCCTGGCTGCTCCGGAGCGAGATTTCGTGCGCGCGCACCTGCTGACCAGCAACGGCAGCGGTCGCTGGCAGTTCTGGAGCTCGGCCCTCGACCAGTTCGAGGGCGACCCGATACTCGGCGACGGGGCCGGCTCGTACGAGGCGTGGTGGGCCGAGAACGGCACGCTCGCGACCTTCATCCGGGACGCGCACTCGCTCTACGCGGAGGCACTCGGCGAGCTCGGGGTGATCGGCTTTCTTTTTCTTCTGGGCGCGCTCGCCACCGGAGTGGCCGTCGCTCTGAAGCGGTGCCTCCGGAGCTCGGCCGAGGACCGTCCGACCGTTGCGGCACTGGCCGCCTGCTACTTCGCATTCGTTCTCGCGGCCGCGGTCGACTGGATCTGGGAGGTGGCTGCGGTATCCGCGGTCGGCGTGGTAGCGCTCGCGCTCCTCGTCGGCCCCGCAACCGCCGTCTTCGCCCGCCCGCGGCTGGCGGTCTCGGGCGAGCGTCCCCGGTCGCCGATCCCGCGCTTCTCCTTCGGGGTCGGCCTGCTTCTGACGGCCTGGCTCCTCATCGTCGCTCATGCGATCCCCTTGCTCGCCGGCGCAAGGATCCGCGCGAGCGAGAGCGCCAGCGCGCGCGGTGATTTCGAGCGGGCCGCCAGCGAGGCAAGAAGCGCACGGGACATTCAGCCCTGGGCGGCGACGCCATACCAGCAGCTCGCGCTCGTCGCGGAGGGGGCCGGCCGGCTCTCGGTGGCACGGTCGGCGGTACGCCAGGCGATCGAGCGCGACCGCCGGGACTGGCGGCTTTGGTACGTGAAGGCCCGGATCGAGACGAAGCTCGGCGAGGTCGAAGCCGGCGTGCGGAGTCTCGAGCGCGCGGTCGCGCTCAATCCGAGGTCGACGCTCTTCGTTGGAAGCCGACGGGCACGTGTCTTGTCTCCACAGGACAGCTCCACTAATGTTGTCCCCTGACATGTCGCCCTTGGGCGGGCGAAGGATTTGAGCCGGGGGTCTGGGAATGGGTAAACCCGAAAGCTCTAGTGAGGCGATCGAGGTGCTTTCCGAGCTGCGCGGGCTCGAGGCGGGCTCGGTGGCCCCCTCGCAGCACGCTGCGATCGTCTGGCCCCGCCGGCACGGTCTCTGGCGAGATGCCCTGCTCCGGCGAATGCTTGCGCTCGCCGATGCGCTCGCGGTCCTGCTCGTGAGCCTTGCTCTTGCGACGGTCGCGAGTGATGTCCACGCGGGTGTCTGGGCAGCGCTGTTCTTGCCGGTCTGGCTGGTCCTGGCCAAGACCCACGGTCTCTACGATCGGGATCACCGCTCCCTCCGACACCTCACCGTCGACGAGCTTCCGAGCATCCTGAGCTGGTCTCTGACCGGCACGGCGGCCGTGATGGTCCTGCTCCTGTTCACGCCCGCCGACTCTCTCGAGACCGGCGTAGCGGTGTGGATGTGGATCGTGGCCGCCGGGTCGGCCTTCTTCCTGCGGTCGGTTGCCCGGATGGCCTGGCGGCGCATCACCGCTCCCGAGCGCGTTCTGATCGTTGGTACCGGCCCACTGGCCGCAGCCACACGGCGAAAGCTCGAGCTCTTCCCGGACATCCATGCGGAGATCATCGGGCAGCAGGAGTCGTTCGACGTGGGCGATCTGCAGTCTCCTCCCGACTGGTTGCGCGACCTGGACCGACTGATCCTGGCCTCGAACGTGATCGACGAGGAGGTGATCGCCGCGCTCGTAGGCTTCTGCCGGCGCTACAAGATCAAGCTCAGCGTCATTCCGCCTGCGCGTGGAGCGTTCGGGACTGCCGTGCAGCTGAATCACATCGCCGATCTCCCGGTGGTGGAGTACAACACGTGGGACGTCTCGCGCTCGACGATGCTCCTGAAGCGCACCCTCGACCTCGTCGCGGCCACGACGGCGCTCCTCCTGCTGGCGCCGCTCTTCTTGCTCGTCGCCCTCGCGATCCGCCTCGAGACACCAGGATCGCCGATCTTCGTCCAGCGTCGTGCCGGCAGGAACGGTCGTCCTTTCCGCATGTACAAGTTCCGGACAATGGTTGCCGATGCGGAGAGACGCCTTTCCGAGGTGGTGTCGCTGGACGAGCTTCGTGATCCGATGTTCAAGCTGGAGCACGACCCTCGCGTCACCCGGGCCGGCCGGTTCCTCAGGCGCACGAGTCTCGACGAGCTGCCCCAGCTCTTCAACGTCCTCCGCGGCGAGATGAGCCTCGTCGGGCCACGCCCAGAGCAGCTGGAGCTCACGGACCGCTACCGGCCGGAGCACCAGTTCCGGCTCGATCTGAAACCAGGCCTCACGGGCCCGATGCAGGTGTTCGGTCGTGGGCGACTGAGCTTCGACGAGCGGTTGGCCGTCGAGCGCGACTACATCGAGAACCTGTCGCTCGGGCGGGACCTTCGTATCCTCGCGCTAACCGTCTCGGCTGTCGTGAACGGAAAAGGCGCCTTTTAGAGCCTCCTCTACTCCCGCTCTCGCTGATCGTCGTGACGTGGAACTCAGGCGACGAGCTGCCACGGCTCCTGCGGTCGATCCAGGAGCATCTCGATGGCGCCTGCGAGGTGGTCGTGGTCGACAATGCCTCTGCCGACGAC
>Ga0136614_10002278_pt1 | contig 11881 bp, 13 predicted proteins | sample AntDrymUQ2792106_2_FD_106643 | JGI IMG/M metagenome (GOLD analysis project Ga0136614, IMG submission 106643) | Polar desert sand microbial communities from Dry Valleys, Antarctica - metaG UQ279 (21.06) | ecosystem: Environmental > Terrestrial > Soil > Desert | place: Antarctica: Dry Valley...
GTCGAACGGCGGCCTCTCTCTGAGGTCGGTCGATCTTGCCTGCGAACTGCTCGAGACGATGCGTCAGCACGGCGTCGTAAGCGCGGACGGGCGGCGTGATGTCACCGCCGAAGAACCGCCGGCCGAGCCGTCGAAGACCGCGGACGGGAGCGAAGCCGTCGCCCTGCCGGCGCGCCGTCTCGACCGCGGCGCGCCAGTCCACGTCGAGGATGACCTCGTTCGGCCGTGCCTGAAACTCGCGCGGGCCGGCTGTGAACGTGACGGGCGTCCGCCGGAGGGACTCGAACCGATCCGCGAGCTTCCTGACCGCTCCGTCGGCCGTCATGCCGCCAACCGAGACACCTGCGACGGTTGCACCCGCCGGAAGCTTCTGGGGCGAGCCCGCGAACATCAGCCCGAGCGCAAGCGTCCCGAGAACGAGGGTTCCCGCGCCGACGAAGGACCACTGCAGAGCCAGCCGCCTGCGGGCAACCCGCTTCCTACGGAGATATACCGCCCTCGATCCGGCCTCGGCGTACAAGAAGGCTCAGTCTACCCGCCGCGTTGGCTGGTCGATCCGCGTTTTCGAGCGGTCAGTCGCCGCGCGGGAAGAGCCTACGGCCCCCTAGGAACGAGGGAGAAAAATCTCCCTCGCGATCACGAGGCGCTGGATCTGGGACGTGCCCTCGTAGATCTGGAACAGCTTCGCGTCCCGCATCAGCTTCTCCACGGGGTACTCCTTGATGTAGCCGTAGCCGCCGAAGATCTGCACGGCGTCGGTGGTCACCTTCATCGCAGTGTCGGCTGCGAAGCGTTTGGCGAAGGACGACTGCAGAGTGGCGCGCTTGCCCTGGTCGAGCATCCACGCCGCCTGCCAGACGAGGAGGCGAGCGGCCTCGATCTCGGTCGCCATGTCGGCAACGAGGAAGTTGACACCCTGGTTCATCGCGATCGGCTGGCCGAACTGCACCCGCGTCTTCGCGTACTCGACGGCGTGCTCGAACGCCGCCTGCGCCACCCCGACGGCTCCGGCGGCTGTGCCGGGCCTCGTGAAGTCGAGGGTCATCATCGCGACCTTGAAGCCCTCTCCCTCCTCGCCGATCCGGTTCTCGGCGGGCACCTTGACGTCGCCGAACGCGATCGCGGACGTGTCGGTCGCGCGCTGACCCATCTTGTCCAGATGCTTCTCGACGACGACGCCGTCGAGTTCGGTGGGCACGACGAAGGCCGAGAGGCCACGGTGGCCCTTGCTCTTGTCCGTGGAGGCGAAAACGACGAGCCAATCCGCGTGTCCGGCGTTCGTGATGAACATCTTCGAGCCGTTGATGACGTACTCGCGGCCATGTCGGATGGCGGTCGTCTGAATCCCCGAGACGTTTGAGCCGGCATTCGGCTCGGTGAGGCCGAACGAGCAGAGGATCGGGTCCTCGACGAGCGGGGGCAAGAAGCGGCGCTTCTGCTCTTCGCTCCCGGCCAGCATCACCGGCGCGGCGCCGAGCGTGTTCGCCACGATCGAGACGGCGATTCCGGAACAGCCCCACGAGAGCTCCTCGCCGATCAGCATCCCGTCGAACGTCGGAAGTCCGAGGCCGCCGTACTCCTCGGCGATGTGCGGATTCATCAGGCCGACCTCATGCGCCCGGGCGACGATCTCCACCGGGTGCGTCGAGTCTTCGTCGTACTGGGCCGCTTTCGGCCGGATCTCCTTCTCGGCGAACTCGCGTGCGAGACCGCGAAGCTCCCGCTGCTCGTCGCTGAGCGCAAACGAGATCCCGGTTTCGCTCGCAATTGCCTCTTCGATAGCCGTCATCTCTCGTTTCCTCGGAGCGTTGATTGACTTGTCAGTCAATAATTGTACCGGCCTCAACGGCCCGTACACTCTCCGCCGGTATGGACTTCGAGCTGACCGACGAGCAGCGGCTGATCCAAGACACTGTCCGCAGCTTCGTGGACGAGCGGGTCCTCCCGAACGCGGTCGAGAACGACATCAACCACAAGCTCGACCTGGGCGTGATCGAGGGCATGGCCGAGCTCGGGCTGCTCGGAATCGTGATCCCGGAGGAGTACGGCGGCGCCGGCCTCGACTTCGTGGCCGAGGCGCTCGCCTGCGAGGAGATCGAGCGGGGGGAGGCGGCGTTCAGGACGCTGATCTCGGTTCATGTCGGATTGAACTCGCTGTCGCTGCTCCGCTACGGATCGGAGGAGCAGAAGCAGCGCTACCTCGTCCCGCAGGCGCGAGGAGAGAAGCTCGCCTGCTTCGGGTTGACGGAGCCGGCCGCAGGCTCGGACGTCGCCGCGATGCGGACGACCGCACGCCGCGAGAGCGATTCCTACGTGTTGAACGGTCAGAAGAACTGGATCTCGTACGCCTCGGTCGCCGATCACCAGCTCGTGTTCGCGAAGACGGACCCCGCGGCGAAACACAAGGGGATCTCCGCGTTCATCGTCGAGCGCGGCTGGCCCGGGGTCACCACCCGCGATACGGAGAACAAGCTCGGCATCTGGGCCGGTTCGACCGGAGAGCTCTTCTTCGAGAACGTCGAGGTGCCAGCAGAGAACCTCGTGGGTGAGGAAGGCCAGGGGTTCGAGATCGCCATGTACGGGCTCGACCAGGGGCGCTTCACGGTCGCCGCCGGGGCGTGCGGCGTTGTGCGGGCGTGCCTGGAGCGGTCGGTCGAGTACGCGCGAGAACGTGAGACGTTCGGACAGCCGATTGGCAAGTACCAGTTCGTCCAGGACATGGTCGCCGAGATGGTGCTCGGCTACGAGACGTCCAAGCTCCTCGTCATGCAGGCGGCGTGGATGAAGAACGAGGGGCGGCGGAACACTCGCGAGACCTCACTGGCGAAGTGGCACGCCACAGAGTCGGCGTTCCGCGCCGCGCATCTCGCGATCCAGGTGCACGGCGCGTACGGCTACTCGGCGGAGTACGGGATCGAGCGGTACTTCCGCAACGCGCGCGCGCCGATCATCTACGAAGGCACGACGCAGGTCCACAAAATGATGCAGGCGGAGCATGCCCTCGGGTGGCGAGCGCTGAACGGCCGCGACGGCGGCGTCTCTCCCCTGTGCTCATGGGCGCCGGCGCTCTCCTCGGTCCACAGGGACCGTGGGCCCGTGGCCACCGGCGCCTAGCTGCCGCGCTCGATCGGCACGTCGACGAGGTTGCCCCACTCCGTCCACGAGCCGTCGTAGTTCTTGACGCTCTCGTAGCCGAGCAGTTCCCGCAGGACGAACCATGTGTGGGCCGAGCGCTCGCCGATCCTGCAGTACGCGACGACCTCGGTGTCCGGGGTCACGCCTTTCTCCGCATAGAGCTCGCGCAGCTCGCCGGCGCTCTTGAACGTTCCGTCGTCCTGAACCGCCGTCGCCCAGGGGATCGAGCGTGCGGACGGAATGTGCCCGCCGCGCCGGGCGCCCTCCTGCTCGTAGCCGGGCGGCGCCAGCAGCTCGCCCGAGAACTCACCCGGCGAGCGGACGTCGACGAGCGCAGGGCCATTACCTCCTAGCCCCTCCAGGACAGGATCGCGGTAGGTCCGGATCGACTCATCCCGTTCCTGCGCGTTGTACGTCGCCGATCCCGGCGACCGGACATCGGTCGTCAGCTCGCGGCCCTCTTCGATCCACTTCTGCCGGCCCCCGTCGAGGATCCGCACGTCGTCGTGCCCGTAGATCTTCAGGTACCAGTACGCGTACGCGGCGAACCAGTTGTTCTTGTCGCCGTAGAGAACGAGCGTCGAGCCGTTCGAGATCCCCCGCTCGCCCATCAGCCGCTCGAACGCATCCTTGTCGACGAGGTCGCGCTCCACGGGATCCTCGAGGTCCTCTCGCCAGTGGAGCTTTACGGCACCGGGGATGTGCCCCTCCTCGTAGAGGTCGGGATCCTCATCCACCTCGGCAACGACCAGGCCCTGGTCGCCTTGGTGCTCCGCGAGCCAGTCCGTCGTCACCAGCACCTGCTTCGCATAGCCGTTCTCTGCCATCGAGCCTCCTCCGGGTCGCTACCGATCCTCTCATGAGAAACGCCTGGTTTCCCTGATACCTTCCGCGCGGCCGTGCGGCCGCTGCAGGACCTTCTCGTCGTCGACCTGACCCGCTATCTGCCAGGACCTTTCGCCAGCCGCGAGCTGCTCGAGCTCGGTGCGCGGGTCGTCCGGCTCCTACCGCCCGAGGGCGACCCGATGGAGCGGCTCGCGCCTGCCTGGCACCGAGCGTTGAACGAGGGCAAAGAGTCGGTCTTCGTCGACCTGAAGGCCGATCCGAAGGCGGGACGCGATCTCTGCGCGGAAGCCGACGTCGTCCTCGAGAGCTTCCGGCCCGGCGTCGTCGACCGGCTCGGTGTGGGTCCCACCGCCCTGCCTGAATCCGTCGTCTACTGCTCGTTCACCGGCTTCGGCAGGGCAGGGCGGCACGAGACACGAGCGGGTCACGACCTGAACTACCAGGGCTACGCCGGCCTCCTGGCCGACACGGCACCGGCGATGCCGTCCACCCAGGTCGCGGATCTCGCCGGCGGCGCACTCATGGCGGTGACCCGGATCCTCGCCGCTCTCCTCGGACGGGAGCGATCCGGCCGCGGGGCGCACATCGTCGTTTCGCTGACCCACGGGGCGCACCGCCTCGTCGCCCACAGGCTCGGCGGCGAGCCGATCTCATGCCTGCTCACCGGGGGCCTCGCGTGTTACGGGATCTACGCGACGGCCGACGGCCGACATCTCACCGTCGCTGCACTCGAGTCGCATTTCTTCGCCCGCCTCTGTGAGCTCCTCGAGCTGCCGCAGCTCCCGCGCCTCCAGTACGACCCCGAGCGCCAGGAGGAGGTCGCAGCCTCTCTCGCTCGACGGATCGCCTCGAAGCCGCTTGCCACCTGGCTCGAGCTGCTCGAAACCGAGGACGTCTCCGTAGGCCCTGTCGCAACGCTCGAGGAAGCCGCAGCGGAGTTCGCATGCACCTGCCCGGACTCAGGCCGCGGTTAGACCGAGCGCAGCCGGAAGAGAGAAGAGATCGGGCAGGCGGCCCGATTCGTCGGGGTAGATCCCCTCGCGGTCGACGAGGAACGCACGCATCCCGAGGCCGCGCGCGCCCTCCAGATCGTCCTCCGGCGAGTCGCCGACCATCGCGGCCTGCTCGGGTGCCACGTCGAGCCGGCCGAGAACAGCCCGGAAGATCGTCGGATGCGGCTTGACCTTGCCGTGCACCCTGGAGGACAGAGCCACGTCGAACCGCAGGTTGTGGTGAGCAAGAAACTCGTCGACGTCGCGACCGGTGTTCGAGACGAGGCCGAGCTTGACGCCGTGTCGCCTGAGCTCGTCGAGCACGGGGATCGCATCGTCGAAGAGATCGAAGTTGTGGGCGTGCTCCCAGGCGCGCGTCATCTCGACCGCGCACTCGTACGCGCGTTCCGAGTCTCCGCCCATCCCACGGATGATCCGCTCGGTGAAGGCGACCCAGATCTCCTCGTCGTGCCGAAAGTCCGGATGCTTGTGGAGCCCTTCCACCGCCTTCGCCCGCGCCTCCTTGTAGAGGTTGGGCTCGAGGTCGAGCCCGAAGCGGCGTCCCATCCGCTGGTACCCCTCGGGCCCGAGGTCGGGGCCGGGCTTGGCCAGGGTGAAGTCGAGGTCGAAGAGGACTGCCTGAATGTCCATCGGGCTACTGAGTGGGGGTTGGCCAGCGGTAGGCGTCCGCCTGCCTGCTGGCGAGCGACGGCAGCTTGGCCCGCACGTCCTCGAGCCTCCGCCGGTCGAGCTCCGCGGAGATCACCGTCTCCTCGTCGGGCGCCATCGCCACAACCGTCCCCCACGGGTCGGCGATCAGCGAGCGCCCGTAGCTGAGGCGGCCCGGGAGCGTCTCGCCGATCTGAGCCGCCGCCGCAACGAAGTACTGGTTCTCCACTGCCCGGGCCCGCAAGAGCAGCTCCCAGTGGTCCTTGCCGGTGAAGAGCGTGAAGTGCGCAGGGACCGTCGCGAGCTCGGCGCCCTGCAGCGCCAGGATCCGGTAGAGCTCCGGGAAGCGAACGTCGTAACAGACCGTCAGCCCCGTCGACCAACCCTCGATCTCGACGACGACGGGCTCGTCGCCCGGCTCCTCCGCGTCCGACTCGCGGTAGACGTGGCCGCCGACCTCGACGTCGAACAGGTGGATCTTCCGGTAGAGCCCGACGATCGATCCCTGCGAGTCGAACGCGATACTCGTGTTCGAGAGCTTCTCTCGGCCCTCCCGGCGCTCGGTGATCGAGCCGCCGACGAGGGCGACTCCGTGTTGCCGCGCCCAGCCGGCCATCGCCTCGACCGATTCGCCGTCCTCGATCGTCTCCGCCGCCAGGTGCAACACCTCCGGGCTCCCGATCGCGTTCCACTTCTCCGGCAGCACGACGACGTCGGCTCCCGTGGCCGCGGCGCGCGACACGAGCTGCTCGGCCTTTTCAAGGTTGGCAGCCTTGTCGTCCCGGCTCGTGAGCTGGACGCAGGCGACTCGAAGCGTCCCGGACATCGACTGGCAGGATAGCCCCGGCCTTGGAAGCGGTCGCCCCAGTCCTCCGGTCGCGCACGTGCGCTCCACGCCCTACGCAGCAGGGACTTCCGGCTGCTCTGGTCGGGCCAGACGATCTCGCTCGTCGGCGACGGTGCCTTCCTGGTCGCGCTCGGCTGGAAGGCGTTCTCGCTCACGGGCTGACCCACACGTTCGAGCTCGGTCTCTTCCTGGTGCTCTGCCGCGGCCTCTGCATCGGCTTCGGGCTCGGCGTCTGGAACACGTTGATGATGCAGTTCGTCCCCGAGAGCAAGCTGGCGCGCGTCAGCAGCCTCGACTTCTTCGGCTCCTTCGCGCTCGTTCCAGTCGGGTACGCGTTGACCGCGCTCGTCGCAGGGCTCTTCGCGCCCTCCACCCTGCTGATCGCAGGCTTCACGCTCTCGGCGGCACTCTGGACGGCGCCCCTGGCGCTGCGACGTGTGCGAGAGGCTGCGTGAAGAGCCCGGAAGACATCCTCCGCGAGTCCAGGACCATCGCCCTCGTGGGCGCGTCACCCGATCCGGACACGCCTAGCCACGAAGTCATGCGCTACCTCCTTGCGCGGGGCTACAACGTCGTCCCGGTGCGCCCGGGGGACACCGAGAAGGTGCTGGGCGTCCGGTGTGTGGCTTCCCTGAGCAAGATCGGCGAACCGATCGACCTCGTCGACGTCTTCCGCCGGGCGGAGCACACACCCGCGCACGCACGGGAGGCCGTCGACGCGGGCGCGAAGGCGCTCTGGCTGCAACTCGGGATCCGGTCGGACGAAGCGCGCAGGATCGCCACGGAAGGCGGACTCGAATACGTCGAGGATGCCTGCACCGCCGTCGTCCACCGCCGAATGGAGAGGATCTAAATCGGGGTGCCCAGATTTGAACTGGGGACCTCTCCGACCCGAACGGAGCGCGCTACCAGGCTGCGCCACACCCCGAGCGGCCTCAGAGTACCTATGATCGCCGGCCGATGGCCTCGCGTGACGAAGTCCTGACATACGCGCGCGAGCTGCTGGATCTCGACAGCTACCACGACTACGGGCCGATGGGCGTGCAGGTCATCGGGGCCGACGAGGTCACGAAGATCGCCGCCGCCGTCTCCTCCACGCTCGAGGCCTTCGAGCGCACGAAGGAGGCAGGCGCCGAGCTCCTGCTCGTCCACCACGGGCTCTTCTGGGAGGGAGACACTCGCACGATCGACTTCCACATGCGCGCCCGGCTCCGGACGCTCTTCGAGGGGGACATCACGCTCGCCGCCTACCACCTCGCGCTAGACGCCCATCCCGAGATCGGGAACAACGCCATCGTCGCCCGCGAGCTGGGGATCGAGGAGCCCGAACGCTTCCTCGAATGGGGCTTCGGCGGCGGCCTACCCCAGTCGGAGACGCTCGAGGGGCTGGCCGCTCGTCTCGCAACGATCACCGGCCGAGAACCCCGGGCCTTCGGCGGCGGCCCTGAGCGGATCGAGCGCGTCGCCGTCATCACGGGAGGCGGGGCAAAGCTCATCAAGGAAGCGGCCGCCGAGGGGTACGAAGCCTTCATCACCGGGGAGCCGGCCGAGCCGACCATGCACCTGGCCCGGGAGCTCGGCATCCACTTCCTCGCCGGAGGCCACTACGCAACGGAGACCTTCGGCATCAAGGCGCTTGCCGAGCGTCTTGCCGACAGGTTCGCGCTCGACTGGGAGTTTCTCGACGTCCCCGTTCCGGTGTAAAGTGCGGCTGTGTCGATGAGGAGGTCGAGCCAGTGATGAGCCGCCCACCCGACACGCGAGCCTTTGAGCCCGTAGCGCCTTGCGGCGGCGGGCCTTTTTTGTGCCCTTAGACCGACGAGGAGGAAGCACGTGCCAAACCACCTGACGCCCGAGGAGCTGTCGAAGGAGATCGGAATGGAGCGCGAGCAAGTCATCCAGCTCTGCCTGCAGGAGGGGGTGCCGATCTACCAGGGCAAGATCGACAAGACGCTGTTCGCGGCACAGCTACAGGCCACAGGCGCCGGCGCGACGACGCCCGTGCAGCACTAGAGAAAGCCGGGCTACTTGCGGCCGGCAGCGGCGCGCTTGCGCGTCCCGCTCGCCCGTGCGCCCTTCGCCTTCGAACCCGAGGCGGGGGCCTTCTTTTGTTTCTGCGCCTCGTCGACACTCTGCCGTAGTGCCTCCATCAGATCGATGACCGGCGTCTCGGCGACCGGCTCAGGGCGCTTGACCACTTCGCCGGAAAGCTTCGCCTCGAGCATCTCGCGCAAATCGCGCCGGTACTCGCTCACGAGCGCCGACGGATCGAAGTCGCCGGCGAGGCTCTCGATCACCTGGCGCGCGAGCTCGAGCTCCGCCTCCTTGACCTCTGTGTCGCCGACTGCCTCCTCGACCTCGGCCTGAGAACGGACGTCCTCGGCCACGAAGAGCGTCTCGAGCGCCAGTGTGTCGCCGTGCGGCCGGATGAGCGCGAAGTTCTCCTGTCCCCGCAGGACGAACCGGCCGAGAGCCCCCATCCCGCTCCCTTGCAGAGCGCGAAGGAGGAGGACATACGGCCGCCGCTGCGCGGTCGCCGCAGCAGGCGCAAGGAAGTAGGTGCGGTCGAAGTAGACGGGATCGACCTGGTGGAGCGGCACGAAGCTCGTGATCTCGATCGCCCGCGAGTCGTCCTGCTGCATGATCGCCTCGAGGTCGGCGTCCTCGACGAAGACGAACTCGCCCTTCGCCACCTCCCAACCCTTCACCAGCTCGTCGGCAGGGACCTCGCGGTCGTGGACGGGACACCAACGCTTCTGCTTGATCGGCGTCCCGCACTCGCGGTGCAAGGTGCGGAAGCTCACGTCCGACTGGCGGGCAGCCGGCTTCGTGGCCAGCGCCAAACCGACCGGGATGTTGACCAGGCCGAAGTTGATCGAGCCGTTCCAGATCGTGCGCATCAGGTCTCCAAAGTGTAGAGGGACCACGCTTTTTCTCCCTACGCAAAGGCTTTCCTCCAGCACTACGATCTGTACATGGCGACCGAAGTCGAGCGGGCGACGGGGACGAAGACGATCGCCGACCTCTGGCTCCGAGCCGCTGCCAGGCAAGGGACCGCGTACCTCGTCGAGCACGACGGCGAGTGGGAGGAGATCTCCTGGGAGCAGGCGACGAAGGCCGTCGACGAGATCGCGAACGGCCTTCTCTCCCTCGGGGTCGGCAAGGGCGACGCGTTCGGGATCCTGGGCCGCACGAAGCTCGAGTGGGTGCTCTTCGACTTCGCACTGGGCTCGGTCGGTGCGATCGGAGCGGGGATCTACCCCTCACTGCCACCGAAGGACTGCGGATACATCCTCGACCACTCCGACGCCGTCGGCGTGCTGGTCGAAGACGACGAGCAGCGCGCGAAGGTCGAGGCGGAGCGGGCAAACCTGCCGAAGCTGAGCCACGTCCTCGGCTTCGCGGGCCTGGACGACCTGCGCACTCTTGGCCGTGAACATGCCTTGGCGAACCCGGATGCGCTCGAGCACGCGCGCTCCGCGGTCGGTGAGGACGACCTCTTCACCTACATCTACACCTCGGGCACGACAGGGCCGCCGAAAGCCTGCATGATCACGCACCGCAACTACTACTCCATGGTCGGCGCAGTGGACGACGTGCCCCAGTTCATCGGCCCCGACGACCTGATCCTCCTGTACCTCCCGCTCGCGCACAACTTCGGGCGCTGCATGCATCTGCTGGCCGGGTACGTCGGCTGCTCGATCGCGTTCTGCCCGGACCCGCTGCGCGTGGGTGACCTCGCCGCGCAGGTGAAGCCGACGGTGCTGCCGAGCGTACCGCGCGTCTTCGAGAAGGTTCACACCGCAGTCCAGGCGAGCTTCGACGAGGCCACGGGCGTGAAGCGGAAGCTGATCGACTGGGCGCTTCGGGTCGGGAAGCGCGTCAGCGAGCTGAAGCAGGCCGGGCGGCCGGTGCCCGCCGGGCTTGCGGCGCAGCATCGGCTCGCAGACAGGCTCGTCTACTCGAAGGTCAAGGCCAAGCTCGGAGGGAGGCTGCGCCTTCCCATCTCGGGTGGCGCGCCTCTCGCAAAGGAGATCGCCGAGTTCTTCCACGTGATCGACATCCTCATCTGCGAGGGCTATGGCCAGACCGAATGCACGACCGCCTCGAACGTGAACATGCCTACGCGGTACCGCTTCGGCACCGTCGGGCCCGCGATCCCGGGCATCGAGGTCCGAACGGCGGACGACGGCGAGGTTCTCGTCCGGGGCCCGAACCTGTTCAGCGGGTATTACAAGGACGAGACGGCCACCCGCGAGGTCGTCGATGCGGACGGCTGGCTGCACACGGGTGACGTCGGCTCGATCGACGACGGCTTCCTCACGATCACCGACCGCAAGAAGGACATCATCGTCACCGCCGGCGGCAAGAACGTCTCGCCCCAGAACATCGAGAACGAGCTCAAATCCTCCAAGTACGTGTCGCAGGCGCTCGTCATCGGCGACCGCCGCCCCTTCCTGACGGCACTCATCACACTCGACGAGGCCGCGACGGGCCCGGGCGAGGCTCAGTCGCTGATCGACGAGCTCGTGGCGGAGGTCAACCGCGACAAGGCGTCCTTCGAGCAGGTCAAGCGGTTCACGATCCTGCCGCGCGACTTCTCTGCGGAGCACGACGAGGTCACCCCCACGCTGAAGCTCAAGCGCAAGGTCTGCGCCGAGCACTTCGCGTCGGAGATCGAAGCGCTTTATGTGCGCTGACGGGAAGTAGTCGCTCCGTCTAACGCTGCGATACGGCCCTCTGCTCGTGCCGCCTACGCCGCCCGTAGCGGGTCATACCCCACGGCTTGTACACCGCCAGCACCGTGGCCACGACCAGCACCAGCAGGGCGAGCACGGCGTGGATCATGGGGGATGCGTTTCGCACCACGCCGAGATTGGCACTCGGATCTGCCGCCACGCCTGCCATGAAGCCAAATGTCTCCATGTAAATCAGCAAGACGATGGTGACAAAGACGACGATCAGAAGTTTGAACAGGACCCAATAGTGCCGGAACAAGCCCCACGTCGTGCCCAGCGACTGGACAAGCCCGGTGAACAGCGAAGCAAAGGTCAACGGGACGAGGACGAGCCAGGCGGCCGGCTCCATCACGAGATAGGCGCCACGCACCGTCTGCGCATCCTGGCTGGTCAAACCGACGACGGCGAGAGCCAGGAAAACCACGACCGCGCCGAGCCAGCCGACCGAGGAAGTGACATGCGCGGTGAGCGCGAACTTGCGCAGGCGAGGTGTCATGGTCATCCGTGGCCACCGTCGGGTGGTGTGAGGACACCAAGGTCATCGCCCGGAGCTGTGCGGTCTTCTGTGACGCTGAATGGAGGTGTCTGGCCACCAGTGTCGCCCGACGATGTGTGGCGATTAGGGCCGTGGCCACCGGGGCCACGGGTGAACA
>Ga0136614_10002281_pt1 | contig 11880 bp, 14 predicted proteins | sample AntDrymUQ2792106_2_FD_106643 | JGI IMG/M metagenome (GOLD analysis project Ga0136614, IMG submission 106643) | Polar desert sand microbial communities from Dry Valleys, Antarctica - metaG UQ279 (21.06) | ecosystem: Environmental > Terrestrial > Soil > Desert | place: Antarctica: Dry Valley...
ATCGGCAACTGCTTCCTGACCATCGCGTGTGGCCAGGTCGGCGGTGATCACCTCGACGCCATCGAGCTCCACAGCCAACGCGTCGAGCCGGGCGGTCCGCCGAGCCGCGACAACAACCGACACGCCGCCGGCGCGCAGCTGGCGGGTGATCTCCTCACCGATCCCGCTCGACGCCCCTGTCACGAGCGCCGACGTAAACGGATACTTCGCCTTCGCCATCACCCGATGCTACGACCCCCGATCAACCGGTTCCTCCGGGCAGTGGGGAAGCGGAGGGTCCGGTACACCGGGACTTGAACTGACTGTCAGAGAGGCTTCGTGCGGCGGTCGGCCGGGCTTTGCCGGACGACCGGAGCCCCGAAGATGGGGGGTTCCAAAGGGGGGAAGGTCTTCCTTCCCCCCTTGTGTCATGTCGCGAGGATGGTGACGGTGTTGCCGGACACCTCGACGAAGCCACCCGTGAGCTGGAATTCGCGAACCGTGCCGTCGGGGAGGTACACCCGCGTCTCGCCCTCGGCGAGGGCACCAAGGAACGGGGCATGTTGTGCCAGGAAGGCGACGTCGCCTTCCGTGGTGCGCGTGATCACCTGGGTGGCCTCACCCTCGAACAACACTTCCTCCGGCGACACGACCGCAACGTTCATGATCGGAAACTCCGTCCAGGCATCCGCTCACGCCGCGCTTTCCTGGAGGCGCTTCGCCTTCTCCATCACCTGATCGACGCCGCCGACATTGAGGAACGCTTGCTCGGGCACCTCGTCGAGATCGCCGTTGACGATGGCCTCAAACGACGACACCGTGTCGGCGACCGGGACGTACTCGCCCGTCAGACCGGTAAACACCTCGGCGACGAAGAACGGCTGCGACAGGAATCGCTGCACCTTGCGGGCCCGGTTCACCGTGAGGCGGTCCTCTTCCGACAGTTCGTCGAGACCGAGGATGGCAATGATGTCCTGCAGTTCCTTGTAGCGCTGCAGCGTCTCCTGCACCCGACGGGCGACGTCGTAGTGGTGCTGGCCGACGACCTCGGGCGAGAGGATCGTCGACGTCGACGCCAGCGGGTCCACCGCTGGGTAGATGCCGAGCGCCGCGACAACACGGCTCAACTCGGTGGTGGCGTCGAGGTGGGTGAACGTCGTGAACGGAGCAGGGTCGGTGTAGTCGTCGGCGGGCACATAGACGGCCTGCAACGACGTGATCGAACGACCCCGCGTCGACGTGATGCGCTCCTGGAGCTGGCCCATCTCGTCGGCCAACGTCGGCTGATAACCGACTGCCGACGGCATTCGGCCGAGCAACGTGGACACCTCGGAGCCAGCCTGCACGAAGCGGAAGATGTTGTCGACGAACAGCAGCACGTCCTGGTTCTGGACGTCGCGGAAGTACTCGGCCATGGTGAGGGCCGACAGGGCGACGCGGAGGCGTACGCCAGGCGGCTCGTCCATCTGGCCGAATACGAGGGCGGCCTTCTCGAACACACCTGACTCGGTCATTTCGATCACGAGATCGGTTCCCTCACGGGTGCGCTCGCCAACGCCGGCGAACACCGATACGCCACCGTGCTGCGATGCGACCCGGTTGATCATCTCGGTGATGAGCACGGTCTTGCCCACGCCGGCGCCGCCGAACAGGCCGATCTTGCCGCCGGCAACATACGGGGTGAGCAAGTCGATGACCTTGATACCGGTCTCGAACATGCGTGCCGACGGCTCGAGGGAATCGAACGTCGGGGCATCGCGGTGGATCTCCCAGCGCTCCATCTTGGCGGCCTCAGCCGCTTCGTCGTCGGTCATGTCGAGCGGGTCGCCCCACACATTCCACACGTGGCCGAGCACGCCCTCGCCGACCGGAACCGTGATGCCGTGCCCGGTGTCGCGAACGATCGTGCCGCGGGTGAGACCGTCGGTGGGCTTCAGGCAGATCGCCCGCACGCGGCCTTCGCCGAGCTGCTGGGCAACTTCGGCCAGCACCTGGATGGGCTTTCCGTCGGTGACGATCTCGAACTGGAGCGCCGAGTTCAGCTGAGGCAGCGAGCCGCGGGGGAACTCGACGTCGATGACGGGGCCGGCGATTGCGACCACCCGGCCGTCGGTGCCGGTCTTGCTTTCGGTCATGGTCATTGGCAAACCTCCAAGTTCGGTGCGAGCGACTGAGCGCCAGCGAGGGAGCGGCGAGCAGCGGCCTGCGTGGCCGGGACACGCTGAGTCATGGTGTTTCTCCTGGGAGCGATCTATTGGTCGGCGAAACGCCCGAAGAGGACGTCGAGCTCGACGAGGTTCTGGATATGGTCGCCCTTGTCGCCGCCGAGTGCTTCGGCGCCGCTGACGATTTCCATGATCTCGGTGGTGATCGAGTCCTGGCGGGCTCGGTTCATGATCCGGCTCAGCGACTTGATGAGTTCCTCGGCGTTGTCCGTCGCCGCTTTCATTGCTCGCTGGGTCGATGCGTGTTCTGATGCGGCCGCGTTGAGGAGCGCGGCGTAGATGCGAGCTTCGACGTAGCTCGGCAGCAATGAGTCGAGGATCGTGCCGGGTTCGGGCTCGAACTCGTAGTCGGCGGTCGGTCCGTCAGCCGGCGAGGCAACTCCTGGTCCGACGCCGCCCGGTCGGCCGTCGCCACCCGCGACCGTCTCAACGGTGAGCGGAACCAGCGGGCGCAGCACGACTTCCTGGTTGCCGGCCGAGATGAAGCGGGTGTAGACGAGTTCAACCTTGTCGACCTGACCGGACGTGAACAGCTCGACGACGTACGCGCCGATGGCCTTCGCGTCGGCCAGCGAGGGGGCGCCGGAGAAGCCCTCGAAACCGTCGCTGAGTTGGTACCCGCGGAACCGGAAGTACTTGGCGGCCTTCCGCCCGACCGGCACGATGAGATAGTCCTTGCCCGCGACGACGTCGGCCTTCACCTCACCCTCGGTGGCGCGCTGCACGCCGGCGTTGTAGCCGCCGCTCAGACCGCGGTCGCCGTTGATCGCCACGTAGCAGGTGGTATTCACCGTCTCGCGACCGGCGAGCAGCGGTGCTCCCTGTCCGGCGCCGGCTGCGGCCAGGTCGCGCACGACCTCGGTGATCTTCTCCGAGTACGGCACCGCGGCATGGACCCGTTGCTGCGCCTTCACGATCCGTGAACCCGCAATCAGCTCCATCGCGCGAGTGATCTTCTTCGTCGCCTGAATGCTGCGAATGCGTCCCCGGAGAATTCGCTCCTGACCTCCGGCCATCTCAAATGCTCGCTTCGCTCACGGCAGCCATGAACTACTCCGTCGCCAGCGTCTTGTTGCTGTGGGCAGCGCCGAGCTCGTCGGCGTCAGCCTTCGTCGGGTCGGCCGAGCGGGCGTCGCCATCGCTCGGGGTGAACTGCGACTTGAACGACTCGACCGCGGCCGCAAGGCCGTCCGGCACCCCCGAGGTGCGGATCTCCTCGAGCAGGGAACTGTGGCCAGAACGCATGAACGCGATGAGCTCGGCCTCGAAACGACTCACGTCGGCGACGGGAACATCGTCGAGATAACCCTTCGTGCCGGCGAAGATGACGACGACTTGCTCGTCGACAGGAACCGGCGAGTTGAGCGGCTGCTTCAGCAGTTCGACGAGCCGGTAGCCCCGCTCGAGCTGGGCCTTCGATACCGCGTCGAGTTCCGAACCGAACGTGGCGAACGCCTCGAGCTCACGGAACTGGGCCAGGTCGAGCTTCAGCGTGCCGGCAACCGATCGCATCGCTTTGATCTGGGCGGCACCACCGACGCGGGACACCGAGTTGCCCACATCGACGGCAGGGCGCACTCCGGATTTGAACAGGTTGTCCTGCACGAAGATCTGACCATCGGTGATGGAGATCACGTTCGTCGGGATGTAAGCCGAGATGTCGCCGGCCTTCGTCTCGATGATCGGCAGCGCGGTGAGCGATCCGGCGCCATTCTCGTCAGACAGCTTGGCGGCTCGTTCGAGCAGCCGGCTGTGGAGGTAGAACACGTCGCCGGGGTAGGCCTCACGGCCTGGCGGGCGGCGCAGCAGCAGCGACACTTGGCGGTACGCCTCGGCCTGCTTGGAGAGGTCGTCGTACACCACGAGGGCGTGCTGGCCGTTCTCCATCCAGTGCTGACCCATTGCGCAACCGGCGTACGGGGCGAGGTACTTGAACGGGGCCGGGTCGGCGGCGGGCGCAGTGACGACCACCGTGTACTCCATCGCGCCGGCCTCACGCAGCGTGTTGACGGTCTGCGCAACCGTCGACCCCTTCTGGCCGATGGCGACGTAGATGCACTTCACGTCCTGGCCGCGTTGGTTGAGGATCGTGTCGATGGCAATCGTGGTCTTGCCCGTCTTGCGGTCACCAATGATGAGCTCGCGCTGGCCGCGGCCGATCGGGGTCATCGCGTCGATCGACTTGATGCCCGTCTGCATTGGCTCGTGTACCGGCTTGCGGCCCTTGATGCCGGGAGCCTGGATCTCCATACGGCGGGGCTCCACGCCGGTGAGGTCGCCGAGTCCATCGACCGGCTCGCCGAGCGCATTGACGACACGGCCGAGCACGCCGTCACCGACGGGCACCGAGAGAATTCGGCCGGTGGCCTTGACGGTCTGACCTTCCTCGATGGCGTCGACGTCGCCGAGAACCACGGCGCCGATCGACTCTTCGTCGAGGTTGAGGGCGAGACCAACCGAGCCGTCCTCGAATTCGAGCAACTCGTTCACGCCGACATCCGGGAGGCCGGACACGTGGGCGATGCCGTCACCGACGTCGGTCACGCGGCCGACAGTGCGGGCCTCGAGTGACGGAGAGAAGCCTTCGAGATTCTGTTTGAGGGCCGCCGCAATGTCGGCGGCGGAGAGAGTCAGTTCAGCCATGTCTGCGAGTCCTTCGTAGATAGAGGCAGTGGGAAGCGGGTCGGAACGTGTCCTGATGTGGCCTCCAGGGCAGTGGGGGGCGCGTCTGACCGTGTCCCGATGTGCCCTCCAGGGCAGTGGGGACTCGGAGGTTAGATGTACACCGGAGAGCACGCCGACGGAGGAGAGTGGTTTCGGAGCGGAGCACGGGTGAGCTTGCTCGCCCGTCCGGAGCGCAACGAGCTCGCCCGAACGGAGTGAGCGAAGCGAACGAGTGAGGGCGAAACATCACAGCCGGCTCATGAGTTGATCGAGATGAGCGCGGACGGTGCCGTCGATGACGGTGTCACCGACTGTCGCCACGATCCCGCCGAGCACGGCGGGGTCAACGACCACCTTGAGGCTGACGGTACGACCGGTGGCGTTCGCCAGGGCAGCCCGGAGGCGGTCCTGCTGATCTTCGCTGAGGGCGACGGCGCTGCGCACCTCGGCCACCTCGGAGTCCTTCGACGCCGCGGCACGCTGCACGAGTCGATCGATGATGGCCGGCAGATCACGGGCGCGGCCACCGGCGACCACCAGCGAGACGAGCTGCACCGTGGTGGGCGTCGCCTTACCTCCGAGCAGATCCTCCACGATCGACTGACGCTTCGCGGCCGGGATCATGTCGTCGGTGAGCGCCTTGTGCAGTTCGTCGCTCGACTCGTACGAGCGAGCAAACCGGAACAGTTCGTCTTCGACCTCGTCGAGGGTTCCCTCGGCGCGGGCGATCTCGAACAGAGCCCTGGCGTATCCGTCGATGCGGTTACCTCCGGCGGAGCCTGCTTGGTTCGACGCATTCATGCGGACGCTCCCTGCGGTGTGGTGGCGCCGACGTTGGCAATGAAGTCCTCGATGAGGCGCAGCTGGGTCGCCTCGTCGAGCGAACTCTCGACGACTCGTTCGGCGGCGGCCGCCGCGAACCTGGCGATCTCGCTGCGCATCTCGTCGGCCGACCGACTGCTCGCCGAAGCGATGTCGGCGATGGACTTGGCTTCGAGCTCCTCGATCTCGCGTTCGAGGCGCGCCCGCCCGTCGTTGAGCAATGCCTCGGCGCGCTGATCGGCCTCGGCGAGCAGTCGAGCGCGTTCGGACTCGATGTCGCCCTTGGCCGAGCGGATCCGGGCGGCCTCGGCAGTGGCGTCGTCCTCGGCTTGTTGAGCGGCGTCGAGTTCGGCCTGCACTCGTTCGGTGCGAGCGGTCATGCCCTTCTTGACGAGCGGCCAGGCCTTCCAGTACAGCAGGCCGAAAATCATCACCGAAGCGATTCCGCCGAACCAGATCTCGTACCCTTCCGGCAGCCATGCGCTGTGCGTACGGTCGATGTGCTCTTCGCCTTCGCCCGCGGCGGCTACGAAGGATGTGGTGAGCGCGTGCAGGGACGTCATGTTCCGACCCCCACGCCCATGGCGTCGACTGCGGCGCGGCGCACGACGGCGTCGTCCGGGCGCCTACCGATACTCAGTTCGACGGCTCGTGCAGCAACATCGACGACGGCGGCCTCGATCGAGCCGCGCGCAGCCGCCTTGGCCGCCTCTCGCTCAGTGGCCGCTGCCGATCTGCGCTCGGCGATGGCGGCACTGACCGCACCGACACGCTCCGCCCGTTCGGCCTCGAGCTGGCGGCTCGCCGCTTCGACGCGCGATGCTCCATCAGCCCGCACGGCAGCGAGCGCTTGCTCGTAGTCGGCGACCTCGCGCTTGGCTTCTTCACGCAACGATTCAGCGCGCTCGTGGCCTGCACGGATGACGCCGTAGCGGGCGGTCATGCCGGCCTTGACCTTCGGGAACAGGACCAGCCTCATGAGGACAAGAAACACGAGGAACGCACCGAGCCCCCACAGGAGCTCTTTCGGTTCTGGGGCGATCGGGCTGGGGCCCTCGTCCAATTCCTCGGTTGGCTCTGCTGTGCCGGTGGGGGCGAAGCCTTCTACCGCGGAGCCCCCCATGACGATGTGAGGGTGCATGTGCAGCCCGCCCCCACCGGTGACGGTGACGGAAACGGTGTACAAGGTGTGCTCCTACAGGCCGAGGAGGATGAAGACCACGAAGCCGATCAGGGCCAGCGCCTCGGTGAATGCGATACCGAGGAACATCGTGGTGCGGACCATGCCGGCGGCCTCCGGTTGGCGGGCCATCGCCTCGATGGCCTTGCCGACGACGTAGCCGATGCCGATGCCGGGGCCGATGGCGGCGAGGCCGTAGGCAAATCCGGCGCCAATGGCTGCGTTGGCGGCCTTGGCGTCATCAGCGTTGAGGCCGGCGCCTGTGCCGGCAATGAGTCGCGTGAGCGATTCCATGGGTGGATTCTCCCTGTGTTCTGGTTGTGGTGGAGACGGTGGTGATGACGAGCTGGCCCGAATCAGTGCTCGGGATGGGCGGCAAGTCCGATGTAGACGCCGGTGAGAATTGTGAAGATGTACGCCTGCAGGAAGCCGACCAGCACCTCGAAGATGGTGAGGAACAGCAGCATGAAGAACGGCAGGATCGTCATCGGTTTGAGGAACAACTGCTTGGTCTCGGCGAACAGCATGGCGTTCGACAGCAGTGCGAACGTGACGAGCAGCATGTGTCCGGCGAGCATGTTGGCAAAAAGTCGGACGGCGAGGGAGAACGGGCGCAGGATGATGTTGGACAAGAACTCGATCAGTCCGACGAGTGGGCGCATCCCGATCGGCACGTTTCGGGGCCACAACATCCCGGTGAGGTACTTGATGCCGTTGTGCTTGAAGCCGACGACGTTGTAGGTGATCCACACAATCACGGCGAGGAACAGCGGGAGCGCCATGCGGGCCGTCGCCGGCATCTGCAGGAATGGGATGATGCCCGGCAGGTTGCAAAGGTAGACGAAGATGAACAGCGTCAGCAGGAACGGAGTCCATCCGAGGCCATCGCGGCCCATCGTCTGCAGGACGATCTGGTCCTCGATGAACTCGACGCCGGTCTCGGCGAGGTTACGGACACCCTTGGGCGCCACGAGCGGATCTTTACGGGCGGCAGCCAGGAAGATGGCGATTCCGATCAGCGCCGCAAGGCAGGCGATGAGCGCCACCTTGTTGAACGTCGGAAAGATGTCCTTCCAACGGATGACCTCGTTGATCGGGGGGAAATCGAGTGCGAGCATCGGGATCTACCTCAGCGTGGTGAGTCGGACGTACGAGTCGAGCGGGTCCGGGCGCTGCCCAGTGTGTTGTCGGATGGCTTGAGGCCCGGGTAGGCCAGCGAGAGCGCCACGTATTTCAGCTCCCACACCAGGAGTCCAAGGTGCGTGACGAGTATGGTCGCCCCGAGCGCTGGGGGCGAAATCCAGCCGGAGTCCTTCACAAGCCAGACGGCGAGGAAGATAAGCCCGAGCCGGACCAGGTATCCGAAGAGCACACCGCCGAGCATCATGGTGAGCGAGATGCGGGCCATCGTGGCGATGATGGTGGCGGCGAGCAGGAAGTTGGCGAGCACGATGGCGACGCCGTACGCCGACGACCAGGCGCCGTTCCCACCCCAGATCACGCCGCAGATGGCGATGATGACGGGGGCAACGATGAGGCCGCGCTTGGAGAGATCCTTGGAGACGTCGACCTCTGGGGACGGGCCTTCCAACCTGGTTGTGAACATGCTGCTCATGAACTGATTGTGCTCTCTGGGTCGGCGCTTTGGCGATGACGTGTTGCGTCATGAGTGCGCTGCGTCTGGAGTTCGTCCATACGGGCCGAGTAACGGGACTTCCAGGTGTAGAACAGACCAACTGCGGCGAGAAGAAAGCACCCGATCGTGAGCCACGGCGCGGTATCGAGCCACTGATCAAGTCCGAAGCCGACGCCCAGAAACACGGCCACAACGAGCGCCGCATCCACGCCCTGACCGAGTGAGCTGTCGGCGCTCATCGTGCGGCGAGCGGAGGGAGGCGAAGGCAGCAGTTTCATCGGCGTTGATGATGGTTCAGCTGGGCGGTTGCCGCTTGTGAACGCGAGCACAAGCTACATGAGCGAACCCAGCAATTGCAAGGTGAAGCGCTTGCAAATTGAGCGAATCGCGTCGATTTTTCGTCAGACCGCCTCGCCGTTGCGCCGACGACGTCGCACGCTCGGATGGAGCACGGTGAACAACACGATGCCGATGGCCGCCATGCCGAACGGCAGGTACGAAGGATTGCGCTCGGTGAGCACGGGATAGAGCACGAAGCCGGACAACACCGCAGTCCACGCCCACAGGATCAGCACGCTGCGACGGTGACCGTGGCCGAGATTCATGAGGCGATGGTGGAGATGGCCCTTGTCGGCGACATCGAGCGCCTGACGGCGACTTGCCCGTCGGACCACGGCGAAGACGAGATCGAGGATGGGCACCCCGAGAATCATCAATGGGATGATGAGCGGGGCAAGGAAGAAGTAGGTCTGACCCAGGTAGGCCTGGGCGTTGGGGTCGGCCCGGCCACCCACGACGCTCGTCGACACGGCCATCATCAGGCCGAGCAGCAGCGCGCCGCTGTCGCCCATGATGATGCGCGCCGGATTGAAGTTGTGGGGCAGGAACCCGACGCACATCCCGACCGCCATGATCGCCACCAGCGGCCCGAAGTTGGGCGGCGTCAGCAAGGCGAGGTCGCTGAGCTTCACGCTGTAGAGGAAGAACGCCCCGGCGGCGATCGCCACGATGCCGGCCGCGAGGCCGTCGAGACCGTCGATGAGGTTGATCGCCTGGGTCATGCCGAGCAGCCACAACACGGTGATGAGCGGCACCCAGTCGTCAGAGAGCAGAGGCGTTTCCACGAACGGGATACGGAAGTAGTACATCGTCACGCCGAACTGCACGAGCGCAAGGCCGGCAATGACGATGGCAGTGACCTTGGCCGGCGGCGCCGAACCCTTCACGTCGTCCCACAGACCGACGGCGACGATGACGACGGCAGCGGCGATGATTCCGCGCGGCTCGGAGTTGCGGGCGAACAGCGGGTCGAAGCGGTCGAGCAGGCGGGCGACGGTGAATGCAGCGATGAACCCGATGAACATCGCCAGTCCGCCGATCGCCGGCATCGGGGCGGTGTGCACGGTTCGCTCGTTGGGGTAGTACAGCCACCCGCGGGCGCGAGCGAGGCGGCTCACGAGTGGCGTGACGGCGAACGTCACGACCGCGGCAACAGCACCGATGATGAGGTAGTCACCGGTTGCCGGCACGGGCCGATCCTACGGCGGGCGGAGCGCGGGCGACCGCGACCCGTTTCGTTGGCGAATGGGTAAGGAAATCGGCGCGCCCTGCGCTCACACGCTTACACAAACAGCAAACACCGATCTCAGGCGAGGTGGGGGTCTCCGGCTGGGTACGCCGGGAACTGGGCGCAGAGTTCGGCGACTTCCTTGCGGACGGCGGCGATCACTTCGGTGTTGTCGCGCTCGCGCAGGGCTCTGGCGATGAGGCCGGCGATGATGGTCATCTCGGCTTCCTTCATGCCCTGGGTGGTGACCGACGGGGTGCCGATGCGCAGGCCGCTGGTGACGAACGGGCTGCGCGGGTCGTCGGGCACGGTGTTCTTGTTCAGTGTGATGCCGGCCTCGTCGAGCGTGGTCTGGGCGATCTTGCCGGTGAGGTCCTCGTCGAACGTGCGCAAGTCGACCACCATCATGTGGTTGTCGGTGCCGCCCGACACGAGGCGGAACCCCTCCCCTGCCAACGCCGCCGCGAGCGCCGAGGCGTTGGCGACGATCTGGTGGGCGTACGTCGAGAACGTCGGGTCGGCCGCCTCACGAAACGCGATGGCTTTGGCCGCGATGACGTGTTCGAGCGGCCCGCCCTGCCAGCCGGGGAACACCGACTTGTCGATCGCCTTCTGGTGCTCCGCCCGGCACAGGATGGTGCCGCCGCGCGGTCCGCGCAATGTCTTGTGGGTGGTGAACGTGACGATGTCGCAGAACGGCACGGGGTCGGGGGCGGCGCCACCGGCGATGAGCCCGGCGATGTGGGCCGCGTCGAACATCAGCATCGACCCGGCCTCGTCGGCGATCTGGCGGAACGGCTCGGGTTCGAGCCGCCGCGGGTAGCTCGTGGTGCCCGCCACGATGAGCTTCGGGTGGTGCTCGAGAGCGAGGTCGCGCACCTGGTCCATGTCGATGCGCTCGTCGCCCGGCGTGACCTTGTAGGCGACGAAGTTGTACGTGAGCCCGCTCGCGTTCACCGGCGAACCGTGGGTGAGGTGGCCGCCATGGTCGAGGCTGAGCCCGAGCACCGTGTCGCCTGGCCGCAGCAGCGCCTGGTACACGCTCATGTTGGCGTTGGCACCGGAGTGCGGCTGCACGTTGGCGTGATCGGCCCCGAACAGCGACGTGGCCCGCGAGAGGGCGAGCGACTCGACATCGTCGATGACCATGTTGCCGCCGTAGTAGCGCTTGCCCGGATAGCCCTCGGAGTACTTGTTCGTGAGTACCGAACCCATCGCCCTGATGACGGCCGGCGACGTGAAATTCTCGCTGGCGATCAGCTGCAGGCCGGTGGTCTGGCGCTCGAACTCAGATGCGAGGAGGGCCTCGATCTCGAGGTCGGGATCGGAGTCACTGGGAAAGGGCATCAGGAGTCCTCGCCACCGGGAAACGCATTGAAGGGCATGGGCCGATTCTAGTTGAGGCCTGTCACCGCATCCGGCTGCCTTCACCTCACTGAGATCGTCGGCCCAAACCCACGATGAGACACGTGCCAGCGGCCATCAATGCGAGTCCGATCGCCATGACGACACCCGAGTTCGACCCGCCCGGTGGTGACTCCGACGACGGTGGCGCGGCCGCAACGACTGTGCCGCAGACGAGTGTCGCCAGCGATATCACCACTACGAGCAGAGCCAGGGCCCGTGACATTCGCCGCGAGCGGACGGGACCGCATTCGATGATGGACATTGGTGAACTCCTCGACGTGGGTGTGGAATCGGATGAGAAGGGATTGGACCCTGACGGTTCGGGTCGGTGTCTGAGCTGCACGCCAATGAAACCCAGACACCAACCCCGACCCGTGGTGTGGCGTTACGCGGTTCGGCG
>Ga0136614_10002282_pt1 | contig 11879 bp, 10 predicted proteins | sample AntDrymUQ2792106_2_FD_106643 | JGI IMG/M metagenome (GOLD analysis project Ga0136614, IMG submission 106643) | Polar desert sand microbial communities from Dry Valleys, Antarctica - metaG UQ279 (21.06) | ecosystem: Environmental > Terrestrial > Soil > Desert | place: Antarctica: Dry Valley...
CAGATGTCGGGATCTCGACTTCCGGCCAGGGCGCAGCCGCGGACGGCGCCGCACTCCACCATCCATCATCTTCGGATGCCTTGCTCGAAGGGGGCGTGGCGATCTCGGCTGGTAGGACTTCTGGCTGGGCTTCGACAAAATTCTCAGCGCTTGGGTCGTCGCTCTTTGGCGGAGCTTCGGTGGTTTCCGACGTTGTCTTGCTCGGTCCTCCGTTCTCCGGCATGGGCGCGTCCGGCGCCTCGGCGACCGCGGATTGCGTCTCTGCCTGGGGGGCGGCGGCGACCGGCGGCACTGCCGGTTTCTCCTTCGGCATATATGTTTCCACCGTTTTCAGTAATAGATCGGATGTGAACGGTTTGTTCAGGGAACCGATCAAGTTCGGGTTTTGGCTGGAATCGGACGGCAAATCTGTGCCGAAGCCAGACATATAGACAACCGGCAGGTCGCGTGTAGCTGCGTTCTCAATCAGCGCAGTCAGGACTTCGTCGCCCTTCATGTCCGGCAGCACGTAATCGAGCAGGATAAGATGCGGAATTTGGCGCGCTGCCGCCGCCAGGCCTTCTGCCGCCGTTGGCGCGGCAACGACCTCATAATTTGCCTCGACTAGAACCTCCTTCACGAAGTTCAGAAGCATCACGCTGTCATCGATAACCAACACTCTGCGCTTGCCGGGCGCGCTGCCTTCGCTTCCCGCAGCGGGTGTCACGTCGCCCCCTTCCTCATCGATCTTCCGAACGGCTTCCAGAAGCAGCATCTGCCAGTCGAGTTCAATCGAACGAGTGCTCTCGCCGGTGCCTGATACCTCGGAGATCATTATGCCGCCCTTCCAATTGACGATCTCGTTGAACGCATCGACGCCCGTCTTGCCGGGCGCAGTGGCATGACGCACCTGGCCTTTCTCGAAAAAGACCCGGGCTTTCTCGCCGCGCGGCCCAGTGAATTCGAGGGCCGAAGTTGCTCCGCTCATGCACTTTAGCTGGATGATGTCGGCGATATGAAGGTCGCTCAGCGTCCCCTGAAATTTGTCTTCCTGTTCGCCACCTGCATGGAGCAGGGCGCTGGCGAGAAGGACGAAGTCCTGGTGCGGAAACGGTTTCTCGAGGAAATGGATTGCACCCAGTCCTGCCGCCTGCTCTCGATGGGCCGCCGTCAGCACGATCGCGCGCGCCTGAGGATGACTCGTGCGCAGATCGTAGAAATCCTGGCCCAGGTCGTACGTCGCATCGATGTCGAGCACGAAGAGGTCGGGCTTCTGACGGACCACGATATGTTGCGCTTCCTCCAGGCTGCGCGCGATGTCGACCTGAGCCTGCGGTGCTGCCTCATGGAGCGCGGCACTAATTCTGGCCGCGAGTGTTCCGTCCGGAGCCAGGACTAAAACGCGACTGTTTTGTTCGGAGGAAAGGGGCGACGGCGTCGACGTAGATTGATTCACAATGCAACTGGCGTGAGAGAACCGCCGCGTCGAGCTACGGGACTTGGTGCCTCCTTAGAGATGCCTGCTTCTCACCAAATGGAAAGCAATTTTCTCAGCGCGCCGAACTTCCACAGGTTCGGCCCGCTGCAACCATCCTCTTCGCTGCGCTCGCTCCGAGCGCCGCGGTCCTTACCGGGTGACGGTGCTAACGGAGGCCGAGCGGCCGCTGGGCGCCCGCACCGTGGTCGTGCAGCTACTGAAGACCGCGAGGATCAAAACGGCACCGAGAGTCGAGAAAAGAAGTGTTCGCATACCTTCGATTCGGGCGAACCCTCTGAGGTGGGTGTCTCTTTTTTCGTGGTGATTTAACGGGCTTGGAAGCGTTCTGCGAGCGCTCGCCGACTGATTTTGCCACGTGCCGTGACCGGCATCTCATCAAGAAAGTAGATGTGCCGCGGCACCTGCCAGCCGCTCAGTCGATTCCGGAGAAACTCAAGAAGTTCCACCTCCCGGAGGCCGCTCTCGACGACAACGCAGGCCGCGACCTCTTCATTTCGTAACGCAGAAGGACGACCAAAAACGACCGCCGCCCGAACGCCTTCGATCGCGAGCAACGCCGCCTCTACTTCCGCTGGATGCACCTTCCTGCCAGCAACGTTGATGACATCGGAAACGCGGCCAACAATCCGAAACCCGCCCGAGTCCGGCGCGAGGAGATCGTCTGGCATAAAGAAGCCGCCGCCGAGCTTCTCGTCGTCGCTGTCTGGAAAATAGCCGTCACCAGCGGCGGCCGATTGCACGCGAACACGACTCGCCGCGCTCCCAGCATCGAGTAATTCCAGTTGCACGTCCCGCATTGGTTGGCCGACAAACCCCTCCTCGATGAGAAGGGCGTCGCGGTCGTAACAGATGCCTCCGCACTCCGATGATCCGTAAAATGAGTGGATCGGCCGCCCAAAATTCTGCCGGAAACTGTGTGCAATCGGAAGAGGTAAAGGCGCACCGGCAGAAATGCAGAGCCGAAGGTTCGGCAAGGGTGGAACTTCTTCCAACCCGCCGAATGCCTGGTAGAAAACCGGCATGCCGGCAAAGACCGTCGCGTTTGTCTGCGCGAGATCGTGTAAAACTGCCCGCGGCATTCGGTCTTGGGTCAGCACCAGAGCCACCCCGCGCGCCAGCAGTGGTGTCAGCAGGTTGCTAAAGCCGTACGAATGCGAGACCGGGACGACGCCGAAATTGAGGTCCCGGCCGGTGAGGCCCATCGTGTCGCAAATTTGCGTGCAATCGGCCAGGAGCTGCTCGCTGCGGAAACGAATCGCGCGCGGCGCAGCGGTCGTGCCCGAGGTTAACTTTAGCAGTACTGGGGGTTGCTGGTTCCAGTCGACTGGCGGTGCCGCCATTTCAGTGATCTCAATTTGGCCGCAGCGCTCCGCGACCAGTCCCGCAGCGTGACAAACGGCAAGGGCAACGGCGTGTTCTTGCGGGCCGCTTGCTGCGTCGAGCGGAAGCACCACGAGCTCCCGACTGAGGCAGGCAAGGAGCAACGCAGGCCACGATGGGTGATTGCCGATCTGGATTCCTATCACGGTTCCCGATGTGAAGTGGGCGAGATCCGTGCGTTTCAGGAGCTCCGCTTCAGCGTCGATTTCGTCGAACGTGCGTGACACTTCCCCGCTGGTGGTGAAAACCGCCGGGTCACCGCCGCGCCTGTGCCGGGTTTCGCTCCACGCTTCGAGCAGAGCATCGGCTGATTTCATCATGTCGAGAAGGGCGATGGCGCGGGACGCGGACGCCGACAGCGGGGAAGACTGGCAATCCAACCCTTGCGCCCCCGCTGGAGCACGGTAGCTTCGGGACTCCTTTTTTGACCATGAAAGCGGACATCCATCCTGTTTACAACGAGACTGAAATTTCCTGCGCCTGCGGAGCCGTCTACCGCACCCGCTCGACCAAGCAGGACATCAAGATCGGTATTTGTGCAGCCTGTCATCCGTTCTTCACTGGCGAACAGAAGTTCGTCGACACGGCCGGACGCGTCGAGAAATTTACCCGTCGCTACGGCAGTACGAAAGCGACGCGCGCACAAAAATCCTAGCTACGCAGGAGCGGAAGCGGCGGCCCCCCGGCCGCCGCTGCTTTTTGTACTTATTTCGACGACTCCGAAGCACCGCCTCCATTCATGGACTTTCAAAGTTTGATCGAGCGCAAGCGCATCCGCTTTGAAGAACTCGAACGCGGAATTGCTGACCCGGCGCTTTTCGAAAATCGAAAACGCGCGAGCGAGACCATGCGCGAGCATTCCGCGGTCAAGCGGATGCTGACCCTTGCCACCGAGCTGGAGACCGCGCGCCGGCAACTGGAAGACAATCGCGAGTTAGCCGCTTCCGCCGACCCCGAGTTGGCGCAGATGGCGCAGGAAGAAATTCCCGATTTGGAGAAGCGCGTCGCCAGTCTCGAGCAGGAATTCCAGATTGCACTTCTCCCGGCGGACGAGAACGAAAACCGCGACGCGATCATCGAGATTCGCGCGGGGACGGGCGGGAGCGAAGCTGCCATTTTCGCGGCCGATCTTTACCGGATGTATAACCGCTACGCGGAAGCGGCCGGATTGAAAATGGAGGATCTGGAATCGAGTCCCTCAGAGATGGGCGGGTTGCGGGAGGCAATCTTCAAGGTCTCGGGCGAAAATGTTTTCCGGAAACTACGTTTCGAGATGGGTGTGCACCGCGTGCAACGCGTGCCGGCCACCGAAGCTCAGGGCCGAATCCACACTTCCACCGCGACAGTGGCGGTCCTGCCCGAAGCGGAAGACATCGATATCGACCTGAAACCGGAAGATCTTCGGATCGAGGTCTGCCGCTCCGGCGGTCCCGGCGGCCAGGGCGTCAACACGACCGATTCCGCTGTGCAGATTATGCACATCCCCACCGGACGGATCGTTCGTTGCCAGGACGGCCGCAGCCAGCAGAAGAACAAGGAGAAGGCGTTGAGCATCATGCGCGCGCGTCTGCTCGAAGATAAGCAGCGCGAAGAAGAGGCGAAGTACTCGGCGCATCGTAAAACGCAGATCGGGTCTGGCGGCCGCGAAGAAAAAATCCGGACCTACAACTTCCCACAGAATCGCATCACGGATCACCGCATCGGCCTCACCCTCTACAATCTCGATCGCGTGATCGAAGGCGATCTCGGCGAGATGATCGCTGCGCTTCAGACAGCCGACCTGCAGGAACGGCTCAAGGAATCCGCACTCACGGCCTAACGATGCCTGCGTCTGAAGACGATCTCTGGCGCGAGCAATGCCGCCAGCAGCTTGCTCGTGATGTCCTGACCCGGATCAAGTACGGTTTTTGTCACGTGCACAAGCCGGTCCTGGATGATGTCGGGATGCGCGCGTTTGCCACGATGACGCAATACCGCACGTGGTGCGCGACATTGCCCATCTACCTGGGATATCGCCCGGCTTCGAAGCGGGCTTGAAATGCCGGAAAGCAAATTCACTCCTGCTCAGGCAGAGGAGCTCGCGTCCGCTTTTGCAGCGGAAGAGGTCGATTACCTCTTCATCGGGAAGAGCGGCGCGATCCTGCTCGGTTATCCCGATACCACTCAGGATGTGGACATCTTTTTGCCCAAGTCCCAGAAAAACGCCGACCGGGTCCTACGCGCGTTACGCAAACTCGGGTTTGAACTAGATCCAACGCTGGTGGTTTCCATTCTGACCGGGAGCGAAATCGTTTTGATGAAGTCAGGACCTTTCGCGCTAGATCTCATCCACTCACCTGACGGAATCGAGAGCTTCGAAGCAGCCCGAAGCAGACGCGTCATTGAAGGCGGACGATTTCCAGTCGCGTCATTAGGCGATATCATCGCCAGTAAACGCGCCACCGGCCGGGAGAAAGACATCGCCGATATCCGCCGCCTGGAGCAGTTTCGAGACGAATACGCGCGCCGGAGTCAGCAATGACTCTGCTCGAGGTCCTCCAATCCACGACCGCTTACTTCGCGAAGCGTGAAATCGAAAGCCCGCGCCTGAATGCCGAACATCTGCTCGCGCATTCGTTAGGCCGGAAACGGATCGAGCTTTACCTCGAGTTCGAGCGCGCCCTCGACGAAGCAGAGCTGGCACCCTTGCGTGAGCTGGTGCGGCGGCGCGGGCAGGGTGAACCACTGCAGCATCTGCTCGGAACGGTCGAGTTCTGTGGGCGCACATTCGTTTGCGACAAACGCGCGCTCATTCCACGCCCGGAGACGGAAGAACTTGTCGAGCATCTTCTCAAATCAGAAATCGGAAAGCAGAAACCAGAAATCCTGGATGTCGGCACCGGCAGTGGCGTGATCGCATTGAGCCTCGCGGCTGCCGTGCCAGAAGCGAAGGTGCATGCCATCGATCTGTCCGAAGACGCGCTCGCGCTTGCGCGGCAAAATGCGGAGATGCTTGGTCTCGGCAGCCGCGTCAGTTTCGCGCGCAGCAACTTGCTCCGCGACGTGGAGGGCTCGTTCGATCTCATTGTGGCGAATCTTCCCTATGTCCCAGCTACGGACGGTCCGGCGCTTTCTCGCGAGGTGCTGCACGATCCCGCGCTCGCCATGTTCGGCGGTGATTCCGGAGACGAGATCATCCGCAATCTGATCGCGACCGCGCCTGACCATTTGAACTCTGGCGGTTCGCTCGCTCTGGAAATTGGCCTTGGTCAGGCCGATACCCTCCTCGCGTTTCTCGCTGAGAAAGGCTATCGCGATATTTCCGGGCGACACGATTATGCAGGTGTGACACGCTTCCTCTTTGCCAGGTATGGATAAAATCCTCATTCACGGCGGCCACCCTCTTTCTGGCTCGATCAAGATCAGCGGGTCGAAGAATTCGGCCCTGCCGATCCTCGCCGCGACGCTCCTGACGCGCGAGCAATGCGTCCTGCGCCATGTCCCCGACTTGAGCGATACGAACTACATGATCCAGATCCTGACGCATCTCGGCGCGGATGTGGAACGAGCCAGCGGCACAGTCTCGGTGCACGCGGAGAAGATTGAATCGATCGCCCCATATGATGTCGTGCGAAAAATGCGGGCCTCGGTCTGCGTGCTGGGACCGTTGTTAGGCCGTTGCCGCGAAGCCACGGTCTCGCTGCCGGGCGGCTGCATCATCGGCGATCGGCCAATCGACTTGCATCTGAAGGGCTTCGAAGCGCTTGGTGCTGCCATCCGGGTCGAAAACGGCGACGTGAAAGTATTCGCGCCCAAACTGCAAGGCGCGGTCATTAATCTGCGTGGCAAGTTTGGCCCGACGGTGCTCGGAACCGACAACGTCCTCATGGCGGCAGTGCTTGCGGAAGGCACCACCGTCATCGAAGGCGCCGCCGCGGAGCCGGAGGTCTGCGACCTGGCTGACTTCCTGAACAAAATGGGCGCGAAAATCGAAGGCGCCGGGACGCGCCGCATGATCATCGAAGGAGTAAAGGAGCTTCACGGCGCGGAACACGATATCATTCCGGATCGGATCGAAGCCGGCACCTTCCTCGTCGCGGGCGCGGTTTGCGGGAAGGGTATCACTATCAACCGCGTAGAGCCGAAGCACGTCAGCGCCGTGACCAGTGCCCTGACCGATGCCGGCTATCACATTCAGAGCACGAAGAATTCGATCACCGTTTCCGCCAATGGCGCATCGAAGCCGCTCAAGTTAACCACCGAGCCTTATCCGGGATTTCCCACCGACATGCAGGCGCAGATGTGCGCTCTTCTTTCCACCACCGACGGCATTAGCGTCGTGACCGAAAACATCTTTCCGCAGCGCTACATGCATTTGGCGGAACTGAAACGGATGGGGGCGCGAGTTGAGATTGAAGGTGCCACGGCCACCATTCACGGAGTGGAGAAATTGCTGGGCGCACGGGTCATGGCGAGCGATCTCCGCGCGTCCGCGGCGCTCGTCCTCGCGGGCCTGAAGGCGGAAGGAACCACCGAAATCAGCCGCGTTTATCACATCGATCGTGGCTACGAACATCTGGACGAAAAACTCGGCGCGCTCGGCGCGCACATCGAACGCGTAAAAGCTGACTAATATGGACACCCTCCCCACCACCTCCGCCCCACTCCTCGCGCAAAGGAACACCCGCCTCTGGACGGTGCTCTGCCACGCCAGTTCGTTCCTCGGCTTCGTGATTCCGGTCGCCGGTCATTTTGCCGGCCCGCTCCTCATCTGGCTCCTGAAACGCAATGAGTCCCCCGAGGTCGATGAGCACGGCAAGGAATCGCTCAATTTCCAGATCTCGATGTTCATCTACCTCGCCGCCCTCGGGGTGGTCGCTTTCATCCTGATGTTTGTTTTGATCGGCTTCCTCCTCTTCCCCGTCATCGCGATTTTGTATGTCGCGGGCATCGTGCTCGTCATCATCGCTTCGTTGAAAGCTGGCGAAGGTCAGTTTTATCGCTATCCGCTCACGATCCGGTTGATCAAGTAGGGACCCGCGCGCTCTGTCGCGGCGGTCTATGATCGCCGAAATCGCCGGTGGTTCTGAACCGCTCGGCGGCCACGGACCGCGGCGAAAAGAGGATGAAATCTCCGGACCAGGACGCTGCGCTCCGCGAAGCGGTCAAGCCTGAGTTGCACACTGGCACGGAGCTGGCGCGGGGCGCGATGGTCAACGTCGTCACGCTCGTCGCCGCAAATTTTCGCGGCATCTTCACGTTTCTGATCGCGCGCCTGCTCGGCGGCGCGGCACTTGGAACGCTCGGTATTGCCTGGTCGACCACCGACCTGTTGAGCAAGTTCGGCACGTTCGGCATGGATACGAGCACGATCGCGCTCGTGGCCAAAAGGCACGCCGCGGGTGACGAAGGTGGAGCGCGTGCCTTGCTCCGCCGCGCCGTCCTTGTCGGTTTGCTTTTCGCCGTGACCGCAGCGGTCTGCGGCATCGTTTTTTTTCAAACGATCGGCCCGCGTCTCGGCCAGCCGCCGGAGTTGATCCTGAGCACTTCGCTGATGCTTCTCGCCGTGCCCGGAATCACGCTCTACCGCATCAGCAACGGCGTCTCGCGCGGCATGAAAGTGATGCGGCATGACCTCTACTCAAAAGGTTTCACGGAGACGTTCGGGACCATCGCTTGTTTTCTGGTCGCGCTGGGGATCGGCCTGCGGAGCCTCGCTCCGGTCGTGGCCGTTCTCCTTGGAACCGGAGCCGGCGGGCTGATGGCCTTCACGCTCGCGCGCAGGCTCTTTGTGGGTCATCGCCGGGATAAGGCGAAGACTGGTCCGGCGGGACTCATCCGTTTCTCCACGCCCATCGCAATCTACAGCCTGCTCAACATGCTCATCATGCGGATGGACGTGCTCCTGCTCGGATTCCTCGGCGCGTCAGCTGGCGTCAGCATTGCAACCATCGGCGTTTTCGTGGCTGCGGTGGAGATAGCGGGAGGTATGCGCAAAGTGCGGCAGGCCTTTGATCCGATGTTCACGCCCATCATCGCCCGGCAATCCGCTGCGCAGAATCGCGCGGCGATGGAGCAAAGCTTCGCGCAACTCGGCCGTTGGGTTCTCGCCGCGCAATTGCCGTTGATGGGAGTGCTCTGTCTCGCGGGAGGAATCGGGCTCGACATCTTCGGCCCCGGATTCCGGAGCGGCGCGCTCTGGGTCGGCCTGCTGGCGGTCGCTCACGCCACGAACAGCTTTGTGGGCTTGGCCGAGACAGTGATCATGATCCAGCGGCCGAAGTGGAACCTCGTGAACTCATCGATCACGGTCGTGTTGCAGTTCGGCGCCAGCCTCTGGTTGATCCCCAGATTCGGCGCGACCGGGGCTGCGCTCGCCATGGTGCTGGCTTACGTCACGCAAGGTGTGTTGCGTTACTGCGAGCTGCGATACCTGTTTCATTGGCACTGGCCGTGGCGCGCGCTGGCCCGGCCGGCGTTTGCTTTCGCGATCGCGCTGGTACCCGCAATCCCCTTGCGGCTCCTGTTTGATGGCTGGCCCGGCGAACTCGCGGCGGGCCTGACGTTCCTCGCCGCCTATGTCGCAACTTGGAAGATTGTCGGGCTGGAAGAAGCGGATCGCGTCGTCCTGCGTCAGCTCTGGCAGGGTGGCCGCAGACGTCGCATAGATGACGACGACGCGGCATGACACACTACTTATACCTTCGCGGCGCGAGCTTCGGAGGGCGCTTTCCTTTTCGAATCGTCCCGCTCACCGGTATGTATTGCAGCTCGCAACGATCGACCGCGCAGCGCAAGAGCAAACCGCCCCGGCTCATGTCGCCCCGCCCGACGAACTCGGATGGAAACAGCAGGCGTTCCCCGAAATTCTTGAGCAGCACATCGACGTACTTCCCGGTCGCGATGCTTCCAAGCAGCACAAGCTCGGTCTCGGCTGAGAGGTGTCTCGCTAGCTTACGGATGTCGCGCTCGAGCGGCTCGCGGTAACGTGGATCGCTCGCATCGATGTCGACCTCTGCGAAAGCGCGCAGGTCGTCTACGTCGATTCGCGTATACGCCGGGAGCAGGCCGCGATTTGGGGTGATCACGAGCACGCCCGCAGCCCCCGGGGGATCCGATGCGAACGTCTTGGCGTAGGCCAGTTTCCCGCGAAAATAAAGTCCGCTCAGGAAGCTGAAAACTTCACCGAGCGTCGGCCGATCGGAACTACGCAGCCGCCGCGCGAGGTTGAACTGCGCCCGCTCGCTCAAGATCATCTGCGCGCGCAGGCCGCCGGCGTAAGCGGGTGAGAGGAGGAAGATGGGCTAGAGACGGGGAGGGCGACTTCTTAGTCGCCTTTTTCGTTTTCAGTGAACGGGCGGATTGGAAGCCGCCCCTCTCCACCGATGTGCTTCCAGCTCGGTCAGATGCTTCTCCGTCCAGCGGCACAAGCCCTGTAATGGCTCGATGAGCGTGCGGCCCAGCGGCGTCAGGGTGTATTCCACCTTGGGCGAAGCGACCGGGTAAACCTTGCGCCGCACCAGACCGTCCCGTTCCAGACTTCGCAAGGTCTGCGTCAGCATCTTCTGCGAGATGTCGCCGATCCTCCGCCGAAGCTCGGAGTGGCGCAAAGTGCCGCTCGCCAATATCTGGATGACCAACGCAGTCCACTTATCGGCGATCCGATCGAGCACGACGCGCGAAGGGCATCCAGGGCTGAGGACAGAATAGGACGGACCGTTCTTCGCCATGACGATCTGTAGGACGAATGCTCCTGCGAGCAAGTGAACCCGGCAGGACGATCCCGGACTGGCGCGCTACTGACAGCTTGCCTTTGGCAGCGTGGTAAGCACACTCTCGCCGCTAACATGCGCCCGCCATTATCGTGAAAATTCTGGTCGTCGGTAACGGAGGACGGGAGCACGCCATGGCCTGGAAGCTTGCCCAGTCGCCACGCGCCGATCGGATTTTCGTCGCCCCTGGCAATGCCGGGACTGAGGAAGTGGGCGAAAACGTCCCTGTCCCTGCAAACGACCTGGCCGGCCTCGTTGCCTTCGCTAAACAAAACGCGGTCGATCTGACCGTGATCGGTCCGGACGGTGCGCTCGCTTCTGGCGTGGTCGATCTTTTCAACTCAGAAGGTTTACGCGTTTTTGGCCCGACAAAGTCGGCGGCGCGATTGGAATCGTCGAAGATTTTTGCGAAGGAGATGATGCGGAAGTTGAAGATTCCCACCGCCCTGGCCGGATCATTCGAGCGGAGCGATCAGGCGCTGAATTTTTGCAAGCGGCTCCAGTTTCCCGTCGTGATCAAGGCGGATGGGTTGGCGCTCGGAAAAGGTGTCGTCGTAGCCCAGACGCGCGCGGAGGCAATCGCCGCGATTGAGGCGATGATGAATCACGGCCAGTTCGGCGAAGCGGGTCGCCGGATCGTCGTGGAAGAATTTCTGCGCGGCACGGAATGCTCCCTGCACGCCTTGGTGGCGGGCCCGCACTACCGCCTTCTGGCGACGGCGCGCGATCACAAGCGCGCGCACGATGGCGACCATGGCCCGAACACCGGCGGGATGGGCGCCGTCAGTCCGGCGGATAATTGGAACGAGCAGGCCGAAGCGGAGTTTTACCGCGCCGTGATGGCCCCCTTGATGAAGGGGCTGGCGGAGTGCGGGATTGATTTCCGGGGCTTGCTTTTCCCCGGCGTGATGATGACGGAGCAAGGGCCGCGCGTCCTTGAATTTAACTGCCGTTTTGGTGATCCGGAGACGCAGGCGATCCTGCCGCGGCTGCGCTCCGATCTTGTCGACCTGCTGGAAGCAACCATCGCCGGGACGTTGGAAGGTTGTGCGCTCGAATGGGATTGCCGCAAATCGGTCACCGTGGTGATGGCCTCCGGCGGTTATCCCGGGCCTTGCGACACCGGGAAGCGCATCACCGGTTTGGACTCGTGCTCCGGATCGACGGACGTGCATGTCTTCCACGCTGGGACACGACGCGAAGGTGGCGATGTGGTGACGGCTGGGGGCCGCGTGCTTGCCATCACCGCGCTCGGCGACACGGTGGAAGAA
>Ga0136614_10002284_pt1 | contig 11873 bp, 13 predicted proteins | sample AntDrymUQ2792106_2_FD_106643 | JGI IMG/M metagenome (GOLD analysis project Ga0136614, IMG submission 106643) | Polar desert sand microbial communities from Dry Valleys, Antarctica - metaG UQ279 (21.06) | ecosystem: Environmental > Terrestrial > Soil > Desert | place: Antarctica: Dry Valley...
GACCTCACCGTCCTGGGACCGCAGGGGAGAACCCTTGCCACCCTCGTGTGGCCGGTGGGTTCGCCGCCCGAACAGGGTCACCCGAACAGAAGCGCCGTTGTGGGCGTCCCGCAGGAGGAACCCCCACCGGCACTCCCGCAGGCCAACCGCGTGCCATGAGAAGCGGCAGGTCGAGGAGTGCCGTAAGGGTGGTTCGGTGATGCGTACCGGTGAAGGAGGGTTATCCGGCACACTTTGCCGGTGACCGGACTGAAGATCGGCTACGCGCGGGTGTCCACCGACGATCAGGACCTCACCGCGCAACGCGACGCCCTCACTGCGCTCGGCGTCGATCCCGACCGCGTGTACGTCGATCACGGTCTGACGGGGACCAACCGGGACCGACCCGGGCTACGCGAAGCGATGGCCGCCTGCCGCGCTGGCGACGCGCTCGTCGTCACCAAGCTCGACCGGCTCGCGCGGTCACTCCCGGATGCTCGGGACATCGTCGCCGAGCTCACCGCGCGCGACGTCGCGCTGAGCCTGGGCGGGTCGGTGCACGACCCGACCGACCCGGTCGGCAGGTTGTTGTTCAACGTTCTGGCCATGGTCGCAGAGTTCGAATCCGACCTCGCCCGGATGAGGACTCGGGAGGGCATGAAGGTCGCCCGCGCCAAGGGCCGGCTGCGCGGCAAGCAGCCCAAGCTCTCACCGCGTCAGGAAGCCCACCTCGTTGCCCTGCACGGCGCCGGGGAGCACACGATCAGCGAACTGGAGGAACTGTTCTCCATCACGCGGTCGACGGTGTACCGGGCCCTGGCCCGCGACCGGGCTCGCGCGACGACCTGATCGCTACTTTGCCCCGGGGGTCAGCTTCGGGAGTCCGGGCCGACCACGCGCCACCGATGGATCCCGTTCCGATGTTTCTCACGGGCCATATCCGCCCGATTCTCGGCGAGTACTACGGCGACCCCGGCCTCGTCGCAACGCCTTCAAGGGGCAATCTTCGGCGAGTCCGAACGAGCTGCGTCGCCGCCCCACCGCAGATCCAGTCCTGTTACGACGCCAGCTGCGACCGCGTCGAATGGTGCATCAAGCTGCCGATTCGGATCCAAGGGCGGCCGCAGCTCGCCCGAGAGGGTTGGCTAGCTGATCCCCTTGCTGATGGAAGCGTCATTCACGCATGCGACCTTCGCGGCTGCCTGGCCTGCATACGCGGCCTCCAGCGCAGCCGCTAGCCGCTGCCTGCTGGTGTCGTAGATGTGGCCGTACAGCGCCTCTGTAATGCGGGTCTCACTATGCCCCAAGTGTCGCGATACCTCGTAGACCGGGGTGCCCGCCTCCAACAACATTGCCGAGCATGTATGTCGTAGGTGGTGAAACTTGGTCGCGGCAGGTAGTCCAGCGGCCTTGACCGCACGACGGAAGTGTCGGCTCAGGAAGCTGGTGTGGCGCATCGGCTGATGCGGCACCGGGATACCCACGTCAATGCGCCCTTGGGCATAGGCGCAGAAGATGAATGCGTCGGGGTCATTCCCGCGGTCGGCCAGGTGGGCAAGCAGCATCTCCATGACAAAACCTGGCACACCGATGGTTCGCCGGCTTCGAGACGACTTGGGCGTGGTGATGACGTATCCGCCCTTCACCCACTGCACCTGATCCTCAACGACAACCTCGTTGCGCAGGAAGTCCACATGTCGCACCCGTAGGCCGCCGACCTCCCCAGCCCGTAGCCCGGTGTAGCCGGTGAAGTAGACGAGGACGCGGTAACGGTCACCGACCGCATCCGCCAGAGCGGCTATATCACTCGGTCGCAGGGGGCGAACCTCGTCCGTCGTGGCCTGAGGCAGCATGACGCCGTGGCAAGGGTTGGCACGAGTCCAGCGGCGAGACGGGTGCAGCGCGTAGCGGTACATCGACCGCAACACGAAACAACAGTTCCGAACCGTAGACGGCTTGAGGCCATGTGCCATCAGGCCAACGATCCAGTCCTCCACGTCATCCCTCGTCACCGAACCGATATAGGCGCGCCCGAACGTTGGCAGGACGTGGGTTTTCAGAACACTGTCGTATCCTCGCAGCGTTGCGGGCTTGAAAGGCTTGCCGCCCCGGGTCCCCGCCGTGCGCCAGCGGGCACCCAGTTCAGCCACGGTGATGCGTGCGGACTTGGGGTCGTGGTCCATGCCGCCATTGCGCTCTACGACCAATTCGTCCAAGAACCGTTGCGCCTCATGCTTGAAGTCGAACGACTTGCTGTGCTGCACGTTCAGGCTGTCTCGCCAGTAAGCAGCCCATCGTCCCTTCGGGTTCTTCTTTGAGGGGCGGGACCGGTGCACGGACCCTCCAGCCATCTCAGCTGGCCTTCTTCCTGCGTCGCGGCGTCGATGAGGTGGATTCGACGGCGACTGTTGGCGGGTCCAAGGTCGCACTCGCCAAGTAGCCGGTGATTGATCCGTGGTGCCAGCGGCTCAGACCTGTTGGCGTGCGGACACCTTCGGCGGTCAGAATCGCAGCGATATAGCGGTGGCTGTGGCCGGTCGCCTGGAGGTTCACGATGCGGGCCAGCAGTTGCGGGTCGATCTGGCGTGGGCGTCCGAGCCGGGTTCCGCGGCTGCGCGCTTCGGCCAGGGCAAGCCTTGTTCTAGCGCTGATCATCTCGCGTTCAAGTTCAGCGAACACGGCCAGCATCTGTGCCATGGCCTTGCCGTGGGGTGTTGTGAGATCCATGCCGAGGTCCAGCACGATTAGGTCCCACTTCTGCCGACGCGCCGTTTCCAGGACGTCGCTAGCCTGGATGACGCTACGTCCCAGCCGATCCATCTTCGCTACGACCAAAGCCTGCGCTTCGCCCGCCTTGAGACGAGCTAGTGCGCGGTCCAGGCCAGGGCGGTTGCGCAGCTTGCCGCTGACACCTTCGTCCAGCTCCCACGTGACTGCCCAGCCGCGTCGGGTGGCCTCGTCGTTGACAGCGGTTCGCTGCGCGTCCATGCCGAGTCCTGAGTCGACTTGTTCGGTCGTTGAAACCCGCAGGTAAGCCACGACGTTCATCGGTTGCCGTCCCGGTGGTGGAAGTCGCCGGCTGGCAAATTGTCAGGGTCGGTCACTGGCGTGGACCCATGCAAGGCCATCGAGTCGTCATCGCGTACCTCGCAGATGTCAATTGCCAAGGTGGACCTCACGCAGATGTGTACGCGCTTGGCAGCAGTGAGAGCTCGCCCGCTGGGCACGATGAGAGCGAACTGAGCGGGGCGGTAATCCGCGTCCCCGGTACCCTTCCGGAGGTGTAACGACCGAGTACAACAACAGCCGGGCGAGGTGGACACTGGCCTTGCTGACACCAGCCTGGGCGGCAACCGACGCCACCAAGTCGCCCTTCCCTCGATGCGGCGAACCACTCAGCCACGACCCGCTCCAAGCGGTGAGGTAGTTGAGCCAGCGAGCGTTGCCGGCCCGGACGCGGTAGTACGCCACAGTGCCGTCAGCTGCCGGCGCCGCCAGCGCGCTCACGGAGGGGGTGGGGGTTGCCTGGTCCCCATTTAGGGCGTTCACGGGCGGTGTGGTCGGTTCTGTGGGGCTGGCGGTATTGATGGTGCGGTTGCACAGCGGCCTCCTAAGGCTCGACCGTCCTAAATGGACAGTGCTCTGTTCAGTCAACGTTGAACTCCGATGTCTCACAATGAACTTCGACGTCCAAATCTCCGTGTCATCGTCGGCCTCGCCGGGCTTGCCGTTGGCGTGGGTGAGTGGAGAACTCGGCTGGTTGGCCAATGTGGGGTACGCGTGGATGGTCCGGGGCATGCTGTGGCGCTGGCCCGCTGTCCACCTGCTCGGCTGGCAAACCAGGTTTGCCGGTGTACCCGGAGTCGCCATCCGGGCCTACGGCGTAATCGACACCTTCGGTAAGTACCGTGAGTGAGGAGCCGTCGGGCCTGCCCGATTCGTAGAACTGGCGCCCTTGTTTGAGCATCTCCGGGTCCACCGTCGCTACGATGCCGCTCAGCAACTGTTGCCAGGGAAGATCTAGCTCCACGGTCGTCTTGGCATTGAGGCCTGCCCTGTCGAGCCAATCCTTGATAGCGGCTAGGCGAACCGCCGGAGGCACTGTCTCGTCAGTGGCCAGGTGGTACAGCTGGGCGAGCAGTGGCAGTATCCCGGCCATCAGGCGTTCCTGAGCCTTGAGGCGCACCTGCTTTGCCGAGCCGCCATGGCTGGGGCAAACGGCGCCGCCGTTGATAGGTGGACGTTTGCAACGGTCACCGTTCTTTCGGTGCGCAATGCACCTGTTCGGCTCTGCCAGCAACCCCTTCTCCCGGCGTCGCCCACGATTGCCCTTACTCATTGCGGACTCCTTATCCGATACGCGGTAATGGTCGGAAGTTCGGCCGAAACTTCGACTTGGCACGATCCGGGGCGAAGACCGGCCTTAGATGGCCCGAAACTTTTGGTTCCCCATACTTGGTGTGGGCGGTCAGTGGCGGTGTGGTGCATTTTTCTGCGCCACCTTTCTAACCAGATAGCCCTAGACCGCCAGAAGGTAGGTACCCAGAACCCACTGTTTGGGCCGATTTCAGCAGTTGGTGCACCTTGACCATTCATGTCCCGCCTCCGGAAACTCCTGGTCTGGGTGCATCCAGGATCCAAACCCAACGCAGTACTCGCCCGTCGTCTCCCGCCTCCCTCACGGAATGCACGACTGCGATCTGGCTCTTGGCGCGTTCAATCGTTCGCCAGGACAGGCCAGCGTCCTTGGCCGTAGCCCTCAACTGCTCCACGGGCACGGGACCATCAGCCAGCACGTCGCGCAACCAGCGAACGGCGTCTTCACGTTCTGGACTCGTCCTCCGACCGTCCGGCTTACGAAGTAGTTCGTCTGCGGTCAGGTCTAGTTCCTCTCCGTAGGAGATGTAGGTATCGGCAAGTCCGTCGTCGTCTGTGAGCTTTGCCACGCGATATGTGAGGGCTGTTTGATCCCGTGCCAAGTTCTGCTTCGTCTGGGCTAGCACTACCAAGCCCGGATCCTCCGGGTGCTTCACCACAACGAGGCCACTGCGGGCAACGCCGATGAAGGCAATGGACCCCCCGCCCCGGTAGAGCGCTTGAAGTTCGCCGCTCTTGTTTAGGTGCCGGACTAGAAGACCGGCCGCTCCGGTTTCCTGCAGCACTTCCACTAGCGGTGTGAGGGCGCGCCGCACTGAAGCATCGTTGTTGGTATTGATGCCCTCGCTCATGAACGCCATAACGGGATCAATGACCAAGAGCGTGATGCGATTTTGCCGGATCAGGCGTCGAATACGACGCAGGTCTTCCGGCAGCGTGAGGGGAACTAAGTGACCTTCGTCGTCGCGTTGCAGCTGGACGGACGCCACGCGCGAAAGATCAGCGCCAGCTGCTTGCAACCGAGGCACGATCGTGTCGTTCAGGTCGTCCTCACCGGCGACCACCAGCACGGTCCCAGGGGGTCTCTCGTAGAGGTCTCCGGGAAAAGGCGTGCCCATCGTGACCCGTGCGGCCCAGTCCACCCAGAGAGTGGACTTGCCTAGGCCAGGATCACCTTCCAACATCGTCAGTTTGCCCATTGGGATGCGTCCCGCCCACAGCCACGAGATGCGACGTTGCTCTACGGCAGACAGCCACAGAATGTCCTCAACGTCGCCCTTTGGATCGAATGCTGAGGCCGTTGCCATGAGTGCGCGTAGGTCGTCAGCGCTCTTGCCGTGCGTGACAAACCAGTCAGATATGTCCTCGCCGTCTCTGAGCCCGAGGTCTAGGACGAACACCTCCTTCGCAACCGACACCAGCCTGGCCGCGACCTTCATCGCGCCTGTGCGGCCCGCTGCATCGCAGTCATAGGCGACGTAAACCGGGCGCTCAGCCAGTGCGGTGAGGTCTTTAGGGGGATTCCCCGCTCCACCCGTCCCGGACACGGCGACGAAACCGTGCTGCCCGGCCACTAGGGCGTCAATCTCACCTTCGCACAGGAGCACCGGCCCAGCGTCATCCCGGGCGAGCGCGGCGATCGGATACAGCACGGACTCGCCGTGCCCTGTCTCACTATGGACCTTGCTTATCTTGGCGTGAGGTTTGTAGTGCCGCACGTTCACTAACTCGCCACTTGCGGTCCGAATCGGCACCGTGATCCGCCCGTAGTGAGCACCGAGTCCCGCCTTCTTGATTGTCTTCCGGCGCAGCAGACGCTCCTCACTGAGGAATGCGAGAAGCCCCTGCGCCTGCTCGGCCTTACGGAGCCTCAGGGACCACTTCCGCAGGCTGCCTTCGGTTGGTAGCGGAACGGGGGGCGGAGGGCGCTTGCTTGCTCGTGGAACGCTTGGAGTCGTCGTCACAGCCTGGGCTCCTTGCCGGCCGCTCACTGGCGCGAGGGCCGTGTCCGGCACGCCTGCCGCAACGAGCACGGGGCGGGCCTTGGCGTACCAAGCCTTCCGGTCGTCGTCGATCTCGTCGGCACAGCCTGTGTAGCAGGTGAACACCGGCCAACCACTATCACCGATCCCCACACTAAAGGCGGTCGGGTTATCTCCATTGTGGACTGGGCACTGAAAATACTTCTGCCGCGAGTCGTCCGGTTCAGCACCCAAGGCGGCAACGACCGCTTGCCAGCGACGTAGGCCTTGATCCAGAAGCGCCGACTGGCGCGACGAGCCATCGTGCGTGAACCTTCCCACGGGCAATCTCATTTCCTCAGGTGCGATGTATGCCGGAAGTCGCGGCGGGCGAGCGGCGAAAAACATGTGGCGCAACGGTTAGTGAGTGGGCGAAGCAATCTAGGTCTTGGCCAAGACAGCGGGTTTGGACGTGAACGTCGTTACGGCGCACGACCTTCGAACGAAACTTCGGTTCGCCGGCGACGACCTGCCAGCCCGGGACGGGGTCACGGCACTCCACCGACCTGACGTGCGACGAAGGAGTCGAGTGCCTCCTCCGGTATTCGGACTGCGCGTCCGATTCGGACGGTCGGTAGCTGGCCCCTGTAGCGCATCCGCCGGGCCGTCGCCCGGGAAACCCCTAGCCGCTGTGCCACCTGCGAATCCTTGAGCAAACGCTTCTCGTTGCTGGTCACCTTTGGGACCTCCACTTGAGAGGCCGCCGGTGCAATGCCTTAGAGACGACGAAGCCGACCCGTGGCATCGGCCGACGGCTTGTCGGTTGATGTCACCTGACCGGCTTGCATGGTGGGGGGCCACTGGCCCGCGCCAACGTCACACAGTCGCTTGCGCCTTGTGATCATCCCCGCTGAGGTTGTCCCCAGGATCAGCAGTGCTGCTGGCAGCTTAGATAAGCCACGACCGGCATGCAAGCGATCTGCACAGATATGTTGCAGCCCCTTCGACCGTAGATGATTCACCCTGTGTAGCAACCACACTCGGCGAGATTCTGACTAACAGGCGACTAACAACAGGCTGAACTCTAGGGCTACAACGCGCTCACTGCTGATCACCCGTTGCCGCAGGTCAGGAGGGCAGTTCGACTGTGCTGCACGCTCACTCGGCGATCAATGACAGCTTGTTAGGAAACCACTGCTCTATCCCCTGAGCTACGAGGGCTGACGCACAAGCGGCATCCTAGGGGCGAGTGCTGATGACGCGTTCACGACGCATTTCGGGGTCCGTCCGCCAACCACGTCGCGGTGGCCGCTGGCAGGCCCGCTACCTCGACCCGAAGACTCACCGCCTGGTACCGGCAGCCACCACCTTCGCCACCAAGGTTGAGGCAGACCGCTGGCTCGCTCACAAGCGCACCGAGCTCGACCGCGGCGCCGTCATAGACGGCCGCTGTGGCTTGGAGCGTGTGGGAGGCAGCGACCGTGACCCTGTTCGAGGATCCCGATCTCCTCGATTCCTATGCCGAGCCGGCGCACGCACTGGCTTTCGCCCGAATCGAGAACCACTACTTCGTCAACCATGGTTGGCTCAGCGAGGGCCAACTCATCGCCAACGCCGGCCAGCTGGCTGACATCCCAGGAATCATCGTGCAGGGCCGGTACGACATGTGCACGCCGCCGGTCACCGTGTGGGATCTGCAGCGGGTCTGGCCGAAGTCCCGGTTGCTCTTGGTCCCGGCGACTGGCCATTCGGCCACCGAACCCGGCAACACCCGATGCCTGATCCTGGTCACCGACGAGTTCGCCGACCGCTGAGCCGACGCGCGGGGCCAGAGGCGAGGATGCAGTTGTCCTCACTACCACGACGATCCGATGCTGGCTCTCGCCTCGAGTGTCGCCGGTGGTCGCGCCGGCCGAATCTCTGCATTGTCTTGTTCGCCTGAGGCTCGGCCGACGGAGAGCAGAGAATCCGGCGACCTAATCGTTCCTCCATCAAAGGACCGACACCACCCTGAAAATCTGTGCGTGTTCGATGAGGTCGGATGGTTCAGGGATGACAGCCAGACGTTCGGGCGCCTCGTGATAGCGGGCGTCCGCCGCGTCGAATTGGCCCGGCCCCTCGTATCTGAGGACCCAGATGAATCGATCGTGCTCCGGATCGACCCAGGCTCCGCTCGACCTCACGCATCTGCTGCGTGGTGACCCGGGACGACGAGCCCGGTCTCGGTACGGAAGGAGTCCACCTCAACACCACTCTCCGATAGTGATGAACCGGCTGCCTGTTCCCGTCGACCTCCGGAACGTGGCCCACCGTGCAGGCGCCGAGTCAGGGTGACAACAACTGACGACAACACGGTGGCCCCGGGGAACCCGATCGAACAGTGCCCTTGCTCCGGAAAAATGGCGAACTGACGACACGGCGCCACACGGGCGAGCCGTCCAGTCAGCGCAACTGGTCGCTAGGTCCATCATGGACTCCGGCCGGAGGTCAGGGGCCTCGAAGTACTTCGGGTACGGGCCGCCGGTCCGGTTGACCCAGGCCGTGGCGAGGCCGGCGCGCGAGGCGCCGTCGATGTCCCAGGGGTGGACCGCGACGAGCATCGCATCCATCGGGTCGACACCGCACTGCTCGAGCGCGTAGGCGTACGCCGCTGGTGCGGGTTTCCAGATGCCGGCGTCCTCCACCGTCAGGAGGCGGTCGAAGTCGTCCCGGATGCCGGCACGCTCGAACAGCCCCTCGGCGACGGAAGCGGACCCGTTGCTGAGGGTCACCAGCCTGATCCCGAGTTCGTTCAGGGCCCCGGATGCCGTCCGGGACGTCGGGATGCACCTGGAGCCCACCGAAGCCATCCATGATGTGCTGGACCGCTTCCTCGGTTCCGCGGTTCAGCGGCAGAGCATGGAGGCTGACCCGCAGCGCCTCGGCTGCGATGCGCGCGAACGAGGCGCTGGCGTCGACAGCGGTGAGGGCGAAGCCGTCCCGGAGCAGCCCCGCGAACCAGGTCTTCGCCATATGTGAGGGGGCGCCGATGTCCTCGAATCGTTGTGCCATCGGCGACATGTCCGAGAGCGTCTCGTTGACGTCGAAGACCAGGACGGCCGGACGCCGGGGACCGTCCGGACTCATCGGGTGGTCCACGCTGGGGAGGCCGTTGCTCATGTTCGCTCTCCACTCCTCGGTCCGAGAGTCCCTGCCCGCACCTGGATATGACCGCCGCGGAGGCTCCACTCCTCGACGTGAGCGGTTTCCCGCTCCAACACGGTCCACGGATGCGCCATGATGTCGGAGCCACCCAGTCCTAGCTGCGGACAGTCCACAGTAGATTGTATGGCTCAGCGCCGACCAGCGACACGATGAGTGCGCACTGCGTTGTGTCGGGGCCGGCCGCGACGCTCCCGCAAATGGGCACTGCGTCGAAACATGGGCGCCATGCCCCGCGGAACGAACGGGTCATCACCCTGAATCTGCGAGCGCCCGACAACGTCGCCATAGAGCTCTTCGTGATCAACGAGGATTCTGCGCACGCCCTCGGACTGCCTTAGTATCGCGGTCGGCGGTCGAGTGCAGCCTCCACCGCGGCCTCCGGTGTGAGTCCCTGTCCCTGCCTCCAGGCCTTCGCAAACATCTCCGGAGAGAGGCGCCGCCGCGCCCCCGTGAGAAACGCCTCGTTGATGCTCGCGTCGGCCGGATGCGCGCGCAACGAGATTCGCTCCCGCAGATGCCGGGCCGCGCCGGCCAGCTGCGCAGCCGATCGGGGGGCGCCCTGGGCTCTTAGGCTGGCGAAGGCATCCAAGCCTTCCGCGATTCCCCATAGGTCTCCGAGTTCGGCGAAGGTCTCCATGGCGCGACGGATCGGCGCTTCGGCCATCGTGGAATCGCCGAGCATCAGAGCCGTGTAACCGATCTGGATGAGGCTGCGGGCGGTGAAATGCCGGTCCCCAATCTGCTCGTAGGTGGCCAGGGCTTTCTCGAAGAGGGCCATTGCCTCGGTTGATCGCCCGTTGTTCAGCAGGGCGGTGCCGAGGTTGAGCAGGGAGGTGGCGTAGTACCAGTTCGCGTCGGACGCGTCGCACAAATCGCAAGCCTCGCCCAGGGCAGTGACTGCAATCTCACTGCGACCCTGTGCGAGGGCTGCGATCCCGGTGAGGGTCAGCGCATTTCGCCGCTGCACGGGATCGTCCTTGTCGTCGAGCAACGCCAGCAGCCGCGTTCCCAACTGGTGGGTGCGCCGGTAGTCACCGTGGTGGTAGGCGAGCCAGCCTGCACCCCAGATGCCTCGACAGCGGGCCTGGATGCTGCAGCTGTCGCCAGCCTCGATGGCAGCGTCCAACCAGGTCCGACCTTCAGCGGACAGGCCGGCCCATCGCCAGAACATCCACAGCGCACTCGAGAGACGCAGCGCCATCTCGGCCTGGCAATCGTCCATCGCCCAGCCCAGCGCCGCCCGGAAGTTGCCCTCCTCGTCCAGAAGCCGCGTGTACCACTCGCGTTGTGCGGCCCCGCGGAGTTCTGGCTCGGCGCGCTCGGCTAGGGCAAGGAAGTACTCAGCATGGCGCCGTCGCATGCCCTTGAGCTCGTCGGCCATCGACGCGCGCTCCACGGCATACTCGCGAATGACATCGAGCATGCGGTAACGCGCCCGGCCAGACGAGCCGGACTCCGCTATCACCACGCTGGCGTCAACCAGGGAGCTCAGTACCGACACGACGCTGCCCGCCGGCCTGGTTCTGGTTCCACCGACGACGGTCTCGACGGCTTGCTGGTCACAGCCTCCTCGGAAGACCGACAGACGGCGAAACAGGCATTTCTCCGCCGATCCCAGCAATCGGTAGCTCCAGTCGACCGCGGCACGCATGGTCTGCTGACGGGCCGGGAGGTCCCGAGCACCGCCCACCAGGAGGTCCAGGCGCTCGTCAAGGTGCATCCGCAGATCGATCAGGGGCATGTGCTTGACCCGGGCGGCCGCAAGCTCGATCGCCAGCGGTATGCCGTCCACCCCGGTACAGATCTCAGAGATGACGCTCAACGCCTGCGCCGTGATCTCCAAGCCGGACGCGACCGCTTCAGCGCGTTCGAGGAAAAGCTGAACCGCCGCCGGCGGTGCCTCTGCGACCTCGGAGCTACGCACAGCAAGCGGGGGAAGGAGCACTTCTCGCTCCCCGCGCAGATGTAAGGCGCTTCGGCTGGTCGCCAACACGGTGAGGCTCGGACAGGCCGTCATCAACTCCCCGACGGCAGGGGCAGCCGCGACCACGTGCTCGAATGTGTCGAGGACAAGCAGCACGCTCAAGTCGCCCCACCGTCGCGCAAGTGCAGCCGCCAGTTCAGGAGGGTCCCCTTGCACCCCCGCGGCACTGGCTATCGCGGGCAGCACCATCGCCGGATCGACTGTGTCGGAAAGGCTGATGAAATAGCTGCAGGAGAAAGACTGCCACGTCGCGGCAGCGACCTCGATGGCCAGCCGAGTCTTTCCGATACCTCCAGGCCCGATCAGGGTCACCAGGCGGAGACCGGGGTCACCGACCAGGCCAAGCACCAGCCCACGTTCTGTATGGC
>Ga0136614_10002285_pt1 | contig 11869 bp, 5 predicted proteins | sample AntDrymUQ2792106_2_FD_106643 | JGI IMG/M metagenome (GOLD analysis project Ga0136614, IMG submission 106643) | Polar desert sand microbial communities from Dry Valleys, Antarctica - metaG UQ279 (21.06) | ecosystem: Environmental > Terrestrial > Soil > Desert | place: Antarctica: Dry Valley...
GCCAAGACCATATGCGCGTGCTTTCATCGGATGAAGAACGGCTTTACTTACTTGCCGCGAGTCAACCGTTGCAAGACGTGGCGACACTAATGATTGAAACGGGCGCGCGTCCCGAAGAAATTTGCCGCTTGCAGCGTGGTAACATCAATCTAGCGCAAGGTTACTTATCTATCCCGTTCGGCAAGACAAAAGCCGCACGGCGCAAAATACCGTTAAGCGCGCGAGCGTGCAGCATCGTGGAGCGGCGTTTGACGGAAGCGAAGGGCGAATATCTGTTCGCGGGCGGGCGCGGCGGCGATCAAGTCAACAACCCGGTAGTGAAGCTAAACGCCGCGCACAACGGCGCGGTCAAGCGTTCGGGTGCGCGAGCTTTCCGGCTGTATGACTTGCGCCATACGTTCGCCACTCGCGCGTCGGAAGCCGGAGTTGACCTTGTGACGCTCGCTGCGATGCTCGGACACTCGCGCGTTCAGATGGTCATGCGTTACGCGCATCCGTCCGAAGAACACCAATTCAATGCGATGAAAAAGATCGAAGCCTATCGCGCTATGCGGCAATAACATTGCAAAGGTTCCAGCTTGTACATCTTTTTCATAGCCAGTAACATGCAGTGTGAATTCTCTATAAAGTTCACCCCGCAAATTCCGTAACAGTAGTTGATCTGCGACTTATTATGTCGAAGCCTTATGGACTCCACAATTAGTTCCCTTCCAAAATTCGATAACCCGCCAGTAGTTGAGACAGTGCTTGGTGTAGATTTCGCTCCAGTAGTTAATGCGCCTTATCTTGGGTTGTATTGGAGTAAAATAAAAGATAAGTATCCTACTGCTAACGTTGTTCCTCCACTTGAGTTCAAAATCGAAGAGTTCGGCAAAGAAGCAAAGATTCAGCAATGGTTTGAATTTAAGTTGAATCAAGCACCGGATGTTCGTTATTTGTATGTTGCCGAAGACAACAGCACCCTTGTTCAGTTGCAAAATAATAAATTCTTGCGCAATTGGCGGCGCATATCCCCGGACAAGGAATATCCAAGTTATAGAGTGACCAAACCAGCTTTCGTGGCGGCGTGGCAACAATTCTGTGAGTTTCTGGATGAACAAAAACTGCCTAAACCTCAAGTGCTTCAGTGCGAAGTTACGTATGTAAATCAGATAGATGCAAGCAGCGGCTGGAACGCATTTACCGATTTAATTGATGGAATGGCAGACTTGCCTGCGTCAGAGTCGAGCGGCTTCTTCCCTGATCCAGAAAGTGGCGGATTAAACGTTCAGTACCTGATGCCAGAAAATAGGGGACGTTTATATGCTAGCTTGCAGCATCTAATTAAAATTGATACAAGGGAAGTGTTACAGATTAGTTTAACGGCGCGGGGTAAGCCACTGTCTTCTGATTTAGCAGACGTTATGCAGTGGTTTGACCTTGGGCACGAATGGGTAGTTAGAGGGTTTGATGAAATTACTTCATCGAAGATGAAGGAAGTGTGGAAACGGAGAGCGTAAAATCATGCCCTATGTAGATACCGCCAAAGTTAGATCGCCAGAATCAGCTGTTTTCTCCCGAGAACAGCAGGTTCAAGTACATCTCCATGACGGAAGCAGACAACTAGATGTGCAATATATCCAAACAATTCTCGCTGATTTGTATGATCTTGCACGGGAAGAGAGTGAAGAAGGTACACCCCTTTCAGAGCCAGCCGTGCGCGCGGTGATAGACGCAATTGCGAATGCGTATTCAGTTGTTGGACGCAACGTCTCGACTCCGCATATAGCTTCAGATGGCTCTGGAGGAATTCGACTCAGTTGGAAGTGTGGAAATCGTGAGTTGCGCTTTGTTTACCCGGCTGTAGTTAATGAGGCTAGTTATATTTACCATCAGGAAGGAACTCAGTACGCGACAGATTACAGGTCGCCAAGTGTTTATCTTGCTGATTGGTTGAAGTGGCTCATTAACTCATGATCGAAGCGAGTTTAAGCGGAAATTACCGGATAGATAAATTGCCCTGTAACACATTAGTGTACAGGGCAATTCTCAAAAAGAGGTATAGAGATGAAGAAGCAAAAACAGCACGACCAGAAGCCTTTCTAATATTAAGGGGAAGTGATGCTGATGGTCTTTCAGTAAATGTTTCATCCAAAACGTCTCTGCCTGATTGGGTAAAGAGTTTCAACAATTGTTATGGTGTAGCTAGCATTCATGTAGGCCGAATCAGAGATTTGAGTTTAGATGTTAAAGAAGCTCCCGAACCGGACAATCCTGCGCATGCTTTAATCACTGGAATTCCTCATGATGACAGAGCACGGATGGAATTTCTTGCAGGCGAACTAGCCAAAATATCCCGCTTGGTAGTCTGACTCTCCATTCATTAAGTAATAAACGGCAACTAGCTACTACATTTCCTACTACAGTAGGTTTTTAGTAGGCTTCGCTAATTGCTGGTAAGTAATTGAAAAGATTGGAGGCGGCGGTCAGAATCGAACTGACGAATAAAGGTTTTGCAGACCTCTGCCTTACCACTTGGCTACGCCGCCGGAGAAAGGGATGAGGGCGGAGGGATGAAGGATGAAATAAACAAGCGTCTTACTTCATCACTCATCCTTCCGACCTCATTTTTGATATTTGGAGCGGGAGACGAGATTTGAACTCGCGACTTTCACCTTGGCAAGGTGACACTCTACCACTGAGTTACTCCCGCTTCTTAGGAAGCCCCAATTCTACGGATTCATCTGGTGTTGTCAAGTGACCCCGCGAACGAGTCGTGAGGCGAATTGAGGGACGTGGACATCTCGCGCACCACCCGCCCGCTATGCCGCGCGGCGCGGGGGCGCGAAAGTCGGTGCGCCGTTTCTGAAACAATTGTGGCATCATGGCGGTAACAACGGGGCTGCTAAGCAGAAAGGCAAAAGTAAAAAGGTAAAAGGCAAAAGTAACAGCCAATCAGAAAGCTGCTGTTAATGTGTTCTTCATACCGATAAACTTTTGCTCAGTTACTTATTTAGTAACGAGACTCTTTATGAAGAAGCGTGTGCGGCTGATGCTCGGCGGGCTGTTCTTTGCGGTGATGTTCGTCTTCGCCGGGGCGAACGCGTACCAGACGTTCCAGTTTCGGCAGAGCGCGCCGGGATGGACGATGATGAAGCGCGACGGGCGCGTCATCGTCGAGCAGGTTAACCAGACCGGTGCGGCGACGGCGTTGCGCGTCGGTGATGAAATTATTTCGTTCAATGGCCGGCCGCTCGGAAGCATTCGCGAAGTCAATTCGCTGTCGCGCGAAGATGTGGGGTACATGTACACGCTCGGTGTCCGGCGCGACGGCCAGACGCAGGAGATTTCTCTCCGCACCGCGCCGGTCTCGGCGACGACCATCACATTCACTACGCTACTGGTGGCAGTCATCCCGGCCATCTTCCTGACGTTCGGGTTCGCAATCTTTATCCTCAAGCCGTTCGATAACCAAGCGCTGTTGGCGGCGCTGATGTTCGGCATGTTCGTGCCCGGCGGTCAGTATCCGTCGCTCGACGGTCTGCCAGGCGGGATCGTCGCGGTCATGGTCATCGCGATGATCGTCGCCGAGCCGTTCTGGGCGCCGCTCTTCCTGCACTTCTTTCTGACCTTCCCGGAGCGCGCGGCGATTCTGCGGCGGTTCCCGCGCCTCGAATTCGGCATCTATCTGCCGCAAATTTTGATCGCGCTGCCGCTGGTTGTGGTCGGTGCGGTTCTGCTCGCCGCCGACTCGGATTACTTTTACGATTTGACGGACAGATTTTCGCTGATTGGGAAATTCATCGTCGTCGCCGGCGTGCTTTACATCCTGGCCGGACTGCTGATGCTGATTGTCAACTATCGCTCGGCGAGCACGCAGTCGCGGCGGAAACTGCGCGTGCTGGTGGCGGGTTGTCTCGCCGGTTTTGTGCCGTCGTTCGTACTATTCGGGTTGTTCCTGCTGTCGGGCCGCATCGAGATTAGCCAGACCGTCTTCAGGTGGCTCGGCATCGCGTCGTTGCTGTCGTTCATACTGTTTCCGCTGTCGTTCGCGTACGCGATTCTTCGCTACCAAGTCATTCCCGTCAGGCTCATCATCCGGCGTGGCGTGCGCTATGTGTTTGTCGCGCGCGGCTCGGTGATTCTGGAGTTGGTCGCCGTCGGCGTCGTGCTGACGTTCTTTCTGAACACGTTCTTCAACTACCTGCAAGCCAGGAGCGGGCTGTTTATCGGCATCGTCTCCGGCGTGGTTTCAATCACGGTCTGGAACATCACGACGCTGCTGCACCGGCGCGTTATCGCCCCGGTCATCGACCGACGCTTCTTCCGGCGTGCGTACAACGCGCAACAGATTTTCGCCGAACTCGGCCAAGCGCTGCGCGTCACGGCCGATCTGCGCGAGATGACCGCGCTCGTCAGCACGAAGGTGCAGGACGCACTACAGACTGAAAACGCGAGCATCTTTCTGCGCGACGACACGACCGGCGATTACATCAGCGCGGCCTCTTCGCATTACGTCGAGGGCAGCCGCGTCACGGTGACGACCGAACAGGGACTGGCGATACCGCATAACGCCTTTGTGGTCGCGCGGCTGCGCGAATCGTCGCAGCCGCTGACCATCGACTTCCATGACCCGCAGGGGTGGGCGCAAGCGCTGCTCGCCGCCGACAACTCGGCGAAAGGCACTTGGCGACGTGAAAGCGAAATTTTGCGACAGCTCAACTCGACGCTGCTGTTGCCAATCGCCACCAAAGAGGCGCTGCACGGATTCATCTCGCTCGCCCCGCGTCTCGGCGATCTGCCGTTCTCGCGCGAGGATCGACAGATGGTGCTGGCCGTCGCGTGGCAGATGGCATTCGCGATTGAGAACACCCAGTTGGTTCAGCGCAAGGTCGAGGAGGAGCGTCTGCGGCGCGAGATGGAGATGGCGACCGAAGTGCAGCGCCGCTTGTTCCCCGAATGCCCGCCGGAACTTCCTTCGCTTGACCTCGCGGGCGTGTGTCACCCGGCGCGCGGCGTCGGCGGCGACTATTATGATTTTTTGGTGCTCGGCGGTGGGCAGGTCGGGGTCGCCGTCGCCGATGTCGCCGGCAAGGGAATCTCCGCCGCACTGCTGATGTCGACGGTGCAGGCGTCGCTGCGCAGCCAGGCGCGTTCAGGCAACGAGCGTTTGACGGAACTGGTTTCGTCGATGAACCGACTGCTCAGCCGCTCGACCGGCGCGCACAGCTACGCCACCTTCTTCTACGCTCAGTTCGATGAACAGACCCGCGCGCTGACCTACGTCAACGCCGGTCATAACCCGCCGATTCTGGTGCGCGCCGGTGCCGACTCGCGACGGCGCGAAGTGGCCCCTGACCATGCCCCTCATCGACTTTCAAGCGGCGGCGGGGCGGCAGTGGCCATGAGCACCGAGCACCTGAGACTCACCGTCCCGATTGACTCGCTGACCACCGGCGGCCCGGTGATTGGCGTGTCCGAAGATTTCACTTACGAACAGGAGACGGTGCAGACAGCGCGCGGCGACGTGCTGGTGGCATACACCGACGGCGTGACCGAGGCGCTCAACCCGCGCGGCGAGGAGTTCGGCGAAGAGAGGCTGCGACGCCTCGCCGCACGCACCGCGCACCTGTCAGCCGCAGAGATCACCGCCAAGATCATCGAGAGCGTCGAAGGCTGGTGCCAGGACACGCCCCAGCACGACGACATCACGCTCGTCATCATGAAAGTGAAATGACGCGAAGCGAGTAAGTAACTCAAACGTGACAGGTGACAGGTGACAGGTGACAGGAAAGAATAAGCAGCGTCCCATTCCAGCACGCTCGCTCTCTCGTGGTGATGTTCCACAGCGTGCGGATGCCAAGTTAGACGGCACTGGTCAATAGCGTAACCGCCGAAGAAAACCGCATCTTTCCTGCTTGTCCTGTCACCTGTCACCATTTACCTGTCACTTGATGAATGTTTTGACTTCCGACTTCCTTATTCCGCCCACCGACGTTTACGGAATTTCTCTTCCGTCCAGAAGGCGCGCAGTAGCCTGAGGTGGGGCGCGTGCTCGTTTGTCTGCTCGCCGGCGCGCGTGTCCGGCGATGGAGGAAGGATGACGCTCACCACGTCGAAGCGGTATGCGGCGGCCGTCACTCCGAGCAGGCGGCGATAGATGCGTGCGGCGCGTGTAATCTGCCGTTGCTTACGCAGGTCGACATTGGCTTCGGGCGCGGCGAACCAGTCAGAGGCGCGGGTCTTGACTTCGATGAAACAGAGCGTGTCGCCATCGTAAGCGATCAGGTCGACCTCGGCATGCACTAACGCGCCGCGCGAGTTACGGCCGACCGGCAGTTTGAAGTTCGCGGCGACGAGCCGATAGCCCGCGCGTTCAAGATAGGCGGCGGCCAACGCCTCGCCACGTTGACCAAGGGCGAGGTGAGGTGCGAGTTCGACGCGCGGGCGATTCAGGCGGGCGCGGGCGCGCCGCCAGATGTCGGAGATTGTGTGAGGCCAAATCATCAGAGTCGTAACCTTGGTGCGCACGGCGAGGATGCTGAAGCAAAAACAGTTTTGAGTTTTCAGTTTTGAGTTTTCAGATCACAACCTGATGTCTGGACACTTTTTAAATTGCCCCGTATGGCCTGATGGTAATAGCCCAGCGATTTATCGCTGGGACATCGGCAACCCCTACACATCCAGTCACGTAAGGGACGGCTGAAGCTTCATTTCACAGGAGGTGTTCAGCCGTCCCTTACGTGACTGTCTCACGTTTTGTGCTTTCCCCGGCGATAAATCGCTGGGCTATATATCAAGCGTCCCTGACGGGACGAAAACTGTGTCCAGCCCATCAGGCTCAAAACTGAAAACTGAAAACTCAAAACTGTTCGACGGTTTGATCGTCGCGGCGGTACTCCTTGCGGCGGCACTGCCGCCACGTTACACTTTCCGCGCCCCGCCCAAACACGCTTTCGCTCCGTCGCGACCTGACTCGCTTAGAGTGACCAAGCGCGCGTCCGTCGAACCTGGGCGGGAATCTCACATCAACTGAACTTGAGGGGCACTCTTGCGACACCCGATCCATGAGCACCACCGAACCAGCAACCTTTGAACAGAGCACACCGGAGCGCGCCATCCCGCCGTTGGTGGCAATCGTCGGACGGCCGAATGTCGGCAAGTCGACGCTCTTTAATCGGCTCGTCGGCGAGCGCCGCAGCATCGTCGGCGACGAGCCGGGCATCACGCGCGACCGCATTTACGGCGAGACGGAGTGGGCCGGGCGTCGCTTCGCCGTGGTCGATACCGGCGGCATCGTGCCGGATGACGACGCGGTGATTCCCGCGAACATTCTGAAGCAAGCGGAATTCGCCATCAGCGAGGCGCGGGCGCTGGTCTGGGTGGTCGATGTCCGCGCCGGTATCACCCCGCTCGATGAAGAGTTAGCGCGGTTGCTGCGCACCACCGGCAAGATCGTGCTGGTCGCCGCCAACAAGGCGGACGCTCTGCGGCTGGAAGCCGACGCCGGAGAGTTTCACCGCTTCGGCTTCACGGATGTCATCCCGCTCACGGCGGAACAGGGCGACGGCGTCGCCGACCTGCTCGACTCAATCGTGGCCCACCTCGCCGACGAGTCGGGCCAGCGGGAAGATGATACAGAGGATGATGTCGGCGGGGAACCAACTGAGCGACTCGTTCCGCGCGAGGTACGATTAGCCATCGTCGGGCGACCCAATGTCGGCAAGTCGTCGTTGCTGAACCGACTGCTCGGCGAGGAGCGTGTGATCGTGTCGCCCGTCGCCGGAACGACGCGCGACGCCATCGATACGTTGATGGAGCACGACGGGCGACAGTTTCGTTTGATCGACACGGCGGGCATCCGGCGCAAAGGCAAGACCGAGGAGATGGCGGAAAAGCTCTCCGTCGTGATGGCGCGCCGCAGCCTCGAACGCGCGGATGTCGCGGTGGTGGTCGTCGACGCGCTGGAAGGAGTCGTCGCGCTCGACGCCAACATCGCCGGCTATGCGTTCGAGGCCGGCTGCTCGATCATCATCGCGGTTAACAAGTGGGACTTGCTGAAAGACAAAGTGACGGGAACGCCTGCCGAGTTCGAGCGGAACCTGCGCGACAAGATGAAGTTTCTCGATTGGGCGCCGGTCGCCACCATCTCGGCGCTGACCGGGCAGCGTGTCGACAAACTTCTGCCGCTCGCGGTGCAGGCCAACGAAGCGCGCAACCGTCGCGTCTCGACCGCGCAACTCAACGCCTTCTTCGAACGTGCCGTCGCCTCGCCGCGCGCGCCGAGCGCACCCGCCCCGGTCAAAGGCGGGCGCTCGCGTCTGCACGTCCAATACGTGACACAGATCGGCGTGCGACCACCGGCCTTCGTCGTCTTCACCGCGGGCGGCAAGCCCGGCCTACACTTTTCTTACGAACGTTACCTACAGAACCGTCTGCGCGAGGAGTTCGACTTTTTCGCCACGCCGCTCAGAATCATCGAGCGCCACCGTAAAAACCGGAGACTGCAAAATTAGGGATGAAGGATGAGGGATGAGGGATGAATGAGAACCAGAAGTCAGAGCTCAGGACACAGCACACAGAAGTAATGAAGGAAGTCGCCGCTGATATTCAGTATTCAGTATTCTGTATTCCTGGATTCATCCCTCATCCCTCATCCTTCATCCCTTAAATCATCCTTCATCCCTGTTCTTTGTTCCATTCCTTCGCGGTTTAGTTTAGTGTGGGTTAGCTCTGACCGACGCCCCTTCCTCAAAACTCCGACCTTGGTCCCTAAATGGCTGAACAGCACACAGACTTCGCGGCGCTTTTCGAGCGGATGAGCGATCCGGCCCTGGTCATCGACGCGGGCGGCGAGCGCGTGCTCGCGCTCAATCCGGCCTTCGCGGAATTGATTGGCAAGACGCCGGAGTCGACGCTGAGTCTCGCGCTCGGCGACGTGCTGCGACCGGGAATGCACGAAGGCGAAGAAGGAAACGGCGACCGCGAGGGGACCGCGCACGTGCCATCAAGGCAGGGTGATGAATGGATGCCAGTGTTAGTCGAACGCCTCCCTTGCCTGTGGAATGACCTCGCCGCAACGCTGTGCGTGGTGCGGCGCGATGATCATTCGGATCAGAAAAAACTGCGCCGCGAGATGGAAGGATGGATCCAGCGCGAGATGATGGTGGCGCAGATTGGCCGCAAACTCGCCCAATCGCAAGATCCGGCAACCATTCTCGAAGAGGCCGTCGCAACTCTCGGCGAGGCGCTCAAAGCTGATCGCTGTCACATCCTCCTGTTCAGGGAAGATCGCAGCGGCGTTGACGGGGGCAAGGTGCTGGTGGAGTACGAGTATCTGGCGAACAATTGTCAACCGCTGCGCGGGCAGGTTTGGTCGGTGCGCGAGAGCGGCTACGTGCGGCGCGTGCTCGAAGCAGACGAGCCAATTGCTATCGAAGACTGGAGCACCATTGAGCCTGACGTGTTGACGGAGGTGTATGGCAGCCTCAACGTACGAGCCGTGCTGTCCACACCCATCGAACCAGGCGGCTCGCGGCGCGGATTGCTCGAACTCCATCACTGCTCCGACACGCGCGTGTGGACGGAAGAGGATCGGAAGCTCGTCGCCACGGTCGCGGGGCAGGTGTCGGTCGCGCTCGCCAATGCCGAACTGCACGAGACGAGTCAGCTGCGCAACGAGGAGCTACGCGGACTCTACGAAATCTCCCGCGCCTTCTCAACGATGACCGATACGGCGGACATCAGCGGTCGCCTTGCCCGCGCGATTGCGAACCTGGTTGGGGGCGAGATGTGCCTGATCGCGACTTATGACCGCCGCCGGAACATGGTGCGCGCCGAAGCGCCGGGGTATAACACGCCGCCGAATCTGTTGCGTGACTTCTACTTTAAACTCGACGAACGCGACCCGTACACCCGGATTTTCCAATCCGGGGAGGCCTTCCTTTCAAATGACCCGGCGGGCGACCGCAACCTCAACCACGATTTCACGGAGAGGTACGGCATCCGTTCGGTGATGATCGTACCGTTGCGCCTGAAGCACGAACTGATCGGCTTCATCTGCGTGGCCAACCGCACAGGCGGCTTCAGAGATCGTGATCTGAACCTGCTTGAGATATTCGCGGTGCAAGTCGCCGAAACGATTGTCAACGCGCGCCTGTTCGTGACCATCCAGGCGCAGGCTGAGCGCGAGGCGATCATCAACCGGTTGCTGCTTTCTCTGCAGAGTGGCGGCGAGCCGGAACTGAAAATTCACTCGCTGATCGAGCGCATCGGCGAAGTCCTCAACCTCGACCGGTGCATCGCAGAGCTGTTCGACGACGATGCCAACGACGATTTTTACGGCGAGTGGTGCGCCGAAAACGTTGCGCCGATGACTGACTGGCAGGCCATCATGCGAAACTCGCCCATTCGCGACGCCCTGCGGACGCACCGCCGACCTCTGATGACCGACGATGTGCGGACGCATCCGCTCGCCGTCGGGCTGGCAGAGTTGATCGGGAAGACCACTCTGCAAAGCATCCTGATCGCGCCGATCATGCGCCAGGGGCGTGTCATCGGCTCGCTCAGCGGACACCAGACGCGCCGTCAGAGGCACTGGTCGGAGGATGACATCGATCTGTTGATGGCGGTCGCTACGCACGCCGGCTCGACACTTGAGAACGCGCGTCTGATCTCCGAACTGCGTGCAGCCAATCGCACCAAGGATGAATTCCTGGCGACCCTCTCGCATGAACTGCGCACGCCACTGACCGCGATTACCGGCTGGGTCGACCTGTTGAGTGAAAGCCCGCTGCTCAAGTCTCACGAAGATTTCGCCGAAGGCGTCGAGGCCATCAGCATCTCCGCCACTTCGCTGGCGCAACTGATCTCGGACCTGCTCGACCTGTCACGCATTCAGCGCAACGTGCTGCGCCTTGAGCGCGTGGCGTGCGACGCCAACCAGGCGGTGATGAACGCCGTCCGGACAGTGCGCCATTCGGCGGTCGCTCGCCGCCACGAGTTGCAACTCGACCTCGCGGAGGATGTGCCGCAGATTTACTTCGACTCGCAGCGCATCCAGCAGGTGCTTTGGAATCTGCTGACGAACTCCATTAAATTTACACCGCAGGGCGGGCGCATCACCGTCCGCTCGCGCTATGTGGAAGATGGGCCGGGAACCGACGGGGACAGCGCGCAGGAATGCCACCGTTGGCTGGTGATCAATGTGTCCGACACAGGCGAAGGCATCCCGGAGAGCTTCATTCCTTACATCTGGGATCGCTTTCGCCAGGCGGACAGCTCGGTCACGCGGCGGCACGGCGGCCTCGGGATCGGCCTCGCGCTGGTCAAGGAACTTGTCGAAGCGCACGGTGGCCGGGTCGGCGTCATCAGCGACGCTCAAGGAACGACTTTCACAGTCCGCTTGCCGGTCGGTGAGGCGGACGAAGTTGAGCCTGACACCGCCGGGCCACAGGCCGAAGTCAGTAAGCCTGGCACGGACTTCAGATAACCACGCGACCGGCTAGCCGCCCGGCGCCCGCGCGATCACCAACGACCACCAACGACTTGCCTCCGATGAACCAGCGGGCGATTAAATTCGAGATTACAGCGCAGCAGGATGAGGCCCGCGCCGGTCATTTGCAGACGCGCCGCGGCCTTATCGAGACACCAGTTTTTATGCCGGTCGGCACGCTCGGAACAGTCAAAGGCGTCCGGTTCGAGGCGCTCGAATCGACGGAGCTTGACGCGCGCATCATCCTCGGCAACACATATCATCTCTGGCTGCGCCCCGGTGCCGAAACCATCCGGGCGTGCGGCGGGCTGCACCGCTTCATCGGCTGGGAGCGGGCGTTGCTGACTGACTCCGGCGGCTTCCAGGTGTGGAGCTTGGGCGCGTTGCGCCGCGTCA
>Ga0136614_10002289_pt1 | contig 11859 bp, 12 predicted proteins | sample AntDrymUQ2792106_2_FD_106643 | JGI IMG/M metagenome (GOLD analysis project Ga0136614, IMG submission 106643) | Polar desert sand microbial communities from Dry Valleys, Antarctica - metaG UQ279 (21.06) | ecosystem: Environmental > Terrestrial > Soil > Desert | place: Antarctica: Dry Valley...
CGGTGTGGTTTGTGCGTTCACAGAAACGAAGTCAGTGGCCCACCTATAATCGCGGGCGCTAGTGATCAACAATCAGCGACCGGCAATTGTAGGTTCGCCGGCTTTCCAAATCATCAGGACACAAATGGCGAAGATTCTCGCGACCGAAATCCGCGTCGGCAATTTGCTTGAGCTCGAAAAGAAAGTCTGGCGCGTGCTGAAGAGCTATCACGTGCACGTCGGTGGCCGCGGCGGCGCTTACATGCAGATCGAAATCAAGGACATCGAAACCGGCCAGAAGCGTAACGAGCGTCTGTCGACCGACGACCGGGTCGAGCGGCCGTTCATCGATCGCCGCGCGATGACCTACTCATACCAGGACGGCGAAGCCTACGTCTTCATGGACAACGAAACCTACGAACAGTTGTCGCTCGGCGCCGATTTTCTCGAAGGCCAGACCGGCTATCTACTGCCGAATTTGCAGGTCGAGATCAATTTTCACAATGGGCGCGCAATTGGAATTCAACTGCCCACTACGGTAATACTCGAAGTCGTCGACACCGAACCGGGCATCAAGAACTCCACCGCCACGACCAGCTTCAAGCCCGCCGCGCTCGAAACCGGAATCAGCGTGCAGGTTCCGCCGTTCGTCAATATCGGCGAAAAGATCCGCGTGAATACCGACGATGGAAGTTATATCGAGCGGGCCTAGGCCGGCGGGTAGTTGCTTTCAGTCAAGTCTGACACTTCACGATGCGCCCTGCGGTACAGCTCACTGGCGCGGAGCTGGTTCATCGATAGCGCGTTTCCTTTCGGCTGCAGTCGGGTGAGCCGCGCATCGAATAGTGCGGTGCGCTTCCATTTGACTGTCTCCAGCACCGTATCCATAGCGGTCGTGTCGTTACAGACCAGAGCGAAGTCGCAGCCGGCTTCGAGCGCCGCTGCTGCCCGGTCAGCGACTCCGCCTGCCGTGTCCGCTCCCGCCATCAACAAGTCATCGCTGAACACCGCGCCGGTGAAACCGAGCTCGCCGCGCAAGATGGTCTCGATCCACTGCCGTGAAAAGCCCGCGGGCTGTTGATCGATCTGTGTGTAGACCGCGTGCGCGGGCATCACGCCCGCGAGCATCGCACCGAGCCAGCGATACGGAGCGGCATCGTCGTTCACGATGTCTTGGCGTGAGCGCGTATCGACCGGAAGTGTGACATGCGAGTCGGCTTCGGCCCAGCCGTGCCCGGGAAAATGCTTGCCGCAGTTGGCCATGCCCGCGATCAGCAAGCCGTGCATCAGATACGCGGCCAGCATGCTGACGACTCTCGGATCGGAGTGCAATGCGCGGTCGCCGATCACTTCGCTGCGCCCATGATCGATGTCGAGCACCGGCGCAAATGTCATATCGACGCCATGCGCGCGTAACTCGGCGGCCATGACGTAGCCGAGCGACGCGGCGACGCGGCACGCAGCCAAAACGTCGCGGTCCCACAGTTGGCCCAGCCGGCGCATCGGCGGCAGGCGCGTGAAGCCCGTGCGAAAGCGCTGCACGCGGCCACCTTCGTGGTCGACCGCAATCAACAGCGGCGGGTCGCGCAGTTGGTGGATGTCACTGCAGAGCCGGGTCAGCTGCTCCGGCGATTCGTAATTCGCGCTGAACAGGATCACCATGCCAGCCAGCGGATGCGACAAACGCTCGCGATCGATCGCCGTCAGCGACAGTCCTTTCACACCGACCGCAATCGGCCCCAGCGCACTCATTCGATTACTTCGGCGATTGCGTAGGCCGCCGCCGTCGCTTGCTCATCGGTGAGCGACACGTGCAGGCGCAAGCGATGGCGCTCAACAAACCGCCCGAGCTCCGAGTGCACGGAAACGTGCGGACGCCCCGACGGATCGTTCAGAACTTCAACAGCCTGCCAGCGCATGGGTGACCGCATGCCGAGTCCCAGCGCTTTGGATACTGCTTCCTTGGCAGCGAAGCGCGTGGCCAGAAACGCGACGCCGCGCACGCTGGAGCGCGCGCGACGCGTTTCAAAGCGCTCGAACTCGCGCGCGCCCAGAATGCGCTTCGCAAACCGCTCGCCGAAGCGTGCGTAGCTCGCGGCGATGCGCTCGATCTCTACGATGTCGATGCCTATGCCGAAGATCATCGATGACGATGTTGCACTTCCGCCTTGCGAATCTCGGCGAGATACAAGCGCACGGTGGGTCCGAGGCCGAACTCAATCGCATCGGCAATCAGCGCGTGCCCGATCGACACTTCGGACACGCCGGGGACCGCACTTAAAAACGCCGCGAGATTGTCACGGCTTAAATCGTGACCGGCGTTGACGCCCACTCCCACGCGCAGCGCCGCTTCGGCGGCGGCCGCGTACCGCGCCAACGACTCGGCTTGCGCCGGCGTTCCGAACGCTTTCGCGTACGGCTCCGTGTACAGCTCGACGCGATCCGCGCCGGCAGCGGCCGCGTGCGGCATCGCTTCGGGCAGGGGATCCATGAACAAGCTCACGCGCACGCCGAGCGATTTGGCCTGCTCGATCATCGGACGCAATTGTTCGATCTGCAACGGCAGGTCCCATCCATGGTCGGACGTGAACGCACCGCTCTCGTCGGGCACGAAGGTGCACTGCTGCGGGCGTACCTGTTGCACGTAGTCCATTAATCCATGAAACGGATTGCCTTCGACGTTGAACTCCGCCGCCGGCCATGTGCGCAGTAATTCCGCCAACGCGGCCACATCGGGCGCGCGCACGTGGCGGCCGTCCGGGCGCGGATGCACGGTGATGCCGTCGGCGCCGGCTTCGAGCGCGATGCGCGCCGCATGCACCACGCAGGGAATGCCGCTGTTCCGCGTGTTTCGTACCAGCGCCACCTTGTTCAGGTTGACGCTCAGTGCAGGCATGCTCTCGCCGTCATAGCTGCTTCAGGTCCTGCAAAATGCGTCGTGTGTTCAGCGGCTTGCCGTCCAGGTGGTATCGAATCACTTGACGTAACAGCGCCTTGCTTTCCGCGACGACCTGCGGGTGCGCAAAGTCGCGCGCTGCCATGGCAAGCAACGTGCGGCCGCTGACGGCGCAGTTCGCGTAGCCGATATCGGATTCGCCCACCACGTTTGCATCGACGCGACGAGCGCCATGCCCGCCGGCGAACAGGTATCGCGCAGAAGCGTCGATCGAGCCGCCCTCGGTACAGCGGTCGAGCGGCATCGCGTAGCCAATGTCCTGCAGCAGGTCGAGCTCGAAGATGCGCAACGCGGCATCGTGCCGCACGCTGCGCGCCAGCGATCGTAACAGCTCGACGTAACTGCCGAACATGCGCGAGTGCGCATCGCCGCGCGCCAGCAAGCGCACCAGCAATTCGTTGGCATAAAACGCGGCGAGTAGCGAGTCGCCGCGCAGAGGTTGCATGCCGCCCAGCCACTCGGCACGCACCAGCGTTTTGATCTCGTTGCGACCGCTCCACGACACAGCGATCGGATTAAATGGCGACAGCAGCCCGCGAAACTGCGATGTAGGCCGCTTGGCGCCGCGTGCGACCACGGCCACCCGCCCGAATTCCTGCGTGAACATCTCGACGATCAGGCTGGTTTCACGCCATGCATAGGAATGCAGCACGAAGCCAGGCTGATGATCGATCCGCGCATCGCTCGCTCGGCGCCGGGCCGGCCGTTCGCTGACCGCTACGGGCGCCTCGGCACCGATCTCGGCAATCTCAGTCATAGCCCAGGCTTGTGAGAGCGCGCGCGTCGTCGTTCCATCCGCGCTTCACGCGGACCCATACTTCGAGAAACACCGACCTGCCGAGCATCCGTTCAATGTCTGCGCGCGCGAGCCGCGAAATCTCGCGCAACTTCGCACCGTCCTTGCCGATGACGATCGGCCGATGCGCTTCGCGCTCAACGAACAGCGTGACCGCGATCTGAGCCGTGACGCGCGTTTCATCCCAGAGATCGATCGTGACCGCAATCCCGTACGGCAGCTCATCGCCCAGCAGTCGATACGCCTTTTCGCGCACCGATTCGGCCGCCAGAAAGCGAGCGCTGCGGTCGGTGTATTGCTCGGCGTCGAACAGCAGCATGCCTTCGGGCAGCAGCGGCCGGATCTCCTTGAGCAGATCATCCAGTTGGCGCGATTTTTCTGCGCTCACCGGTACGATCGCCCGAAACGGATAGCGCTGCATCGAATCGGCCATCAGCGGCAGCAGCTGCTCGCGCTCTTTCATCAAGTCGGATTTGTTGATCGCGAGGATCACGTTGGCAGACTGCCGTGGCAGCAGCTGCAGCACCTGTTCGTCGCTGCCCGTCCAGCCACCGCTTTCGATGACCAGCACGATCGCGTCGACATCCTGCAGTGCGCGCGTGACGGTATCGTTCATGCGGCGATTCAGTGCATTGCGATGCTTGCGCTGAAAGCCCGGAGTGTCGACGAAAATGTACTGCGCATCGTCATCGGTGCGCACGCCAAGCACGCGATCGCGCGTGGTTTGCGGCTTGCGCGAAGTGATGCTGACCCGCTCTCCGACGAGTGCATTGACCAGCGTCGACTTGCCGACATTGGGCCGCCCGACCACGGCCACCATGCCAACCGGGCGCGCCGTCGTTGCCGGCGCCACTTCTGCCTGCTGCTGCATGCTTAGTCCAGTAAAAGGGCCGAAATGCGCCCCCGCTCGTCTGCCCCTCGCGGCGCCATGCGTCGTTGCAAATGCTCGCGATACATCCTGGTATCGCTGCGCTTTGCGCCTAGCCTGACGCCTCGCTGTGCAGCCGCTCGGGTGCGATTTGACCCTTTCACTGGACTAGGCAGTCTGCGCGGCGTCGTCCACCGGCGTCTTGCTATCGGCCGCGTTGGAGGCGGCATCTTCAACAGGCACCGCCGCTTTCTTGCGCGAGCGGCGCCCAATTTGCGCCATCGCGTGCTGCGCCGCCTCGAATGCATGTTTGGCGGCTGACTGCTCGGCCGCGCGCCGGCTCTTCCCGCTGCCGCGCACGCTGATCTCGAGCTTCGGAATCGAACACTCGACTTCGAATTCCTGGTTGTGCGCGGCGCCGCGCGTTTCCACCACCGTGTAAACCGGCAGTGCGATTCGCTTGCCTTGCAGATACTCCTGCAGCAGTGTCTTGCTGTCCTTGCCCAGCGTCTTCGGATCGACTGTTTTCAACACCGGTTCAAACAATTTGCCGATGACTGCGCGCGCCGCATCGAACCCCTGGTCGATAAAAATGGCGCCGATAATCGCTTCCATCGTATCGGCCAGGATCGAAGGCCGGCGAAAGCCGCCGCTTTTCATCTCGCCTTCGCCCAGCCGCAGAAAATCCGCCAGCACGAGCGTTTCGGCGATGTCCGCCAGCGATGACTGCTTGACGAGATTGGCGCGCAGCCGCGACAAATCGCCTTCGTCGAGCCGGGCGTACTTGGCGAACAACAGTTGCGCGACCGCGCAGTTCAAAACTGCGTCGCCGAGGAATTCGAGCCGTTCGTTATGCACGGCACCGCGGCTGCGGTGCGTCACGGCCTGTTCGATCAGCGCGCGCTGGACGAAGGTATAGCCGAGGCGCTCTTCAAGCGCCGTCAATTCCATGGAGAGCTGCTCGCCCTGGCATGCGTTACCTACGGTATGTCCTTGCGCTGCCGATCGCGCGTGGTGCCAGAAAAGTCGATGACCAGCGACACGTTGTCCAGCACCGGGACCTTCTTCGCATACGCGTAGCTGATGACGACACGATCGCCTTCCTTTGTGATGTCGAGGTCGCGACTGCTGATCGACGTGATGTCGTCGATCGTCGCATGGCGGTCGAACGCGGCCTGGATCTCGCGCACGGTCGTGCCCTCGTTCTTGATCTTCTGCACCGCGCGTTCGATGGCGATGTACTCGACCACCGCCGGAACCACCTTGAACCCCAGCGCGATCAATGCGACCGCGATGAGGCCGACCAGGAAAAGCCCGATCAGGCTGAGCCCCCGCTGCCGGTTTGCCGCTGTCCTGTTCCTGCGTTGAGTCATCATTTTTTTCAGCATTTTCAACGTTCTGCCGTTTCCGGCTAGCGAAACCCACCCACACGCCCGATATTGCCAAAATTCATCCAGATGAAGAAGGCTCGGCCCACAATGTTTTCGTCTGGTACGAATCCCCAGAATCTGGAGTCCTCGCTGTTATCGCGATTGTCGCCCATCATGAAATAGTGCCCGGCCGGCACCGTGCAGACCACCCCGCTCCCGCTGTATTGGCAAGCCCCGGGGTGCGTGTTACCCGGCGCCTCCCGGCCCACCCCCGGCGACACCGAGTCGTCGACGATGAGGCGGTGCGTAGTATCGCCTAGCCTCTCACTGAACTGCGGGTACGAACGCATCCGTTCGGCGTCGTAATACGGCTCAAATTTGTCGATCGGAACCCGCTGGCCGTTGATCGTCAGCTGCTTGTTGACGTATTCGACCCGGTCGCCGGGCAGTCCCACCACGCGTTTGATGTAATCCTGGGTGGTGTTCAGCGGGTAGCGGAACACCATCACGTCGCCCCGCTTGGGCTTGCCCAGTGCGACGACTTCCTTGTTGATGACCGGCAGCCGGATTCCGTATTCGTACTTGTTGACCAGGATTAGGTCGCCGATCTCGAGCGTCGGCACCATTGAGCCCGATGGAATGCGAAACGGCTCGAACAGGAACGAACGCAGCAGGAACACCGCCAGAATCACCGGAAAAAAGCTCGCCGTGTATTCGAGCCAGGCCGGCTGGCGCACGGTCCCGTCTTCGACGCTCTTGCGTTCCTGTTCGACGATCGGCTCATGCCGGTCGAGCGCAGCGCGGTTGCGCGCGTCAAAGTCGTTCAGCAGCCGCGTGGCGCGCGCGCGCCGCTGCGGGCGAAACACGAGCTTGTCGGCCGCGTACAGCACGCCGGTAAACACCGTCAGCACGAACAGGATCAACGCAAAGTTCATTTATCTTCCACCTGCAGGATGGCGAGAAATGCTTCCTGCGGGATTTCAACGGTGCCCACCTGCTTCATCCTCTTCTTCCCCGCCTTTTGTTTTTCGAGCAGCTTCTTCTTGCGCGTGATGTCGCCGCCGTAGCACTTTGCCAGCACGTTCTTGCGCAGCGCCTTGACGTTTTCGCGCGCGATGATATTGGCGCCGATCGCCGCCTGGATCGCCACGTCGTACATCTGGCGCGGAATCAGCTTGCGCATCTTGGCCGCGATCTCGCGGCCGCGATACATGGCGTTGGCACGGTGCACGATGGCAGAAAGCGCATCGACCCGGTCGCCGTTGATCAGAATGTCAACCTTCACCACATCGGCTGACCGGTGTTCCTTGAAGTCATAGTCCATTGACGCGTACCCGCGCGACACCGACTTCAACCGATCAAAAAAGTCGAGCACGATCTCAGCCAGCGGCAGATCGTAAGTCAGATGCACCTGCCGGCCGTGATACGCCATATTGGTCTGCACGCCGCGCTTGCCGGTGGCCAGCGTAATCACCGGACCGACGTACTCCTGCGGCACGAAGATCGTCACGCTGACGATCGGCTCGCGAATCTCTTCGATACGCGCCGGGTCAGGGAGTTTCGACGGGTTTTCGATCGACAGTAACGTGCCATCGCGCAGCACGACTTCGTAGACCACCGACGGCGCGGTCGTGATCAGCTGCATGTCGTACTCACGCTCGAGCCGCTCCTGCACGATGTCCATGTGCAACAGGCCCAGGAATCCGGCACGAAAGCCGAAGCCCAGCGCTTGCGACACCTCGGGCTCGAAGTGCAGGGCTGAGTCGTTCAGCTGCAGCTTGGTGAGCGCATCGCGCAATGCCTCATATTGATTGGCCTCGACCGGAAAGAGCCCGGCGAATACCTGCGGCTTCGCTTCCTTGAAACCCGGCAGCGCCAACGGAGAAGGCTTGGCGACGAGCGTGATGGTGTCGCCGACGTGCGCGTCGCGCAGCTCCTTGATGCCGGCGATGACAAAGCCCACTGCGCCGGCCGACAGTTCGTCACGGGCACGCGACTTCGGCGTGAACACGCCGACCTGCTCGACCAGATGCGTGGCGCCGCTGGCCATCAGCAGAATCTTGTCGCGCGGCTTGATCACTCCATTGAACACGCGCACCAGCACGACGACGCCGACATAGTTGTCGAACCACGAATCGATGATCAACGCCTGCAACGGCGCGGCCGCGTCTCCCTTCGGCGGCGGCACGCGCTCGATGATGCGTTGGAGGATCTCCTCGATACCCTGCCCGGTTTTGGCGCTGATGCGAATCGCGTCGGCGGCGTCGAGGCCGATCACGTCCTCGATCTCGGCGGCCGCCTCGTCCGCATTGGCCGATGCCAGATCCATCTTGTTCAGCACCGGCAGCACTTCGACCCCAAGCTCGAGAGCGGTGTAGCAATTGGCCACCGTTTGCGCTTCGACTCCTTGCGTCGCATCCACCACCAGCAGCGCACCTTCGCAGGCCGACAGCGAGCGGCTCACTTCGTACGAAAAATCCACGTGGCCGGGCGTGTCGATCAGGTTCAGGTTGTACTTGCCGCCGTCGGCCGCGGTGTACTCGAGCGCCGCGGTTTGCGCCTTGATCGTGATGCCGCGCTCGCGTTCGAGGTCCATCGAGTCAAGCACCTGCGCTTCCATCTCGCGATCGCTCAGGCCGCCGCAGCGCTGGATCAGGCGGTCGGCCAGCGTTGACTTGCCATGATCGATGTGCGCGATGATCGAGAAGTTGCGAATGTGCTGCATGCCGTCCAATTGAAGCGCCAATAAAAAGGGGGTGGCCGTTAAGACACCCCCCTGGTCGGTGTTAGGCGCGGATTTTACCGCGCCGAGACAGCGATCATCGACGGATGATCACAAAGCGTGCCGCCTCGCCGCGCCGTACCAGAACCGCCACATCGCGCTTCGGATCGAGTTTGGCCACCGTGTCATTGAATTGCCGCGTGTTCTGCACGTCGGCGTTGTTCAACTGCAATATCAAATCGCCGGTTCGCACGCCCGAGGCTGCCGCCAAGCCTTCGGCGCCGTCGACCTGCACGCCGCCGCGCAGCCCCAGCTCCTTCAGTTTGTCGGCCGCGATGTCGGTCACCGCCAGGCCCAGCACGTTGGCCGCGGCGGTCGGCTTAGGCGCGTCTTGGCCGCGCACTGCGGCCACGCGCTCGGCGGGCAGCTCGACCACGGTGATCGGAAGCTCGCGCTGGTTGCCCTTGCGATAAACAGTCATGTTCACCGTGGAGCCGGGCTTGGTCCCACCCACAAAGCGCGGCAGATCGCTTGCTCGATCGATCGGCTTGCCGTCGAAGCGCAGGATGATGTCTCCGGCTTCAACGCCGGCTTTCTGCGCCGGGCCGTCCTTGTCGACGTTGTTAACGACCGCGCCCTGTGGCTTACTGAGCCCGACGGCGAGTGCCACTTCGCGCGACACCGCTTCGATGCCGACGCCGATGCGGCCGCGAATCACGCGGCCCGACGTGCGCAGCTGCTGTTGCACGTTGTTGGCTTCATCGATCGGAATCGCAAACGAAATGCCGTTGAAAGCGCCCGATGTCGTGAAAATCTGCGAGTTGATGCCGACCACCTCGCCGCGCATGTTGATCAACGGCCCGCCCGAGTTGCCCGGATTGACAGCCACGTCGGTTTGAATGAACGGCAGAAAATCACCGGTGTCGCGCGACTTCGCGCTGACAATACCTGCGGTGACCGTGTTTTCGAGCCCGAACGGTGAGCCGATCGCGATCACCCATTCGCCGACGCGCAGCTTGTTTGGATCGCCCATACGCACGGCAGGCAAGCCGGTCGCGTCGACCTTTAGCAGCGCTACGTCGGTGCGTGTATCGGCGCCGATCACTTTGGCCTTGAACTCGCGCCGATCGGACGTGGTGACGGTGATGTCATCGGCGCCGCGCACGACGTGCGCGTTGGTCATGATGTATCCATCTGCCGACAGGATGAAGCCCGAACCGAGCCCGCGCGGAACGTCACGCCGTGGCGCCGGCTGCTGCGGACCCTGGCGCGGCTGCGGCTGCTGCGGTGGATTGGGGAAGAACCGCCGGAAAAATTCGAACATCGGATCGTTCTCGTCGATATCCGGAAACGGCAACGCGCTCTGCCCGGCGCCGGCGCGCGCGGTGGTGCGAACCCCGACCACCGCCGGCCCGGCGCGATCGGCCAGATCGGCAAAGTCGGGCAGCACCTGCATCGGCCCGGAGCCGACATTCGGTTGCGCCGACACGTTGGGCGCGAACTGAGGCAGCGACGTGACCGCCACGGCGCCGAGTGTCAACGCAAACAGTGCAACGGCAAACTTGCGAATCATGCTTGTTCCTTAGTAGAAATTGAGGCGCAACCTAGCGCGCCGCGCGAAATTCAACCGACCCCGCGACCGCACGCACTGTCGACGGCGGTACTTCGCCGACCACCGTGACCCGCGAATCTCCCATGCGGCGCGAAAACGCCGAGGTCGGACCATGTATCTGCAACGAATCGGCCGACGGCAGCAACCCGCTGGAGCCTTGTGCCGCCAATGACGAATTGGGTTGAATGAACACCGACACGGTGGCGAGCCCGTCTGAAAACACGGCCTGCATCGCATCCGACCCCGCGATGCGGCGCGCCACTTCGCGCGTCTTGCGAAACCCCCTCGGCGCCGGAACGATCCAGCCGTGCTGAGACAAATCGGCTTTGTGATAGTCGCTGCGCTCGACCGACCAGCCCTCGGTCGACCACGACGGCCGCAGCTTCGCGCGATCAATTTTTTCGCCGATGCGAACGTCGGAGAACGCGATCTGCTCGATTACCTCGCGCCGCTCGTTGAGTGTCTGCGCCTTCAACAGCAGCCCGGTCGTGCGATCGACCCACAAGCGGTACCCGTAGCGCGCGCTGTCCTTCGGCTCGAGCGTCAACAGCTGGCATTCGATGCCCGCTACTCGGTCGACGCCGCCCACCTTCAACGTATAGCGCTCAAGAATTTCTTCCGGCGATGCGCTGGCCAATCCCGGAAATGATTCCTCGACGTTGCGCTGTTCGATGACGATGCGGCGCGACTCCGGTATCAGGCACTGCACTTGATCGCTCGAGCCTGAACGGCGCCGAATGTATTCGCGCGGCTTGCCGTCGAGCGTCTGAATGCGCTCGTGCGATTGCGCGCCGTCAAACAGGTGCGTGATGCGCGAAGAGTGCATTTCACCACCCGCCTGGTAGGTGATGGTGCCTGCGTAGTTGACTCTTTGCGCTGCCTGACGGATCGCCTGGATCCATTGCACGTCGGTCCGTGGCTGCGATTCCTGTGCATGCAGTTCGGCGCTTAAGAGCGCGCCGGCGGCCACCACGAATGCCGTAGCGGCTCGGCGCGTGCTGCGTGCCGCGTGCGCTCCAACGGTGATGACTGCGTGCACGATCAACGTTCCTCGGTTGCACTCGAACGCAAATACGCCGCAGCGCGCGGCACGACCGAGTTGCTGGTCAACTCGCGATGCGCGGCCAGGTAGGGATTGAACGAGTCGCCAGCGGCCCGCGCGTTGACGATGGTCGGCAACGACTTGCCGGCATCGAGCACCGAGATTTCGACTACCGGCTGCGCCACGCTCTTTGCGACCGATGTCGCTTCCGGCGCGCGCAGCAGCGGCACGGCAATGAACCCAATTGCAGCCACTGAGGCGGCCACCGCGAGCCCGGGCATCCAGTAGCGACGCACTCCGGAGGTGTTCTTTGCCGGGCGCGGTGCGAGGACCGTGGGCTCGCCTGACAAAGCCGCGGTCACCCGCGCGCAAAAGTGGGCGGCGTCGAACGCCGCAACTTCATTCGAACGCAGCGCGTCGCCCGCGCGATGCAACTCGTGCCAGTGACGCCGGAACGCCGGGTCGGTGCACAACCCAGCAATCGCCGCTTCGGCCTCGGCCGGGTCCATCTCAC